>Ga0210041_1000008_pt1 | contig 387217 bp, 380 predicted proteins | sample CryGeymeta201503_FD_183973 | JGI IMG/M metagenome (GOLD analysis project Ga0210041, IMG submission 183973) | Groundwater microbial communities from Crystal Geyser aquifers in Utah, USA - Crystal Geyser metaG 2015-03 (SPAdes) (version 2) | ecosystem: Environmental > Aquatic > Deep subsurface >... | reverse complement strand
GCCCCGTTTTGGCGCGAACCAATTCGGCGGCATCGGGATTTTTCTTTTGCGGCATAATGGAGGAGCCTGTTGACCAGTCATCGGAGAGTTGAATAAAGCCAAATTGCGGGGTCGCCCAGATAATAATTTCTTCAGCCAAGCGCGACAAATTCAGGCCGCATTGCGCGGCGCAGAATAAAAATTCTGTTGCAAAATCACGTGCAGAGACGGCGTCCATTGTGTTGCTCATCGCGCTATCAAAGCCGAGCGCCTTGGCGGTCATATCGCGGTTTGTGTCAAAGCCCGTCCCCGATAATGCACACGCCCCAAGGGGAGATTTATTGAGCCGCGCACGGCAATCTTGAAAGCGGGTTTTGTCACGATCCAGCATGTGCCAATAACTATCCATGTGCATGCCAAGGGTGACAGGTTGCGCCACCTGCAAATGGGTAAAGCCGGGCATGATGTCATTTTTATGCTTATGGCTGAGTGTTTCAAATATCTTTTGAAGCGCCTCTATTTCGTCAATCAGTTGGTCACAGGCGCCGCGCACCCAAAGTTTAAAATCTGTCGCCACTTGGTCATTGCGCGAGCGCGCCGTATGAAGTTTACCGGCAACGTCACCAATCAGGTCTTTGAGGCGGCTTTCGATATTCATGTGAATATCTTCAAGAGTTTCTTTAAATTCGAATGTGCCGCTTTCAATTTCGGCGGCGATGAGGTCAAGGCCTTTGATGATGGCATCGGCATCGGCCTGATCAATAATTTTTTGCGCGGCGAGCATTGTGCAATGTGCCTTTGATCCTGCAATGTCTTGAGCCCAAAGGCGTTTATCAATCCCGATAGATGCATTGATCTGCGTCATGACATCAGAGGGCGCGGCGTCAAAACGACCACCCCACATTTGATTGCTGCTTTTTTTATCTTTTTTCATACAACTTTTGCGCCTTTGTTATCCATATCGTGTAATAAAGGAAAGCCTTTAAACTCGCAAGTATTTTGGGATTATAGGCCTCGAATTAACCGTTTTGCGCGACTTGTAGCGCCTGTGTGCGCGGTGGCACCCAAACCTCCATGGCGCAAAATACACCCTGATCGAGGAACATTTCGCAGCGCCGATGAAGCGCGGCAAAGCTGTTATCATGGCCTGTGAAATAGGTTTCGGCGTCTTGCTCCAGCGAGGCAAGTTTTTGCAAGCCCTGATAGGTTTCAGGCGATAGTCTGGATTTTGCCAGTTTGGAGAGAAGCCCTTGAATTTTTGATTGCCCTTTTTGACCCACTTTAATTGTATAAAATGGTTGATCCATAAAAGGGGCATCAAACAAAGTTGGTTTTTTATAGCTCACATGAATTGCCACATTTTTACGGTCTTCGAGTAGCTCGATATTTTGGGCGTAAAGCGTATCTCCTTCGTATCCTACGTTGATAACGCGCGGACTGGGGGCTGCCGCGCCGAAACGTTTGGCTGTTTTATGACTGACTTGCATTAAATATTGGCCCGGCGGGATTTTTGGTACAACGAAGAAACCATCAATCGCAATGGGCGCTTTCACAATATTGTTTTTTCCATCCTTGAGCGAGAGCAATTCAATCTCCCCGCCTTTCATTGTTTTGACAGTGCCATTTTTACCACGGATCATCACTGTTCCATCAATCTCACCTGACATGTGGACAGGAAATTCAATTTCGACAATTTCTCCTGCGCTCGGGAAGATTGACGCGCCTTCAAAACCTGAAATCATATAAGGGTCAGGCAAGGTTTGATCATCTACAACGATATCTGTTGCCCGTACGCTCGGCAGGTTACGAATGAGGGAATAGCCTTTGTCGTTAGTCTCAGCGCGGCGGCGCACGTTAACACTTTCAACGATAACTTCTGGCAAAGGCTCATCATTTTCATCAAAAATTTTATTGCCGTTTTTATCATGATAAACAAAGGCAGAGACAAGGCCGCGCCCAACGGTTTGTTCACTGGTGATAAGAGGCATAGAAGAGTCAGGTTGGTCGATGATATTAAAGTTAAGATTCACCCCTGCGAAAATTTCATCATCTGAATCAATTTCAATAAAGGGCGAAGTTCTAAAGTTTTTGTGTGTGTAGTTTAAGTTTAAACGCGCCTCGGAAAAATCACGATCTGGCTCATGATCAAGGAAAAGGTCGCTTGAAAATTTTTGGCTGGGGCGGTAGCTGAATTGTGAAAAATAACGATCAACGCCCTGCTCTGGTTTGATTTCATAAGTAACACCGCCCCGCGCAAAAACACGTCCCATATTTGCCCGCAAGGATAATGTATTATCAAGACGATCTTCAGTGGCAAGCACATCATCAGAATCAAATTTTTCATGCACTGTCGTGTTGCTGATATTATATTGCTTAAATTGATGAGAGAGGCCAAGGCGGTTTTCTATTAATTTTTGCCCCCCTGCATTTTCGGAATACCCCGATTGAACAGATATGTTTGATCTTGTTTGCGGTGAAATTTCGAAATTCTTTTGGGCGTTTAAGGACACATCAAGCACGCGTGGATTTGTGCTTTCATCGGCTTGATAATTTTCATCTTGCACAAGGCCGCGCAAGGCCAAGTTCCAGTCATTGATATTCTTACGGGCAACGAGCTGAGCGGCGGTATTGGCTTCATTATCGATCCCTGTATTCAAATCGAAAATGGTGTTGTTCCAGATTTTAGTACCACCGGCGGCGATAAAAGTTCTATTATCCCCTTCAATATCACGGTTACGCACACCAACATAAGCGAGCGTATCGCCAATCACTTTATTAAAACGTCCCACAAAGTGGGGACTATCTTCATCAACATCGCCGTTGCTTATTTTTTGATAGGTTTGAGAGTCAGACAAAGACGCAGACACATCATAAGTATTGTTCTGACTGGCGAGTAATGCTTCGGTTACTGGGATATTAATTTTACGGTTTCTAATTTCCCCTTGCGGGCCATAGAAGAAGATCTCAAATAAGTTATCGCCAGCAAAAAGCTGTACATCAGAAAATTCATAACGGCCATCATTATCGACCAAAATTGAATCAACCAAAACGCCGTTACGATACAACTCAATATCCCATCCCGGTATGGCATCACCGTTAATATCAGTGGTTTCAAATTGTGTGTTGACCAGTTCACTGTTGCTGACGCGAAAGCCCAGCTCTTGGCGGGCATCGCCCGTCAGGGGAAGATCGGTTAAATCTGTATCCCCGATAGAATAGGATCGCGCCTGAAGCGGACCAAGCAACACAGGGTTTTCATTGCGTTTAGAAAGGCGCGTTCTAATCGCGCTGATTTGATCGCGGTCATTATAACTGGCGAGCGCGTAGGCTTCGTGTTTTAACGCCTGCCCTTCTATGGTAACGTTTGCATCATAGCGCGTATTGGCCTGTGCATTTTTTTGGCGGCGATACCGTGAGCCAAGACGCACATCAGCCGTGTTAATATCAAACCAGTCATATTTGATTTCTTGGCGGGGCAAAATTGCCTCATTGTTATTGCCGCTTCCACTTGCATTTTTTTGAAGGCGGTAATTACGCGCAACGCCCGGTAAAGGATACGGGCTTTCTATTTCTAAATATTGCTGTGAAACGTCTGCAATAAAAGACATATAAAGCCATTTGGATAAAGCCTCTTGGGAGACAAATATCTCTGACCCGTCTTTGAAATAATCTGCACCGGCAATTGCAAATTTTTGTTCCCGCGATTGAACGTCGCCTGATTGAAAATCAAGGTTAATTTCCCAATCTTCGCGCAAGAACCAGCCTTTGCCTTGCTCAGTATCTTCATCCCAATCAATAGCAAGTTCGAGAATGTCGATCATATCAAGGAAAGAGAAATATAAAGTATTATTTTTCTTAATTGCATAAATATCAAATTCATAGACCAAATTGCCAATTCGGGGGCGCAATAAAAGGGATTGCCCATCTGGTATTTGGCTTAAAGCGCGGCGATTTTTATCAGCATTATTATCGCTATTATTTAGCGCGTTATTATAGACATAATTACTTTTTGTTTTTTGAACAAATTGCTTGGCAAGGTTCAATAATTTTGTCTGCTCTGGCGTATTTTGAGTCAAATTTTGGGCAAATGAAGTCGAAACACGAAGCACGATCGTGTTCATTGCCAACAATATTAAAAAAAGCATGGCCGCTTTTTTGAGGGGCAGACGGTAAATCATAAATGGGGCAAACGTTTGAGAGAAGAAAAGTGCAAACCGAAGAAAACTCTTATATATCAAGGGTATGTTACCTGACATTTCTGTCAATAACAAATGTTTCGTTGATAACTGGCAAATCATCTTCATAGAACTTACATAAAATTTTTTATTAATTTTAGGCAAGTTAATAATGTCTTAAATATTTTAGTATGATATTAATAGAGGAGTTATTAGTCGTCAGTGCGACAAATCGCAAAGTATTGCTATCGTTTATTCATTAAGTATCATTTAGGAAGGAACCCTACACAATGAAAAATACATCAAGATTTCTATTACTATCAGCGTGCGCGCTTGGTTTTGTCGCTTTTGGCAATGATGCCAAGGCACAAACAGCAAACATGACTGCTACGGCAACTGTTCAAAACACTTTGACACTTGCAACACCTTTACAACTTAACTTTGGGTCATTTGCCGCCGTCCGTGACGCCGCGCAAACAGCCAGTATCACAGTAAGTGCGGCAGGCGTTGAATCTGTTGCGACAACTGGGGGTACTGCTGTGACAGCGGTTGTTGATAACACGGCTGTTTCACAAGGTCAGATTACGGTTGCTGATGGTGCTGATGGCGCGGCCATAAATATCGTTATCAATAACGTGGTTGATCCGATTAACGGCGCTGAAAGCTTTGTCCTTGCTGGTTTTAGCACACGTTGGAATGGTGGCGCCCCTGTCGCAAGAACAGCAGCAACGCCATTTTCACAAACTTTTGATGCCGCTATTGGCCCAAACTTAAACGTGCTTGATATCGGTGCAACATTGACAACAACATTAGGCGCAGTGCCTTATACAGATGGTGTCTATAACGGTACATATGACGTGGTGTTTAGCTACTAATTACCTACCATAATATTTAAAATCGTAATAATAGACCCCGCGCGTATGCAGCGGGGTTTTTTATTTATTGCGCCCGTCAAATTGTGATAAGAATAAAACATATCAGCGAGGGAAAAAATATGAAAACACTTAAGCTTCTTTTTGTCTTTATGGCAATCACCATCGGTTTACCACAAGCCGCGCAAGCCCGTATCGATATTTTGCCGCGCATTGTCATTATCGACAGTCGCGATCGCTCTGGTGAACTCACGATTTTGAACCTGTTTAATGAAACATCGACTTTTCGTATGGATTTATTGAATTACCGTCAAAATGAAGACGGGGTCTATGCAGAGTTAGAAACACCGCTTAATCCCGCCTTTGATCCGGCGGAAGTGGTCCGTTTTTCACCACGCCAGTTTGAACTGACACGTGGCGGGCGGCAAAAAATTCGTTTGTCCATTCGTAAACCAGCCGATTTACCAGAAGGCGAATATCGTTTTCATATTAAGGCACTCCGCCTTGCCAATATTGATACGAGCCAAAGTGATAACAGTGTTGTTCAAATGTTTGCCAATGTGGGCGTTGCCATCCCCGTGATTGTTCGCCATGGTAATGTGCAAGCCAGAGCCGCCCTTAAAAACCCGCGCATCATTGACCATACACGCACAGACAATGGCCGCCCTGCCTTACAGATAGAGATAGAGCGCACGGGTAATGCGAGCGCTATTGGGGCTTTAGAAGTGTTATGGGAGCAGCCAGGAGAAAAACCGAAAAAAATTGGCGGTATTGCCAACATGAATGTATTTACGGAAATTTCAAAAAGAATAGTCACTGTTCCCCTCTCTGAGTTACCATACGGGCAAGGCGCTTTGAAAGTACGCTACAGCAAGGGTGAAAACAAAGGGGACGTTTACGATGAAATCATTGTTCAGCGGTAAAAAATACATCGGCGCAGCCTTTATCCTGTTTTTAGGATTAGGGTCGCTTAGTGTGACAAAGCACAGCCACGCACAAACAATTACTGAAAATATCCCCCTTAGCTTTGGGAGATTTGTTTTGGTTGATAATAATGCCGTGCGGCGCTTACGTATTCGGACGAATTGTACAGAAAATGCCGATCCTGAATATATGTTCATCATTGATCCGCAATGTGGCAATTATACAGTAACAGGATACCCGCCGTTCACGCCGCTGACTGTGACGCTTGCGAACGGTGCGCTCAATGGCCCGGGTGCTAATATTTTTCGATTACGCGCTTTAGCAACCGTCCCCACAACCATTACAACCGATGCCACGGGTGAAGCCACATTTGAAGTGCGTGGGCGTCTCGATAGCTCGGGTAATGGCGGTGGTTATATTGATGGCGGTTACACTGGCAGTTTTACGATGACTGTGACAGATTAATATCTTCTAATTCCCTGATATTATTTAATATTTTTTAAAATAATACACGCATAATTTGACTTAAACCCCAAATCAGCTTTATTTTTAACGTGGAGCGGTGTTTCTCATCGCACTTTCTAAAAGGGTACAGCGTATGTCTATATGCCCCCCTTCGCGTTTCTTTGGTCTAAAGAGAATAAGAAGGTTAACATTATTAAACATAACAATGTGTTTGCTCGCGCTCAACACAACAGCGTGTCATTTTGACTTTTTCTCCTCGAATGATCGCGCCCCAAAAGCAATGCCCCCTAAACCGATACAAACGGCAGTGTCTTATGACGAAGCCAGCGATCTCGCCCTGCCCGCGACAAGCGCCGACGGGTTTGGTGATGCGCCTCAAATTAATATTGAACGTGGTAATTTAAAGGGTGCTCTCACAGTAAATGACACACTTTTATTCGAAGAAAATATTTCCAATGAAGGCAAACGCTTTGACCGCGTCGAAGACATCGTCCAGCGTATTTCCGATAAGATGAACAAGATGGAACCAACCGTTGATCGTCTTGCCAAGGTAGAGCAGGATTTAGAAGGTCTTACAGAACAGCTGGAAGTTTTAGTCAACCAAGAAACAATGACAATGCGCCAACACGGATCATACGATAGCAGTGCCAAGGTAGAGGGAGTGGTTCCGATTGCAGATGCGGCGCAACAACAAAATATTGGCAATGTTCCATTTGCGGGAAATATGACCTTTGCGACCGATGCAAGTTTACGCAATATTGTTCAAGGCATTCGCACCGCCGACCATAAGACCAAAACGCGTATTGTTTTGGAAACCAGTGAGCTGATGCATTACATCACGGCGATCAATAATAATAAATTTACTTTCACTGTGGCCTATTACGGCAATGTGCCGCAGATGGATTTAAACAGCCTGACGAATTCTTCCAAAGAGATTGTTTCTGTTATGGCGCAGCAAAATGGGCCAGAGGCGACAATTACGTTTCAATTGAGCGATCCAACAGTGCTGATGAAAGAAGGGCGCATTCATCCAAATAAAGATAACGCGCAACACCGCATTTATTTGGACATCAAACGCTAGGCGCTCTCGCCATCTTCAAGCATTTCATGAGGGAGTAAAACATCGGCGCTACGGGCTACGAATTCGGGGTTGAGAAATTTAGGATCTGCACCGCCATAGGTCAGATCATTACCGTTCATATCCGTGAGTTTCCCGCCCGCACCCAGCAAAACGGCGTGCCCTGCCGCCGTGTCCCATTCACATGTCGGGCCAAAGCGCGGATACATATCCGCTTTACCCGCCGCAATTGAGCATATTTTGAGAGAGCTGCCCCGTTTGATTTGTTTTTTGACCATATAGTGTGCCAAAAAATTATCCAATTCTTGGCCACTGCCATGGGATTTACTCGACACAATTGTTAGCCCCTCAAGCGGCATAGGGCGCACATGAATCGGTTTTTCTTTTTCGGTATCATCCATATATTTAAGGGCTGTTCCTTCACCGTGAGCAGCATAAAGCTCGCCAGGGACTGGCGCATAAACAACACCTAAAATAGGCATTCCGTTTTTAATAAGAGCAATATTAACGGTATAATCACCGCTTCCTGAAATAAATTCTTTTGTCCCATCCAATGGATCAACAAGCCAGAAGTACTCTTCGGCGCTCAGATCAGGGCGGTATCCATCAGAAGCCGCCTCTTCACCCACGACCATCACATCGGGGGTAATATCTTTGAACGCTTTTTCGATGAGCTCTTCTGCCTTTTGATCGGCGAGCGTCACGGGCGAGCCATCCCCCTTAAAATCCGCACCATCATAGCCCGCATCATCAAAGTAATTGAGAGTGAGCTCCCCCGCTTCTAGTGCAAGACGGCGAATCTGGTTGCAAAGCGCTTGAGGGTAATTCAAGATTTTGCTCGTATATGTCTTTTGGGCAATATTATTTGAGGACACGTAAGTTTCCTTTGGTTTGTTTTTGAGCATCAATCAAGACATTCATCTCAATATAATCCACAATTTGCGTGACGCAGGTTTGGACATCATTTTTTGCCGTATCCACAACTAGATCTGGGTTATGTGGTGGCTCATAAGGAGAGTCAATCCCTGTAAATTCTTTAATCTCACCGCTTCGTGCTTTTTTATAAAGCCCCTTTGGGTCACGTGCTTCGCAGGTTTTTAAATCTGCTTTAACGTATATTTCATGAAAATGCTGCGGCGCGGCGCGGCGCGCGCGGTCACGGTCTGCCTGATAGGGAGAGATAAACGCAGACAAAACAATAATGCCCGCATTGGCCTGCAACGCGGCGACCTCACCGACACGGCGGATATTCTCTGTGCGGTCTTCGGGGGAAAAACCCAAATCAGAATTAAGGCCGTGGCGCACATTATCCCCATCAAGCACGTAAATGTTTTTGCCGCGTTCAAAGATAGTCCTTTCAACTTCGATCGCAAGCGTCGATTTACCAGAGCCTGACAACCCCGTCAGCCAGAAAATGCCGCCATAATGCCCAAACATTGCCGCGCGCATATCGGGCGTGACGGAGTGACTTACTTTATAAATATTTTTTGATTTAGGATTATTGGATTTTCGTTGATCAGGATAAGCGCTCATATCAATCAAGCCGCCGCCCACAACATCATAATCTTCGTAAATTACAAGACGCCCCAACTTAGTATTTTCAACGTAGCCATCAATAGGCATAATGGCGCGTGATCGTAGTGTAATTTGTGCAACAGCATTTTTCACAACTTGCGCGGCGTTTTCTTCTTTGCCAAGGTCCTGCGTATCGACCAGCGTATCAATGGATTGCACACTTACCCGAACCTCATTTGTACCAAAGCGGGCGCGGTAAGTATTACCCACCTTCATCGGTTTTTCAGACAGCCAAAAAATATTGGCTTGAAAGACATTGGATAAAACAGGAAGTGTATCTTCGTGACTTGCGACATGGCCGCGCTCAACAAATATAGGCTCAGATAAAGTAATACCAATAGATTGCCCAGCGCTTGCGGTCACACGATCACTTTTTTGAGGCCAGCTTTCAATACTTGTCACAACCGCTTTTTCATTGGTGGGAGAAAAAAACAGTGTGTCACCAACGTGTAAAACCCCTGTTTCCACGCGCCCAACCAAAATACGTTTTTCTTCAAAACGATAGACATCTTGAATCGGAAAGCGTAAGGGCTTTGATACCAGCGGGCTTGAGATATCAAAACTATCCAGCGCCTCGATCAATGTCTTTCCTTTATACCATTGCATTTTATCGCTACGAGCGGCAAGCATATCACCATCACGCGCGGCCATCGGAATTATAAAATGTGCCTGAAGGCCAATTGATTGCAGATAGGCGGCGCATTCTTTTGATACCGCATCAAAGCGTTTAGGGTCATAGCCAACCTTATCCATTTTATTAACGGCAACGGCAATTTGTTTCATGCCAAGTAAATGAAGCATATAGGCGTGACGGCGTGTTTGCTCTTTAACGCCTTCATCGGCATCCACAACCAAAACGGCGGCGTCAGCCTGCGCCGCGCCGGAGATCATGTTTTTTAAAAATTCACGATGACCGGGCGCATCAATAATGACGTAATCACGATTGTCCGTGGAGAAGAAAATCTGGGTTGTATCAATGGTCACTGCTTGGTCACGCTCTGCCTGAAACGCATCAAGGACGAATGAGTATTCAAACGGCACACCCCGACGCGCGCATACGGATTTTATATCTTCCAGCTTGCCATCTTCCAAGCTATTCGTGTCATGTAACAAGCGCCCAATAAGCGTTGATTTACCATGGTCAACATGCCCCACAATAACAACATTCAATTTTTGTGCGTTTTTGTTACTCATGCTTTATCGACCTAAAAATTTAACCATGTGTTTTTCATCATAATAACGCCCATCGACGCAGATGGCGCGCTCTTCGATGCCCCATATTTTAAAGCCTGCTTTTTCATATGTGCTTTGCGCGGCTTCGTTACCCTCAACAACACAAAGCTGAACCAGTTTGGCGGTATCGGGAAGATTTTTAATCGCCTCAACAAGTAAATCATAACTCAGCCCCTGCCCGCGATATTCTGGCTTCACGTATAAACCCCAAATCATCGCTTTATGTTTGGCATTGTCATGAGGTTGCATAAAAAATCCAGTGGTCGCAATAATTTCATTATTGTCAAAAGCCGCAAAAATAGCGCCGTTATTAATGCGGTACAAAAAGAAATCATCATTTTGTTTACGCGTATTATTGTAACTGTCGGCATAGGCCTCTGGATGATTTTTGAGCATCTCAAGACGGATATACCGATATCCCGAAACATCATCATCATTCAATTGGCGGATTTTAATTTTACTCACATGTACCCCTGACTGCGTAGTTTTTCAAAACTATCTTCTGTTTCTTTATCCATGCTGCGCCCCGCACGCTCTGACGTGTTTGTGGTTTCTAGTTCATGGATAATTTTCTCAATTGTATCAGCGTCACTGGGTACGGGCTTGGTGATATTTTTCTCACCCAAAGAGCGGTAGCGCATCCCATCACGCGCAAAATATAAATCACAAAGCGGAATATTTTCTTTTTGCGTATAGCGCCAGATATCAAGCTCTGTCCAGTGCAAGATCGGATGGACGCGCACATGACAGCCCTCGGGAAATTCTGTTTTATACTGATCCCAAAATTCTGGTGGCTGATCTTTAAAATCCCATGACCCATCCAGAGAGCGGGGAGAAAACACACGTTCTTTTGCGCGAAGTCCTTGCTCATCACGGCGGATACCGCATAAAATTCCTTTAAATTGGTGTTCCGCTAGCAGTGTTTTTAACCCTTCTGTTTTTCGCATGGCGCTTCGGGTTGCAGGGGGGAGCGTTTGATCCATTTCTTCTTCTGGCGGGCAAAGATGATTGATGACATCTAAATCCCAGTCTTTGGCCAGCTTATCGCGAAAGGCGTAGACCTCATCCATCTCCATCCCTGTATCAAGCAAGATCAGGGGAAACGGGACGCGGCCAAAAAATGCTTTACGCACAAGCCAGAGCATCGCCGTTGAATCTTTACCAATCGACCAAAGCATGCCGAGCGGATTAATACGCGCATATGCCTCACGAATAATGTAAAGAGAGCGAGATTCAAGGTCATCTAAATGATGTGACATAGAGCAGGCGCCTTTTGTTTATGAAACAACTTTTAGGGTTTTGTTTTCTTCAGCAAACTGTTTAGAGAGAACATCAGGGCGACCAATCGACACATAATGAAAACCCAATTCATTCATAACATGCGGTTTATAGATATTGCGTAAATCAATCAGGCGTTTTGTTTTCATGCTGTCGCCGATACGTTTTAGGTTTAAGGCGCGGTACTCATTCCACTCAGTAATAATAACAACCGCGTCGGCATTCTGCGCGGCGGCGTAGGCTTCATCAGCCCATGTGATATTATGCAGCTGCTTTTGGGCTTCCTCGCGGGCTTCGGGATCGTGCGCAACAATAGTGGCACCCGCTTGTTGTAAAGCAGGAATAATGACTAGGCTCGGCGCATCACGCACATCATCTGTATTGGGTTTAAAGGCAACACCTAAAACAGCAATCGTCATTCCCGACACATCACCGCCGCACGCTTCAATAACGCGCTGCGCCATTTTCTTTTGGCGGTTATTATTGACCTGCACAACGGATTCAACAATACGCTGCGGCGCGCCCAAAAGCTCACCCGTATGAGTCAGCGCCAATGTGTCTTTAGGGAAACATGACCCGCCGTAACCAGGGCCAGCATGAAGGAATTTTGACCCGATACGACCATCAAGCCCCATGGCCTTTGACACGTCCTGAACATTCCCGCCAGAGGCTTCGCATAAATCAGCAATTTCGTTGATGAATGAAATCTTGGTCGCCAAAAACGCATTAGCGGCATATTTAATAATCTCTGAACTTTCCGGCGAGGTGACAACCATCGGCGTTTCATTGATATAAAGCGGGCGATAAACCTCCTTCATCACCTCAACAGCGCGGGCGCTGTCCGTCCCGATCACAACGCGGTCAGGGCGCATAAAGTCATTCACTGCAGCCCCTTCACGTAAAAATTCAGGGTTTGAGCAGACATCAATTTGACCTTCTTTACCGCCCTCTTTAACAATTTTTTCTACTTCACGCGCCGTGCCAACAGGCACAGTCGATTTGGTCACAATGACCGTATAGCCTTTGGCGGCAGCAACCACCTCACGTGCAGCAGCATAGACATATTGAAGATCAGCATGGCCATCACTGGCGCGCGGGGGCGTCCCCACCGCAATAAACACAACATCCGCTTTTTCAACACTTGATGCGAGCTGCGTTGTAAAGGATAAGCGCCCCGCTTTCACTTGCTTGGCGACAAGGTCTTCAAGACCTGGTTCAAAAATTGGAATAATACCCTGTTTCAGTTTTTCGATTTTGGCCGCGTCTTTATCAACGCACGTGACTTCAATACCGAATTCAGCAAAACACGCTCCCGAGACAAGGCCAACATATCCTGTACCAATCATCGCTAAACGCATTGCAAACTCTCCAAATCTTGTTTTTATTCAATCAGTTAAACACTCATGCCTATAAAATAGCGCCAACACGCAAAAAACAAGTGTTTATTACTTTAAAAACAGACTTATTAATCGGTTTTAGCGTACCAAATTAAAGAAAAAATTGCATGTTCCACCCTTTTTTGATTAGAGTATGATCCAGCAAGACATAAATAAAACCTTAAGGATATTTTCTCATGGCCGAAACAGACGCCAAAGCCGTGCCACTACCCCTCTTTTATTCAAAGCCAATACCGCTTGATGCAAAAAAGCACGTAGACTTGGCTCTTGTTCAAGATTTTGGGTTAGGCTTTACAAGAAATGTGAACGCGGTTCCGGTAAACCTTATTGAATTGCCGCAAATCTGCCATTTCTATCCGATCGCTTTTTCTCCTGATGAAAGCGCAACCCCCGTTGCAATATGCGGCCTAAGGGATAATGAAAACCTGTTTCTACGTAAAGACAACACATGGGAGGAGGATACCTATATTCCTGCCTATATCCGCCGTTATCCATTTATTTTTTCTGAAATGCCCGATAGCGACCAGTTATCGCTTTGCATTGATATGAATGACACCGTCACTGAAGAAGGCGGCGAGCAAAAATTCTTTACAACAGATGGTAAACCGACACAGCTCGCGCAAAATGCGCTTGAGTTTTGTAAATCTTACCACGCCGCCGCGCAACAAACGGTTCAATTTGGGCAAGCATTAGCAAAATCTGGGCTTTTGGTGGAGCGTCAGGCCGAAATTAATATTGGGGGCGGCAAGAAGATTAATTTTTCTGGTTTCCGTATTATTGATGAGGAGAAACTGGCCGCCCTTGACGATGCGACCTATCTAGAATGGCGCAAAAAGGGCTGGATTCCCTTCCTTTACGCACATTTATTCTCTGGCTCGCAATGGCAAAGATTGACGCGCTTGTTAAATGAGCGTAATAAGAATAATAATTAAGGAAAATAACTGTAGTTAAGGAGCAGGCAATGGCGAAAGTCGGGGCGCAGCGCGCAGCAGAGTTAACGGGTAAATCTAAGTCCACTATTCAACGATCCATGAACAATGGAAAGCTGTCTTACGAACTTGATAGCAATAATCGTCGTCTCATTGATGTATCTGAGCTTGAGCGTGTTTTCGGCCTTGAACCACAGGGGAATACAAAATCCATGGAAGCCACCCAGCACAGCATCGAAGCCGAACTTAAGAAGGCTGCCGATATGCTCGAGATGGAGCGCATGAAGATGAAAGTTAAAGCGCTCGAAGACCAACTCGACACCGCCGAAACGACGATCGAAGACTTAAAAGGTCAGCGTGACCAATGGCAAAAACAAGCCCAACAAGTCCTCATCACCAGCCAATACAGCCAAAAGCAGGCCGAAGAATTAAAGGCAGAGTTGAAAGAGCGTGAAGAAAAAGCGCGTAAACGCCGCGAAGAAATGTTGCAAGAGCGCATGAAACGCCTTCAAGGACAAAACCAAAACCAAAAGCAACAAGAAGAGCAAGCCTCAAGCGCGTTTGATTTTGGTGGCCTTTGGAAAAAACTTAAAGGCGACAAAGCAGCGTAGTTTTTATAGCGCACGAAATTAAAAGAAGCGGCCTCATGGGGCCGTTTTTTTATATCCTTTTTACATTCCTTAAATAAATGTGATAAAATCGATTAATGAATAAATTATTGTTTTTATTGGCTTTTATCCTTATCGCTGTGGCCGCCACGGCGGGCCCTGCGTTTGCATATTACGAAGTGAAAAACAGCTATTACTTTATGAAAGATGACGGCGAATTTTCAGATGATGAAAAAGATCAAGAAGCCATGTATGTCTATGAGCAGTGTCAGGGCAATGCCTTGCGCGCGATCTATTTTGATTGCGCGTGTATTGCAGGGGCGTTCCGTCAAATTCGCGATGAAGATGAATTCATCCGCCCGCAAGAAACCATTTTGCAGACTTTATTTGATGATGATTCAAGAGGCTGCGTCAACGAAGAGCGTATCGCCGGGCAGGCTTATCTTAATTGCTCTGAATATGCCGCCGCTATGCGTCATCGCCGCAAAGATAACGAAGAATTTTGTGAATGCGTCGCCAATGATGTCGCTAGGAAATTTTCAGATGACCCGCGTTTAAGATCGCTTCATATTCAAAATCTGCAAACGAATGCCTATTCGCAGTGCAACCCAGCAACGCGCGAAGCCTTGCGTATTATTGAAGAGAGAAATGCAAAAGCACGTGCTAAATAATTTTCAACCATATTATTTTTAAAACTGTGCCAGTTTAACGCTTTGCGCCCCATGGATAACGGTTTCTTTATGCGCCATAGCAAGAGGAAGCAAGTGGGTCATATAAAATTCTGCCGTATTTATTTTTTCTGCATAGAATATCTTGTCTGAGGCGCCCGCTGCAATTTGCTTTTGGGCCTTATCGGCTGATTTTTTCATCATCACGCCCATGGCCGTCAAACCGAAACATTTAAGATAGGGCACGCTTGAGGCCGCGGTTAAATCCAAATCACGTCCCGCCGATTCAATCATCCAATGGGTTGCATCAGATAAAGCCGCTATAGCGTTTTCAAGGGCCGCATGACCGCTTGCTCTTATTTTTAAATCTGCAATGTAGGCCTTCACACTTGCCCCGCCATCGCGCAGGGTTTTTCGAAAAGCCAAATCCATCGCCTGAATACCGTTTGTGCCCTCATAAATGGGAAGAATACGCGCATCGCGATAATATTGCGCCGCCCCTGTTTCTTCAACAAAGCCCATGCCGCCATGAATCTGCAGCCCTGTCGAGGTGACATCAAGGGACATATCCGTGCAGCATGCTTTGACGATAGGGGTCAAAATATCAACTTTAGCCTGCGCGGTCTCATCCCCATTTGCCGCCATATCCAGCGCCAAGGCCGCCTCATAAGTCAGCGCGCGCGCCGCCTCAATTTGCGCCTTCATACTCATGAGCATACGTTTGACATCGGCATGTTCAGAAATTGTGATACGTTTTGTTTTATCCGTCAGCGCCGCGCCTTGTTCGCGATCTTTCGCATAATACAGAGCATGCTGATACGCCCGCTCAGCGATTGCAACGCCTTGAAGACCAACAGAAAGCCGCGCATTGTTCATCATGGTGAACATATATTTCAGGCCCTCATTCTCAGTGCCAACCAAATACCCAATCGCGCCCCCTTTATCGCCAAACTGCATCGTGCATGTGGGGGAGGCATGAATGCCCAGTTTGTGCTCAATCCCTGTGCAGATTACATCATTGCGCGTGCCGTCTTGTAATATCTTTGGCACGATAAAAAGCGATATGCCTTTCACCCCTTCGGGCGCATCAGGTGTGCGCGCAAGCACAAGGTGGATAATGTTTTCCGCCATATCATGCTCACCATAGGTAATATAAATTTTTTGCCCAAAAACCTTGTAAGAACCATCATCCTGTGGCTCTGCTTTGGAGCGTATCGCGGATAAATCTGATCCCGCTTGTGGCTCAGTCAAGTTCATTGTTCCTGTCCATTGTCCAGAGATTAGTTTTTCAAGGTAATAGTCTTTTTGTTCTTGCGATCCATGATGATGGATAGCCTCGACCGCGCCTTGATTAAGAAGTGGGCATAAACCAAAAGACATATTTGCCCCTTGCCACATTTCTTGTAAGGGAAATGCAACCAACCACGGAAGGGCTTGCCCACCATAGTTGCTATCAAATGGTACGGCGTTCCAACCGCCATCACGATATTGCGCGTAGGCTTCTTTAAAACCTGTCGCTGTTTTAACGTGACCGTCTGTCAACGTGCACCCTTCTTGATCGCCGGTCCAATTGAGCGGGGCGAGCACTTCGCTTGCAAGTTTAGCCGCAGGCTCTAACACGCTATCAATCATATCGCCATCAAGCCGGCCCAAATCCGGATGCTCTGGCAGGCTCTCAAGCCCCACAACATGATCGAGGATAAAACGCATATCTTTTAGCGGCGGGTGGTAATCGGACATAATTTTCTTTCAAGGTTTTGGAAATTCAAATCATTTGGAAAAGTATAAATCAAGATGAAGAGCGGGCAAACCCTAACTGGCACAGCATTTGAAAGTATATCATAGAGTATTTTGGACAATAACCACGATGGACCTATGACTAACGCCTTAAAATCATTACAAAACAATACCTTAGCCGCCCTCGCTCAGCGTGCTCCCAGTGGCGTTTTAAAAGCCATAAAATCGGCAAGCGCCAAAACAGGGGTCGATTTTGCCTATCTCATGGAAAAAGCCGCCGCCGAAAGCAGCTTTAAACCTGACGCCAAGGCCAAAACCAGTTCTGCAACGGGGCTGTTTCAGTTCATTGAGAGCACGTGGATGGGCATGGTCAAAGAGCACGGTGCAAAATATGGGATTGATACGACCCTTGATAAAAAAAGCCTCTTGGAGCTGCGTAAAGACCCGCAAATCGCCTCTTTCATGGCCGCCGAATTTGCCAAGGACAATCAGACATATTTGGAAAAAACCGTTGGTGGAGATATTGGCAATACGGAGCTTTATTTCGCACATTTTATGGGCGCAGGGGGTGCGAGTGCCTTTTTATCACAGCTCAAGAAAAATCCCATGGCGAGCGGCGCTGATCTTTTCCCTGCAGCCGCTCATGCAAACCGTAATGTTTTTTATGACACGCAAACGGGTACACCCAAAACATTACAAGCCATCTATGATTTTTTTGATAAAAAGTTTCAAGCGGGATCAGGCGACACGACAATCGAAACGCCGCTTCGCGTTGCAAAAAATGATACGGCGCAGACCAATTCTTTAGTTCAAAACACGACCGCAAAAGAGGGATATCAACACATCCCCCCCTCACTTAAAAAGCCAATTGAAATTATTGATGGGCGCGGCAATCGCGTTTATGAATTTGCCAATGGGAATAACCGTCATATCGGATCGCTCTATCAAATTCAAAATGAGCTTGATACATTTTTCAGCCAAAGAGCAAGCGTATTGCCCACGTCACTTTACGACAATAAAACAAACGCAACATCCATCTTGCTGAGTATTTTAGAATAACGCTTAGCGTCCTTGCGCGGCACGTTTAAGACGGTCATTAATCGCAATGCCAAGCCCGTGATCTGGGATATTCATCACCGCTATGCCTTTGTTTTCAGGCACATCCAGATCACGCAGCATGGTAAATAAATTTGCCGCCGCTTGCGTTAAATCTGTTTCCTCACTTAAATTTCGAAGGGCGTGATCCGGCATATCAGCCGCATGCCCGCCCCCTTCAATACCCATAAATTTTAACCCGCCAAACGCAAGAAGCGCCTCGCCTTTTTTGACATCTATGGCGTTGAGGCGAACAGGTATAGACGGCGCATAATGTTTAAGCAACTGCCCCGGAGATTTTGGTTTTTCATGATTATCCAAATCATAGCCAACCACGCCCAAAAGCGGTTTTAAATCCTCCGCCGTTATCGCGCCCGGCCTTAAAATAACAGGGACATCACCGCTCATATCCAGCACAGTGGATTCTAACCCAACATCACACGCCCCTGCCGCCAAGATAAAGGGAGCATTTTCTCCAAGGCTTTGCTGTACATGGCGCGGCGTTGTGGCGGAAGGCTCACCGGAGCTATTGGCGCTTGGCGCGGCGATGGGCACACCCGATTTTTCAATAAGTGCGCGGGCAATTTTATGGGCAGGAATACGCAAGGCAATCGTTTCAAGACCCGCCGTGACCAAATCGCTAATGCCGCAATCTGCGCGGCGCGGCAGTATAAGAGTAAGAGGCCCAGGCCAGAATTCACGCGCGACGCTCATGGCCTCATCCGAAAAATAGGCGAGCTTTTGCGCATTCTCTAGGCTTTCAATATGCGTAATCAGCGGATTAATACTAGGGCGTTTTTTCGCGGCAAAAATTTTTGCCACCGCCAGACTGTTAAACGCATTAGCGCCCAGCCCATAAACAGTTTCCGTTGGCAAGGCAACAATCTCCCCCGCTTGTATAAGCGCGGCGGCCTCTGCAATCGTTTCATCGGTGGCAATTTTTATAATGCTCATAGGCTCTATTAACCAAATTTAGCGTTATCAATAAAGCGCTATTTGGTATTGGCCGCCAAAAAAGAACGCGTCACAAAAGGTGTATAAAGCGCGCCGCCTGTTAAAGGCTCTGGCACGCCTGTTGTTGTGGGAAGGGTTAAGGCAAGGCCCAAAAGCGAGCGCACTGCAAGATAGCCAAATCCTTGCGCCTCTAGCGCATCGCCGTTCCAGCCAATATCTTCAACAGGCAGTACAGGATAATCCAGTGCCTCATTGAGCCATGTCATCATGGCCTTATTATGCCGCCCGCCGCCTGCCACATAAAGGGCATGAGGTTTTGCTGGTAAATGCTTGAGGGACTTTAAAACGCTTTGCACGCTAAATTGCGCGAGCGTGGCAATCGCATCATTCAAATCAAACTCCGCAACCGCCGACACGTCCCATTGATTTCGATCAAGCGATTTTGGCGGGGTTTTATCAAAAAACGGATGAGAGAGCCAATCATCAATCAGCGATTGTAAAGGCCTTCCTGCCAAAGCGCGCGCGCCATTTGAATCATAGGCCTGACCCGTTTTGGCCTGTACAAGGTCATCAATCGGGGCGTTTGCGGGGCCCGTATCAAAAGCCAAAATATCCATGCGGTCTCGCCCGAGCCATGTGATATTCCCCACCCCGCCCAAATTTAAAATGGCGATAGGTTTTTGTGTAGTGGCGGCAAAAGAGCGATGACAAAGCGGGAGTAAGGGTGCGCCCTGCCCTCCCGCCGCAATATCCGCTTGGCGCATATCAGCAATCACAGGGGTCTGGGTTTCATCGGCAATAATTTGGGCATCACCAATTTGCCATGTAAATTTTTGTGCGGGGTTATGCGATATTGTCTGGCCGTGAAAGCCAATCACATCGGCCTTATGACCAAATTCCCTGAGCGCCCTAATGTGGGCCTGCGTCACCGCATTTTCGGCCTTTAAGACCTTTTTGGAAGGCTTTGTTGCGCCAAAAACATCTTTAATGGCCTGCTTTTCGGCCAGTTTATAGTCAAAAGTCTTAAAATCCAGCAAAGTGGTTAAATCTTTGCCATCCGTTTCAATCAACGCCACATCCACCCCATCCAGGGACGTTCCCGACATCATGCCAATTGCGGTATAGACTTTATTTTTACTCATGGTTATAAATTCCTTATGACACATAACTATAAATCAGAATTTCTTAATATCCTAGAAGAACGCGGCTTTATTCACCAATGTAGTGATTTTGAAGCCCTTGATGCCAAACTCATGGAAGGTGTGCAGAGCGCCTATATTGGGTTTGATGCGACGGCAAAAAGCCTGCATGTTGGTAACCTCACAGGCATCATGATGCTCTATTGGTTTCAGGCATGCGGCCATAAGCCAATCACGCTTATGGGCGGGGGCACATCAAAAATTGGCGATCCGTCTTTTAAAGATGAACAGCGTAAGCTGCTAGATGATGAAACTATAGAAACAAATATGAAGCATATCCAAGACACATGCTTTAGACAATTTTTGAAATATGGTGAAGGGGAAACAGACGCGCAGATGGTCAATAATAATGATTGGCTGTCTGAGCTTAAATATCTCGATTTCCTGCGTGATTATGGGCGTCATTTTACGGTGAACCGTATGCTATCTTTTGACTCAGTCAAAACCCGTCTTGAGCGAGAAAGTCCTCTCAGTCTTCTTGAATTTAATTATATGATCATGCAAGGCTATGATTTTTTAGAACTTCACAGACGTTATGAAACCATTCTACAAATGGGGGGTTCAGACCAGTGGGGCAATATTATCAACGGCGTTGAGCTTACTAGAAAAGTATGTAATGAGGGTGCCTCGCTAGAAAGACGAGATGATGGTGTCTTGGTAAGAGGAAGTGGACCTGTTTTTGCGCTCACCGCGCCGCTTCTTACTACCCCTGATGGGCGTAAGATGGGCAAGACTGAAAGTGGCGCGGTTTGGCTTAATGCAGATATGCTGTCGCCATACGATTATTACCAATTCTGGCGTAATGTTGATGATGTCATGGTTGGTACATTGCTGCGTCGTTTTACGGTTTTATCAATGGATGAGATCAAGAAACTTGAGGCTTTAGAGGGCGCAGAAATTAATGAGGCGAAGAAGATCCTTGCCTTTAACGCCACCAAAATGTGCCACGGAGAACAAGCCGCCATCGATGCCGAAGCCACCGCGAAAAAAGTGTTCGAGAAAGGCATTATTGGTGATGACCTGCCTAGAATTACTATAAAAGTTATAGACGCTAAAGAAAAACTAATAGCAGATCTTTTTATCGAAGCTGGTCTATGCGATAGTAAAGGGGATTTTAAAAGATTAGTTAAGCAAAATGGTGCAAAACTAGGTGGCAAAACTATAATTGATGTTCATGCAATATTGGGCATCAGTCATCCAGACCAACTCATGCTATCCGCAGGTAAGAAAAAACACGCAATTTTAGAGGTTATATTAAAGTAATCACTCAATTCCCTGCTTTTTGCGGTTTTGAAAAATCAGTTTTATTCTCATTGGCCGGCACATTTTGAGACGGGTTTTTATTTTCTGGCAATTTGGATTCAACACCGCCTTCAAATAAAATCTTTCTAAAGATACCCGGCGTCAAAACAGAAAGTGGATTCACGATCACTTTGGGGTCTTTTGACGGGCCGCTCATTGTATAAGTAGCGGCAAATAAACCGCCCGCAGACCCGCCCGTTAAAATATCTCCAATAAGGGGAATGTCCCCAATCACTTTATTGACGCCTGATAAGGGAATAACTGTGCCAGAAATATCAATAGTTTCCGCGCCCATATCATTCACCCCTTCGAATGTAAGCCCCAGTGAGGAGCCTGATGTGCGGCCATCTTTAATTACAAGCAAGTTACCCTCATCCCGAAAGCGCCATTCAAACCCCGCCTCAAGTTTTGTAAACGATACCCCTTTTGTGCTCAACGTATCTTGAACACCGCTCAGGCTCATCGCGCCAAGCAAACGCGCCAAGGCAGGAGCGTTCACGACACTAAAATTTTCAATCTGCGCCGTGCCATAAATATCCCCTTTGAAATCCCCGCGCTGTGGTCTGCCGTAAATAAGAATAGAGCCACCGCGCATATCTTTATATAGATCAAACGCCTTGAGTGTTGCCCCCGCATCGGATGATTCAAGGCGGAAAGTCCGCTGGCCCACATCCCCTTCGGGTTTGAAGCGCACATAAAAATCACCCTGATCACCAACCTTGGCATCAATTTCGATGCGGGTGATATCGCTCTCCCCGTCTGTTTCAACGTAAAATTGCGCCCCGCGAATAAATTCATCTTTAACGGTAAATACTTTATCGGCCTTGAACGATATTTTCATCGCTTGGCCATTACTCTCTTTTGGATTTTGCCATACGGGGTTCGTCTTTTTATCTTGATCTAAAAACGCAGACAAATCGACAACAGGGCCATTGGCGACAACTTTTAAAACATTATCTGGTGTGACTTCAAAATCAACCTTGGCCTTTGTCCGCCCAAGAATGGCGCTTGTAATATTACCCCGCGCAATCTCGACCTCATTATTGTTGAGGGTACGAAATAAAATACGTGCGTCGTTTAATTCCAGCCCCGTTGTTTTAAGATTAAAACGATCAATCTCTTGGATCACATCATTTTTGACAATCGCTTGCAGGCTAAAATCACCGGCTACCCCCGGCTCTTTGCGGTATTGAAAGGGCTCAATATGGACAATTGTTGGCGCCATGACGCCTTTGACATCAATAACGGCGTTGCCCTTGCCTTTGTCGGTATAAATAACGTCAATCGGCACTTCACCGCTTATATAATCATCCAGATCAATTCCAAAAACGTCGCGTAGCTCCTTATCCGCAGAAAGGCTTGCTGTTACTTTCGTATCAAAATCCTTACCCGTTGGGTCAAGAAATTGTTGATAATCCAAATCAATAGCGCGGCCCGATAACTGACCTTTGCCTGAGAGGGACACTTTTCCTTTTTCAAAACCCAATTGATACGGCCCGCCTGTTAATTCCAAACTGCGCACAATATTGGGCAATTTAATGTCACTCAGCGTCCCGTTAATCACAACGGTCACTTCCTCTTTGGGTAAATCTTTTAAGGTTGGAAATTCTAAAGCCAAATCAAAGGAGATGTTGCCCGCCACTGCCTTGGCATCAATACCAATTTCTTTCTCATTCAAGGCAATCGGCTCCGCAGCGATATAGGTCAAAATTGTTTTAAGCGGGCCTTGCCCTTTAACTTTAATTTTTGCAAAACCGCCGCCTTCAACCGCCAAATCAGTGAGTGTTACATTAACATCCGTTCCCTTCACCTCTCCGATAAAACCGCTTTGTGCGGTAATCGTCAGCGAGTCATTCTCATAAACACCGCTCCCGATAGATTGCGTAACAGGCATAAGCGTATCACTATATTTGACCGTTAAATCTTCAAACTTAAATTCTGCGCGCGGCGCATCAAGGGTAACAACACGCTCGCTGGTTTCAGGATCGCGCATTACCTTTAAGGTTGAGCTTACCACAACATCATATGTTCGCCCCCCGATAAGACGATTGCTTATCCAATCAGCGGCAGAGCTCTCACGCTCAGATTTAGGAAAGAGCTTGGCGATATTATCAAATTGCACTTCATCAATTTTTGCGCTCAACGGTAAATGAATAAGACCTTTTTCAAATGACCCTGCACCTGTAACCGCTATAGGAATACCGCCAATATTGGCGTTCAGCGCATTCAGGATAATTTTTTTATCCAGACGATGAAAGGCAACATCAATTGCCGCATCATTAATCGAAATCGGCGCGTCATATTCATGAGGGATATTTATTTCACCCTCTGGTATTTTAATATTCAGGACTGCATTTTCGATTTTCATATCAGGATTCAAAGACGCTTTTAATGTACCATTAAGCAGAATTTTCTGGTTTGCAATAACTGCATCACTACCAAACAAATCTGCAAACTGCGCCGGATTAACATCAATAAGCTGGCCATTAAATGTCAGATCTTTTTGTTTTTTTCGGTATGATAAATCAGCTCTCATGCTCGATTTTCTCTCATCCGCGCCGACAAGCCCTGTCGCTAAATTACCATCAAGCCCAAGGCTTGTTCGCCGCAGATTTAGGTCCAGCGCGACCAAATAATTTTTTTCGATATAAGAGGGATAATGTGTTTCCACCTCAATAACGGCATCTTTTAAAACAATTTCTTTAAGGGCAGAAAAACGACCAAACTCTGCTTCCGTAGGTTTAGCAATTTGCGCCAAGGTATAAGCCAGTTTTTGTTGAATATCATTTTTGTTTAAAGGCTCTTTATTCTCTATAGCTTTCTTATTTTGCAAACGATCATCATCTTTTTCCCAAAAAAGATCATACGCACCATTGGTTTTTACCAAATTAAGAACAGGCCCCTCAATCAGCAAGGTTGTGGGGCGCACTTCACCTACGAGTAAAAAAGGTAATGAGAGACCAAGGCGCGCCTTTTCAATTTTTAAATCCTGCACCGCCTTGCCCTGTGATAGACCCAAATCATCTAGGGTGAGCAAAAGCGCGTTCTCGTTACGCTCCCATTCCAGATATAAACTGCTCATCGTGACTGTATAGCCTGCCTGCTTATCGCTTAGGGCCGCTTGGATATACTCTTTGGCAAAATCGAGGTTAATCGGGCCTTTTGATAGCGTAAAAATCGCTGCGCCCGCGCAAATCATTATAAAAATAAGAAAAACAAGAAGGATTTTGGTCAGGCTAGAAAGGCTTTTGAGCGCAATGTGTTTCATAAAGTCATTATTAAAGATATTTAACGAATTGTCAGTGTGTATTTTACACCAAATGCAGTAAAAATGAAGTGAGCAACATATAAAAGAGGAACAAAGCATGAGCATCTTAAAAACAGGCGACAAAGCCCCTGATTTCACCTTACCGACCGATGGGGATGGCGAAATCACTTTATCAGGCTTTAAAGGGCAAAAAGTCGTTCTTTATTTCTACCCCAAAGATGATACCCCCGGATGCACCAAAGAATCGTGTAGCTTTAATGAAAACCTGACAAAGCTGAATAAGATAAACGTCCAAGTAATTGGCGTATCAAAGTGCAGCGTTAAAAAGCACGATAAGTTTAAAGCAAAGTATGATTTGAAATTCCCCCTTGCCTCTGATGAAAATTCGGATGTATGCGAGCGTTATGGTGTTTTCAAAGAAAAAAGCATGTATGGAAAAACATATATGGGAATTGAGCGGTCAACGTTTTTGATTGATGAAAACGGAAAAATTGAACACGCATGGTATAATGTCAAAGTCCCCGGCCACGTCGAAGCCGTGATGGAGACGATTAAAGCCCATGCAAAAGCCGCCTAGTATTATCCACGCAATAAAATAAAAGCCGCTGATAAAAGCGGCTTTTTTTATTGGGATAAGACGAAAAAGATTTACGCCGCTTTGGTCTTTTTGATATTCACAGGGACATTCATTCCTGCAAATTCGGCCTTGTTCATGTGGTCATGGATATGGGCGATCAAATCATCGGTCTTATCATGGAAGAAATGATTTGCCCCGCCAATTGTGCGGTAATCAAGATCAATTCCTTTTTGCTCATCTAGTTTTTCAACGAGCTTTAATGTCGATTCCTCAGAAATGAAATCATCGCGCTCCCCGCGAATAATCAGTCCTGATGATGGGCATGGCGCAAGGAAGCTAAAATCATATTGATGGGTTGGCGGCGCAACAGAGATAAAACCCTCAATCTCTGGACGGCGCATCAAAAGCTGCATGCCGATCCACGCACCAAAGGAAAAGCCCCCAATCCAGACATAGGGTGCATTTTTATTTAATTCCTGCATCCAATCGAGCGCGCAAGCCGCATCAGACAGCTCACCCTCACCACGATCAAAAACCCCTTGAGAATTACCAACACCGCGAAAGTTAAAACGTAAGACTGAAAAACCACGATCTTTCATGGCCTGAAACATCATATAGGTGATACGGTTATTCATCGTACCGCCGCGCTCAGGATCTGAGTGTAACACCATCGCAAGCGGCGCATTGGGTGTTTTTGAGTGATGGTAACGGCCTTCGAGGCGGCCTGCAGGTCCATTAAAGATAATCTCTGGCATTGATAAAGCTTCCCAATAGTAAAACTGTTAATTTATTCGTTATTTTATGGTAATGATATATACAAATGAAAAACAAAAGTCTATTTTTATCTTATAAGCCTTTGATATAATTGTGAATAATTGATGTTATGCCCATTTATCTAGATTACAACGCCACCGCGCCCATGCGTCCAGAAGTCCGTGATTTGGTTATTCGTGTCATGGAAGGCGTGGGTAATGGCTCATCCGTCCATGCCTATGGCCGCGCTGCACGAAAATATATTGAAGACGCCCGCGCCCAAGTGGCCGATCTATGCGTCGCAACCCCTGAGCAAGTGACCTTTACCAGCGGCGCGACAGAAAGCATTAACACCGTCCTTCATCATTTTCGCGGTAAGCGCATTTTGGTCTCAAGTATCGAACACCCCGCCGTTTTACAATCGGCGCCCGATAGCGAGCAAATCCCCGTTACTACAAATGGCGTGATTGATTTAAATGCGCTTGAGGCGTTATTGAAAGCAGAGCCAACCGCGCTTGTTTGCGTCATGCTGGTTAATAGTGAAACAGGCGTGATCCAGCCCGTCGCCGAGGCCGCGCAATTAGCACATGATCACGGCGCACTTTTATTCGTAGACGCCGTGCAGGCCGCAGGGCGCATTAATATCTCTCTCAACAAACTCGGCGCAGATTACATGGCGCTGTCAGCGCATAAAATGGCAGGGCCGCAAGGCGTTGGTGCGCTCATCACGAAATCAGGATTAGAGACTCCGCGCTTTATGCTTGGCGGAGGCCAAGAGAAAAATTGCCGCGCAGGGACGCATAATACCGCAGGGATTGCAGGCATGGGTTTGGCCGCGCAGATCGCAAAAGATAGCATCACGCACTATGATGAAACCATTACAAAAATGCGCGATGACATGGAAGAAAAAATCCGCGCGCTCACCAATGGCATTAAAATTTATGGCGATCATATGCCGCGTGTCGGTAATACATCAAATATCGGCCTTCACGGCGTACCCGCACAAACGCAAATGATGGCGCTTGATCTTGATGGCATTGCTGTATCCAGCGGATCAGCATGCTCTAGCGGTTCTTTTAAGCCCTCGCACGTGCTCACCGCCATGGGCGCCGATGAAAGCGAGGCCAAAAGTGCCTTGCGCATTTCGATGGGGTGGAATACAACGCAACACGATATAGATACGTTTTTAAACAGCTACACCAAGATCATAAAAAGAACACAAGCATAAGGAAGACCAATGCCAAAAATTCATTTCATCATGAAAGACGCAAGCACCAAGGACGTCGATGCCCCTCTTGGCTTATCCCTCATGGAAGTTGCTGTGAAAGAGAAGATTGAGGCCATTGAGGGCGCATGTGGCGGCGGCTTGGCCTGTGCCACCTGTCATCTTTATGTTGATCCCAAGTTTAAAGATAAAACCATGCCGATTGACGGCGAGATTTCCGAAGACGAAGAAGACATGCTCGACCTCGCCTTCGATGTGCGAGATGAATCACGCCTATGCTGTCAGATTATTATCACGGAAGACCTAGACGGCCTTAGAGTGGCAATGCCGGGCGCTGAGGTAGAGTGGTAGATATACTGCTTAAAGCCTCTTAGTTAGGTCGCTTATTATCTTGCCTAATATCTGCACAGACACCGCATGCTTTTTTACCAACCTCTATGATTTTTTCATTCTGCCCTTTTCGAATTTCTTGCCAGCCCAGTATCTTTTCAGGTGTTACATAATTAAAAAGAGGGTCGCCACTCCAAACACCCGATGACTGCCTGTCTGCTTTTTTGCTTCCGCCCAGATGTATTAAAGTCCCGCCCAAAGCTTCTTTTTGGCCCCATTGTTTTAGCATTACTTCGTCAGCATCCGGGTTAGAGCCCATAGGTAAACATACATATACTCTATTCATCCATTGTAAATGTGAGGTTGCATCAAAGGCTTTTTCAAAGGGGCGCATTTCTATTTCACTTGTAATATGGCCTTCTTTTTTTTGGCGTAAAAAATGACTATATATATTTTGTAAAACCTGTGGATCTGGATGCGTGAACACAATTTTTTGTGCCGCCCCTTTTCTGTTATTGCTTAAATACTTCACGATATTTTCTGTAAGATCATCAGGCTTTGATCTGGATTTATCGGAATTAACAACAACTAAAACGGTATCCGCTCCAGTTTGTTGTGATAACTCATGTGCACAAGCCTCATAAAAGGCAGGCTTTAAGTTATACGTAACAATGTTCCTTACCAGACCATTGTCATGGATGATACTTCTATAGAAACGATTAAATTCTGTCGCTAAAGCTGGTGCTCTATCATGCCATTCACGATAAGCCCCTTTAAATTGCGATACAATTTGGCTCTCACCTCTCGTGCGACTAATAAGACCAGTGACATAGGTAAGCATATGTTTGTAGGCATCTCTTCCCGTATAGACAACAACACCTTCATGATTTTCAGGCAAAAAGCGTAAAGCATCGATACGGCCTAACAAAACTTCTCTTCTGCATCCTTTAAGATACATTAAATCTTGTTCGTCGCGTAACCGTCTAAATTCATCAGAGAAAGACTGCGGTTTGATATCAAGCAATACTAGCTCTCTGGTGACAGGTTTTTTTTCTCTAATGTTCATTAATTTTATCCTTGTGAAGGACAAATTATCTTTATTTAAGAAATATGTCAATAAAAAGTACTTTTTAATGATTATATTCCTATAAATAGTCACACTATTCAGTTATACTTTGTACATGTAAACACCCCCGCAAAACGCATCACCCCGCTCCTATCCCCCCAAAAAACGAACTAAACGAGAATCGTTTTATATCAAGGGCTTCACCCCCCACCCTATGCTTGTCAGCCGAACGAACTAAAGGAAGCATTACGCGCGCGTTAAATCAGGACCAAATCGTATCGTTTTTCTTGCTTTTTGGGCACTCTTGCCCTTATAAAAGGCCATAATGAATAGTTTAGGCATCAACAAAGACCCAAAAGACACACGCGTTGTCGTCGCCATGAGCGGCGGCGTTGATAGCTCTGTCACGGCTGCGCTGCTCCATGAGCAAGGTTATGATGTTGTGGGTGTCACGCTCCAACTTTATGATTACGGCAAAGCGGTGGAGCGCAAAGGCGCGTGCTGCGCGGGCCAGGATATCTATGATGCCAAGCGCGTCGCCGAAGAAAAAGGCTTCCCGCATTATGTCCTCAATTACGAGGATAATTTCCGTGAAAGTGTCATGGATGATTTCGCCGATAGTTATATGAAAGGCGAAACGCCAATCCCTTGCGTGCGCTGTAACCAAACCGTCAAATTCCGTGACCTGTTCAAGGTCGCCCAAGATTTAGGCGCCGATTGTATGGCAACAGGGCATTACATTAAGCGCGTTATCAACGAGCAAACAGGCCAAGCCGAGCTGCACCGCGCGGTTGATGGCGGCAAAGATCAAAGCTATTTCCTTTTTGCCACAACGCAAGACCAGCTTAACTTCTTACGCTTTCCCCTTGGCGCGTGGACAAAAGATGTTACGCGCGAGCATGCGCAGCGCCTCGGCCTTTTGGTTTGTGACAAACCCGATAGCCAGGACATTTGCTTTGTTCCCAATGGCGATTATGCCTCTGTCGTTAAGAAAATAAGACCAGAGGCCGAAAAGCATGGCACGATCGTGGATATGAACGGCGCGGTCATGGGCGCGCATCAAGGCGTTATTCATTACACCATCGGACAGCGCCGCGGCCTTGGTATTGGCGGGGGTCATAATGATGACAACTCCCCTTTTTATGTCGTTAAAGTTGACCCGATTGCCAACCAAGTCATTGTTGGCCCAAAAGAGGCTCTTGCTCGTGACATTATAACGATTAATCAATGCAATTGGCTGATTGAAATCCCTCATGATGGCCTTGATGTCATGGTGAAATTGCGCTCAGTCAGTAAGCCCTCACCTGCGCGCCTGCACAATAACGCCGATGGTACCGCCCAGATCCACTTGCAAAACCCACAATACGGTATTGCGCCCGGTCAGGCCGGCGTTTGTTATGGCGTCGACGACATGGATGACCGCGTTTTAGGCGGCGGCTGGATTATCGAAAGCCAAAATTCATCGATGCCGATTGCCGCTTGACAAAAAGGCGGCTTATAGGCCATAACTTCGCAACAAAATATCCGTGGCGGTGTAGCTCAGTGGTTAGAGCAGAGGAATCATAATCCTTGTGTCCGGAGTTCAAATCTCTGCACCGCCACCAATTTTCTTATTTAATTTCAATTCTCTATGTCTTTTTAGCCGCAAGACGGAAATACAATTTTTCGTCCAAGGTAACATATGGGTAACAAAACTTTCTTTAATGAAGTAAAAAGGTTGTATGCGCACAACAGAAGAAGAAAACATAGGTATTTTAAAAACCATCTGGAAAAAGGGTGAAAATGGCTCTTGGTCTGGTCATGATTTGCAAGGAATTGATCTAAAACCTCGTGAAGGATTTGAAAAGGACTATTTCAAAATCGAAAGTGAAATGACCCTAATGACTCAAAGTCCTGGTCCTATTATGGACAATCTCTTCGCAACATTTGGTATGACTGAATTTTTAGTTCGACAAAGTATCGTGCCTATCGTTGCGTGGAATGATGGTGATAAAGAAATGCGTTGTATCGGCACGGGTTTTTTTATTAGTGCTTCGGGTTTACTTCTAACTGCGGCACACGTAATTCGTGATCCAGTTGATGAAAATTATACAAATCTAACGCAGGTTGGTGAAAAATCACAAAGACTTGGAAATGATTTGCGCTATGGAATTTTATTACCTGCCAACCCTGCAATGAAGGGCGCACCTTTTCTTAAGCCTTCACCAATGCATGATGCAAAATGGTTTATGTGCCCGTTTGAATGGGCGCTTCACTGGGGTAAAGATCACGAAAGCCCTTTACCATCTCAAAAACCAGAATTTAAATTAGATATAGATATCGCGGTTTGTAAAGTAAGTGAACACGACTTCATAGGTCCCTATCAACCATTGAATATAGGATTACACAATCTAAAACTTGATGATAAAGCCGTGGCAATTGGTTACCCTGAAATGAGAAATATTCGACTAAACGGTGACGATTATCAACCTGAACTAACAGTTTCTGTTGGCTCGGTGACAGCCATTTATCATGATAACATTACAGAAAAACAAAATTCAACGGACGGACCAAATTTTGAATTTAACGCAAAGATACCTGGCAAAATGAGCGGTAGTCCTATTTTAGTTGGTGGTGGAATTATAACGAAAGGTGTTGTTAGTAGAAGCTTAGGTAGTGAAGCAAACCACGCTACTGGATGTTTGATTTCCTCTATGATGGAACTGCCTTTAATGAAAGGAAAAAGACTCTTAAATTTAATGGACGATGGCACAGAGGGTATTGCCAAGTTTGTAGGTAGTGGGCTTTAAAGTTCCGCTAAGTGGAAGTGTCCTTTTGACCATTATTCAAATTTAACCGATTGAAATACATAGGTTTTTTCATTATTAGCGCTTTTATCTATTTTTAGCACTGGCGCTAATTTTAAAAACTCATTGATTTTACTGGGTTTTTTGTACTTTTTTATAAATTAGCACCCGTCTGGAAGGTGGTAAGACGCTTTTTTGTTTTTAAGCCATTGCCCTGAGACATTTACGAAAAAAATACGGGCATCAAGATTGTAATAATCAAAAAATGTTACAGGCACGCGCTAATCATTGTGAGCCATAATGGTATCAAAGAGGGTTTCTTCTAAAAAATAGTTATAAGCTGTATTACTTGAACTTAATGACAGATAAAGTTATTTGCCCTGAGAGCTCCAGTAAAAAAAATCATATGTCACCTCAATAAATCCCCTAATCATAATCTTGAGCGTCAGCCTCAATAATTACTGTTGTTTTAATTTTACAATGAGAGGTTTAGATTGATTTTATGCACGAGTCTTACAGAGACTGTCTCGTGAAAACGCTCTACAGTTAATCGCAATTAATAGGGTTTTTTATATAATTCTCAGATTAGAAAGACATAAAGAAGCCGCCATTGACCCCAAGATTGGTTCCAGAGATATAGCTAGCACGTTCATCGCAGAGCGCCAGAACGGCATAGGACACTTCCTCTGGTCTGGCCATACGCCCCATCGGCACGTGACCGACAATTTTATCAAGGATTTCGGCATTCATTTGACCAACTGTCATATCCGTTTCAACATAACCGGGAGAGATTGTATTCACTGTTACGTTTTTGCGGGACATTTCCTGAGCTAAGGCCATTGTAAAACCATGCACCCCTGCCTTTGCGGCCGAATAGTTGGTTTGTCCAAACTGCCCCTTTTGCCCGTTAACAGAGGAGATATTTATAATACGCCCAAATTCATTGTCATGCATACCATCAATAAATTGCTTGGTGACGTTATAAACACCCGTCAAGTCAATATTAATAACAAGATTCCACATATCGGGTTCCATTTTACGCAAGGTTTTATCGCGTGTCACACCGGCACAATTAATTAGTGTATCAACAAAATCATGGTCTTTTTTGATGATTTCCGCCATTTTGACGCAAGAGTCAAAATCAGCAACATCCCCCGGAACAATGAAGACTCTGCCTTCATGTCCCGATTGATGTTTTTTGAGCCACTCCTGTGCGTGCTTTTCTTCAGCAGGATAGTAATTGGCTATCACCGTGTAGCCATTTTCAAGGAAATCCTTACAAATGGCTGATCCGATTCCGCCAACGCCACCAGTCACAAGAGCAGTTCTTTTTCTCATAATAAATCGCTCCAATTACGCTGCTTTTTTCGCTACATTGGCAACAGAAGAGGCTGCTTTGTTGGCAGCATCCATGTTGGCTTCAAACATTTCCGCATAGGATTTGCTTGCTTCAGCAAGAATGTCCGCGCAAGAGCGTGCTGATTTCATAATCTGTTTGCCTGTTTCTTCAGCCATAGCAGATTGCTTTTTCATGATGTCCTGTGGATCTTTGGAAGAAGACATAGTTTCCATCATCTTTGCGCCATCAGCAGCCATTGATTTACAGAGATTCATTTGCTCTTGTATCAATTTCTCGCTCATACGCATGTTGTTTTCTGTCAGTTTTTTGATGGCTTCAAAAGAGGACTTGTTCCAGTTCATTAAATACTCGAATGCTTCGTTTGTGTTTGTCATGATATTCTCCTAAAAGTATGAGGCAACAATATTGTTGCACTGCACAATAATAGAAGAAAAATAGAAAATTTCAAGGAAAATAAGGATTATTTTTTAGTTTTTTTATCAGATTCTGTTGATTTGTCAGAATGCGCCCCAACCGATTTGAAGAAATTTTCCTGCATTTTCTGCCAAAAATCAAGGTTGCCTTGGGCAATATCAGTCAAAGTGTTGATAGCCTGTTTTCCGACCAGCTTGTCCATCTGATTCTGGAACAAATTCTGTTGCTCCGTGAAAAGTTTGAAATTGCGCTCCAGAAACTCTGAAAAAACGAGCCGTGTTCCCTCATCATAATGACGAATAAAATCGGAGAGCATATCCGTGGTAAAAAGCGGACGCTCCCCGCTTTCCTGCTCGATAATAATCTGCACCAGGACGCTTCGGGTGATATCCTCGTCTGTCTGGGCATCCAGAACTTGAAAAGACTCTCCCCTGCGAATCAAAGCGAGAATATCAGAAAGGACAATATACCGGCTTTCGGCTGTATCATACAGACGGCGATTGGCATATTTCTTAATGAGTCGGGGCTGATCAGACAATGAAAATTTAATCCATATGCTGTCCGCCATTGGCGGCAATATTTGAGCCTGTGATAAAGCCAGATGAATCGGAGACAAGAAATTCAATGATATGCGCTATCTCTTCCGGCTTACCCAAACGACCCACTGGAATTTGTGCAATAATATTGTTACGCACATCTTCAGGCACGGCCATCACCATATCAGTGGCGATATATCCGGGGGAAATGGTGTTGACCGTAATACCCTTGCGAGCGACCTCCTGAGCCAATGCCTTGGTAAATCCATGCATACCAGCTTTTGCAGCGGAATAGTTGGTTTGTCCGAACTGTCCTTTTTGGGCGTTAATTGAAGAAATATTGATGACACGGCCATAACCGCGATCCAGCATGCTTTCAATGACACACCGCGTGACATTGAAGACACTGTCTAGATTGCAGGTCATCACATCACGCCATTGCTGGACATTCATTTTCTTAAATGTTGAATCCTTTGTAATACCAGCATTATTCACCAGAATATTGATAGGGCCGTAATCTTGCTCAATCAGGGAGACCATGGACTGACAGGATGCAAAATCAGAAACATCACAGGCCTTTACAATCGGCTCATAGCCCATTTGGCGCATTTCCTCTTGCCATGCTTTTGCTTTTTCTTCGTTCCGGTAAGTTGTTATGACCAGACAGCCCATATCACACAGTTTTTTACAGATGGCAGAGCCTATTCCCCCTGTCCCTCCTGTCACCAGAGCAATTTTACGAACGGGCTCAGCCTTGGGAGGAGCTTGGGTATCATTAGCAATTTTTTTGAGGGCTACGGTCATGGGAAGGCGTCCTTTTTAAAAAAAAATTTAAATAAAAAATTTACAGGATGTTGATTTAGAAATACCTTACAAACACGCAGAAATGCAAGGAAAAAAGCTGTATGTAACGAATATAATATGTTGCGATGCACCATTATATGGTCTAAAGATAATTGAATAATTCTCAAAAAAGGAAACATCATGTCAGAGGCAAAAAATTTTAATGCAAACGATATTCTTAATTCACAACGCGCTTTTATGGAGGGCTGGCTGTCTATGATGGGGGGCGCGCCGTCACAAGCAAAAAATTCAGAAGAACAAAAAGATGGCAACTGGCATTCATTTATGGCGCAGATCAGACAAGCTAGCCAGACTTATTTTGAGATGGCGCAGCGTTTTACATCACTTTCCAATGATAATCTATCTATTGATCAGATTGCACAGGATTGGATAAACCAAATGACAGCCCTCTTTTCAGGTATGATAAATCAACCCGCCCCCCGTGCGGAAGACATGATGAAAAATCCAAACAGTTTTTCTTTCCTGTTTCCATTTACAGGAAACGCCTTTAACAAAATCTATCGCTCAGGTGATTTTTCCGTCGTGCAAGGATTTTTCGAAGAACAGATAGAACAATATCTGGCCATGCCTTCCCTTGGCTATAACCGCAAGTCACAAGATGAATACAAAAAATTTATCGCGCTCATGATGTCATATCAAAAGACTACGAATGACTACAATAAGGCTATGGGGAAAGTCGGGTTAGAGGCGCTGGCGGCGTTTCAGCTGAAGCTGGTTCAGGAAATGAACAAGGAGGAGAAAAACCTCTCTTTAAAAGATATCTATGATCTTTGGACCATGGCAGCAGAAGAGGTTTACGGCGCCTATGTCGTCACAGAGGCTTACACGGTTCTTTACGGCCAGATGATCAATAGTATGATGGCGCTCAAGCAACAGGCATCCCTCATGATGGATGGTGTATTGGAGTCCATGAATATCCCGACCCGCACAGAGGTCGATACCCTCAGCAAAAAAGTTCACGCAATCAAAACAACTTGTGACCGCTTGATTCCCGATGAATTTGAAAAGATGCAACAGCAGATTGAAGCACTGCAAAAGCAAATGGGAGTAAAGCGGGCTGTGATCAAAGCAGCGCCCGCAGCAAAACCAGGCGTGAAAAAGTCTACAAAGAAAATTGTTAAGGCATCGGCAAAAACAGCCGTAAAAAAAGCAGCGCCTAAAAATCAGCCTGCATCCAGCAAACAATCCAGAAACACAAAAAAGAAAGGGAAGTAATCCATGATACAGTCCGGATATTTTAACCCTCAGCAATTGGCTCAGGAAATCACCAGCTTTAATCAGAAATTTGTAAAAGGCCTGGATAATCTGAAAAAAATTCAAAATATTCCTGCCGGTGTGACCGAAAAAGAAATCGTCTTTCAAAAAGACAAGGTGACACTGTATCACTACAAACCCCATATTAAACAAAAGCAAAAGAATAATCGTCCTCTATTAATTTGTTATGCGCTGGTGAACCGTCCTTACATGACAGATATTCAGGAAAACCGCTCAACCGTTCGCGGATTGATGGAGGCAGGTCAGGATGTTTATCTCATTGACTGGGGGTATCCTGATCGAACAGACAAATATCTGACCATGGATGATTACATCAACGGTTATCTTGATTTATGCGTCAAGGAACTATGCAAACGTCACAATCTTGACGCGATTGATCTTTTAGGGATCTGTCAGGGAGGAGCGTTCAGCTTATGCTACGCCGCCATGCATCCGCAAAACATTCATAAGCTAATTACCATGGTAACACCGGTTGATTTTCATACGCCCGATAATACCCTGACGCACTGGATCAAAAATGTTGATGTGGATTTATTAGTCGACACCATGGGAAATATTTCTGGGGATGATATGAACTGGACATTTTTATCCATGAAGCCGTTTGAGCTGATGGGGCAAAAATATCTGAACATGGTCGAAATTATGCAAGACGAGGCCACATTGCAAAATTTTATGCAGATGGAACAATGGATCTTCGATAGCCCCGATCAGGCAGGCGAAACCTACCGCCAATTTATCAAGGATTTTTATCAAAAAAATCTCCTGATCAAGGGTGAGGTAAAAATCGGTGCTCATCAGGTGGATTTGAAAAATATCACCATGCCTGTCCTTAATATTTATGCCAAGGATGACCATCTGGTTCCACCCAGCGCGTCTATGGCGCTAAAAAAATATGTTGGAACAAAAGATTATACCGAATTATCATTCAATGGCGGTCATATCGGGATCTATGTCAGTGGCAGGGCGCAAAAGGAAGTTCCGCCCGCTATCGGCAAATGGTTAAACGCAGCATAGAAAAAATCGGAAACAGGAAAGAGTGATATGAAATCTGTCTACATAGTTGAGGCTCGCCGCACGCCTATTGGAGCCTTTCAAAAAGGATTATCCTCTCTAACTGCTGCGGAGCTTGGCGCCAGCATTATTGAAGGTCTTTTGAATAAAACTGGACTAGATCCTGCGGCGATTGAGCTGTGTATCATGGGTCAGGTGTTACAGGCCGGATACGGGATGAACCCCGCCCGTCAGGCAGCCTTGAAAGGCGGCCTGAAACAGGAAACAACCGCTTACACCATCAATCAGGTTTGCGGGTCAGGCATGCGCAGCATTTTTGACGGAGCTGGGCAGATTATGACGGGGCAGGTTGACCTTGCGCTTGTCGGCGGTATGGAAAGTATGTCCCGCGCCCCCCACGTGGCGGAGCTGCGCCCAGGGTGCAAATTCGGCTCCGTTGAAATGAAAGACACCATGCTGATTGATGGCTTGTGGGACATCTTCAATGATTACCACATGGGCATAACAGCAGAAAATCTTGCCGAAAAATTCGGCATCTCACGCGAGGCACAGGATCAATTCTCTGCCGACTCACAGACAAAAGCAGCCAAGGCGCAATCCGAGGGACGCTTTCGGGATGAAATCATCCCCGTCACAATAAAAACCCGTAAGGAGGATATAGTCGTTACAGAGGATGAATCCATACGCGCCGATACCACAGCAGACTCCCTTGCGGCTTTGAAGCCTGCCTTTAAAAAAGATGGTACGGTAACAGCAGGTAATGCCTCCACGCTTAATGATGGTGCTGCGGCTTTAATCCTTGCTAGTGAAGAGGCTATAAAAAAATATAATTTAACGCCTTTGGCGCGTATTGTATCAATTGGGCAGGCAGGGGTGGACCCTGCTATTATGGGTCACGGCCCTGTTCCTGCCTCCCGCTCTACTCTTGAAAGGGCTGGGTGGAAAGTCAATGATCTTGATCTGGTTGAGAGTAACGAGGCGTTTGCCGTTCAATCCTTGTGCGTTATGAAGGAAATGGACTTTGACCCGTCTAAAGTCAATGTCAATGGTGGCGCGATTGCCTTGGGCCACCCGATCGGGTGTAGTGGATCACGGATTGTAGTCACACTTATTCATGAAATGCATAAGCGTAACGCGGCCAAGGGACTTGCGACTTTATGCATAGGCGGTGGAATGGGAATTGCGCTGACGGTTGAAATAGCAAAATAATACATCGCTTATATATTTTGCATCAGTCATGCTTATATTTATAAGACTTTGGGTAATATTGATTCAACTTTAAGACAGCCAGTAATTTTCTTATTTTTCCATGACGATGTCGGCGGCTTCTATGTTGTTTTTACGTAAAAATGCCATGACATGAAGCAGTTTTTCTATTGAAACCTCTTTGTCGCCTATAATCATGACTTTATTGTTACCTTGCGCTTTTTCTTTGAGAGCGGATTTAAAATCTTGCTCCCTTGTGAAGGACAAATCATTGATTTTCCAGCCCTGATCGTCGGGCAGTAAAGTGACCGAGAGCAAATCAGGATCTTCGACTGCGCGTGTGATGGATTCTGGATCAGTTGGTAAATTCACATCCATTGCGTAAGGCACGGCATTTGCCGTTAGGAGAAAAAACACAATCAACATAAACATCACATCCAATAAAGGCGTGAGGTCTGGCATGAGATCAGAAGCAATATTGCCCCGTTTTTGATTTGGAATATCAATCATTCAGCTGCGCGCCTTCGATTTTTAAGCTTTGTGCATTTAAGTGTTTTTGAAAAAGGCCAAGGCGTTTTTCGGCCATGCGGGTATATAAAAACGCCGCAAATAAACAAGGCAAGGCTATGGATAACCCATAAGCGGTAGTGAGCATCGCGCTCCATAAACCATCGGCAATCATCGCGGGTACAACGGGCCCTGTTTGCCCTGCTATATCTTTAAAGGCCTTGATCATACCAAGCACCGTGCCTAATAACCCGACCATGGGACTCAAAATAGCAATCAGGCGCAAAAAGTGAAGGCCATGGGTGAGTGTGGCCTGCAGATCCAAGAGACGAAAAGACATCAGCTCATCACGTACGGTTTTATTTAAATGTTTATTAGCCTCTAATTCAGTGGTAAGCGCCATATAACTTTCAGATTTGTGGAGCGCAGGAAGCCTTATAAAAAAAATAAAACGATCAACAATAAGGATTGCCCCCATCAGCGATAGCCCCAAAAGGGGATAGAGCAAAGGGCCGATTTGTGTGATGATGTCGTTCATGATGCGCTTTCATTTTTAATGTGACTTATTGGATTTTAAATTCAATTGGGATTTCAACCCAGCTTTGGGTGGCGCGGCCATTGATCATATAGGGATCAAACGACCATTTTTTAACCGCCTTTATCGCAGCTTGGTTAAGCAGAGCAAATTGGGATGGTGCGTGCAGTTTGATATCTTGACGCATTCCCTCTTCGTCGATGAGAACGTGTATTAAAACAACGCCCTCTTGGCGCATTTTTAAGGCGAGGTCGGGATATTCGGGCGCAACGCGGTGACCTGTTATAGTTCTATCGGATATAACGGGAATGGCTTGCGCTGTTATTAATTCTGGCGGGGTGATGATTTCAGGTTCTGGCGTTGCTCTCACTGGCGGCGCGGCGGCAGGCTCTATTTTATTTAAAGATTGAGGTTCTGCAGGGGCAGGCTTTGGGGCTTTCGCGACTTTTTTCTTTTGAACTGGCTCTACTGGTTTTGCCGTTATGGGAGATACAAAACTAATACTTATATTAGTCGCCGTACTGAACACGTCAGCGGGCATTATTTTTTGGTGAGGCGAGAAGGAAAAATACACAAACACAGCACTGTGCAACAGCAAAGCGGCCCCGATCGCAAGGATGAGCCGTGATTTGTTGCCGTCGTTTAAAAATATATTATCCACAATCATCAAATAAACCTAAATGAGAATGATTTTCATTATTGACACTGTACCTGCTCGGTTTTATAAGTCCTCATTCTTGTATTGATAATCATTATCATTTGCAAGTCTATATCACCGTTAACCATAAATTGGGGCCCATTCAAATGACAAACACGACTAAAAAAGCGCTTTTACTGACGACAATTCTTACAACGTCAACCCTCAGTCAATTGGCGCACGCGCAAGATAACGTACAAAACCATGCAAACACGGTCATGGAACGCGTTATGGTTATTGGCAGTGCAGATAGCGCAAGCGATCTTACTGGATCAGGCCAATTTATTGATAAAGAGACCCTTGATAAAAATAACTACACGGATATTAATCGCGTCTTGCGCCAAGTTCCCGGCGTCAACATTCAAGAAGAAGAAGGATACGGGAACCGCCCTAATATCGGCCTTCGTGGCGGACGCTCAGAGCGCAGCGCGGATATTACGCTTATGGAAGACGGCATCTTGATTGCCCCCGCCCCTTATGCGTCCCCATCTGCTTATTATTTTCCGCGTGTGAGCCGCATGGAAGCCGTTGAGGTCAGAAAAGGATCCAGCACAATTAAATTTGGCCCCCGCACAACAAGCGGCGCCGTGAATTTAATCTCAAGCTCTGTCCCTGAAACGCGCGAGATTGAGGGACTTGTGGGGTATGGCACGGATAACACAAAGCGCGTGCAAGGGCATTACGGCGATAGCGCCGCATTTGGATCAGGGAATATTGGGTTTGTGATTGATGCCAGTCATGACCAAACGGATGGTTTTAAGTCCATTGATATTGTCGGCGGCGATACGGGATATTCGATCCAAGATTTGATGGGGAAAGTCAAAATCAGCACTGACGAGGCGGCAGATGTTTACCAATCTCTTGAAGTGAAATTTGGCGCAACCGAAGAAGACTCAGATGAAACTTATTTAGGCTTAACGCAAGATGATTTCGATAATGATCCTTTCCGCCGTTATGCCTCAACCCAAAATGACAATATGGACGCAAGTCATCGTAGCTATCATATTCGACACTTTGCAGACTTTGGCAATTTTGATGCAACGACCACATTATATCACAATCAATTTGCACGGAATTGGTACAAGCTTGACGACGTTACCATTGGCGGCGTTACGCGCAGTTTAGGCGCGGCACTTAATGATCCGACTTATCTTGCGGCGCTTCGCGGGGAAGCAAATTTAGACGGCAGCGCCGCCAATAATTTGACCATCCGGGCCAATAATCGGAACTACTACGCCACAGGTATTCAAAGTGATTTAGCAACCCGATTTGCAACAGGTGACGTGGATAATTCATTAGAATTTGGCGCGCGTTATCATTACGACAAAGAAGATCGTTTTCAGAACGAGGATCTATACGCCATCAATAATGGCGTTATGGCGCTTACTAGAGAGGGCGCCCCTGGATCAAATGCAAACCGTCATGCCAGTGCTAAGGCAACTGCGCTTTACCTGCTTAATGAAATGTCTTATCAGAACTGGACGATTGTTCCGGGCGTGCGATACGAGTATATCGACTTAAAACGTGAAGATTTCAACAATGGGCAAGTTATTGAAAGCTCTGTTGATGCACTTGTGCCTGGTATTGGTCTTGGCTATGCGTTTACTGACACATTTAGCATGTTTGGCGGAATCCATAAGGGCTTTGCCCCCCCTGGACCAGGGAACGTCAATAATGATATCGAAGAGAGTATCAATTATGAACTTGGTGGGCGTTACAACGGACAAGGGTTGAACTTTGAGCTAGTCGGGTTTTTTAATGATTATTCGAACCTTTTGGGCGAATGTACGCTCTCTTCTGGCTGTTCAGGCGGCGCAACGGGCGATCAATTTAATGCGGGCGAAGTCGATGCCTATGGCGCCGAGTTTTCAGTTGGTTATGACGCCGCACCTCTGTTTAATATGTCACAATTTAGTCTGCCGCTTCATTTCAACTACACTTATACCAAGGCCGAATTCCAAAATAGCTTTGTCAGTGGATTTGATGAATGGGGCAATGTGACGGCAGGGGATGAATTGCCCTATATTCCTGAACATCAGTTCTTTGTTTCGGCAGGAATTGTGGCGCCGTTATGGGAGCTTAATGTATCGGGTAAATATGTAGATGAAATGCGTACCCAAGCAGGCACAGGGTCTATTGCACGTGGTCAAGGGACAGATTCTCATTTTATTGTTGATCTTGCAGGAGAGTACGAAGTGATAGAAAACACGCGCTTGTTTTTTACCGCTGACAATATCTTCGATACAGAATATGTCGCATCGCGCCGCCCTGCAGGGGCTAGACCAGGCAAGCCAATGACGGCGCTTGCGGGTATAAAATTTGAGTTTTAAAGGATGCTTAAATAAGGCTCTGTAATAAATCAGCGATAGAAGTATCTTGCTGCGAGAGGATAGAGATTTGTATGGATTGACGGGTTTGAAGGGAGATCATCTCTGCTCCCGCCTCGTTCAAATCCGTTAAGGTTAAATCCTCACTGCCGTTTTTGAGAGTGTTAATTGATTTTTGTGTAAAATCGAGCCGAGTTTGGATGATGTTTAAATCACTCGCGATTGTGGCGTTATATTCGCGTAAAGTTTCCCGCGCCTCGCGCACTTGCCCGAGGGATGTTCTTAAACGGTTTAAGCTTTGAAAGCTGCGATCTGTCAAGCCAAGGCCGAGTGAAGTCCCATCTATCCCTTCCGTTTCAAGAAAATTTGTGCGCGGCGCGTTAAAATCTGTTCGAAGATCATCTGAATCAAGCAAATTAATGCCGCGATAACTGGCATCTTCGACCAGCGCATCAAGCTGATTGAGAATTTCATTATATTGAGCCTCATATTGCGCGGCGCGTTCCTGTTTGTCGCGGGGCAAAAGCACGTCATTGCCTTCAAAAAAAGTCACGTTAGTAAAGGTTGCGTTTCCATTGGCGGGCGCTGCGTCATGGTCATTGATGAAGGTGATAAAGTTAAAATCACCTGTAAAAAACTGCCCCACGGGAATTTCAATTGAGACAACATCGCCAGAGCGATCATATTCAAAAGTTGGTTGAGGCGCGGCGTAAGAAATTCCGCCATTTTGTGTTCCGTTTAAGAAAAAGAAATTAGGGTTATTGGAAAAATTATTATCATTATCAAAGCCAATAGCAGAAATTTCCGGCAATATCGTGCTTTGATAATCAAACCTCAAAATCGTATTTTCTGTGATGGTGTATCCAAAATCAAGGCGCTTCCAGTTATTGCCCGAAAACGTGATATCTAAACCGCCATTGGCCAGCGACACTGTCCCGCCCCCGTCTTGAGCCCCTGCGTAAGGAATAAAATCAGCGATGCTGTCAGGGATAATTGTAGGTTCAGGTTCGCCGCCACTGGGAAAAAGTTCAATTTCAGCCTCAATCAATAACGCCTCTGCTTGATCAATCAGTTTTTGTACGGCGCGAATGGCGATGTCCGTTTCTTGTATCGTACGGGTACTTTGACCGATTGTATCAAGGAGCCTGTTTAAATCCGAGGCGGAGCTTGTTAAAGATTTAGCATTAAAAAAATTACTCGGGTTATCAAGAGCTTTATTGACGTCTTTACCACTGGCAAGTTTAAGCTGCGTGGTGTCAATGTCACGCTGTACATTCTTAATTGCCGTGAGCTGTTTTGATTGAGCCCCCGACAGAATGTTGCCAATTTTGTTTATCATATTTTTTCTAAAACGCTTTTTAAATGCACTGTAGCCATTTAAACGCCAATCTTTTTATGGCGTTTGTGTCATACCAATGTCATGCTATGCATATATCATACCACTTGTTCATTATACTTTAAGTGGGATTAATAATGAATTAGCTATTCAAATCATGATGTTAAAGGAGTGCCCTTATGTCCGATTCCCCAAGCCAAGTAAAAATTGCCGCAAAATATCCTGTTGAAGTGGAATTGGAGAAAGGCAAGCTCTACTCTTTTTGCACCTGCGGTCATTCCAGTAAACAGCCCTTTTGCGATGGGGCGCACCGCGAAAAAGCGCCTGATTATAAATCTTTTAAATTCGAAGCCGAAAAAGACGGCAAGGTTTGGCTTTGTCAGTGCAAACAAACAGGCGGTCAGCCTTTCTGTGATGGAGCGCATAAAAAACTATAATGACGCTCAAAAAAATAAGACCCCACCAGCTTGTGCCACTTGATATATTTGAAGGCATTGAGCCCGTTAAAATTGATGTGGTTTATAAAAATGCCGATCACAAAGATAATATTTTTGGAAAAATATACCATGATCAGGCGCGGCTTTGGGTGTTTCATGATTTAGCACTCATTACCATTAAGGCAGCAAGGATAGTTAAGAAACGCTACGGCTTGAATTTATTAATATATGATAGCTTACGCACCGTTGATTCCCAAAAAGTGATGCAGGAAACGCCTATTGTTAAAGCGCATCCTGAATGGATGATAGAGCCGCGTATGCTCGCACCGCCCGGCGCTGGCGGTCATCCGCGCGCCATGGCGATTGACCTCACCTTGATTAATCATAAGGGTGAGTTAGTCGACATGGGCACACCTTTTGATGGTATGGAGAAGAGCTCTTGGCGACATTACAAAGGCTTGAGTGACGACATTTTAAACAACCGAAAAATACTTGAGGACGCCATGTTGGAGGCCGCTCGCATTTTTAATCTGCCCCTTTTGCCCATCCCTCAAGAATGGTGGGATTTCAGATTTCCACCAGAAACATATAATCAATACGCCCCTTTAAGCGATGCGGACTTGCCGCCACAAATGCGTATGACCACCCGTGAAGGGCCCGATATTGAAGATTTGCCGCCTACGGCTTTTGAAAATCTAAAAAAGGATATACTTCAAAGCCTGAATTGATTAAAACGCTTGGCATGGAGATTTTTAGTGACATATCAGCAATACCGCACCACGCCAAAGGCAGCGTAATTGCGATTGGTAATTTTGATGGTGTTCATAAAGGGCATCAAGAATTAATTAAACAGGCGAGCCATATAGCCAAAGAGCATGGCTGTCAGCTCGGCATTTTAACGTTTGAGCCCCATCCGCGCCGGCTTTTTCAGCCCGATCAACCACCAGGGCGCATCACCCCTGCCGCCATGAAGGCAAGGCGTTTGAGCGCGCAAGGAGCAGATTACTTATTCTCCCTTCCTTTTGATTGGGAATTTGCAAGCCAGACAGCGGAAGACTTTATCCAAAACGTGCTTCTTAATGGGCTGAAGGCCGCACACGTTGTTGTGGGCGAAAACTTTTGTTTTGGACAATTGCGTAAGGGCTCACCAGCGACAATTAAAGAGGCAGGAATAAAAGTAACACTTGTTGCCCCAGTATTAGACAGCCTGAATGAGGTGATTTCCTCTAGCCGAACGCGCGAAGCCCTTCGCACTGGACAAATTGAGAAGGCTAATGCCTTGCTCGGATGGGAATGGGAAATTGAAGGAATTGTTTTTCGTGGGGATCGCCGCGGGCATGAACTGGGCTATCCGACCGCCAATATTTTGATGAAAGACACCATTCACCCCGCTTATGGTATTTATGCCACGCGTGTACAGATTGAAGGTGAAGATGAATGGCATCCTGCGGCAACAAATATTGGAATCCGGCCGATGTTTGAAGTGAAAGAAGGGCAAGTTGAGGCGCATATCCTTAATTTCCCCGATCGTGATATTTACGATAAAACCATCCGAGTGCGCCCTATTAAGCGCCTTAGAGGGGAGGCAAAGTTTAACTCGCTTGATGATTTAATCATCCAAATGGAAAAAGATTGTACCAAAGCACTTGAAATTTTGTCATAATTTTCTTGTAATGATTACCATAATAAAATAGAACATCTCTCATAAAAAATAATTATAGGGTGTGTCTTATGTTTCAACAAATCGCTGATCGTTTTTCAAGTGCCATCAAATATGCGCAAGTAGGCGCTCTTAAGGAAGCTTTTGAAATCATTCTTTTTGGTGATTTTGAGGATGACCCATCTGTCGATACCCAAAATCCCATTATACAAAATGAGAATTTTTATGCCCTCATAAATGATATAGGCCTCCAAATCCCAGATAGCGATTTTGACCCCGGGCATCACGTTAAATATGATTTAGGCGATTGCGATCAAATGACTTTGCATATTGATACATCAGATAAATTTCCCTCTGTCTCGCTTTTTTTATCGGGCAGAACCGTGAATGCCTATTTAGCCATTCGTCAAAATCCAGAAACAAATCTTTATCAGGTCGATCAAGCGCTTATTGGTTTAACAAACCCACAAAATGATGAAGATGACGCGTCATACCCTATCCCGACTGAGGATTACCCAGAGGGCAGAGAATTGCTTGGGGCTTTTTTAAGCGCCTTTGCAACATGTGCAAATCATACTGTGCATGATGATTGGAAAATATCACCGCAATTGGCTGAATCAAATCTTGTGAAGGGCTTTAATCCTATCATACGAAGAATTGAGGAAATTGATGCCGAGGCTGAGCGGAAACAGGCCCAAGAGGCGTATGAAGCGCGCCTAAATAAACCCACGGCCACGCCTTAAGGCATTGATTTTTTTATTAAATTAAAATAATCCACAGACCTGTGGAAAACATTTGACATAGCAGGTCAAAAATGACACTTTGCGCGGCCTTTAAAAAGAACAAATAGAGAAAAACTTTAAGATAATGAAACAAATAACACCCGCTTCAGCGCTAAAAACAGCTGCTACATTGGTACCAGATGACCCTATAGCTGATGCGCCTTTGGGCAGAGTGATACAATTATTCCCTCCTCAAAGTATTGTCGACACAGTAGATACACAAACGGCGCTTTCGGCATTATTCGGTATTCCTGCAAATAATGGAGAATTAAAACAACATCAATTTGAGAGACAAAAAGCGCTGCAAGACGCTGTGATCGCTTTTTCTCAAGCTGTTTTAACAGAAATCAAACCAATTATAGCTGTCAGGGATTTGCCACTCCAAATCATGCAACAACAGCAGCAAAGAGGGAGCTTGCTTAAAATGACGCCAGATGAGCGAGCAGCGTTGCAAGAAAGGCAAATCAATGCGCAAAGAGCACTGTTGAGCGATAATCGTACCGCGCTACGAAAAAGCTTTTAAATAAATTTATAAAGCGTCTGCACAGACGCTTTTTTTACCTCTATAGTCTTTGGCATGATTGATATTATTTCCCTTCTGATAGCCAATATTATTCCCCTTTATATCCTGATTGCCCTTGGCTATATCGCGGGGCGGTGGATGGATGTGAATTTGCCGTCTATGGCGACCATAGCCATTTATATTCTTGCGCCAATTGTAAACTTTGGGGCGATGGCGCAGATGAATTTTACCCCTGAATATGTGGCATTACCGATCATATTCTTTTTAGGCTCATGCACGATCGGGCTTATTAGCTATAATATAGCGATACGCGTTTGGAAGAACAACACCGCCAATCTTATTGGCATGGGGTCTGTTACGGGCAATACCATGTATTTTGGCCTGCCCGTTATCCTTGCGCTCCTTGGCCCAGAGTGGGTTGGGGTTTATGCGCTTTTAAACCTTGGGACGTTTTTAAATGAAATTGGCCTTGGCTATTTCTTTGGTGCGCGGGGCAATGCGACGCTAAAAGGTGCGCTCTTAAAAGTCATTAAACTGCCCGTTATTCATGCAATATGGCTGGGGCTTTTATATAATCTGAGTGGGTTGCCGCTTCCCTCCTCTTTCACTCGGTATTGGGATTATAGTATTGGCGCATGGGTGATTATTGGGATGATGATTATTGGCGTGGCGCTGTCCAAACAATCTAAATTGGAGATTGATTGGAAATTAGTGGCGAGCATGTTTGCGCCCAAATTCGTCCTCTGGCCGCTTTTTGGGCTCATGGTAATTATCCTTGATCGCCTTTATTTTGGGGCGTTCCCGCGTGAAGTCCATTTGATGTTGGCGGTGATGACCACTGTCCCACTGGCAGGGAATTTGGTGGCCTATGCCGCGACCTTAAACCTGCATCCTGAACGCGCAGCGGCAACAGTGTTACTCAGCACCATTTTCGCGTTTTTAAGCGTCCCTTCAGCCGTTGTTTTATTTGAATACTTCTATTAAGAGCAGCCTTGATTTAAAAGCCATTTTCGCCCATATTCGCGGGCATGAGCGATATACAAGACAATAAAGATAAATTCAAAGACACCGTCTTTTTACCCAAAACAGAATTTCCGATGCGCGGTAATTTACCAGCGGCAGAGCCAGAAATGGTTCAACTGTGGAAAGATATGGATTTATACGCGAAAATTCGCGCCAAAAGCGCAGGGAAGCCACGCTGGATTTTGCATGATGGCCCGCCTTATGCGAACGGTAACATCCATATGGGTCATGCGCTGAATAAAATTCTTAAAGATGTGATTAACAAAAGCTGGCAGATGATGGGCTATGACGCGCCGTACGTTCCCGGATGGGATTGCCATGGCCTTCCGATTGAATGGAAAATCGAAGAAAAATACCGCGCCGAAGGGAAAGACAAAGACGAAGTTGATCCAATTGATTTTCGGGGGGAATGCCGTGAATTTGCCCAAAGCTGGGTTGATATACAGGCCGAGCAGTTTCAGCGCCTTGGTGTGATCGGGGATTGGAAAAACCCCTACCGCACGATGACCAAACCCGCCGAAGCCCAAATTGCGCGGGAGATTCACAAATTCGCGCTCAATCGTGGTTTATACAAGGGGCTGAAACCCGTCATGTGGTCAACGGTGGAGAAAACTGCCCTCGCCGAGGCGGAAGTGGAATATCATGAGCATAAATCCATCACCATCTGGGTGAAGTTTCCTGTTATGAACTCCTTCAACCCCGCCCTTGAAGGGGCAAGCATTGTGATCTGGACAACCACACCATGGACCATGCCATCCAACCGCGCCATTGCGTGCGGTGCAGAGATTGATTATGGCGTTTATCAGATTTCTGCCGTTGCCGATGACAGTAAAATTATAGTCGGCGATAAATTAGTGATTGCCAATAAACTTGTTGATGATGTCAAAGAAAAAGCAAAAATTACAGATGCTATAAAATTGGCTGATTTTAAAGGGTCCGACATTGCAGGAGCAATATGCGCCCACCCGCTACGCGGTCAGGGCTATGACTTTGACGTCCCCGTCCTGCTTGCAGACTTTGTCGAAGATACAGCAGGGACAGGGTTCGTGCATATTGCCCCGTCCCATGGAGCGGATGATTTTAATCTTGTGCAATCTTACAATACTCTAAAAGAGCACGGCCAAAGCATTATTCAAAATGGCTGGGTAAATGAAACTATTCAGCCTTTAGACTTTATAATACAAATTACTGATTTTGTCACGGATGACGGGAAATTCCGTGAAACTGTTCCCCTGTTCGGCGGGATGGAAATTTACGACAAAAACGGCAAGATGGCAGAGGGAAACTTCGCCCCGATCAGAGCAATTGACGAGGCGGGAATGTTGGTTGCCAAAGGCTCCCTCAAGCATGAGTATCCACATAGCTGGCGCTCCAAGGCACCCGTTATTTTCCGCGCCACACCACAATGGTTTATCGCGATGGATGTTAGTTTTAGAACAGACCGCAACGACTCTTCAGCAAGAACATTGAGAGAGAGATCTCTGCAAGCGATTAAAGATACAAACTGGTATCCTGCCAAGGGACAGGCTCGAATTACTGCCATGATTGAAGGGCGCCCTGATTGGTGTATTTCGCGCCAACGGGCGTGGGGGGTTCCGATCGCGCTTTTTATCTCAAAATCCAATGGCGAGGTGTTGAACGATGAAGCGGTTTTCAATCGTATTGCCGATGCGTTTGAAGTGGACGGCGCCGATGCGTGGTGGTCCCGCGACCCACAGGAATTTTTAGGCAGCGCGTATAAAGCCGATGACTATGAGCAGATTTTTGACATTGTTGATGTTTGGTTTGAATCAGGATCGACACATAGCTTTGTTGTTGATGCCCGGCAAGACCTTGGCAATGGTGAAGACAAGCAGGTTGATCTTTATCTTGAAGGATCAGACCAGCACCGTGGTTGGTTCCATTCGTCCCTTCTTGAGTCCTGCGGCACAAAAGGGCGCGCGCCTTATAAAAATGTGCTGACCCATGGATTTGTCCTCGATGAAAAGGGCTATAAGATGTCCAAATCATTGGGCAATGTTGTTGACCCGCTTAAAATTATGGATCAAACGGGGGCGGATATCTTGCGCCTTTGGACGATGACATCGGATTACGCCGAAGATATTCGTATTGGTAAAGACACGCTCAAAAACACATCGGACATGTATCGCCGCCTACGTAATACGTTGCGCTTTTTATTGGGCGCGATTGATGGATATACGCAAGCGGAAGCGGTTGCGCTTCATAGCAAAGAAGATGTCCAAAAATTACCCGAGCTTGAGCAATGGATGTTAAACCGCCTCGCCGAAATGGATTCCCAAATTCGTGGGTTTATCGAAAATTACGATTACGGGAAGATGGCCAAGCTCCTTTATAATTTTTGCAACGAGGATTTAAGCTCATTCTATTTTGACATTCGTAAAGACCGTCTGTATTGCGATGCGCCCGATAGTTTTGATCGCCGCGCCGCGCGCACCGTCATGGCCACAATTTTTGATTGTCTGGTCGCATGGCTTGCCCCTGTTCTCTCTTTCACCACAGAAGAAGCATGGAGCCATAGACCAACCGGCGTTTTTGAAGATGTTGACAGTGTACATTTACGTGAGTTTACTGCTGTCCCAGCGATTTGGAAGAATGAATCTCTTACTAAGAAATGGCTTATTATAAGCGGCGTTCGTGATGGAGTGTTGCACACTCTGGAGCAAATGCGTACTCAGAAAAAAATTACATCATCTCTGGAGGCGGTTCCACATATAGCTTTTACTAGAAAACAAAAAGAAGCTTTTAGCAGCCTAACAAAAAACGAGATTGCTGATATATTTATAACTTCTGAAGTCATAATTATCGATGAAGTATTAGAAGATGAGACAATCATGGGCTTTAAAGCTGATGGTGAGAAATGTGTCCGTTGTTGGAAAGTGCTTCCTGAAGTGACGCAGCATGCTGAGCATCTGTGCAATCGTTGTGATCATGTTGTTCATGCCAAGCAAAAGGCCGCGTAAATGGCGGCGTTTTTTGAAAGGAAGAAAAAGCCGCTTGTTGGCCTTGCCCTTATTATTGGAATGATCCTTGTCGATCAACTCACCAAATGGGCGATTGTTGAGCGCGTTTTAATGCCAGCGCGCCACCCTGATATGATTCCCCTTGGTTTGGTGGAGTGGTTTGGCAATCCTGATAAGCTAGGGCCTGTTTCAATAACAGTATTTCCCTTTTTTAACCTTTCTATGGTTTGGAATCATGGCATTAGTTTTGGCCTGTTTCAGAGCGATACGCCGTATTTTCTGATTGGCCTTGCCTTACTTATTTCCGTCATTTTTGCTGTATGGCTATGGCGGTCAACGGCATGGACGCAAGCAATCGCGCTCTCGATGGTGATTGGCGGGGCGCTTGGCAATGTGATTGACCGCTTTCATTTTGGCGCAGTCGCTGACTTTTTTGATTTTCATATTATGGGATGGCATTACCCCGCCTTTAATATGGCTGATAGCTTTATCACCATAGGGATTGCCATTTTGGTCTTTGATAGCGTATTCTTAGAGCCGAAAAGAAACCCATCCAAATAACAGGATTTGAGTACAAGATATGACATATAAAACAGCCTTTTTAGCCCTTATCGCCTTACCAATCAGTTTTGCGCTTATTGGATGTGAAAGCACGAAAGAGCAGTTTGATTTTTCAAAAAAAGCCCCCGATGAGTTTGCCATTGTAAAACGCGCACCTCTTGAAATGCCGCCGAACTTTAATCTTCGTCCGCCGCGCCCCGGTCAAGCCCGCCCCCAAGAGGATTCTGCCGTTGATGAAGCCAAGCAGGCTATTTTTGGTGAAGAAGGAGTGAGCGTCGCACAAACTGAAGCTGCGCCTGTTAGCGAAGGCGAATCCATTCTTCTTCAAAAGTCAGGTGTTGATTTAACAGCGCCTAATATTCGCGATGTAATTGATGCAGAAACACAGCAATTAAATAAAGAGAACAAGCCCACGATTGATCGTATTTTAGGTGTAACTGGAAAAAAATATGAAGCGCCCTCAAGCGTTGTGAATGCGCGCGCCGAGTCTGAACGTATTCAAACCAACATTGAACAAGGCAAATCTGTGAGTGATGGTGCAACACCAACGGTTAAAAAATAGACCAATGCCTCAATCGCCCACAAAGCCCCCCTTCGCCAAAATTATACTGGCTAGTTTTGCGTTTTTTTTATTCTGCATGTGTGTTTCTCCTGTCGCTTTTGCGAAAGTGTTTAATGCGCAAACTTTGACCCTCGATAATGGCCTGCAAATTGTGGTTGTGAACAATAAACGCAGCCCCGTGATCACGCATATGATTTGGTACAAAGTAGGCGCCGCTGATGAGCAAGCTGGGTTTTCAGGCATGGCGCATTACTTGGAGCATCTGTTGTTTAAGGGCACGGATAAATATGAACCGGGTGAATTTTCACGAACCGTTAAGCGATATGGCGGCAATGATAATGCTTTTACCTCTTATGATTTCACCGCCTATTTCCAAAGCATCGGTAAAGAGCATTTAGAAAAAATGATGATCATGGAAGCCGATCGCATGTTGAATGCCGCGCCGCCGCCAGAGCATTATGCATCAGAAAAACAAGTTGTTTTAGAAGAGCGTCGCCAAAACACAGAAAATGACCCGCGCAGTTTATTTAACGAACAAATGCGTAGCATCATGTTTGTCAATCACCCCTATGGCACGCCTGTCATTGGATGGATGGATGAAATTAAGACTTATGAGTGGAATGACGTTAAAGCATTTTATGACCGTTGGTATGCCCCCAACAATGCGATTGTGATTATTAGCGGTGACGTCACGATGGATGATGTCAAACCGATTGCTGAAAAAACTTATGGCATTTTACCTGTTAAGGATATTCCCTCAAAAACCCGTCCTGTTTTACCACCCTCTTATGCGCTCACAACGTTAAGTAAATCACATCCTGCCATTCATGAACCGTCTTTTCAAAAAATATTTTTAGGGCCAAGCTATGCGAGTAATCGTCAAGAGGCGCTTGCGCTTGATATTTTACAAGAAATCTTAAGCGGCGGGCCAACCACACGTCTTTATAAATCTTTGGTGGTTGATCAAAAAATCGCAATTTCTGCGGGCATGGCGTCGTCTTCTGATGCGCTTGATTTTGGAACACTCTGGCTTTATGGGACGCCAAGTGCAGGCATATCTTTACCCGATTTAGAAAAAGCAATTGAAGCCGAAGTTCAAAACATCATTCAAAATGGAGTGACCGATCAAGAGGTTGCCGATGCCATTCTGCGCATGCAAGATGCCGCTATCTTTGCCCGTGATAGCCTCTCTGGCCCTGCTATGATTATTGGACGGGCGATGACAACAGGTCAAAGCCTTGATGAAATTGAAAATTGGCCACAAGATATTGCAAAAATTACAGCCGAGGATGTGAAGGCAGTTGCGGCTAAATACCTTAATCCAAGCGTCCCTTATCACCGCGCGCCTGTAACAGGTTATTTAACGCCGCAAGCAGGAGACTTAGCAGGAGATAAAGAATGAGAATTTTATTTTGCCTGTTTATTTTATTGTGCACGCCCATCATAGCAAACGCACAAGAGCGTGTTTTAGATATTCAAGAAGTTGTTAGTGCGAGCGGAATTAAAGCCTGGCTTATAGAAGATGAGAGCCTGCCTATTATTTCTTTGGAGTTTTCCTTTAAGGGTGCAGGATCAATTAATGAAAGCCTTGACCAGCAAGGAGTGTCAAAACTACTCTCAAACATGCTTGATGAGGGCGCGGGGGATTTAGACAGCCAAGCATTTCAAAAAGCGCTCAGTGATCATTCAATCAGTCTTTCCTTTAGCGGAAGTCGCGACCATTTTGGCGGCCAAGTCAAAACCTTATCGCGCCATAAAGATAAGGCCTTTAATTTACTTTCTATGGCTCTATCAAGCCCGCGCTTTGATTCAGAGCCATTAGAGAGAATGAAAAAGTCCAATATCAGCCGTATTAAATCTTCCCTTACTGACCCAGATTGGATTGCGGCACGTCTTCAAAATGACCTGATTTATAAGGGCCATCCCTATGCACAAAATAGTGGTGGTACAATTTCAACGTTAGAGCTTATTAGTGCAGATGACTTGCGTGCCTATAAAGATAAATATTTGACCCGCAATCGGCTTATTGTATCTGCTGCGGGGGATATTGATGCAAAAGAGTTAGCCTTAATCCTTGATCAAATTTTTCAAAGCATACCCGAGAATGAATTAAGTCATAAAGAGGTTCCTTTTAAGCCGCAAACGGGAACATACTTATATTCAAAAGATATTCCGCAAACAATTATTGAGATAAGCTATCCTGCGTTTGACCGAAATGATCCCGATTATTACGCGGCGCAGGTTTTTAATTACATTTTTGGCGGTGGCGGTTTTGGATCGCGTCTCATGGAAGAAGTACGCGAAAAACAAGGACTGACCTATGGGATTTATAGCGGGTTTTCTTTTTTGGATCAGGCACAAAATTTATCTATTTCGACATCAACACAAAATGATAAAGTTGATGATGTTCTAAAAATAATTAATCAAGAAATTGAAAAAATTCAAAACACACCTGTTGGTGGCGATGAATTACAAAATGCAAAAGATTATCTTATTGGATCTGTGCCCCTGACGTTAACATCGACTGATAAAATTTCAGGAACGGCGCTTGGCATGCTCAGCAATGCCCGTCCGATTGACTATTTGGATACTTATGGCGATAAAATTGGAGCAATCACAAGTGAGGATATCCAGCGTGTTGCTCGCCGCATTTTGATAAAAGAAAATCAGACAATAGTTTTTGTTGGACAGCCGCAAAGCGCTATAAAAACAAACGCAATCACGGAAATACCTAATGTCCAATAATCCTACCCAAAGTGCACAGTGGAAAGAATTAGTGTTGCAACACGCCGCCACACAGAGCGATTCTATCGAAGGTTATTTTAAAAGCGATCACAAGCGTGCCGAGCGTTTTAGCCTATCGATTGACGGGCTTTTATATGATTTTTCAAAAACCCAGATCACTGAAAAAACGCGTGATCTTTTATTAAATCTTGCACATTGGGCAAATATCCCAAATGCGATTGACGCCCTTTTTAAGGGCGAAGAAGTAAATTCGACCGAGAATAAAGCTGCGCTTCATACAAAATTACGCAGTGAAAATGTTGATTTATCGGAGATTGAAACCTTAAGTGAAAAAATCAGAGCCGGTCAATTTTTAGGCGCAACAGGAAAACCGATAAATCATATCATTCATATTGGTCTTGGCGGATCAGACCTTGGCCCGCGCCTTGTATATGATGCCCTTTTAGAAATCAAACATCCTTCTTTAGATTTTTCATTTTTATCAAATGCTGATGGTACGGACATAAACCGTATTTTAAAAAAGAGCGATCCGGAAACAACACTTTTTATTATTGTTTCAAAAAGTTTTACAACGCATGAAACTCTAATGAACGCCAAAACAGCGCAAGATTGGCTCCATGCCAATATTCAAGGTGATAAAAATATTCTAGCCCATCATTTTATAGGAGTGACAGCGTACAAGGAAAAAGCCATAGATTATGGGTTGTCTGCAGCAAATATCATTACATTTGATGACAACGTCAATGGCCGTTTTAGTGTATGGTCTACCGTGGGTCTTAGCCTGTGTATTGCCTTTGGCATTAAAGAATTTAAAGATTTTTTATCGGGTGCGTCCGCGATGGATATGCATTTTAAGAATGCCCCTCTTGATAAAAACATACCCTGCCTGATGGCTTTAGTAGATATATGGCACAGAAATTTTAATGACTATAGATCAAAAGCTATTTTACCTTATGCCGAAGAACTAAAGAAGTTCCCGTCTTATTTGCGCCAATTGGAAATGGAATCAAATGGAAAGTCCATCGATTTAGACGGCCAGCATATTCATTCATACCAAACGTCCCCTATCGTTTTTGGTGAAGTTGGAACCAATAGCCAGCACAGCTTTTTCCAGCTTTTGCATCAAGGCACTAATCGTGTGCCTTGCGAATTTATTGGCGCTATTACACCCAATCATGAATATGCGGCCCATCATATTGCCTTGCTCAATAATATGCTCGCACAATCTCAAGCCTTAATGCAGGGCAAAGAGAGCGCAGAACCCCATCGCCGCTTTGCGGGCAATAGGCCAAGCACAACACTTTTGCTTAACAAAATTGATGCTTTTCACCTTGGTATGCTGATTGCACTTTATGAGCATAAAGTCTATGTGCAGAGCGTTATTTGGAACATTAATTGTTTTGACCAATTTGGTGTAGAGCTTGGTAAAGAAATGGCGCTTAAGATTAGTCAGCAAGATTTAGCGGGCGCCGATGGGTCAACAACACGGCTCCACCGAATAATTAAAGACAAACAAGGCATAAAATAGTACTTTATTTGTAGTCTATCACTATGAAATCATTCAATAAAGATAATTTGTGAGAATATTATGAGCAGTAAAATCCCCTCCGCAAGTAATCTGGTCCGTTTTAGCCAAAGTGATCTGGATGAGGTGATTAAACTCCATAAATATTTTACAATAGGCAGAAAAGGCGGCGCGCGCGCAGCGCTTAAGTTTTTAGACCTCTCTAAACTCGATTTTCGCGGAGCGGATTTATCACAGGCTGATTTTACGGGATCTTGTTTAATGAACGCTAATCTCTCTCGTGGGAAATTCGTCTCAGCCTGTTTTTATGCGTGCGATCTACGAAATGCTAACCTTGAAAATGCCGATTTTAAGCGGGCTGATTTTAGGGGCGCTTATGTTGCAGGGGCAAATCTTTCAGGCGCAGATTTAGATTCTGCTGATCTTCGTGAAGGAAAAATTATGGAACAAAACTCTGATGGGACTATTTCCAACAGAAAGCGCGCTGGCACAAAAGGCACAGAAAATACATGGAATGCGATTTTTACAGGCGCGCAGCTAACCGAAACCAATTTATCTGGTGTTAAAGCGATCTCTGCTGATTTTTCTGATGCAGATATGAGCGGTGTGACTATTAATGAGGCTGACCTTACAGGTGTGAGCTTTGAGGGAGCAAACCTCACAGACGCTGATTTTACGGGGTCAAATCTCACAAATGCAAACCTTCAAGATTCAATTATGCAAGGGACCGTCCTTAAATCTGTTGAGATGCAAGGCGCGATTACAGGTTCAAAATCAGGTGGATCTATGGGCGAAACACTGGAAGAACGGGGTCAAAACCTTGAGGAGCTTCTTGATTCTCATAAAGCATGGATTGCCTCAGCAGGGCGCGATGGCAGTCAAATGGATCTAAGCGGCGTGGATTTAAGGCCGATGACAACCCTTAATAGTTACCCTTTAACCGCAATTAAGGCCATTGGCGCCAATTTTATTGATATGGACTTAACCAAGGTTAAAATGCAAAGCGCGATCCTCAATGAGTGTAGTTTTCGTGATAGCCGCATGATGGGCGCCGATTTGCGTGGCTCATCGCTTCAAAATGCTACTTTTGCGCGAGCCAATTTGCAAGATGCTAATTTTTCAGGCCTTAAATTCGATAATCCTAATGGGGGAAGTGTCCGCATACAGCGTACAAACATGAGCGGCGCGATCTTTCGCTACGCTGATCTCACCAACGTGAATATGCGCGATGCAATCCTTATGGGGGCTGATTTGACGGGGGCAAAATTGGACAATACCGATTTACGCCACGCCGACTTAACGGGCGCCATATTGGATAACACCGACTTATCCCTAGCCCGTAAGCAAGATGCAATTATTGATTGATAATACCCGCAAAACCGCTCTATTCTGAGGCTATGCCTATACGTCATTTACCCGATTATCTGGTTAATCAGATTGCTGCTGGTGAGGTTATTGAACGCCCCGCTGCCGCAGTCAAAGAGCTTGTTGAAAATGCAATTGATGCAGGATCAACGCAAATTGATATTGATGTACGTGATGGGGGTAAAACACTTATTTCTATTCGAGATAATGGGATTGGTATGGACGCTGCTGATCTTAAATCAGCCATGTGCCGTCATGCCACATCAAAACTCCCCGATGATGATTTGGTCAATATTCATCACCTTGGTTTTCGCGGCGAGGCTCTCCCGTCCATTGGCGCGGTCAGCCGCTTGTCAATTAAATCAAAACCAGCGTTTAGCAATGAGGCATGGGAAATCCAAGTTCATGGGGGCCATGATAAGGGTATTTCACCAGCCGCGCATGGGAATGGCACAACAATTGAAGTGCGTGATTTATTTTATGCGACCCCTGCCCGCCTTAAGTTTTTAAAATCCGATCGCGCAGAATTTTCGGCAATCAAAGATAGCCTCTCGCGGATTGCGATGGCGTTTCCTGCTATTGGTTTTAAGCTTGTTCATAATGATAAAACAGCGATGCTCTTGCCGCCAGAGCAAGGCACGTTAATCGAGCAACGGCGTGAGCGTTTGGCGGCCATTATCGGTAAAGAATTTGGTGAAAATTGTGTTCCTGTTGAAGCAATACGCGATGAATTATCCGTGACAGGTTATGCTGGCCTCCCCACGCTCAGCCGCGCTAATACAATGCAGCAATATCTTTTTGTTAATGGGCGGCCTGTAAAAGACAGGCTTTTACTGGGTTGTATTCGCGCCGCCTATATGGATGTATTGCATAGCGGGCGGCATCCTATCGTTGCGCTTTATATTGATCTACCACCTTCTATGGTTGATGTGAATGTTCATCCCGCCAAAGCGGAGGTAAGGTTTCAAGATGCAGGTCACATTCGCGGGCTGATGATTACGGCGCTAAAGCATGCTCTACTAGAGGCCGGCATGGCAACATCAAGCACACTTTCTTTTAGTGCGCTTGCAAAAACACGCCAACATACTATGCCCTCGATGCCGATGAACCGCGGCGCTTTTTCTGCCGTCCCCTCATCTTATTATTGTCAAAGCCAAAAAAGATTAAGCACAGCGCTTGGGGAAAAGGAGCAAGAATTTTATAATATACCGCAGCATATAGGCTCATATCATCCCAGTGCACGCAGTGAAGAAATTGAGATCGATCAAGATCAATCGGCCTTCCCCCTTGGCGCGGCGCGCGCGCAAATTCACGAAAATTATATTATTGCCCAAAGCGATCAAGGCCTTGTGATCATAGATCAACACGCCGCCCATGAGCGCCTTGTGTATGAGAAATTTAAAACCCAGATGAATGAAAATGGTGTCATTTCTCAAGGGCTTTTAGTGCCTGACGTCATAGATTTTGACGAGACCAAAGCGGCGCATTTATTAGAGCATAAAGACTCTTTTAAAAAATTAGGTCTTGATATTGATAGCTTTGGCGCAGGGTCTATTATTGTGCGATCTGTACCCGACATTTTAGGAGATAAAATAAACCTTAAAGGCTTATTGAACGACATTTTAGACGAGCTAGAAGATCAGGATCAATCCACTGTATTAGAAAAAAAACTACATGATGTGTTATCAACCATGGCTTGCCATGGCTCTGTGCGCTCTGGGCGACGCATGAACAGCGCAGAGATGAATGCCTTGCTGCGCGACATGGAAAAAACAGATAATTCAGGCCATTGCAACCATGGCAGACCGACCTATATTACGTTAGACTTAAAAGACATCGAAAAACTATTTGGTAGAAGGTAAAAATGACAATCACTGATCAAGAACAAAATAAAGTAGCGCTTATGTATGGCGCGTTATGGGCCTGTCTTATTTTAGTTTGCATCCCAAGCATTTCTTTTGCCATCGTTGCCTCTGTCTTATTCCTTATACTCATTATCACGGCGTATATAGTGAAAAGAAAATCAGAGGATAGCAATTTTATTCATAATCATATGCAATATATTATCAAAACAGTCTGGTTTAGCATTTTTATTTTTCCAGTTGTGACAATTACTATTGCAACGCTTTATATGATGCCCAATATTGATAACACCTCTATAATGCCCTGCGCCCAACCCTTGGCAGATCATCTTTTAGCAAATCCTGATCAGGCTGATATGCAAACAATGTACGGGTATATTGCACCTTGTATGAATGATTTTATGATTGGCAATAAGCAAGTTTTTTTAATTGCTACAATTATTGCTGGCCTTCCCATATTAATTTATATGACTTACCGCCTCATGAAGGGCACAATGCTTACACTTCAATCAAAAATACACGCAAACCCAAAAAGCTGGCTTTAATAATAAAGGATCATCCCATGAATATTGCCTTTCTTGCCTCTTATAACGGATCTTCCGCTAAAGCTATCACTGAGGCTTGCTTTGATGGGGAATTACGCGCTTCTCCCACGCTGATGATAAGCAATAATCCAAACAGTAAAGCCTTGGAATGGGCTTTAGCGAAAGGCTTAAAGACATTATGCCTAAATTCAAAAAATTATCCTGACCCTGACGAATTAGATTGTGCAATTGCGCAAAAATTGAAAGATGAAAAAATTAAACTTATTGTCTGTTCAGGATATATGAAACTTATAGGACCTGAAACAATTGCAGCTTTCCCGAATGCTATTTTAAATGTGCACCCTGCTCTACTTCCCAAACACGGTGGGCAAGGTATGTATGGCCGCCATATTCATGAAGCTGTTAAAGCCGCGCATGAAGCGCAAACAGGCATAACAATACATTTGGTCAATGGGGAATATGATAAAGGCCATGTTGTTGCACAAAAAACTATTCCCCTTATGCCGCAAGATAGTGTAGATGATATTGAGAATAAAGTAAAAACTGCAGAGCCTTCTTTTTATATTGAGACGATAAAAAAAATATTAAGCGGAGAGATTATCCTACCCGCATAATATATGCTTACTCTTTACCGATAAGATCAAGAATCTGCATCACATGTAAATCCTTATGATGCGATTTATCTTTAGCAAGCAGTTCATCGTTCGTGATTTTCTCCAAAATGTACCCTTAAGGCATCACCACTATTTTTAAATAGACGGGTGATAGAGCATTTAAACGCTACTTGGTTTTTATTTTGGATTTTTTCTTGGGTTCGGTTATGGGCGTATAAAAGTGGCACGGGCGGCTTCTATTTTTTCCCTGCAAACACATCCTTCAATGTGGTCATTCACCATCCCCATTGATTGCATCAAAGCATAACATGTTGTGGGGCCTACAAATGACCATCCTCTTTTTTTGAGATCTTTTGACAGGGCAATCGATTCATCACTCATGGTCATTTGGGAGAGTGTTTTAAAATCACATTTTTTAGGACGTGTCTTTATCGGTTGTTCAAACTGCCAAATATAAGCGGCAAAAGAGGTATATTCTTCGATAACTTCCAAAACGCGGTTTGCGTTATTGATGGTTGAAGCAATTTTTCCACGATGACGGACAATACCCGCATCTTTCATTAGCCGCTCTATGTCTTGGTCGTCATATTTACAAATCTTATGAAAGTCAAAGTTTTCAAAAGCGCTTCTAAAATTATCGCGTTTTCTCAAAATTGTGAGCCAGCTTAAACCTGATTGAAATCCTTCAAGGCATATTTTTTCAAAAAGGCGCTTATCCTCTTTTACAGGCACGCCCCATTCTTCATCATGATAGCGCAAATATTCAGGATCATTACCATGCCAATGACAACGGGTTAGGCCGTCATTTCCAACAATAAGCCCATCATGAGGGGTTTTATTCGGCATTCACAAGCGCTATAAATTCAAAAGCAGCTTGAAGTTCTCTCTTAAGCGTTTCACGCTCTTTTTCTTCTTGAGGTGACGCGCCATGCTTGGCTTCATCATATATCTCAGCCTTGTGTAACTCTTCGATCATCACAACATCAAAGGCTTCATCGGGTTCTAAATCCCCCTCACAAAAAGCAAGCGCCAAAACAATTGATCCTGTAAGAGATGTGACCACATGAAGCACTGTGAAATAATAATCATCGAGCGCTTCGATGTAATTCCAAGTACGTTTTTGCGCTTCTTCGTCTTGTTTTAACGCTTCAATTTTTTTAGTGGTCTCTAGCGGCACTTCAAAATGTTCATCAAACCATTTCACCCAGCGCCCCCAAACCTCTTTTTGTTTTTTTGCAAGGGCTTCGGGCTGTTTGGCCCAATAACAGACAAGATCTGTATCCAGATATTTCATAACGTTTTTAGTAATCGCTTCGCGGTCACGTATTTTATCGATCGCCGTTATTAAAAGCTGCGTTAACGGCATCGAATTGGGGTCGATCACATCAACTTGGGCGCTCCACTCTGCAATAATGGCGTCCGTTAGCTCTTGCGTTGGCGATACCAAGTCTTGCTTTAACGGCGTTTGTACAGGCTTGCCATCCAACTGAATGAGAAAACCATCATCAATTTTTTTGCTTGAAACCACAGTGTAGAATTTTTTCATTTTTTATTTAACCCTCATTACTCTTGTGTTTTTGTATCAATATATTGCGTACATAATGTTGTTTCTGCCTTAAAGTCGTGGCCTAACAGACAGTAAATTGGATTATCTGTGACAAGCTGTTGATTTTCAACAATAAAGCTGTCTTTTAAATTAAATTGGTTATCTGCAACGCTTATGACTGCGTTTTGTATTGCCATTTTATCATAAAGGTAAACAAAATTACCGCTCAACGATACGCCGGCGATATCAAAGGTAAAGGGCATCACGTTTTCAAATTTATAAACCTTATTACCAAAGAGTGTTTTCTTTTTAGTCACATCTGCAGTAAAGCGCATGGGCTGTTCCGCGTAGCTGCCCGCTATAATCAAGTTGGAAAGGCTTGATCCTTGATCCAAACTATCAACAAAGCCGAGCGTTTCAATCTCGATCGCTTGCGGTGTCATAATACCTGCATCTGCCTTTAAGCCAATGATACCCAAATCGTAAACTTCTCGCGCATGGGTAAATTTTGTTAAAAACGGAACATGGATTTTGGCTTTTTCCATTTCAAGATGGGTGATGGCAACATTATCTTTTTCACGCAAAATCATATTGGATATACCAACATATAAGGAAGGAAAAAAATTAATACGATCCAGCGTTTCAATCTCGGCCACATAAGGCGTATTGAGCGTGAAGTATTCTGCTATCCCTTGTTTTAATGGCTCAGGAAAGCGCTCTAAAATTTTAAAGCTTAAGATCATAAAAAACAGGGCAAAGCCTATAATGATCGGTAAGCGCTTAAAGAGCGTTTTGAGCATAAAACTTTTAAAGGTTTTTTTGGGTGTTTGGCTTTTATCTTTTTTAGGCATTAGTCTTATCTATATTCAAATTTAATATCATTAAAGGGTGTCGTTTTTGTGTGCGGATCGAACCCTAAAACTTGCCAGCTTTTTTGCAGGTCTTTGGGTAAATCGGCCTGAATTGTTATTACTTTATTTGTACGCGGATGCCTAAAAGTGAGTGAATAGGCATGCAGATGAAGGCGCTGTGCAATATCAACTCCTTCCAAATCCATATATTCATGTTCGTGGTCATACTCGCGGGTTCCGTATTTGTGATCCCCCACAATTGGGCATCCAAGGTGCTCTGCATGAGCGCGGATTTGATGCGTGCGCCCAGTGCGCGGCCAAAAAGCAATAAAGGCAGCCTGTTTATGGGCGCGGTCCATCACATCAAATAATGTTGTAGCAGGCAGACCTTCTTCAATATCGATCACCATTTTTTCGCGATCACCAACACCTGATTTTAAAAGTGGCGCGCGGATTTCTCCGTTGTTCATTTCTGGTGCGGGGGATACAAGCGCCCAGTATATTTTTTGAATGTCGCGACCCTTAAATGTTTTACCAAGGCGCCGCGCCATTTCAGCAGAACGCGCCAAAAGCAAGACACCCGACGTATCTTTATCAAGACGGTGGACGAGGCGCGGACGCACGCCCAAATGGTTAATCAAACCATCCATCAGCCCATCAACATGCTGTTTAATCCCTGTCCCGCCCTGCGTCGCTAGGCCAGAGGGCTTATGAATAGCGAGCACATCACCATCATCATAAATAACCAAGGATTTGATATAGGCCGCGTCTTCTTTAGAAATCCTGCGTTCTTTTTGATCTTTGTCTTCCATAGGCGGCATACGGACAATTTGTCCCTCTTTCAGGCGCGTGTCAGGTTTAACGCGTTTGCTATCAACGCGAATTTGCCCCTGTCGCATTAGCTTTTGAAGCAGGCCAAACGGTACGCCCTCGCATTGCTTTTTGAGCCAGCGATCCATGCGCTGATTATCATCATCCGCTTTTACTGTAATATGCCTTACGCCGCTCATGCGAATACCGTCCTTACTAAGAATAACCCTGCAAATAATCCCATGATTGAGAAAAACACAGAAGAAAATAAATAAAGCGCCATAGCGGTTAATTCGCCGCGCTCGAATAATGTAATTGTATCAAGGGAAAATGTCGAAAATGTCGTCATCGCCCCCAAAAGACCGACAATAAGAAATGCCTTTATTTCTTGTGAGGGGTTGCCAATATGGGCAAAGGCCGCAATCAAAGCACCCATGATAAATGACCCCAAAACATTGACGATCAGCGTGCCCCAAGGAAAATTTGCGCCTAATAATTGTATAGCGCCAATATTCACACCATAACGACATACTGCCCCAAGAGCGCCGCCGGCCGCGATTGCTAAAATCATGTTCATCGTATTAAGTCCTATTTATCCCGTGACCCCAAAAATCCAGCCCTCAAGATGCTGGGCATTATAAGACATTATAGGCGGATGTGATATGTCTTTTGGTATATTTTCTAATGACCCGCACAAATACCGCAAACCCGCGGCAGAAGCCAGAGAATCTGTGTCATGGTCAGACAAAAGGGTAGCGTTGCTGTATGGTTTAGCGTCCAAAAAGCGCAATGTTTGGTTTAAATCCGCCAAATCCCGTATTTTAGTCATGCCATGGCCTGAACGCATAAGAAATTGGCGCGGATAAATCTCAGTGACAACAATATTAGCCTTATTCACCAGCTCCATCTCGAACGGCCAAAAGGCAATTTTATGACCCAGCATTTTTTTCAAATAATGCGCCATTCGCATACCAGAAAGGCCCCCTTTGCCTACTTGCTTTGCTCCGATAAGCTTAAAAGGGCTTTCGGGTTTACCAAAACCTGATTCATAACAGATTATTTCTGTTTGCCGCCTAGGCATCTCAAATCCATCACGCATTTTTCCCGATACCCAAAAATCAGGCGCATAGGCCAAATTGTCCCAAAATTTTTGGGCAAAAAAATTAGGCTCATTATGACAGGCACTTTCAACTGTATCCCATAAATCTTTATGCGTTGCCTGTGTGCCAAATTGTTTTTGGATGGTGGTCGCCGCATAACCAAAATTACAATCAACGCCAATAAGAATCCGTTTTTGATTTTTAGATAGATTAATGATCCAATCTGCCACTTTTTGCCGAGACCATGGGCCGGCGACAAGAGACGGCGGTGCACTGCCTTGGTAGGCTAAGCTTACTGAAATGGCTTTGTTAAAAACAGGTGTTTTTGCACCGCTCCAGTCAATGCCTATAAATTGATCAAAATTACGCATTCTTCTTAGGAGTTTTTCTTTGTACGGAGCTTATCCCAATACTCTAAACGCTTTTTGATATCGCGTTCAAACCCTCGCTCTGGCGGGTTATAAAAGGATATGCGCTGCATATCATCGGGGAAATAATTTTGGCCTGAAAACCCCTCAGCCGTATCATGGTCATATTCATATCCCTCGCCAAAGCCCCATTCTTTCATTTTAGAATTACAAGCATTCAAAATATGCATCGGCGGTTTTACTGATCCTGTCTTTTTTGCCATATCCATCGCATGATTAAACGCAGTATACCCCGCATTTGATTTTGGTGCCGTAGCCAAATAAATAAGAGCCTGCGCCAACGCAAGCTCTCCTTCGGGTGAGCCTAAACGCTCATAGGTTTTCCATGCTGTTTCGCATTGAACAAGCGCATGAGGGTCGGCAAGACCAATATCTTCAACAGCCATACGGCTAAAACGCCGTGCCAAAAACTTTGGATCTTCGCCCCCGGTCAACATACGCGCAAACCAATACAGCGCCGCATTCACGTCAGACCCGCGCACGGATTTATGTAAGGCGCTAATCATTTGGTAATGACTGTCATCGCTCTTATCATAGATAGGGGCGCGTTTTTGAATAAGGCTTAAAAGCTGATCTGATGTTAAAGGTGACGTCGAGGCTTTAGTTTGTGCATGAATATTTTCAACCATGGATAAAAAATAACGCCCATCACCATCAGCGAGTGCTTTAAGTGTGTCACGCGCAGCCTCATCAAGGGGTAAATGCGTGCCTAATTTTTCTTCAGCGCGGTTTAGTAAATCATCAAGCGCCCTATCATCTAGGCGTTTTAGCACCAAAACCTGACACCGTGATAAAAGCGCTGCATTTAGCTCAAAGGAGGGATTTTCAGTTGTTGCACCGATGAGGGTTATTGTCCCATCCTCCATAACAGGTAAAAACGCATCTTGTTGGGATTTGTTAAACCTATGGATTTCATCAACGAATAAAAGCGTGCCCTGCCCTGCTTGGCGACGAAATTTAGCGGCCTCGAATACTTTTTTAAGATCCCCTACACCAGAGAATATTGCCGAGAGTTGCTCAAAATGATAATCGCTATGCTGCGCCAAAATACGCGCCATCGTGGTTTTACCACAACCTGGCGGGCCCCAGAAAACCAATGAAGAGAGCGTCCCGCTGTCGATCATATTTTTTAATATACCACTACTTCCTAGCAGATGATCTTGACCTGTTACATCGTCAAAAGACTGCGGGCGTAATAGATCTGCAAGCGGGCGCGGAGCAGAGGATTCGAAATTCACCGTATCAAAAAGTGTTGAGGGGTTACTCATCCCGCCTTTTTAGCAGATATAAGCCTTTTTTTCATTAAAAGAACGTATAACAGAACAAAATAAAATAAAAACATCTCTTCACTTTCCGCATTACGGGCAAAAAGATGAAAAGACGTCACATCGGCAATTTTGTCTGTAATTTTAATGAATAAACAAATAAAAGCCACCACCATAAACTGGCGCGTGGGGAATATATTTTGAAAGCGATTAAGGAATGAATTTTTTATAAGATGAGGATAGTGTTGCATTAATAAAGGTATAATTATACCGCCAAAATACACACCGATAGAAAGTAATAAGCGCGGTTTTTGGTCAAACCATGAGCTTGTATTGTGCAAGTTTGTTTCACCTTGATCATTCAGCATCTGACAGTATTCTGGCGTGTTCCACTGCAGTATATGCTGCCCCCAACTGATCTCCTCACCAGCCACATAAAAACAACAAAGAGCCGCAAGACCAATCCATGCCATCAGCCATTTGTTTGATTTGTCCATTTTAAGCAATGTAAATAGAGTAATACCAAGAGCAATCAGCAGAATGACCGCCTCTAATATTTCATAAGGGCCGTTTTCTCCCACCAGCCATTCAAGGTGCTTACTTTCTATATATAACTCTGTTTTGATTTTAGCGATTAGAGCTAAAATAGGAATCCAGAGCCATAAAACCTTAGAAATATTAACATTATAATTTGGCATATTTTAACGGATCACAATCTGGTTTCTGCGGCCTTGGCGCTCGGTCACAAGATCAAATGTGCCGCGGCGGATTGCTTGATCCAACTCTCGGGTTAAATCTTTTATATCGTCAATTTCTTCCCCGTTAAGAGATAAAATGATATCACCAACAGCCACTATACGGGAGGCTGGCGCACGATCAGTAAAACCCATGACGACTACGCCTTCTCGGTCTTCATTATTCATATTCAACTCGACCGCAACACGGGGATTAATACGCCCTATGATTGCGCCATTGAGAAGGTGATTTCCAGTAAGCGTTGTTTCATCACGATCAGGTTTATCAGGAGGCGCCATCGCGAGGACAGAAAATGTTTTTTCTTCACCGCGGCGAAGAACTGTCATATCTGCGCTTTCACCAAGGGGCACTGTCGCGAGGCGAAATTTCATCTCTGCTGGATCATTAATCTCACGCCCGTTAATTGAAATGACTACATCACCAATACTCATTCCCGCTTTTTTTGCTGGGCTTTGAGAATGAAGTTTATTTATCAGAACCCCTTTTGGACGGCTAAGGCCAATAGAATCGGCAATATCCGCCGTTACAGCCTGCCCTGAGGCGCCAATCCAAGGGCGGGCAATGTCCACATTGCTTTCACCCGTTTTTTCAGCCGCCAAAACCGTTTGAACCATTTCGGAAGGAATAGCAAATCCTATGCCCAATGATCCGCCAGTGCGGGAATAAATCGCCGTATTAATACCCACAACCGTACCATCCATCGCCACCAAAGGACCGCCTGAATTGCCAGGGTTAATTGCAGCGTCAGTTTGAATAAAGAAGTTAAAATCATTAATATTCAAAGATGAACGTGCCAATGCCGACACAATTCCGCTTGTGACTGTTTGTCCAACACCAAAGGGATTGCCAATCGCAATAACAATATCACCGACTTCTAAGCTCTCGCTTGCGCTTAAATTCACATACGGCAGATCTTCCCCTTTGGGATCAATTCGTAAAATGGCAAGGTCAGAGCGATCGTCCTTAATGGATACCCGTGCGTCAAACTCGCGCCCATCAGATAATACAACAGATATTTCCTGCGCGTCTTTAATGACATGTGCATTGGTTACGACAAGTCCTGATTTATCCAAAATCACGCCAGATCCCAGCGCACTCTCCAATTGCTGACGGTTTAGGCCGCCAAAGCTATTGCCGAAGAACTGTTCAAAAAAGGGATCACCGCCAAACGGGCTATAGCTTTTTGTGACAACACGCTTTGTGTAGATATTCACGACAGCCGGTGATACCCGTTTAACGAGCGGTGCGTATGACAGCATGATTTGGGAGCGGGCCTGTGGGACATTGCGCTCTGTCGCAAAAGCGCCAGCGCCAATCATCATAAAACCTATACCCACTAACAGTAAGAATTTCCTCATCATACCCGTTTTTTTAGACAAAAACTAAGGCAAGCTCAAGTTAGAAATGGGGCGTAAAAATGATTTGATTTATGAGCGTATTACGATTACCTGTAAAATATGAAAAAAACAATAAATGATATTTTTTCCGCTAAACACCAGATGCCGCTTGTCTGCCTTACATCCTATACAGCGCCAATGACAAAGCTTCTTGACCCACATTGCGATCTTCTTTTAGTGGGTGATAGTGTTGCCATGGTTTTATATGGGGAAGTTAACACCCAAAGTGCGAGCTTAGAAATGATGATCGCCCATGGGCGCGCCGTTATGAAATCCGCTAAGCGCGCCCTTGTCGTTGTTGATATGCCTTTTGGGTCATATGAGCACGATAAGCAAGACGCCCTTATAAATGCACAGCGGATTATGGACGAAACGGGCTGCGATGCTCTAAAATTAGAGGGCGGAGAGGTCATGGCCGATATAGTTCATCTTCTTACCCAAAATGATATTCCCGTTATGGGTCATATTGGTCTGTTACCGCAATCTGTGACAACAGCCGATGGCTTTAAAGTCCAAGGGCGCGATCACGAGGACGCTCAACAGATTATGAAAGATGCTAAAGCCATATCAGAAGCAGGTGCTTTTTGCGTCGTGGTTGAAGCGGTGCCAGAGCCTCTTGCCGCGGCGATTACGGGTGCTATTCAAGTCCCAACCATCGGAATTGGTGCATCCGCGGCATGTGATGGCCAAATTTTAGTCGTGGATGATATGCTTGGTTTGACAGATGACCGAGTGCCCAAATTTGTAAAACAATATGCGGCGCTTCATGATCAAATTTCCAAAGCGGTCACCTTATATAAACATGAAGTTCAAACCCGTGAATTCCCCAAGGCGGAAAACACATATCAGGTTAAGACCAAAACTGCCGCTTAAATCAATTTAAACTTCAATACAAAAAAAGCGCTCCTTGGAGCGCTTTTTTAAAGATACTTTTTGTGGAAGATTAAGCAGCTGCTGCTTTTTTCTTTGGTGCTTCTGCAGCTACTTCTTCTGCGACATCATCAAAAACTGGACCACTGTCTAAACCTTTTGCTGATTCATCACGATCAACAAACTCAATGACTGCCATTGGCGCATTGTCACCATAACGGAAGCCTGCCTTCATGATACGGATATAACCACCCTGACGCTCTTTATAACGCTCGGCAATCGTGCTGAAAAGCTTAGACACTTGGTCCTCATCACGCATTTTAGACATTGCCAAACGGCGATCTGCCAGTGTGCCTTTTTTACCCAAAGTCACTAATTTTTCAACGATTGGGCGTAATTCTTTTGCTTTAGGAAGCGTTGTTGTGATTTGCTCATGCTTTACAAGAGCCGCTGCCATATTTGCAAACATCGCCTTACGGTGCTGTGATGTTCTATTGAGTTTTCTTTGTTTGATACCGTGTTTCATAACGTATCTTCCTTACTTAAAAATTAATTAGGTTACGCACTGAAAGGGTCGTCTAATCTCTTAGCGAGCTCTTCAATATTTTCTGGTGGCCATCCTTCAACCTGCATACCCAAATGGATACCCATGTTCGTGAGGACTTCCTTAATCTCATTTAATGATTTACGGCCAAAGTTCGGTGTACGAAGCATATCGCTTTCAGATTTCTGAACAAGGTCACCAATATATACGATGTTATCGTTTTTAAGGCAATTTGCAGAACGAACAGAAAGTTCAAGCTCATCCACTTTACGAAGAAGGTTACGGTTGAATGGTAATTCTTCCTCTTCTTCTTTTTCTTTTTGTGCTTCGGGCTCATCAAAATTTACAAACACTTGAAGCTGGTCTTGAAGGATACGTGATGCATATGCAACTGAGTCTTCAGGAGAAATAACACCGTTCGTTTCAATTTGAAGCGTAAGCTTATCGTAGTCTGTGATTTGACCCACACGTGTGTCTTCCACTTCGTAAGAAACCTTACGCACTGGTGAGAACACACTATCAACGGGTATAAGACCAACAGGACATTCAGCAGGACGGTTTTGCGCCGCAGGGCGATAGCCTTTACCTGTGTTGACAGTCATTTCCATGTTTAATTTTGCACCTTTATCAAGTGTGCAAATAACAAGATCAGGGTTCATAATTTCAATATCAGCGCCTGCTTCAATCATGCCTGCAGTGACTTCACAAGGACCTTCAGCAGAAAGGCGCATTTTCTTGGGTCCTTCAACATGCATACGCACAGCAATCGCTTTAACATTAAGAACGATGTCTGTTACATCTTCGCGAACACCTTCGATTGATGAAAATTCATGCAACACACCATCAATCTGGATCGCTGTTACGGCAGCACCTTGTAGTGATGAGAGCAGAATACGGCGTAATGCGTTACCAAGCGTAAGACCAAAGCCACGCTCTAAGGGTTCTGCTATAATTTTACCACTCACCTGGGGATTAGACCCATGAGCCACATCCACATTTGATGGTTTAATCAATTCTTGCCAATTTTTATGTATCATTTTTTTTCCTTTTCACTTCATCCGGGTCTTAACCGGCCTCTTGTTACTATTTTAAAAATTAATTTCCTAATTACACACGGCGACGTTTTGGTGGACGGCAACCATTATGTGGAATAGGCGTGATGTCTTGGATTGATTTAATTGTAAAACCAATTGCACTCAACGCCCGAAGAGCAGACTCACGGCCTGACCCTGGTCCGCATACAAACACGTCTAATTCTTTCATTCCGTGTTCTTGCGCTTTTTTACCAGCATCTTCAGCCGCCATTTGCGCGGCATATGGAGTTGACTTACGTGAGCCTTTAAAGCCCATCAACCCTGATGTTGACCAAGACACTGTGTTGCCTTGCGCATCTGTAATTGTAATTCTCGAGTTATTGAAAGAAGAATTGACGTGAGCCTGACCCGCGATAATATTCTTTTTTACTTTCTTTTTAACTTTAACTGCTGTTTTAGCCATAGTTTTTATTCCTTATATATCAATACGTTTAGGCGCGCTTATTATTTACCAACAGGCTTTTTGCCGGCGATTGGTTTTGCTGGGCCTTTACGCGTTCTGGCATTTGTACGGGTTCTTTGACCACGAACAGGAAGATGTTTACGGTGACGCAAACCACGAAAACAGGCCATGTCCATCAAACGCTTGATGTTCATAGAAACTTCACGACGAAGATCCCCTTCGATCAGGTACTTATCACTGTCTATTTCTGCGCGAAGGCTATTTAGTTCATCTTCGCTTAGTTCGTTCATACGACGTGATTTGTCGATACCTGTGGCTTCACAAATATCACGCGCCTTCGTTCTTCCAATACCATGAATATAAGTAAGTGCGATTGTTACGCGCTTACGATCAGGAATATTTACACCTGCAATACGGGCCATGTCTGCTCCTTTATGATTAATCTCAAACGAAACCGTAAAATTTCTTGCCTCATTGCAATAAAACGCCGGTTTCTACACTTATCAAAAGTCTTGCTAAAAGTCCCAGTATATAAGGGTTTTAGAGAGGGATTTGCCCCTAAACAAGTCTCTAGATTTGGCGCAGTATAGCCATTAAAAGCACCGCGTCAACCACTATTTTGGCTCGTTTTAGTAATTTTTATAAGTGCCAGCGTCAAAGTGACAAAAAGCTAAGCAGCCTGGTTAACGCCCAAAACAGCCTCTATTTGCATCGTCACTTCATCGATAGGCCGCATGCCATCCACGGCAGGAACATCACCTTGAGCGCGGTAATAAGGGAGTACTTTTGCAGCGTAATCGCGATATTGAGCGAAACGGGTTTTCATGGCCTCGATATTATCATCAAGACGCCCCTCTTCCTTTGCGCGCTTTTCGACACGCTTAATGAGCTGATCCTCATCAACCTTAAGCTCCATCACAAGATCAATCTTTTGACCACGTTTAGCCAGCATCGCGTCAAGCGCCTCAGCTTGTGCAACGGTACGGGGAAACCCGTCGAAAATATAGCCTGCGGGTTGTTCAAGATTATCCATGCAATGTTCAATCATACCAATCACAACCTCATCAGGAACAAGTTTGCCTTGGTTCATGATATCACGTGCCATGACACCCAGATCTGTGCCAGCAGCAGCCTGTGTGCGGAGCATATCGCCAGTTGAGAGCTGAACATAGCCGTATTTTTCTTCTATAATTTTGGCCTGCGTGCCTTTACCTGCCGCAGGCGGTCCAAAAAATACAATATTAAAAGCCATGATTTTTATCCCTTTTAAATATTAGTAATAATCCCACTCTTGAAAAAAATATGGTATCTCTTCGGTTCGTTGCTTTGTATGTCTAAGCATACAATTGTTCATAATTAAAGGCCATATTGTGCCACTATTTTCACGCGGGCCTGACTCAAAAGCACAGGTTAAATCTCTATATTTTATCCAAGCGCTTTGACTAGCGCGGAATTTTTCTTCTTGCTCATCACTATCGCCTATAATATCTAAAGCCTTTTGATAAACCTTGTTTAAAATTTCATCGGCATTTTTATAAGCCTCAAAGGAACATATGTTCAAATCTTTCTGATTTTGATTTCTATCGCAACTATGAGCTATGTAATTACCTGCTACAGCAACATTAGGCGCTAGAATAAAAAGAAACAGAATAATCGCAACATGTTGCATTCAAAATCTACCTTCTTCTTTGACGCCCTGTCCCGCGAAGTTTCGTTTTCTTAATCAGCCCTTCATATTGATGTGCGATCAAATGGGAATGGATTTGTGCTACCGTATCCATCGTCACCGTCACAACAATAAGCAATGACGTCCCGCCAAAATAAAACGGCATGCTGTATTGAGAGATCATAAACTCTGGCAACAAACAAATAAACACTAAATACAATGCACCTACGGCTGTAATGCGTGTCAGGACGTGATCGAGGTAATCTGCCGTGCTTTTACCCGGGCGAATACCTGGAACGAACCCCCCATGCTTACGGAGCATATCAGCGTTTTCTTCGGGATTAAAAACAATCGCAGTATAAAAGAAAGCAAAGAACACAATAAGACCCCCATAAAGTAACATATAGGCAGGCTGTCCGTGTTGAAGCCATCTTGCAATATTCGCTGTCCAATCACCCCCTTCTGCGCCTGTAAAGCCCACAATTGTTAATGGAAGCAACAAAAGAGAAGACGCAAAAATAGGCGGAATAACTCCAGATGTATTAAGTTTGAGTGGGATATGGTTTTGCGAACCTTGCGCGACCTGATTACCCTGCTGACGTTTTGGATATTGAACCAAGACGCGGCGCTGAGCACGTTCAAAGAACACGATCAAAACAATAACACCCACAATCATCGCAAAAAGAAACAAAAGTTCGATAAAATTAAACTGCCCCTGACTACTTAGTTCTAGCGTTGAGACTAAAGCACGCGGCAACTCGGCAACAATACCTGCAAAAATAATCAGCGATATACCATTACCAATACCGCGCTGCGTTATTTGCTCACCCAACCACATAAGGAAAATCGTACCACCGACAATTGTGATAACAGTAGAGGCGCGGAAGAATAGGCCAGGATCAACAACAGCTGAACCACTTGCCCCTTGCATGCTTTCAAGACCAACGGCAAGGCCATAAGCCTGAACAGAGGCAAGAAGAACCGTCAGATAACGCGTATATTGGTTAATCTTCATACGGCCAAATTCGCCCTCTTTCTTGAGCGCTTCCAGTTTTGGCGACATTGCCGTACCAAGCTGCATAATAATAGAGGCGGAAATATAAGGCATGATGTTAAGCGCAAAAATAGTCATACGCTGCAACGCGCCACCAGAGAACATATTAAACATGTCTAAGATGCCTCCACCTTTTTGAGAGTAAATCTCTTTCCAAACAGTCGGATCAATACCCGGCACAGGGATATACGTCCCCAAACGATAGACAAGCAATGCACCTAAAACAAATAGCAAACGGCGTTTAAGCTCAGTTGCTTTTGAGAAAGCGCCCCAATTGGCATTTTTGGCGAGTTGTTCAATGGCTGATGCCATAATCATTTCCTTTATAAAAACTGTCTTTGAATAAGTATTATCTTTAAAATAAAGAAGGCCATCTGACAAGACGGCCTTTCATTATTATTAAAGATTATTTGGTATAATCTCAAATGAGAGTATACGCGCCTTAGTTGGCTACTGGGCCGCCGCGTTTTGGAAGCGGCGCTTTGCTCTCTTTAACGATCACTTCAACAGTGCCACCAACTTTTTCAACAGCAGCAATCGCACCTTTGGAGGCACCTGAAAGCTTCAAATTAACTTTTGATGTCAACTCACCACTCGCCAAGAGGCGCACGCCATCTTTTGCATTTTTGATGACTTTACAGGACACCAAAGTGGCCTCATCAATTGTATTTTTGGGATCAATCAGTTTTTTATCAAGCGCTTCTTGCAAACGGCCTAATGACAATTCAACCATTCTCTTCGCACCTGGGTTTTTAAAACCACGTTTTGGAAGACGTTGGAACAAAGGCATTTGACCGCCTTCATAACCATTAATGGCTACGCCTGAACGCGCCTTTTGTCCTTTTTGACCAACGCCGCAAGTTTTACCTTTACCAGACCCAATACCACGGCCAACACGTTTACGGTCAGTAACCGCGCCTTCATTTGGTGATAATTGATTGAGTTTCATTTTCTTATTCCTTCAATAATATTTTGTACTTAAGCGTTACGCGGCGTCTTCGATTTTAATTAAATGCGCTACTTTACGGATCATGCCGCGCACGCTTGGTGTATCTTCCAATGTGCTTACACGGCCAATTTTATTAAGACCCAAACCGATAAGTGTTGCACGTTGGTAAGCCTTGCGACCAATCGGTGAGCCCGTTTGGACAACAGTAACCGTTGCGTCTTGTTTCGTTGTTTTTTTCTTTGTTTCAGCCATAGCTTTAATCCCAATACTTAATCTTTAAGATCTCTAAATTTAATAATTACTCAGTATCTGCCGCAATATTCGCATGAGCAGATGTTGATCCCCCACGGGATGTTTCACGCTGTGCAACAATGTCACTCACCTTGCGGCCACGACGTGATGCGACCTGACGCGGTGATTGAATTGATTTCAGTGCCTCAAATGTAGCATTAACCATGTTGTATGGATTTGATGATCCAATTGCTTTTGCAACAACATCCTGAACACCCAAACAATCAAAAATCGCACGAAGAGGCCCACCCGCAATAACGCCTGTTCCTGATGGCGCTGTACGTAAGTGAACGCGCCCTGCACCTGAACGACCATCAACATCATGATGAAGTGTTCTGCCCTCGCGTAAAGGAACGCGGATCATGTTTTTCTTAGCAGCCTCTGTTGCCTTACGGATCGCTTCAGGCACTTCTTTTGCTTTACCATGACCAGTACCTACGCGGCCTTTACCATCGCCAACAACGATAAGAGCAGCAAAACCGAAACGACGTCCGCCTTTAACAACTTTCGCAACACGGTTTACAGCAACAAGCTTTTCGACCATTTCTGGTTCATCGCGTTCAAAGTCGCGGCCGTTACCTTTATTTTCTGATGGATATACCATTTATAATGCTCCTAAATTTTTTCTTTAAAACTCTAATCCGCCAGCACGTGCGCCTTCAGCGACGGCTTTTACACGGCCGTGATAAATAAATTCACCGCGGTCAAATTGCACTTTACTTACGCCCGCTTTTTTAGCGCGCTCAGCGATTAACTTACCAACTTTTTCTGCCGCTTCAACATTACCGCCGTTTTTCAACGCAAGATCTTTGTCTAATGTAGAGGCAGAAACTATTGTTACACCTTTAATGTCGTCAATAACTTGGGCGTAAATCGCTTTATTTGTTCTATGAACAGACAGACGCGGACGCACTTCACGATTAGGGTTGTGGTTGATATTGACCTTACGAAGCTTACGGCGCACACCGAACTTACGACGCTCTGCTGGTTTCAATCTTTTAGTCATAGCTTTATCCTTTTAGCTTTATTCTTATAGAAGCGAAAAATCGCTTTAATTATTTCTTTTTACCTTCTTTACGCATGATGAATTCATCTGCGTAACGAATACCTTTACCTTTGTAAGGCTCTGGTTTTTTAAATTCGCGAATATTAGCCGCAGCTTGCCCGACTTTTTGTTTGTCAATACCACTAACAGTGATCTTCGTTTGATCTGCTACTTCGACAGTTACACCTTCTGGCACGTCATAGCGAACTTCATGGGAAAAACCAAGCTGCATCACAAGGGTATTACCCTGCATGTTTCCACGAAGACCAACCCCATGGATTTCAAGTTTTTTTGTAAAGCCTTCAGTAACACCTACAACAATGTTGCTTACAAGAGTACGCATCGTTGGCCAAATTTTAGCAGAAAAAGGGGCATTTGGGCGTGGTTGAAGCACAATCTGGCCGTCTTCTAATTTAACAAGCACATCATCATGAATACGCACACTCAGCTCGCCCTTAGAGCCTTTAGCTTTTATATCCTGGCCTGTAACATCAAGTGTTACGCCTGCGGGCACTGCAACTGGTTTTTTTCCGATACGAGACATTTTCTTTTCCTTAACTTAAATCTTCGTCAAACTCTTCTCTTAGAAAATCTGACAAAGAACCTCTCCGCCAACATTTTCATTACGGGCTTTGTGATCTGTCATCACACCTTGTGGTGTTGAAATAACTGAAATACCAAGACCGTTTTTAACAGGCTGTAAATCTTTAATCTTCGAATACACACGACGACCTGGCTTAGAAATACGCTTTAATTCGCGAATTACTGGCTGACCTTCATCATATTTTAACTCAATAATAAGGTTTTTCTTATTATTGTCTTGCTCCTGTGTTTTGAAACCACGGATGAAACCTTCATCTTGTAGCACTTTACAGACAGATTCACGTAAAGTTGAGTGTGGGCACTCAATTACTAATTTTTTAGCGTGCTGACCGTTTTTAATACGGGCTAGCATATCACCTAAAGGATCGCTCATTGACATTGTTTTATATCCTCTTCTAAATTCTTACCAGCTAGACTTAGTCACGCCGGGTAGTTCACCACGGGATGCCAAATCACGAATTGCAATACGCGACAAACGGAACTTACGGTGATGTGCACGCGGACGGCCCGTTAAAGCACAACGATTACGCTGTCTGTTTTTTGCTGAGTTACGCGGTAATTCAGCAAGTTGTAAAGTTGCAGCAAAACGCTCTTCAACGCTTACATCTTTATTCATAATAATTGCTTTCAAAGCGACACGCTTCGCATTCAATGATTTACCCATTTTGCGGCGTTTTAAATCTCTTTGTACTGCACTGACTTTTGCCATATTAAACTAGCTCCTGTTATCTTTTCAATTTCGCTCTTTAGTTTCTAAAGGGCATTTCGAACCCACGAAGAAGTTCTTTTGCCTGTTCATCGTTAGCCGCTGTTGTACAAATAATGATGTCCATACCGCGAATTTTATCGACTTTGTCATACTGAATTTCAGCAAAAACGATTTGCTCTTTAAGACCCATTGCATAGTTGCCACGGCCATCAAAGCTTTTACCATTAATACCACGAAAGTCACGAACGCGCGGCAATGCAACGGTCACTAGACGGTCCAAAAATTCATACATACGCTCACCGCGCAATGTCACTTTGCAGCCCATGTCCATGCCTTCACGCACCTTGAACGACGCGTTAGATTTTTTCGCTTTTGTAATGGCAGGCTTTTGACCTGATATAAGGGCAAGATCATTTGCGGTCTGCTCAATAGCCTTACGATCCACAACCGCGTCGCGCCCTGGGCTCATACTGATCACAATTTTATCAAGCTTAGGCACTTCAAGTTCGTTTTTAAAACCATATTTTTCAATAAGGTTTTTCTTGATCTGCTCTTCATAACGTTTTTTGAAACGTGGCTGATTTTTTGCTGCTGTTATATTGCTCATTTTCTTTGGTTCCATTCTTGAGGGACTTATCTATCTAATACTAGATCGCCCCTCTGGTTAAAAATCTTTATTCTATTGTTTCGCCTGAACGTTTTGCAACGCGCACTTTTTTACCACTTTTTAATGTAGTAAATCCAACACGCGTGGGCTTGTCTTCTTTAGGATCAGCTAAAGCGACATTAGAAACGTGAATTGACAATTCTTTTTCAACAATACCGCCCGCAGCAAATTGTGTTGGCTTTTGATGTTTTTTTACAACATTAACGCCCTTAACAATTACGCGTGATTTATCCGGCATCGCATTAAGGACTTCTCCTTTTTTGCCTTTGTCTTTACCTGTCAAAACAATGACAGAGTCACCTTTTTTAATTTTCATTTTAGTCGCAGTCATTTTAAAGAACCTCTCCAGCAAGTGAGATGATTTTCATGTATCCCTTACCGCGTAACTCACGCGTTACTGGGCCAAAGATACGTGTACCCACAGGCTCACCATTAGCATTAATAAGAACACAAGCATTTGTGTCAAAACGAATTTTTTCGCCGCTTTGGCGGTTAAGGCCATGTCTTGAACGGACGATAACAGCTTTATGAACTGCACCTTTTTTTACGCGTCCGCGCGGAATTGCTTCTTTCACTGAAACAACAACGACATCACCGATATTTGCTGTGCGGCGGTGAGATCCACCAAGCACCTTGATACACTCCACGCGTCTAGCGCCTGAGTTATCGGCAACATCCATATTTGATTGCATTTGAATCATGGCTTTATCCTACTTATTTTCTATCCAATTAATCTTTTTTTGTTGTCTTCTTTGCAGCAGCTTTTTTCGCTGGGGCTTTCTTCGCTGTAGCTTTAGGTTCTGCAGTCTTAGCTTCTACTTTATTTAATTCAGCTTTTGGCGCTGTTGCTTTCGGCTCCTTTTTAGGCGCTGCATCAAGAACAGTATCACCTGTTACAACTGTCCAGCACTTACGCTTAGAAATAGGCGCACATTCGATAATTTGAACAGCATCGCCTTCTTTACATGTATTATTCTCATCGTGCGCTGCATATTTTGTGCTGCGTTTAAGATACTTTTTATATTTTGGATGCATGAAGCGACGCTCAACAAGAACTGTAATAGTCTTGTCCATTTTATCACTTACGACTGTTCCTTCTAGGACGCGGCGTGGCATATTTATTCTCCTACTTAAATCTTATACTTACGCAGCTTTTTCTTGCTGCTGAGTTAACATTGTTTTAATGCGTGCAATATCACGACGCACCTTGCGCATTTGCGCAGTGTTCTCTAATTGGCCACCTGACTTTTGAAAACGCAGGTTGAACTGCTCTTTACGCATATCAACAAGCATTTTTGTCAGCTCGTCAGATGTTTTACCTTTTAATTCTTCTGCTTTCATAGCAATTCTCCAAAATTCCTTAATTATTCACCAACACGGCTTACAAATTTTGTTTTAATCGGAAGCTTCATTGCAGCCAATTCAAACGCTTCTTGCGCCATTTCACGGGTTACACCATCAAGCTCAAACATGATACGCCCTGGCTTAACGCGAGCTGCCCAAAATTCAACAGACCCTTTTCCTTTACCTTGACGCACTTCAAGCGGCTTTTTCGACACTGGCACGTCAGGGAAAATACGAATAAATACTTTACCTTGACGTCTTAAGTGACGTGAAATCGCACGGCGGGCCGCTTCGATTTGGCGCGCTGTAATACGGTCTGGACTCATTGCCTTCAAACCATACGCACCAAAGCAAAGCGTTGTACCGCCTTTTGCATTCCCATGAATGCGGCCTTTATGGGCTTTTCTAAATTTTGTCTTCTTTGGTTGTAACATCGTCTTATACCGTACTTATCTGTAAAATTCCAGTGTTATGTTAATTAATTTCAAACTTAAGCGCGTTGCGGCGCTCCGCCTGTTTCTTGCATTTTCTTATCACGTGCCATTGGGTCTTGAATCATAACATCACCTTTATAAACCCATACTTTAACACCAATAATACCGTATGTTGTTAACGCTTCAGCAAAACCGTAATCCATGTCCGCACGAAGAGTATGTAAAGGAACGCGACCTTCACGGTACCATTCTGTTCTTGCAATATCTGCGCCACCTAGACGACCAGATACATTAATACGAATTCCACCGGCGCCCATTCTTAATGTCCCTTGTACAGCGCGCTTCATAGCGCGGCGGAAAGAAACACGCCGCTCCAGTTGTTGGCAAACACCTTCAGCCACAAGTTGAGCATCCATCTCAGGCTTGCGAATTTCAACAATATTTAAGGCAACATCGCTACCCGCGCGCGCTGATAATTCACGGCGTAATTTCTCAATATCTGCGCCTTTTTTACCGATAATCACACCTGGGCGGGCTGTATAGACAGTCACGCGTGTATTTTTGGCGGCGCGTTCAATAATAACCTTGCTAATACCTGCTGCTTTAAGTTTATCGTGCACGTATTTACGAAGCTCAAGATCCTGAACAAGCTTGTCAGCATAGTTGCTGTCATCAAACCATCTTGAATCCCAAGTACGGTTGATGCCGACGCGTATACCAATTGGATTAACCTTCTGACCCATCTTTCAAATACTCCTTACTTCGTATCTTTCTTAGTGGCCGTTTTCTTAGCCGTTGTTTTTTTCGCTGCAGCTTTTTTTGCCGGCGTCTTCTTAGCAGTTGCTTCTTTAGTTATCGCTTTTTTTACTGGCGCTTTTTCTGCCGATTTAGGCTTAGGAGCAGACTTTGTCACGTCAACTTTTTTAGCTACTTTTTTAGCTGCTGGTTTAGGTGCAGAAACGGTTTTATTACCTTCCGCATCCTTTTCACGTACAACAATTGTGATACGGCTAAATGGTTTTAAAATCTTTGACGCGCGGCCACGGGCACGGGCTCTCCAACGCTTCATTGTTAATGACTTACCAACATAAGCCTCAGCAACATAAAGCTTATCAACATCCAAACCGTGGTTATTTTCAGCATTAGCAACCGCAGACTGTAGGCATTTGCGAACGTCTTGTGATACACGGCGATGATTAAACTCTAAATCAATAAGAGCAACACCAGCGTCTTTACCGCGAATTGTTTGTGCAACCAAGTTCAATTTTTGCGCAGATGTCTTCAAATTCTTAACCATTGCCATGGCTTCATTTGGAGCAACCCGTCTTTCGTTTGATTTTTGTCCCATAATCTTTTCCTACTCATATTAAGCTTTATAATAAAACCTAATAAATTACCTTACTTCTTACCTTTTTTATCGGCGCCATGGCCGTTATATGTTCTCGTTGGTGAAAATTCACCTAATTTATGCCCAATCATGTTGTCAGTCACAAGAACAGGAATAAATTTGTTGCCATTGTGAACGCCAAACGTAATACCAACCATCTGTGGTAGAATTGTTGAACGTCGTGACCAAGTTTTTACAACACCCTTGATTTCACCAGAACGAAACTTCTCAACTTTCTTAAGAAGGTGACGATCGATAAACGGGCCTTTCCAAACACTACGTGACATATTTTTATCCTATTCCTAAACTTATTTATTCTTCTTACGGCGACGAACAATATATTTATCAGTCGCTTTGTTGCTACGAGTTTTATACCCCTTCGTTGGCACGCCAGAGAATGACACTGGGTGACGGCCACCAGAAGTACGACCCTCACCACCACCATGTGGGTGATCGACAGGGTTCATCACGACCCCGCGCACAGTTGGGCGAACACCCATCCAACGCTTACGTCCAGCTTTACCCAAATTTGTGTTCATATGGTCAGGGTTTGAAACCGCGCCGATAGAAGCCATGCATTCTTGACGAACCTTACGAAGCTCACCAGAAGCAAGTTTAATCTGAGCATAGCCCTGATCACGGCCAACAAGTTGCGCGTATGTTCCTGCAGAGCGGCAAAGCTGACCACCCTTACCAGGCTTCATCTCAACGTTATGAATAATTGTCCCAACGGGCATCCCTTGCAACGGCATTGCATTACCTGGCTTAATATCAGCCTTAGCAGAAGCAATAACCTTATCGCCAGCCTGAAGACGTTGAGGAGCCAAAATGTAGGCTTTTTCACCATCAGTATATTCAATCAAAGCGATAAAAGCTGTACGGTTCGGATCATATTCCAAGCGCAATACGGTAGCTTCAACGTCAAATTTACGGCGTTTCCAGTCGATAACACGATATTTTTGCTTGTGACCGCCGCCGATATGACGACAAGTAATACGACCTGTATTGTTACGGCCCCCTGTTTTCTTCTTACCTTCAAGAAGCGTCTTTTCAGGCGCGCCTTTATGAAGGCCACTTCGGTCAACGATAATAAGCTGACGTGTCCCTGGAGAATTCGGTTTAAACTTTTTTAATGCCATTGTCTTAATCCCAACTAAGCGTTAATTCCTATATGAGCCTTTAATTTTTATCCTAAAGACCTGTTCCAACATCAATTGTCTGGCCATCTTTCAATGTAACAATCGCTTTTTTAACATCAACGCGTTTACCCATAGAGGCACGAAAGCGTTTTGTTTTTCCTTTTTGAATGAGCGTATTCACGTTTGTAACACTCACTTTAAAAAGTGTTTCAACAGCTGCTTTAATTTTCGGCTTCGTTGCTGTTAATGGCACCTTAAAAGTAACCTGACCATGGGCAGATCCCATTGTTGATTTTTCTGTCACGACAGGCTCGCGAATGATTTCATACATCCATTCTGCGGCTTCTAATTTATCTTTTCTCTTTGCAACAGCCATTTTTCTAACCTTTCAATCTTTCCGTCAGATCAGCCACAGCTTGTTTTGTTAAAACAAGTGTGTCACGACGAATAATGTCATATACATTTGCGCCTTGTGACGGCAAGACATCAACCATAGGGAGGTTTGATGTTGCGCGTGCAAAATTTGCATCAATTTCTTTACCACCAATAATAAGGGCAGAGTGCATAGCAAATTTTGCTATATTTGCCGCCATCGGCTTAGTCTTATGGTCTTTTGCAACAGCATCGTCAAGGATAATTAATTTCTTTTCTTTTGCTTTCGCAGAAAGAGCTGAGATCAAAGCCGCTTTACGCACTTGTTTTGGCAAATCAGTTGCATGTGATCGAACACGCGGCCCATGAACAACACCGCCCCCACGGTCAATGTTACGTTTATTGTCACCGCGTCGCGCACCACCGGTACCTTTTTGTTTGAACGGCTTTTTACCTGTTCCAGATACTTCTGAACGCTCTTTGGCTTTGTGATTACCAGTTTGGCGCTTGTCACGTTGATAAGTCACCATCAAGTGAATGATATCTTCACGAACATCGGCACCAAAAATGTCTTTGTCGAGAGTAATCTCTCCGGCATCTTTATTTTCAATTGTTTTTACAGCTACTTTCATCGTTTTATTCCTTCAATAGCCTTTTCTATTCTTGAGTTTCAGCAGAAGTTTCTACTGGCTCATCTTGTTTATCATGTGCTTTAGGCGCATCCGTATTTGCAGCCTGCTTAATACCGGCAGGAAGCGGCACACCTTCTGGCATATCAACCTTTTCTGCATCTGTTATCATAACCCAACCTGATCTTGGCCCAGGAACTGATCCCTTAACTAAAATAAGGTTTTCTTCCAAATCAACAGCCGTAATTTCAAGACTTTGCGTTGTTACACGGACATTACCCAATTGACCAGCCATTTTCTTGCCTTTAAAAACTTTACCTGGATCTTGACACTGACCTGTTGAACCGAGCGCGCGGTGGGAGACAGACACACCATGTGAAGCACGCATCCCGCCAAAATTGTGACGTTTCATACCGCCTTGGAAACCTTTACCCTTCGATGTTGCACAGACATCGACTTTTTGACCTGTAAGGAAGTGACTCGCACATAAAACAGCGCCTATTTCAGGCATATTTGCTGGATCTACGCGAAACTCAACAACCTTTTTCTTTGGCTCAACTTTAGCCTGCGCATATACACCACGCATCGCTTTAGAAGTACGGTTAATCTTAGCTGTACCCGCACCAATCTGAACAGATGTATATCCATTCTTCTCCATGGTACGATGACCAACAACCTGACAATTATCAAGCCTAAGCACTGTCACAGGAACCTGACGTCCATCTTCTGTGAAGATACGTGTCATCCCTTCTTTACGTGCAATTACACCAGTTCTCATTTTTCTTTCCTTTCTAGAGGGTAACCAACAATTTAGCCACCGTAGCTCTCACGCCCCATGCGTAAGATATATTTAAACTTTATTTATGCGCCTGTTTGGCCAATTTTAATTTCAACATCAACACCGGCAGCCAGATCAAGCTTCATAAGCGCATCAACTGTTTGTGGCGTTGGGTCAACAATATCAATAAGACGCTTATGCGTTCTCATTTCAAAATGCTCCATTGAATTCTTGTTCACGTGCGGCGATTGTAAAACCGTATAACGTGACTTTCTTGTTGGCAACGGAACGGGCCCACGAACACCAGCACCTGTACGCTTTGCAGTGTTTACAATTTCGCTTGTTGATGTATCTAAAATACGATGATCAAAAGCTTGTAAGCGAATTCTAATTGTTTGTGAGTCCATTTTTACTACCTTATTTCAATTTCATTATATATATTCCGGCTCCGCGTGGGCGCAGCCAGAAAATTATTAACCCTAAGCGATAATTTTACCAACGACGCCTGCGCCTACTGTACGGCCGCCTTCGCGGATCGCAAAACGTAAGCCTTCACTCATCGCAATCGGGGCAATCAACTTCACGTTGAAGTTACAGTTATCACCAGGCATCACCATCTCTGTTCCTTCTGGAAGAATAACCTCACCCGTTACATCCGTTGTACGGAAGTAAAACTGTGGACGGTAATTCGCAAAAAATGGCGTGTGACGACCACCCTCATCTTTTGACAAGATGTAGGCTTCTGCTGTGAACTCTGTGTGCGGTGTGATTGAACCAGGCTTACATAAAACCTGACCACGCTCAACATCTTCACGCTTCGTACCACGAAGTAGCGCGCCAACATTATCCCCTGCCTGACCTGAATCAAGCAATTTACGGAACATCTCAACACCTGTGATTGTTGTCTTGGTTGTCGGGCGAATACCCACGATTTCAATCTCGTCACCAACATTCACAATCCCTGTTTCAATACGGCCTGTACATACTGTACCACGACCAGAAATTGAGAACACATCTTCAATCGGCATCAAGAATGGAAGATCAACCGGGCGGTGAGGCTGTGGAATATACTCATCAACCGCTTTCAATAGCTCGGCAATCGCGTTCTTACCAATTTCATCATCACGCTTTTCTACCGCTGCCAATGCAGAACCTTTAATGATCGGAATATCATCGCCAGGGAAATCATATGATGATAGTAGCTCACGTACTTCCATCTCTACCAATTCCAATAATTCTGGATCATCAACCTGATCAACTTTGTTTAAGAAAACAACCAATGACGGAACGCCAACCTGACGCGCTAGCAAAATATGCTCACGTGTTTGTGGCATTGGACCATCGGCCGCATTCACAACCAAAATCGCGCCATCCATTTGTGCAGCGCCAGTGATCATGTTCTTCACATAGTCCGCGTGTCCTGGGCAGTCAACATGCGCATAGTGGCGCGCTTCTGTTTCATACTCAACATGCGCTGTAGAAATCGTGATACCACGTGCTTTTTCTTCTGGCGCCTTGTCAATTTTATCCACTGACTCGCCATTCCCATACAACTGGGCAATCGCAGCCGTTAACGTTGTTTTACCATGGTCAACGTGACCAATTGTGCCGATATTACAATGCGGCTTATTTCTCTGAAACTTTTCCTTAGACATTAAGTCTCTCCTTTATCATATTTTGCGTTATAGGTTTTAAACAGCTTCGCGTTTTTAGCCATCAGTGTGGAACATAAAAAAAACAGCCCCAACCGCCACGAATTCTAGGTATTCTCAATAAAAAACCCGCGGCGCTTTGTCAACGGGTTTTTATGAATTATTGCTTTGTTTTAAGGGTTTTATCGCTGCGGCGGACCAAATGACCAAACACCTCCCGACGGGGTTTCAAGACCTGTATCAACATCAGGCTGAAAAATTGCTCCACCAGCATCTATATCTTCTTCGTCATCACTTAAATGACCAGCAGCCGCTTGGCCTGCTATATCTCTTAAGCTCATTGCATCAGCGCGCCTTTCAGCACCGCGGACTTGTCTTGCTAAATCAGCCATCCTTTTTCTTGCTTGTTTATTAGCCATCACACACCTTTTTTGTAATTTTATTCCAACAATGTTTTGATTATTGAATTCATAGATATCTGACCAGTATTCTGTCAATATAAAATTTCCTGTAATAAAAACAAAAATCACATTTTTGTAGTTGTTTTGTGATATAATCTAAACTTAAACGCCATCACTGCGCCTGCTACCCTTTTTCGCAAAAGTGCCGAAAAACGAACTAAAGGGGAATTGTTTAAAATCAATGACTTGCCCCCACCCTACACCGCTCAGGGGAACGAACTAAAGAGCGTTTATTTGCACCCTAATGCACCATTCGATCTCTTTTTATTTTATAGAAGGCATGAGAAGCGACGCGTATTAAAAATACGCGAGCGACGAATAACGCAGTAGAAAGTAAAAAGAGGAAGAATGGAGCGGGTGACCGGGATCGAACCGGCATATTCAGCTTGGAAGGCTGACGTTCTACCATTGAACTACACCCGCAGCTCAAAATATGTTCCGTTATCGCGAAACGGAGCTATCTTGTCAAGCCGATAAGATGTTATTGATGTAATCCCGCGATGCGGTGACGGCTATCATCTGTATCCCCTTTGGGGTCAACATGGATGAGGACCTCGGCATGAGGATAAACTTCCATAATTTCGGCCTCTAAATCACGCACGACGGCATGGGAAGCACACAATGTCATATCTGGGTTCATCTCAACATCAAAACTAATATGAAGGGTCATGCCTGATTTACGCGTACGCAGATCATGGATTCCATGGGTTTCATCATGCGTGGCAACAATTTTTTCAATTGTCTGACGAAGCTTTTTGGACACTTCTTTATCAAGAAGCATATCAAGACTTTTCATGGAAATGCGATAGGCGGTATAGAAAAAATACCCCGCCGCCCCAAGCGCCATAAGCGGATCAAACCATAGCGGCGCGCCGATAAGACCCGCAACAAGAACGAGTATCACCGCAATGTTGAGGAAAATATCCGTTTTATAATGCGCATAATCAGCCTCAATCGCGAGCGAAGGCGCTTTTTTTAAGCAAAACTTTTGCACCCGCACAAGAATGAATGTCAGCGCAATAGCAATTATCGCCACTGTAATACCCAGCGCGTGATGCGTCACCGCTTGCGGATCTAAAAACCGATGCGCGGCCTCAAAGGTAATAAAAAGACCAGCGGCAGCCATGAAAGAGCCTTGAAAGAGCGCGGCAACGCCTTCTATTTTTCCATGACCATGGCGATGTTGCTCATCGGCGGGTTTAAGCGAATAGCGCACGGCCATAAACATCATAATGGATATCGCCACATCCACGATGGAATCAGCCAGTGTCGCCAGCATCGCCGTTGAATCAGAAATGACATAAGCAAATGTTTTTAGGATAATCAGCGCGCACACCGTTCCCATCGCAAAAAGCGAGGCAACAAGCGCGTAGTGTGGCTCAAACCGTGACTCAGCAGTTTTGGATGCTTGCGGCATATTAAACACGCTCCCTCTTAATCGCGTAAAGCTCGTTCATATGTGTTGACGCATAGAGGATGTTTCCAGTCACATTCGCGCTCACCGCATTCGTGACGGCGTCCGGTAGTTGCGCGGCGGCTTTAATCTCTAATGTAACAGGATGAAGCTCAATAATCTGCCCACCGCTTGTGCCAAAAATCACGCGCCCATCAATAAGGCGCGGCGATGAATATACCCGCGCGCGGCAATCAATCGCCTTGATAAGCTCTAACGTATTCGCATCAATCACATAAAGATGCCGATCGCCAGAGCCTGCAAAAATTTTATCATGCGTGACCAAGGCCGTCGTATAACAAATATCATTCGTTGCAATTGCGGCCTTGCGCTCACCCGTTTTGGCATCAAGGACGTAAATATGACCATCAAACGATGTTGCAATAACTTGCCCGCGCTCTTGATCTATAGTTGGTGCATATTTAATCGAACGCTGCGTTTCATGTTTCCAGATCGTTTCGCCTGTTTTGGCTTTATACGCACTGACATCATGATCTGCATTTCCAAAAATAACGGCGTCTATATCTTTGTAATAAACGGCTGATCCATGCTGATACTTCTTCTGCGGCACTTCCCATTTGCGCGCGCCCGTATCAAGATCAAAGGCGGCGTTACTGCCCATCATGCGCGGGCGCTGATGCTCAAGGCCGATATAAAGCATATTATGGTCTGGTACAATAAGAGGGCTAGAGCCAATAAACTCACAGCACGGATTTTTCCATACTTCCGCACCTGTTTGCGCATCAAGACAGTATAAAATACCATTATACGCGCCAAAATAAATACGGTCTTTATAATAAGATGGTGACGACCAAATACCTTTAGAGTGATTAGTTTTCACATCATATTCCCAGATAGCCTGACCATCTTTTGCATGAATACAAAACATCTTGCCGCAATCTGTCCCCATATAAAATTTATCCTCTACCATGAGCGGCGTGGATTTAGGGACAACATGAAAGGGGAATGCGCCCTTTTGATAAAATCGCCACGTAATCGTATACTGATGATCATAGGGTTTCGAGGTATCGTCGAAAGACACATCAAACGGGCTTAAATCAAAAAGCTCATTAACGGCAATCTGGCGATGATTTTGCCACGCCATGCCCTTAGGGCTTTTGTAATTAATAATGACAAAAATAGCATTCACTTTATGCCCAGCTTGTTCAATAATCGCGCAAGATTTCTCTAAACTTGCACCACTATTGAAAATATCATCAATTAGGATAATCGGATCATCCGTGATTTTACCTTCGATAGATTTCCCAAGACCGCTCGTTTTGCGCTCTTTGCGGATAATAAACCCATTGGTATCAATACCGCGCTGCTTGGCCTTCATGAGCATAGCGGTGACAAGTGGCACTGCGGCCACTTCCATGCCCGCAATTTGAAACGGCAAATGCTCGGTATATTGGTTCCAAAATAAATCGGTTATCGCATCCAGCATATCGGCGTTGAGCAACACAGGCCGCAAATCAATCAGCCATTTTTGTGCCAATCCATTGGGCGCAATTATGGGTTGATCTTTGCTGCGGATAATACCATGCGTTTTGATATACTCGGCTAAGACTTGATGATGATAAGGCAAACTTACATTTAACATGCTGTCACGTTACGGCTTTTGGCCGAAAAAATAAATGGCCAAAATAAACATTGATTTCAGGGGCCGTTCGGATAAACAATGTATTATGAAACATCACAATAACAAACATAAAGGTCATAAAGGCAAACAAAGCAAATCAGCGCGGTTGAATATCACAATGTTTGGTTTTCACGCCGTTGCTGAGGCATGGCTAAACCCAAAACGCCACATCCATGCGCTCTTTATCACCGAAAGCGCGATGTTTGGCTTTGAAGATACGATCAAGAAAGCAAATGCGGCAGGTCTTAAGCGCCCAAGCCCGCAAATTATTGATAAAACTGCCCTTGATAATGCGACCCCGCCCGGGACAGTGCACCAAGGAATTGCCCTATCGGCGCAAAATCTTGAAGATTTTGATATACGCGATATTATTGCCAAAACCTTTAATGATGACCGCACGGTGCTTATCATGCTTGACCAAGTGACTGATCCGCATAACGTTGGGGCCATTTTACGCTCCGCTTCGGTTTTTGGGGCATCCGCCTTGATTATGCAGGATAAACACGCGCCTGATCTAGGCGGTATTTTGGCCAAAACGGCTTGCGGCGCAGTAGAGCACGTTCCGATTATCTATGAAACAAACCTCACGCGATGCTTAGAAACCCTTCAAAAAGAGGGCTATTTCGCCGTTGGGCTTGATGAACGCGGTGAAAAAGAAATGGAAGAGCTTCCAAAATATAACAAACTCGTCCTTGTCATGGGCGCCGAAGGCGACGGCATGCGCCGCCTTGTGCGCGAGCAATGCGATATACTTGCTCGCCTTCCCGTTACAGGCGCAATCCCCTGCCTAAACGTATCTAACGCCGCAGCAGTAGCACTTTATACTGTGAGGAAAGCATAAAGAATCTTTGTGTCTTTGCGCCGTAGTCGCTAAAACATTTGTATGAAAGCAGATAAAGACACAATCTTCCTTGTTGATGGATCAGGGTATATTTTCCGCGCCTATTACGCGATGGCCTATAGCGGCGGCGCGAGCCTGACAAACCCAGAAGGCGTTCCCGTTGGCGCGGTTTATGGCTTTACCAATATGATGATGAAGCTGCTCAGTGATCATTCAGAAGCCGCAATTGCCGTTATTTTTGATGCAGCGCGCGCCAATTTCAGAAATGAAATTTACGCGAAATATAAAGCCAACCGCGATGAGACGCCCGAAGATCTTATCCCGCAATTTCCGCTTGTACGCCAAGCCACCATAGCGCTCGGCGTGCCTGCTGTTGAATTGGAAGGTTATGAAGCCGATGATCTAATTGCTACTTACGCCAAGCAAGCCGTGGCTCTGGGCAAAAAAGTTATTATTATTTCATCGGACAAAGACCTCATGCAGCTTATCACGGATGATATCGTCATGATGGACCCGATGAAAAACACCATCATCGACCCCGCAGGGGTAATTGAAAAATTTGGCGTGCCGCCAGAAAAAGTGATCGACGTACAAGCGCTTGCGGGTGATCCAACAGATAATATTCCAGGAGTTCCTGGCATTGGCGTTAAAACGGCGGCACAACTTATTAATGAATATGGCTCGCTCGAAGAATTGTTAAGCCGCGCCGAAGAAATTAAACAGCCCAAGCGCCGCGAAAAACTTATTGAAAATGCCGACATGGCCCGTATCTCGATGAAGCTTGTGACCCTTGCCCAAGATGCACCTGTACCCGTCTCTATTGATACATTCACGCATCACGATACAAGCATGCCTGAACTTAAGGCTTTTTTGGAAAAGCAGGGCTTTAAATCTATGCTGGCGCGTTTAGGCGAACCATCAAAAGCGCCCGTCATTAAAAATGACATCAAAAAAGAGACTTCCGCGCCCCTTCAAAAGGATAATTTACCAAAAATCAGTGACAACCAATATACGCTGATTACAGATATCAAAACCCTTCGAAGCTGGATAAATGAAGCCTACGAAACAGGCGTGCTCGCAATAGATACAGAAACAACGGCACTCACCCCAGCGATTGCAAAACTGGTGGGCATTTCAGTTTGCTCAACCATCGGCAAAGCAGCCTACATCCCTCTCGCTCATGTGCCAGAAGAAGTTGACTTATTGGGCGATAGTCAGGGCGACCTTACACAAATTCCTTTTAATGAGGCAATTAGTGCACTTAAGCCTATCCTCGAAGATGCGAGCGTATTAAAAATAGGACAAAATATTAAATATGATTGGCAAATGCTCGCCAAACATGGGATTCAAATGACACCCTGTGATGACACGATGCTGATGGCTTATTCCTTAGATGGCACAAGCCATTCAAATTCTATGGACGGTATGTCAAAACTTTTTTTTGATCATGAACCCATTCAATATGCCGATGTCGCAGGAAAAGGCAAAAACCAAGTCACTTTTGATAAAATTGATTTGAACAAAGCACTTGATTACGCCGCCGAAGATGCAGACATAACACGTCGCCTTCATCACATTTTAAAGCCGCGTATCGCGCATGAAAAAATGGCACGCGTTTATGAGGATATCGAACGCCCGCTTATTCCCGTCATCGGTCAAATGGAGCTGAACGGCATTAAAGTCGACCCGCTTATCCTCAAAGAAATGAGCGCGGAGTTTTCTAAAAAAATTATAGAATTAGAAAAGAAAATTCAAACCGAAGCGGGAACAGAATTTAACGTTGGTTCTCCCAAACAAATTGGTGAAATTTTATATGAGCAGATGGGGTTAGAAGGCGGTAAAAAAACTAAAACAGGGCAATGGTCAACTGATGTTGGTACACTCGAAAAACTGTCCGCCCAAGGGCATGGTATTGTTACAAATATCCTTGAATGGCGGGGTCTATCAAAATTAAAAAGCACATATACGGATGCGCTTCAAGAGCAAATTAACCCGCAAACTGGGCGCGTGCATACCTCATTTTCTATGGCGGGGACATCAACGGGGCGTCTTGCCTCATCTGATCCGAACTTACAAAATATTCCTATCCGCACCGAAGAGGGCCGCAAAATTCGTGAAGCCTTCGTTGCAGAAGAGGGGCACGTATTGCTTGCTGTTGATTACTCCCAAGTTGAACTGCGCCTTGCCGCCGAAATGGCCGATGTGAAGGCGCTTAAACAAGCCTTTATTGACAATGTCGATATTCATGCGCTTACCGCAAGCCAAGTTTTTGGCGTGCCGCTTGACAAAGTTACTGGAGATCTTCGCCGTCAAGCAAAAGCTGTAAACTTTGGTATCATCTATGGCATTTCAGGCTGGGGACTTGCCAAGCAGCTGGATTGTGATCCTGCTGATGCGCACCAATTTATTACCAAATACCTTGATGTCTTTAGTGAGATCCGCGATTTCATGGAAGAACAAAAAGAATTTGCCCGCAAGCATGAATACGTTCAGACGCTCTTTGGCCGTAAATGTTTCACGCCTAATATTAACAATAAAATGGGCAATGTCCGCCAAGGGGCCGAACGCGCAGCAATAAATGCGCCCCTTCAAGGCACCGCCGCCGATATCATGAAAATGGCGATGATTAAAATGCCAGGCGCTTTAAACGCCGCAAACCTTCATGCGCGCATGCTCCTCCAAGTGCATGATGAGCTTATCTTCGAAGTCCCAGAGGACGAGCTTGATCAAACCAGCGCTCTGGTCAAAGACATCATGGAAAATGTCGTCAAACTTGATGTTCCCCTCATCGCAGAAGCTGGCTCAGGAAAAAGCTGGGGTCAAGCGCATTAATTATTTTTCATAAAATAGTTGCAATTTGCATTTAATTTACGTAATAAATATCCTATTATGTTACATTTATTATCAAATAGCGCAACAAAGTTGATCCAATCGCCTCAGACAAAACGGGTGAGTGATATTATTTTGGCCTCAATGGCATTAATTTTATCGTACCCACTTCGAAAAATAATTGAACACCAAATTAAAAAAGAAGACGGCGGCGATGTCTATTACCCTCAAATCCGTGTGGGAAAAAATGGACAAGAATTCAAAATGTGGAAATACCGCAGCATGAAAAATGTTGAAGGGGCAGAGAATGATCCCTCTCAAGATGCTCAACGAAAAACACGATTTGGACGATTTATACGCGCAAAAGGCTTTGATGAAATCCCGCAATTTTGGAACGTTTTATATGGTGATATGAGCATGGTCGGGCCAAGGCCCAGAATGATAAAAGAAATAGAAAAAATACCCGAAGATCAAAGAAAAATTATTCTGTCTGTTCCCCAAGGCATATTTGGCCCTTACCAAAATGCACAAATCTATAGACCCGGTGAGGTAACAGCTGAATCTACAATTAAAAGGGAAGTTGAATTTGCGCAGGGTGCGCCTTCAATTCGCCGTGCTTTTTTATATGTTGGAGGAGGCCTCATGGTAGCACTGAGGGGTAAAGAAGATCACAAGCCTTTTGCTACGCCCCAAAATGATATTTCCCCGCGGCCATAATTTTTCCTGATTTTAACTCTTTTGCGAAAATGGCAAAGCCTGCATGATTATCGCGCACAGCAGGAAAGAAAACCCGAGCGTCGGATACACCGTCCCAATCTCCTAGATTTAAGATTAGATCAACCGCGCTTGCATATTGGCGGCCACGGACAGTTTGCTCCGTTTGATAAAGCGCCATAAAAAGCGTGTATTGCCCTAAAGGGATTAATGGTAATTCATAGCCATAAACGCCATGTGCCTTGGGGTAGATATTAATGTACTGCGTATCAGCAGATTGCGCTTTTAATAAAGAAGCGGCAACTTCGCTTTGTCGCGTTCCAACGACAGAACGATGACCGTTAATGACAAATTGCGGCGTAAAAGGTGACTTCCCCCTTAACTGGCGCATGTAATCAAATTGTCTTTGAGAGCAAAACGGGCGGCCTAAATCACTACGTCCTTGGAAATATGTAACATGACAGCCCAGCGTGATCATGTTGGCTTCATTGGATAATTTGGCCAGATATTGATCCGCGGGGGGGCAAGCGGGACAAAATTCTGACGTAAACAGTTCAACCACCACAGGCGGTTTTTGCGGGGCAGAATCATTCGCCGCCGCATTTGATAAAAGTGCAAGGCAAGCGCCCAGCATTATAAGAAACATTTTGAACATGGCGCCAAACTAGGGCATATTCTCAAAAAAACAAGGGGCGCGCATGGCTGATTCATCTTCTTATACAAAAGATTTTCCCGTTTCATGGGAGGAGCTTCATCGTAATGGTAAAGCGCTCGCTTGGAAATTATTAGGTAAAGGCCCATTAGAGGGTGGTAAGTGGAAGGGCATTATTGGCATAACACGCGGCGGCCTCGTCCCCGCATGTATTGTGGCGCGGGAACTTGAAGTGCTCACGGTTGAGACATTTTGCATTAATAGCTACGATGTAAAAGATCAAGGGAGCCAAACCAATATCCTCAAACGCCCCGACATGGTCGATAAAGATGGTAACGGTGACGGCGAAGGATGGATTGTCGTTGATGATCTTGTAGACACAGGAAATACCTTTAAAATAGCGCGTGAAATGTACCCCAAGGCGCATTTTGCCTGTATTTACACAAAACCAGCAGGCGAAAAGCTTGCCGATAGTTTCGTGACCGCTTTTTCCCAAGATACTTGGGTTCATTTCCCATGGGATTTAGAAAACCAATACGCAACGCCACTTGCTCGGAAATAAGCCTGTACCACACTTTTAGGCTTGCAATCAGGGCTCTTTTGGCGCTATAACCCTCACATTCAAGCATATTTTGGCGAAATTTGGCTGCCTCAAATATGCATATATTTAAAATAACCCTTTTATTTCAAGGAGATAGAAAATGCCGAAGATGAAAACGAAAAGCTCTGTCAAAAAGCGCTTTCGTGTGACAGGTAGCGGAAAGATCAAATCTGGTCAGGCTAAAACGTCACACATGATGATGAACAAACCAAAATCTATGAAGCGTAAAGCACGCCGTACAACAACATTGTGCGCAGCGGACGCGAAGATCATTTTAACGAACTGGCTGCCTTACGGACGTAAGAAGAAAAAAGGCGTTAAAAAAGTTAAAGATCAAGGAGCGAAATAATGGCACGTGTTATAGGTGGAGCGTCATCACACGCTCGTCATAGAAAAGTTATTACAAAAGCAAAAGGCTATTATGGCCGTCGTAAGAACTGTTTCCGTACAGCTGTACAAGCTGTCGAGAAAGCAGGTCAGTACGCGTATATTGGTCGTAAGCAAAAGAAACGCAATTTCCGTAGCCTATGGATTCAACGCATCAATGCAGCGGCCCGTATCAACGGCATGAAATATTCAACTTTCATGAACGGTTTGAAGCTTGCTGGTATTGATCTAGACCGTAAAGTTCTAGCCGATATCGCAGCACGCGACGAAGCAGCCTTTGCAGAGATTGCAAAGCTTGCCCAAGCCGCTCTTAAAAAAGCCGCTTAATTTAACTTTACAATGAAAAATTCAAAAAGCCCTCTCATAAAGGGCTTTTTTATTGACATATTATATTTATTATGTAATTTTGTGCTTAAATATTAAAGGATAATATAATGGCTCTAAAGACACTTAGCATCGGACAAGAATTGCTCAGAGCGGCCTCTGGTCATGGCGGCGGCAATGGTTCAGTCAATATCCCAGAAATTGTAACCAAAATGGGAACGTTTGCAAAAGCGGTGGCGATAGAAGAATATAGTATCGATAAGGGTTTTGCTTTTGATTCAGGTCTTATTTTTCCGTTAATAGGGATCAACCATCTTATAACACGCGGCATTATGCAGCCATTGGAGCGCATGGCATCTGGCATTCCAGATATTGAAAAAGGAGCCGCCGCAAAATCAACAGCAAGTGTTGCGACAGATAAGCCAGATAGCTTTTTCGAAGATGCGGACAAGCACGTATCAGCGATTGCCTTAAAAATGATAAAAGACTGCGTTCGGATTTCCACGAATGTTACGATGGCAGAAATAGAAGGCCGTCCAATCAGCTCAGCTGTCAAACAGACTGACTTACGGATAGCTGAAATGGCCCTTACAGGTTTAAACGCAGCTATTCAAAAACTAGCACAAGACAACCCAACCATTTCAGGGCTTGATAAATTTGCGGCAGATATGTCGAGTGTAACAAAGCATTATTCAGCGTTTGCTCAAAAACTACTCCCAACATTGGAAGTAGGCTTAAAAGCGCAAACCCCGCGATAAAGAATTTAAAAAGCCCCCTTCTGTGGGGCTTTTTTTTATGCCATAACGTCATTTATGAACGCGCATAAAAAACTGGCTGTCTTTAATTGGAACGGGACATTATTTGATGATATGGAGGCCACCCATATTGCAACTAATGCGTGCCTTAATTTTTTTAATATTCCTGATATTACCCTCGAACAAGAGCAAGAGCTGTTCACCTTTCCGCTTATTCATTTTTACGAAAAAATGGGGGTGAGCGTTGATCATTACCTAAAACATGCCGAAGAAGTCGGTGAACTTTTTCACAATGTTTATAATACGCATAAAGAAAATTGCCATCTGGCCGATGGCGCGATTACATTACTTGATTGGCTAAAAAACCAAGGGGTCGTTTGTAAAATTTTGAGCAATCACGTTCAAACAACTCTGGAAAACGATATTGATCGTTTTGATATTGCACATTATTTCGATACGATTTCGGGCAATATAAACCCCGCGACTATTATCACGGGCATGAATAAATTTGAGCGTCTTGATATGTTCTTAAACGAAAATGGCTTTAACCGCGACAATACTTTCATCATTGGCGATAGCCATGAAGAGCCAGAGCTAGCGCGTAAAATGGATATCCTTGGTATTTCTATTTCAGGGGGGTTGCTATCCCCCGCCCGCTTAGAAAAATATAAGAAAGACTACATTATTGATAGCCTAACCGAAGTTGCCCCTATTTTGGAGAAAGAATGGGGCTTGGCTATGCCGCAAAACCAGCTTGCACAACGCGAAACGGTGCGTTAAAAACAATCCATGACTGATGTATCCCAATTAAAAAACGAGCTGACCCAAATGGTTGAAGCCGCAAACGATTTAGACTCGATTGAAGCGGTGCGCGTTTCTGCCCTTGGTAAAAAAGGCAAGATTACTGCGCTGATGAAGACTTTAGGCGGCATGGATCCTGAGGAGCGCAAAACAACAGGCGCAGCGCTTAATTTACTGAAAGATGAAATAGCGGCGCTTATTGCCAGTCAAGAATACGCGCTTAAAAAACAAGCGCTTGAGCAACGCCTTGCTACTGAAACTATTGATGTTTCTTTATCGGCGCGCCCCGAAAAACAGGGTAAAATTCACCCGATCAGCCAAACAATGGAAGAACTCACCACGATTTTTGGTTCAATGGGCTTTATCGTGTCCGAAGGCCCCGATATTGAAGATGACTGGCATAATTTCACCGCGCTGAACTTCCCGCCCGGTCACCCTGCGCGTGAAATGCATGATACATTTTACTTGCCCGATGATCCCGATGAAACGGGCGAAGCGGCCAAGAAATTATTGCGTACGCATACGTCAACGGTTCAAATCCGCGCTATGGTTGAACAAGGCGTGCCGATTAAAACAATCGTAATGGGGCGCACCTATCGCTCTGACTACGACATCACACACACGCCCATGTTTCATCAATGTGAAGGGCTTGTGATTGATAAAGATATCCATATGGGTCATCTTAAAGGATGCTTGCAAGATTTTGCCAAGGCCTATTTTGAAGTGGATGATCTCCCTGTGCAGTTCCGTCCCTCTTTCTTCCCTTTTACAGAGCCGAGCGCTGAAGTTGATATTGGTTGTTCGCGTAAAGATGGCGGCCTGAAAATTGGCGCTGGTGAAGACTGGCTCGAGATTTTAGGCTGTGGCATGGTGCATCCAAATGTCATTAAAAACTGCGGCTATGACCCAGAAGAGTATCAAGGATTTGCCTTTGGTATGGGCGTTGAGCGGATTACGATGTTAAAATACGGCATCCCTGACCTGCGGACTTTCTTTGAGAGCGATATCAGATGGCTACAGCATTACGGCTTTGACCCGCTTGATCGACCCAATAGAGCCACTGGCACCAAATAATGCAAATCCGTGCCCTAAAACGGGGTGATTATGAGACATGGCTTCCGCTCTGGCAGGCCAATTGTTTGAACCAAATTACACAGGATATAACGGCCGAAACACGGCGACGTTTATGTAACCCCAAAGAGGACGTTTTTGGTCTTGGCGCATTCGATGAAACGGGGGCACTTTGTGGCTTTCTCCATTATATTTTGCACCCCACAACGGGATTTAAAGAGCCTGCCTGTTACATGCAGGATTTATACGTTAATGTGAAATATCGCCGTCAAGGCATAGCAAAGCACCTTGTGTTGACGTTAAATGAAATGGGTCAGGCACAAAAATGGGCGCGTATTTATTGGTTCGCTGAGGAAGGTAACGACGCCGTACAAAAATTATATAAAGACTTGGGCGTTAAAATGAATTTTAGCCTTCACATGTTGCATATCCATAGCTAGGAACAGGTAAAGTTCCTGCGTGCAAAATCCCAATACGGCGTTTGTCCGTGAATAGAGTTATTCGAATAATCTTGGCGCGGGGGTTCACCGTAATAACGTGCCATGAAGGCGTCCGTCGCATTAACGGCTTCTTCTTCATTTCGCAAAATTAATTCAGCAGAAAAATTTTCACCATTCACAAATGGCCTGACATGATTTGCCAAATGATAAAGCTCATGAAAAATCATCCGCTGCAATGACACATCCTGCACACCCGTATCCGTGTAATACGCAAACTGAGTCGCCCAATCACTTGTCCCGATTATAAGCACAGGCGTGCGCCCATCAACATCAACACCGCCCGCCTGATTGGCATGGTGGATGTTGACGGATATTTTTTCACCCTCAAAACGCTGATAAATAGTTTCAATCATGGAGAGCCCCTCAGGCGTTGCGGCAATTTCTTGCAACGCCAAACGTAAGGTGTCAGCAACGGCATTCTCGCGCGATTGAGGAATAGAAAAATACTGATCCAGATCAATAGAATTACAAGACTCAGGTGTGTTAACACGCTCTTCATTTCCATCTAGAGCATCTGGAATTCTAGCGCAACCTGCCAAGATTGCAGAAAGCCCTGTCACTAATAATGTCCGCCTTGTAACCATAAAGCTTGTTACTATTTTTTATGTAAATAATCAAGTATAAAAACCAACAAAGCAGTTGTAAAACAAGGCTATCTTGCGCTAAATAATTACTTGAAAATAAAGGATTAACGATGAAATTTACACTTTCTTGGCTTAGAGACCACCTTGACACCAATGCGTCCCTTAAAGAGATCACAGATAAGCTCACCGCTATCGGTTTGGAGCTTGAAGGCGTCGAAGACCCATCAGAAAAATATGCGCCTTTTAAGGTCGCCTATGTAGAGAGTGCTACCCAGCACCCTGATGCAGATCGGCTGCGTGTTTGTATTGTCGATACGGGCAATGAAAAGGTTCAGGTCGTGTGTGGTGCGCCTAATGCCAAGACAGGGATGAAAGCTATTTTTGCGCCTGCTGGATCATATGTTCCGGGCACAGACATGGTGCTTAAAAAAGGCAACATTCGTGGTGAAGAATCCAATGGTATGCTCGTATCCGAACGCGAAATGGGTTTATCCGATGAGCATGATGGCATTATTGAACTGCCAACGGATACCAAAGTCGGCACGCCGTTTACTGAAATTTATGGGATGAATGATCCCGTTATCGATATTGCCCTGACCCCTGACCGCGGTGATTGCGCGGGCGTACGCGGGATTGCGCGTGATTTAGCGGCGGCGGGCTTAGGCACGTTAAAGCCGCTTAAACACACGCCGCATAAAGGCGCATTTAAAAGTGATATTGGCGTTAAAATTTCCGATACTAAAGGCTGCCCTATTTTCATGGGCTGCCTCGTTAAAGGTGTTAACAATACAGCTTCCCCTACTTGGATGCAAAACCGTCTTAAGGCCGTTGGCCTGCGACCTATTTCGGCGCTTGTTGATATTACAAACTACATTTCGCTTGATCTGTGTCGTCCGCTCCATGTGTACGATGCCGACCTCGTTAAAGGTGACATTCATGTACAGCTTGCGAATAATTGCGATAGCTTTGACGCCCTGAATGATAAATCCTACACCGTCACTGATGCAATGACTTCGATTACGGATGATAGCGGCCTTTTGGGTCTTGGTGGTATTGTCGGCGGCGTGTCGACAGGTTCAACAGAAGGCACGAAAAACGTCTTTATTGAATGTGCCTATTTCTCACCAGACACAACAGCGAAAACAGGCCGCACTCTGGGGATTGATTCTGATGCGCGGTATCGTTTTGACCGAGGCGTTGACCCAGAATTTGTGCAAGCAGGAATTGAAATTGCGGCGGCGCTTGTTGTTGAACTTTGCGGCGGTCAAGCCTCAGAAATAGTGAGCGCTGGTAAAACACCATCATGGAGACATGAAATTGATTTTGACCCGAGCTACACGGCCCGCCTTGCAGGGATTGATATTCCTGCCGATGAACAAAAACAAATTTTGACCAATCTTGGTTTTGAGATTAGTGGATCAAAAGTAACACCGCCCTCATGGCGTAGTGATATTTCAAAGCAAGAAAGCGGCGGCAAAGCCGATTTGGTTGAAGAAGTCATCCGTATTTATGGCTATGATAGAATTGAACCTGTATCTGTGCGTAGCGCCCATACAGTGAGCGATAGCGCGGAAACAACAATGCGCTCGCGCATCCGTCTAGCCCGCACAGCCCTTGCCTCGCGCGGCATGAGCGAGTGCGTGACGTGGTCATTTTTAACCAAAGAACTCGCGATGAAATTTGGTGCCAATGATAATGCCAATGCCGATAGTTTGACACTCTCAAACCCCATCAGTGAAGATTTAAACCAAATGCGCCCAAGCATTTTACCAAACCTTATTAATGCCGCGCTAAAAAATGCCGATCATGGGCAAATCAATACGGCGCTTTATGAAGTTGGCCCCGATTTCCAATCTGGTAAAGTCAACGGACAAAGAAGCGTTGCGGCAGGCGTGCGTTATGGCGCACAAGGCAACCGCCATTGGAGCAGTGCAGAGGCCGCCCGCGCGGTCGATGTTTATGATGCCAAGGCTGATGCCATTGCCGCGCTCAACGCGGCGGGCGCACCGACGGATAATTTACAAGTGCAGCGCATTGCGCCGAACTATTATCACCCTGGACGCTCTGGCGCGCTCACATTGGGTAAAAATGTGCTGGCAACTTTTGGGGAAATTCACCCTGCGATTTTGGAAGATATGGACATCAAAGCGCCCCTTTGTGCGTTTGAAGTCTTCCTTGATAATATCCCAGAGAGCAAGAAAAAGGGCTCTGCCAAATCTTTGCTGAACATTCCTGCCTTTATGCCGCTCGCCCGCGATTTTGCGTTTATCGTTGATGAAAATGTAGAGGTTGATAATATTTTGCGTGCCGCCAAAAGCGCGGATAAAACGCTTATTCAAAATGCCGAAGCCTTTGATGTCTATCAAGGCAAAGGCATTGAAGACGGCAAAAAATCAATCGCCATCACCGTCACAATTCAACCTATTAAGCAGACCCTAACAGACAGCGAAATCGAAGGCCTATCGAAGAAAATCATAGAAGCCGTCGCGTCAAAAACTGGTGCTGTTTTGAGGGGCTAAAGAACCTGTTCTTTGCGCAATTTGAGCATCTGGGACATTAGTTTTTGTGTATAATAAATTACCTAAAGATAATGGGCTTTTTGCCATTTTTGAAAAAAACATTCCAGCCGTAAGCCATCTTGTTTCTGGCGTTTCTATTCCTGCTGCTCTTAAATCTTGGGCTGCCCAGTACACGCAATTTTGAGAATTTCGATCGTAAGGCACAAAACTTCCAGCCTGTTCATCAAAGTAATTTTCAACATGACGGTATACTTCTTCTGAGAGGTCAAAACTGGATGCCTGTATATTAACTGTAGGAAATATTTGTAAGAGGTTTGCTTTTCGGGCAACAGAGCCTCTTTTTAAAGCATGATCGAAAAATAAACTAAGGCCAGATTTTTCACAATTTATTTTTATTTTTCGATAATCAAAATCAAGTTCTAAAAAATCATCATTTTCTTCGATCATTGTATATACATGCCCATATCGTGTGATGGCAGGTAACGGAACCTCAGCACCCAAAAAAGGCGCCGTTTTATGTGGTATAAAAACCAAATGAATTCTGAACACATTGGACATGAAAAAAGTGTTTATAGGCAAAATTAAGATTATGCAAATAATTACTTCTTCCCCAGTTCCTCCTCGATAATATCTTTACGGCTGAGCTTACCGATCATGGTTTTAGGCAAGGCCTTGTCACGGAATTCAATGCGTTTGGGGATTTCAATTGAGGAGATTTTATCCGCCAAGAAAGCTTTTAAATCTTCGGCGTTTAATGTGCGGCCCTCTTTGCATTTAATCCATGCTTTGACGATTTCGCCGCGCTGTGCATCGGGAAGACCGGCGACGATACATTCTTCAACGCTGGGGTGTTCATAAATAGCTTCTTCAACGTTACGCGGATAAACGTTATACCCGTTGGTGATAATCATGTCTTTGATACGGTCAACAATGAACACATATCCTTGCTCGTCCATGATAGCGATATCGCCCGTATGAAGGCGGCCATTTTTAAGGGTTGATGCGGTGGCGTCATCCCTCTTCCAATATCCCTTCATAATTTGCGGGCCGGTAGCGCAAAGCTCGCCTCTCTCCCCAACTGCAACTGGTTTGCCTGTTTCGATATCAAGGATTTCAACCACGGTTTGTGGGAACGGCAGACCAATTGACCCTGCCTTATTTTCACCCACGCGCGGGTTACAGCACACAACAGGTGAACTCTCGGTTAGGCCATAGCCCTCAACCGCAACGCAGCCCGTGGTTTTTTCAAAACGTTTTTTAACCTCAACCGCCAATGGCGCGCCGCCAGAGATACAATATTTAATCGAGGACAAATCAAATTTAGATAATTTTTTATGATTGTTAATCCCATTAATAATCGCAGGCACAGCAGGGAAAACAGTTGGTTTCTTCTTATCAATTAAGGCCAATGTCTGATCAAGATCAAAACGCGGCAAGGCGATAATTTCCATTGCTTTTTTGACGGACATGTTCATCACCGCCGTCATTGCAAAAACATGGAAAAATGGCAAAACGCCGAGCATCTTGTCTTGCCCCGGATCACAGCCAAGCCACGTGCTCGCTTGCTCTGCATTGGCAACTATATTGGCATGGGTTAGCATTGCGCCCTTTGGCACGCCTGTTGTTCCGCCTGTATATTGAAACAAGGCCACGTCTTCAACCGCGTTAATCTCAACGGGTTTATAATCGCCTTTATTATCAATAAGGGCGCTATACCATGTAATACGCTTATTATTGTCAGGGATATCAGCAAGCTCTTTGCCCTTCACAAGCTTAAACAGGATATTTTTAGGGAAAGGGAGAATATCGGTAAAGCGGCATACAATAATATGATTAAGGCGCGTATCAGTAAGCATCTTATTCATTTTACCAAATAGTAATTCTAAATCCGCCGTGATCATAATATCGGTGTCGCTGTCCTCGATCATAGTGGCGAGCTCTTTTTCCGCATAAAGTGGATTATAATTGACCACCGTCGCCCCAATACGCATGAGCGCATAATAGGCAATAACAAAATAAGGGCAGTTCGGCAGGAAAATTCCAACTTTTGTACCCTTGCTTACACCCATGTCTTGCATGCCTTTGGCAAAGCGCTTTGTCAGGTCGTTAATCTCTCCCCATGTATATTTAAATCCTAAAAAGTCAAAACCCGGAGAGCTGCCAAATTTTTCTGCCGTTTCATCAAGCATTTGATACACAGGGTAAGCAGGGATATCCATGCGCCAATCAATGCCGGCTGGATAATGATTTTCCCAAGGGTAACGCTGATCTTTAGACATCTGACCTCACTTTTTATGGTTGTTGCGTAACTATGTTACCTCAAAATTGTTAAAAACAAAGTAGGGAATATAAGTGGATATTCATAATGTCGTTAATAGTTTATAATAAAAAGCTAGCCTGCGTTAGAATCATGCGGTAAATTGTCATTAATTGTTTTTTATTTCTAAAACTAACAATAGGAACATACCTTGAATACCGAACCGCTCATCAGCGCCACCGGTGATGTCACAGAAGAAACACATCACTCCTCTGTCACGACGAAGCTTAAATGGTTTAATTCAACAAAGGGATTTGGCTTTACCGTCCCTGAAGATGATCCATGTGATGCGTTTATTCATATCACCACCTTGCAAGATGCTGGCATTAAAGAGCTTGGCGATGGTGCGCTCATAAAATGTGATATTGTTAAAGGCCCTAAAGGTGCGCTTGTGACGAAAGTCGAAAAACTTATTCAACAAGGGCAAGAACCCTCACCTATCACCTTCCGTGTTGATCCAAGCGAGGAAGAAAACCTTGTGCGTATGGACGGGACAGTGAAATGGTACAAACCTGATAAAGGGTTTGGTTTCATTATCCCTGAAGACGGACAAAAAGATGTCTTTGTTCATAAAACCTGCCTAGAGCGTCATAATATGGATTTACTCATCCCAGGACAGCAGGTCAAAATGATTGTGCGCCCCGTTGATAAAGGCCGCGAAGTCGTTGATTTCGATTTGGTTTAAAAAATATTATATAGGTAATAAAAAAGGGCTGAAATAATCAGCCCTTAATTTTTATGATTAATGCATTCGCAGCTTAACCTGTCGCAACATTTTTGATCTCTAGGTCATCTGGCGTACCCGCGTCCCCTGCAAAATCATTCGGGTTGAGTTTCTTCGCCCGTGACGTCACTTGGTAGGCCAATTGTGCGTGGGTTGAGCAATAAGGAATGTTTTCAACAACAGTGCAACCACAAAAAGAAAACTCTTCACTTTGGGGGTCTCCAGAAGGCCAGCGGCACATTTTTTCAGTCAACTCAGCCATAGAAACTTCTTTACCTTTGAACTCAGGCTGCCTTAGCTGCGGCGCTCTTTTTACAACAATGCGCGGTATATCTGATGCGACTTTTTTCTTTTTTGTGTTTTGTTGAATAGGTGAAACGCGGCTTGATAATTTTAGACGGTGCGCTTTACCAATAACAGCGTTACGTGTCACGCCATCACCAAGCTGTTTTGCAATTTCGGCCGCAGTTTTACCTTCGCCCCAAAGCTTCTTTAAAATATCAACGCGATCGTCGCTCCAGCTCATGCTCAATTTCCCCCAAAGAAAATAATTAGTTATGCACCAATAATTTAGTGCTTAAACTGTAATATTTTTGAAATATGAGGCTACCTTATCAAGGTGGTGATTCTCTGACTAGAGTCGCGGGCAAATAAAGAACCATTATCCACAAAAACAAATTAATTTTATTTTAAGAGGACGCCTTTGGGTCTAAACCCCACATACTGTAACGCTCTGCGTCGTCTTGCCAATTTTCACGGACTTTAACAAAAAGCTTAAGGTGAACAGGGGTCTCCATAAAGGTGCTGAGTTCTTGGCGAGATTGCTGCCCCACCTGTTTAATCATAGCGCCATCTTTACCCAAAATAATTTTCTTATGCGTATCACGCGTGACATAAATTGTTTGTTCAATTTTAATATCGCCATTTTCGAAATTCTCCCATGTATCTGTCTCAACCGTAAGGTTATAGGGAAGCTCTTGGTGTAATTTATAAAATAATTTTTCGCGCGTTACTTCCGCCGCCATAAGACGCATCGGCATATCTGTAATGTGATCTTCGGGATAATGCCATTGTTCATCTGCCATTTGACTTGCTAAATAGGACAGGAGCTGTTTCGTGCCATCTTCTTTTAAGGCAGAGATCATGAAGGTTGCCTCAAAATCAAAGCTTTCATTTAATTTTTGCGAGATATCGAGTAATTCTGCACGGCGCACTTTATCAATTTTGTTTAAAACCAAAATTGTCTTACGCGCTTTTCCATCTTTAAGATGATCCAAAATATACTGTGTTGCCTTACCCGATTTTTTAGAGGCGTCGACCATAAGCAGTAATGTTTCTGAATCCTCAACCCCCTCCCATGCCGCAGAAACAATTGCTTTTTCAAGTTTATTATTTTGTGATGGCTGAAAAATCCCTGGCGTATCCACAAAAACAATCTGCGCGTTTTCATGCAAGGCAATGCCCAAAACGCGTGTTCTGGTTGTTTGTACTTTGGGTGATACAATCGAAACTTTTGCCCCAACCAGAGCATTAATGAGCGTCGATTTCCCAGCATTTGGCGCGCCTGCAACGGCAACAAACCCAAATTTTTGATTATGCTCACTCATATATTTATACTTTTCATTTTTCTTTTTTTAGCATTTTAACCATTTTACGTGCGGCCGTTTTTTCTGCCGCCCTGCGGGATGCCCCCTCTTGATGAATAGGCTCAAACCCCTGAACGGTCAATGATATTGTAAAAACAGGGGCATGGTCTGGCCCATCACGAGATACAATTTGATAAACAGGCAGGGGAAGGCCGCGTGCCTGAACCCATTCTTGAAGCTCCGTCTTGGGATCTTGCGGCGCTTTAACAAGCGTTTCAATGTTATCGCCCCACAAGCGAAGAATAACGTCACGAACAACTTCGTAGCCACCATCAATGAACAACGCACCCAAAAGCGATTCAACAACATCACTAATGATATTTTCATTCTGATGCCCTCCAGCCTCTTTTTCGGCGTTCGAGAAGATGATAAATTCATTCAGCCCGTGGGCCTGACCAATCACTGTCAGTGTTGCCCCTTGCACAAGCGCAGTGTGGCGTTTTGCGAGCCCGCCCTCGTTTTCTTGCCTAAACTTTTCAAAGAGCGCCTGCGCAATAACAAGACCCACTACGCGGTCTCCTAAAAACTCAAGGCGCTGGTAACTATACTCCTCGCCTGTACTTGAGTGGGTTAAAGCACGTTCTAAAAGATGACGATCTTTAAATTTATATCCTAAAATACCTTCGATTTTTTCAAAATCTACGTGTGCCATTTTCTATTCGGCCTTTGGCCTTACAGGGCCAATTTTATCAAAAATACGGCTAAAGCGGATTGAGGTAACCCAAGTCCATGGCTTTAATAATGCAGCCTTTTGATCAACAGAGAAGAATAAAATATCGGCGCGTCCAACAAGATTATCATAGGGGACAAAACCAACGAGGTTTTGAACACGACTATCTTGTGAATTATCACGATTATCACCCATCAAAAAATAATGTCCTGCAGGCACTTTATATTCTGCCGTATTATCGAGCATCTCATTGTCAGACTTCTCATAAATGCGATGCATAATACCGCCCGGCAGTGTTTCAATATATTCCATTAAATTCTGCGTTTCATAATCACCGCCCTCTTCTTGGCGAAGGCCTACAGGTTCGCGCTCAACGCGTGTGCCGTTCAGATAAAGACGTCCATTAATAACCTGAACGCGGTCTCCTGGCATGCCAATAAGGCGTTTAATGTAATCCACCGAGGGGTTGGTGGGCAATTTGAAGACTATAACATCGCCGCGCTGAGGCATTTTTTTACCATCGTCATTCATGACGCGCCCTTCAAAACTTGCAAGGCCAAATGGAAAAGAATGCTCGCTGTACCCATAGGCAGGCTTGCTCACAAAGAGATAATCACCCACTTTAAGTGTTGGCAACATTGACCCTGAAGGGATATTAAATGGCTCATACAAAAAAGTGCGAATAGTAAAAGCCAATAACAGGGCAATAATCACTGTTTTTGCAAGTTCTCCCATTTCCCCTTTTTCTTTAAGGGCTGGCGTTTCTTGGGCCTGTTCGTCTTGTTGATTTTCTATTTTTTTATCACTTGTCATACCTCAAATTAGCCCAGTTTTTAGTGTGAAAGAAACTATAAAGCTTCAATGATGACTTGCGCCTGTGCATAAGGCGGCTCATCAGTTAAACTCAAGTGGATAAAGGGCTCACGGGGTTCAGGTATCAGGCCTTCCAGTAAATCTAGCGCTTTACCCGTTAAATGTAGGCTTGGGCGCCCTTTTTGATCCAAAATGACCTCAATCTCGACCATTTTAAGTCCGTCAATAAAGCCGGTACCAAGCGCCTTGGCACAAGCCTCTTTAGCGGCAAAGCGTTTAGCGAGCGCCAAAATCTCTCGCCCCGAGTGGGCACGGCTCTCGGCAAGAGCGATTTCATTTTTCGTAAAATAACGTGACTTAAAGCGCTGCCCATGTATCTCCATCAACTTTTCGAGCCGGCGCACATCTATTAAATCAATGCCAGTCCCCACAATCATTTAATCACTCGCTCTTTATTCTTTCGTTTTGCTTTTTTAATCAAACGTCGGCGCGCCTCACGCGCGGGTTTAATCATAGAATAAAAAGCAAAGTAAAATAACGGAAAAGTCAGAATTGCCATGATATACCCCCCTATCAACATCGGGGTTAAAATCGCCCAAGGCGCTTGCGTCATGCTCGAAAAGCTAAAATCAATATCTTGAGCAAAAGGAGCGTGCAGACCTGCCATATTTAAAATAAGCCATCCTATTTTATAAGATATCAAAAACAAAAACGGAAAAGTCCATGGATTTCCTATGAGCGTGCCTAAGACGCTTGCAATAAAATTGGCACGAAAAATGAGACAAAGGAAAAAGCATTGCAAGATATGAAACCCCACTGTCGGGGCGAAAGAAATAGACGCACCAAAAGCAAGGCCAGCAGATACAGCGTAGCTCGAAGCATTAAGACGGATTGCCCTGTGTTTAATATAAGAAAAAGAGCGTTTCCAACCCATTGAAGGCCAAAAAAAGTTTTTAAGTCGCGCCCAAATTTTTGGTTTTTTTTTCCTTTTAAAAACCATGTCCTATTCCCGCCTTAACGACCTTTTGCGCGATCAACTGATGTGACTTCAGGGGTCGCCCGCAGCGCAGCAATAACATTGTTGAGATGTTTAATATCTTTCACATAGACATCAATAATCACTTCCCAAAAATCAAGAGAGCGATTTGTGATTTTCAAATTCACAATATTGCCGCCATTTTTACCAATCACCGTTGAGACAGTCCCAAGTCCGCCTGGCTCGTTAACAAAAGTAACATTCAAGCGTCCAACATGTGATTCAGGACTATCGGGACCCTCACCCCATGACACATCAATCCAGCGCTCTGGTGTGTCGGCAAAAGTCTCCAATGTTTCACAATCAATTGTGTGAATGGTAACGCCCTTACCGGTTGTAACAATCCCGACAATACGGTCCCCGGGAAGCGGGTGACAGCACCGTGCAAAATGAACGGCCATGCCCGGAATAAGCCCTTTAATCGGCAGTGGCTTATCAGAATCAGGGCGCTTGGCCATTGCATAGTCTTTGGGATTTTGATCCTTGGGCGCTTTGGCGACTTCTGTTTTATGACCTGGAAAAATAGTTTTAAAAACATCGCCTGCTTTAAAATGACCTGATCCGATATTGGCATAAACATCTTCAACATCATCAACCCGCAATTGTTTAAGAACACCGGCAACAGCTTTGTCGGTTAAATTATAACCCTCCTGCTGGAATATTTTTTTAAGCATAGCCTGACCCAGCGCGGCATATTCTGTTTTTTGCTGTAGACGGATATAGCGTTTAATGTGTGAGCGCGCTTTTCCTGTTACAACAAAACGCTCCCATGCGGGTGACGGATTTTGTGTTTTTGATGTTATGATTTCAACTTGGTCGCCGTTATTTAACTTTGTATTTAAAGGAGCAATACGCCCATTCACCTTTGCACCCACTGTTTTATCACCCACATCCGAGTGAATAGCATAGGCAAAATCAACAGGCGTTGATCCATTGGGGAGTTCCATCAAATCGCCGCGCGGGGAGAATACAAAAACGCGATCTTGGAAAAGTTCCAGCTTTGTGTTTTCTAAAAAATCCTCTGGGCGTGATGATTGCTCCAAAATCTCAAGAAGCTCGCGCATCCAGCGATAGCTTTTTATGTCTTTTTGATCTGTCTTTTTCTTGCCGTCCTTATACGCCCAGTGCGCGGCAACCCCAAGGTCGGCTTCGCGGTGCATATCTTGGGTGCGTATTTGAATTTCAATGCGTTGATTTTCTGGCCCAATCACAGTCGTGTGAATAGAGCGGTATCCGTTTGGCTTTGGTGTTGAAATATAATCTTTAAAACGCCCTGGCACAGTAGGATAATGGGAGTGTAAAATACCAAGAGTATGATAACACTCCTCTATATTATCAACCACAATACGAAAAGCCATGATGTCAGAGAGCTGCTCGAATGACACATTCTTACGTTGCATCTTTTTCCAGATAGAATAACGTGTTTTCTCACGACCAGTAATTTCCGCATTAATTTTTGCGGCTTTCATTTTTGCTTCAAGCGTTTTAATAATTTTCTTAATAATCTCGCCGCCTTCTTGGCGCAAATAAGAAAGACGGTTGGTTATGCTCGCTTGAGCTTCGGGAAACATATAACTAAAAGCAAGGTCATCAAGCTCTTCTTTAATTTGGTGAATACCAATACGTTCTGCCAGCGGCGCGTAAATATCTGTTGTTTCCTTGGATATGCGAATGCATTTATCAGGGCGGTCTTTAAAATGGTAAAGCGTGCGCATGTTATGTAACCGGTCAGCAAGCTTAACCAGAAGAACCCGAATATCCTCTGACATTGCCACCAGAAGCTTTCTAAAATTTTCCGCCTGCTTGCCTTCAAAGCTCTGGCTTTCAATTTTAGTCAGCTTACTAACACCATTCACAAGATCTGCAACTTCTTTGCTAAACTTCTTTTCGACCTCGGCAAAGGTTGCAGATGTATCCTCAAGCGTATCATGCAAGATTGCCGTAACAATGGTTGGCTCATCCATACGCATATCAGCCAAAATTGTAGCCACTTCCATTGGGTGTGTGTAATAAGGCTCTCCCGATACGCGGGTCTGACCCTCATGCTTTAATTTAGCAAACTCATACGCATTGGTAATCATCTCCGGGGTCAAGTCAGGCGTATAGGCCTTTACTTTAAGCAGTAAATCATCGAGCAAATTGGCGTATTCGTCTTTAGGCAATGTGAGGTCTCTTTGAGGGGTAAAGCGTTCAAATATTAACAATTTAAACTATCACGCCGCAAATCGAAATCCCATAAAAAAAGGCCGGCAAAGCCGACCTTTTAAAAATTATAGGAGAAGTCAATTAATCTTCATCAATGAGGCTGCCTGCAATATCTTTCAGACTTGGCTCATTCTTGGCTTTAGGCTCTTCATCGCTCATTTTGCCCCATTCTTCTTCGCCGTCCATCATGTCGATCACATCTTCACCATCATCATCCATCGCGATAATGCGTTGTTTGCTGCGAATAATATCTTCTTTCAGGTCTTCAATATTAACTGTTTCTTCTGCAATTTCACGCAAAGCGACAACAGGGTTTTTGTCATTGTCACGATCAACAGTCAAAAGAGCGCCAGAGCCTATTTTACGGGCGCGCTGCGCTGCCACCATCACAAGCTCAAAGCGGTTTGGAATTTCTTGAATACAATCTTCTACAGTTACGCGAGCCATCGTTTTTCCTTTAAATTTGTCATTATTAGCCTCAGAAAGGCTGTTTATAGGGGGTTTTATTCAAAACTGCAAGAATTTATATCTTTATTGCCAGCACCATTATTTTCCGCCAAATTAAGGGTATGAGTGAAAACTGCGTCAATCCAGACCCTAATTGCCAATTATGCCCACGCCTTGCCGCTTTTCGGAGCGAAAACAAGATCAAATATCCTGATAAGTTCAACGCTCCTGTGCCGTCTTTTGGAGATGAAAGTGCCAAATTACTTATTGTTGGCCTTGCGCCGGGGCTAAAAGGTGCCAATTTCTCAGGAAGGCCCTTCACGGGCGATTTCGCTGGAGAGCTTCTTTACGGGACCCTTTTAAAATACGGCCTTGCTAAAGGTGAATTTAAAGCCCGCCCTGATGACGGGTTAGAGCTTATTAATGCGCGCATTACAAACGCCGTGCGCTGCCTGCCCCCTGAAAATAAACCTTTAGGCTCAGAAATTAATACATGCATGCCCTATCTTAAAAGCCAGATAGAGACCATGCCCAATTTAAAAGTCATTCTCTCCCTTGGCCTTGTTTCCCACAACACTGTTTTAAAAGCGCGCGCGGAGAAACTTTCGGCTTATAAATTCGCGCATAACGCCACCCATGATTTAGGCGGTGGCCTGACATTAATTGACAGCTATCACTGCTCGAAATACAACACCTCAACCAAACGTCTTACAGAACAAATGTTCCATGATGTTTTTAAGACGATCCAACAATATTTATAAATATTATTCTGGCTTAGATTTTAGGCGTTTGGTCATGAGTTTGTTCAGCGCATGAATATAGGCGCGCGCCGAAGCAACAAGCGTATCAGAATCTGACCCCTGACCTGTCACCGTTTTACCCTCTTCTTCGAGGCGCACGGTCACGCCCGCTTGGGCGTCTGTTCCGCCCGTTACAGCGTGCACTTGATAGAGTTGCAGATGTGCATTCTCATGCGGAACAATGTCACGGATAGCTTTAAAAATCGCATCAACAGGACCATTTCCATTCACTTTGGTATGTTTTTCAACCCCATCAACGATAAGCTTCATCTCTGCTGTTTGCGGCCCTTCAGTGCCCGCTACAATTTGAAGCGCTCTAAATTTAATATGGTCATGATCGCGTCCAACCTCATCATCAATCAGCGCAATAATATCTTCATCAAAAATTTCTTTTTTCTTATCGGCTAAATCTTTAAACCGTTTGAAGAAATCTTGAAACGCGTTGTCACCAATATCGTAGCCCAAAGATTGGATTTTATCTTTCAGCGCATGACGGCCAGAATGCTTACCCAAAACCAATTCAGATTTCTTAAGGCCAACAGATTCAGGTGTCATAATTTCATAAGTCTGCGCGTTTTTTAACATACCATCTTGATGGATGCCGCTTTCATGAGCAAAAGCATTCGCGCCAACAATCGCCTTATTGGGCTGGACGTTAAATCCAACTGTTGTCGATAAAGTTTTTGAGGCCTTCGTGAGCATTTCGGTTTTTATATTATTATGAAACGGCGCCTTATCATTACGGGTGCGTATCGCCATGACAATTTCTTCAAGCGCTGCATTACCAGCGCGCTCACCGATACCATTAATCGTGCATTCAATTTGACGCGCCCCCGCTTGAACACCCGCAAGTGAATTTGCAACCGCCAAGCCCAAGTCATTGTGACAGTGAACAGAAAGTCGCGCCTTATCAATATTGGGCACACGGTTCATCAGCATTTTGATTTGCGCGGCGTATTCTTCAGGAACGGAATACCCAACCGTATCAGGAATATTAATTGTTGTTGCGCCGCATTTAATCGCTATTTCTACAGCCTGACACAAAAAATCATCTTCGGTGCGGCTACCATCTTCAGCAGACCATTCAACATCATCTGTAAAACTGCGCGCAAAAGTCACACTTTCAGCAACAGCCTCTAAAACAGCTTCTGGCGTCATTTGAAGTTTATATTTCATATGAAGCGGTGACGTTGAGATAAAGGTATGAATACGGCTTTGGCGGGCAGGCTTTAATGCGCTCGCGCTGGCTTCAATATCTTTTTTCGTCGCCCGTGACAAACCACAAACAATTGAGTTTTTGAGCACTTTGGCAATTTCATTCACCGCTTCCCAATCCCCAGCAGACGCAATCGGAAATCCTGCTTCAATGACGTCAACACCCATCTCATCGAGCAAGTAAGCAATCTTAAGTTTTTCTTCAAGGTTCATCGAACAACCAGGCGATTGTTCCCCATCGCGTAAAGTCGTATCAAAAATGATGACACGGTTGGCTTCGTTCACTGTTTGCTGAATATCAGACATAATTCTTCCTTATCTTTTATATTTTCTGGCTTTTTTTGATTTTATGAATAAATCCCCTAAGTGCAGGCAGATAAAACTGCCTCATGCCCACTTAGAGGGCGATAAGAAGGAGGAGAGCCAAGAGTGTGTGAGCTCGTTTATTCATAAAACAGATATAAAGCGATCTAAAAAATAAAGTCAATTATTTCTTTATCTCTGAAGGCTTAAGCGTGCGCGCCTCATCAGTAAGCATCACAGGAATACCATCACGTATGGGGTAAGCCAAGCCTGCTTGATCGGAAATAAGCTCATGGGCCTTTAAGTCATAACGCAAGGGCACTTTAGTTATGGGGCAGACTAAAATTTCTAGCAATTTAGGGTCTATCTCGTGGCTCATCTACTCGGCTCCATCAGGTTTGGCATCGGATAAGTCCACAATATGCGCCTCATGCCCTGTTGTTTCAATAAATTTAAGCAAATCTGTCGGCTTAAGACCAATCGTCATTGTGTTTAAAAGCGGGTGATAATTAACGATATTCGTTTCCATCATGCTCTTATCCAACAATATTTTAACCTGATGATTTGTATCATTCATGATAGCAAACGGACACACAGAACCAGGGCGCACGCCCAAATATTCCCAAAGCCTCTCACTTGAGCCAAAAGAAAGACGATAAGACTTAATAATGGCGGGGAGTTTTTTGATATCCACATCCGTCGCATTTTGAAGCACAAGCAAGAAATTCTTTTTCTTCTTATCACGCAAAAATAAATTGCGGCAATGCGTCCCGTCAATTTGGGCATCAACCTTATCACTTTCGGCAACCGTAAAAACCGCCTGATGATGATGGAGTGTATAGGCAATACCGAGCTCCTCTAGCTTTGCCATTAAATCCTCTGGACTTGTTGGCATTGAATCATCTACTTGTTTTTCTAAAGTTTGGCTCATGGGCTCTCTTTTCTTATGAGATATTTTTTAAGCCAATTACCTATATTTTTCAAGGATTTGATAAAGATATTCTCCCGCCTCATTTGTTTTTAGCATTGCACCTATGACATAATAAGATATGAATTCACGAATCCCTTTAAGTAGCTTACAGGCAACCGTTCTTGAAACTTTAAGCAATGGACCGCCGCCTATGGATTTTCATAGAGATACAGGAATAATAGAAACTCCTAGAAATCACATCACCCCTGCTTTTACCATAGAAATGAAAATAGGAGGGTACAATATATGATTCAACTCGCTCAAAACAAAGACGGCAGGCTTATTATCGCTAGCAATCAAAAATTCCCCTCAGAAGTGCGGCGCGTTGAATATTACCGCGACATGAAGCTTTTTATTCTTGTTTATGAAAATGAAGATCATGGCAGTGATCTGATGCCTTGTGAAATAAGTGAAGAAACAGCCGTCAAAGTAATTAGAAGCCCCGATATTATTGTGATTGCTATGGCTGAAAAAGGGCGTGAACCATATGGTTATCAAGTCCCGCTTGTCCAAATAGGCTTATAGGGCTTCATCTTCATTTAAATGACGATTTTTACTTGATTTTCAAAATCCACAGGCTATAACTCTATTCATCTTAGGCATAAGCGGGTGTAGCTCAGGGGTAGAGCGCAACCTTGCCAAGGTTGAAGCCGAGGGTTCGAATCCCTTCACCCGCTCCATTTTCTCCCCCAATATAGTGCAATAAAGACCAAAAATCATTGATATTTATAGGTTTTTATGCAAGCATTTGTCCAGCCCCATAAAATACGATACCCCCAAATCCAAGATTTTTGAGGGTATATTTGGGGGTATAAATAAAAATGGACGGAGTTGATACCCCCAATGACCCTAACGAATCTGCAATGCAAAAACGCCAAATTAGCGGAAAAGGCTTATAAATTGGCGGCTGGACGTGGTTTGTATCTTCATGTCATGCCGAACGGCGCAAAATACTGGCGCATGAAATACCGCTTTGCGGGTAAAGAAAAATTATTGGCTTTTGGGGTATATCCTGAAATTTCACTGAAAGAAGCAGAAGAAAGATGTACAGAAGCCAGAAAACTTCTTGAGCAAAACATTGATCCTCTAAAAGCCAAAAAGGATAACAAAGAAAACGCAGAAGAAAGAGCAACCAACACCTTTGAGTCTACAGCACGCGAATGGCATGATAATTTCAAGCACAAATGGACGCCACGACACGCCGACACTGTTTTAAGGCGGCTTGAAAGGGATGTTTTCCCTGAAATCGGCTATATGCCCATAACAGAAATAAAACCAAGAAACGTAATCAAAGCATTGAAAAAAGTCCAAAGTCGCGGTGCGTATGAACCTGCACATCGCTTACGTCAGTATTGCAATCAGATTTTTGCCTATGCCATCATCAATGAAAAAGCTGAAATTAACCCTGTATCTGACATTGGCATGGTCTTAAAACCTGTTGTTAAAAAGCATTATGCTTGCATAGATACTAAAGAAATTCCTGAGTTATTAAATGCCATTACCCGCAATGATGCCAGATTGCATGTTGATACCCGTCACGCTATGCGTTTGTTAATGCTAACATTCGTCAGAACAAAAGAGTTGATTGAAGCCACATGGGATGAATTTGATTTAGACAATGCCCAATGGATTATTCCTGCCGAAAGAATGAAAATGCGTAATGAGCATGTCGTTCCTCTTTCAAAACAAGCCATAGATATATTGAAAGACTTAAAATCAAGAAATGAAGAATGGGGATGGATTTTTCCAGGTCATCATTCACCACGTAAGCATATGAGCAACAATACAGTCTTAAAAGGATTGGAGCGATTAGGCTTTAAGGGACGCATGACAGGCCATGGCTTCCGTGCGTTAGCCATGACAACAATTAAAGAAAACTTGAATTACCGTCATGAGGTTATAGACCGCCAACTTGCACATGCGCCGCAAAGTATGGTGCAAAGAGCCTATGACAGGGCGCAATTTCTCAATGAGCGTAAAAAAATGATGCAAGAATGGGCAAATTATTTGGATGATATTGCACAAAATAAAACCGTAATAGTTGGCAAGTTCCCTAAAAAAGCCTAAAAATGGTTTATGTCAGAGCAAAATACTTTTTCGTCACCTCTTTACGATCTTATTCCTAAAAGAGCCATTCTTAAAAATCATGCACCATTAATTTGTTTGGTGTTTTATTTGTTTTTAGATTTTGAAAATGACGAACACAGAATAGAACAAATCAACCAACTTTTTTCTTATTTCCATGACCCTGAATTATACGGTCAATTAGAAAAATCCCTGAAAGAAGATAAAGAGGGGTATGTACTATATGAACAAGCACAAAAAGCCTTATCTAATGGGGAGATTGAGGGATATACAGAAGACCCCGATCCATCACCTTCACCCCCTAAACCCAATGAATGGCCAGAAGCCTATACAGTAAGTTTTGTAATTTGGGCTGAATCTACTGGTATGAGATTAAGTGATGATATTATCAAAGATATAAAACCCCTCATTTCCAGCTATCAATTTGATAAAAGTTACCGCGATGGTCAAAACGCATCTTTTCCTAAAATTAATCAGGATACATTAAAAAATTTGATGAAAGAGCCTCTGTGGCAACTACCAAACGCTATTGCCTACGTTTTAGGGTACGAAGCAAAATTAAATACTGAAAAAAATTTCATATTTATTAAATCTAAAAAAACAGGACAGAAAGTTATTGAATACGTGATAGATGCGTATAAAGCCCATAATTTAGAATTTATAGACTACAATACGGATAAAGAGGAAAAAGATTGTAGCTTACAAGAGTGCAAAGTAAGACCGATGGAGTTTATTGATTGGGCAAAGACACTACCTTTGTATCTTAACGGTTTAGAAAATACAAAACAACCCCAAAGCAGAAAACCGCTTAATGACAGAGAACGGCGCGGCTACCAAAAAATAATTGGTGCGCTGGTGGGATTGACTCTTGGAGAAGACTCTAACGGTAAGCCCTATTCTAAATTCAGAACCCAACAATCTATAATTGACGCTATTCATGGAAATTATGGAGAAAAAGAGGGTTTGTCAAAAAGGCAGCTTGAAGCAAAATTCGCAGAAGGTAAAAAAGCATTGAATGACCCTTCTTAACTTCTTTTACCGCAACTGCGGTACTGGATGCCGCAACTACGGTGTTTTCTTAAAATAAACTGCATAGGCTTTCCTTAATGTTAATCGCATGAAGGAGAACAGTAATGCACAACTATATTTTACCCGAAACAGGCTTTGTCCGTTTACCCCAAGTCTTAAAAGTATTCCCTGTATCAAAATCAACATGGTGGGCAGGGGTTAAAGATGGCCGCTATCCCAAGCCCGTCAAACTTGGCCCAAAAATGACCGCATGGCGCGTTGAAGATATTAAAGAGTTAATCGCATCTACACGAGGTTAGTCTTTTGTCAAAACGCTTGTACCCACATAGGTTGGTGCGATATTGGCAAACGTATGATGTTGACGATATTTGTGCTGTGTTTTCTGATTTGAGGCTGCACCCTCAAACTGTCAGAAAATGGATTAAGAACGGCCTTAAAATAACAGATAAGGGCAGACCAGCCTTAATCTATGGCAATGACCTAATCACCTATCTCAAAGAAAACAATAACAAGAACAAATGCAAAACTGACTTTGACCAGCTTTATTGCCCAAGCTGTCAGGATGCACGCCATATCTTTGAAAACAAAATTCATGTAACGCAGGATGTTCAGAAATTATCAGTCAAGGGAATCTGCCGAACCTGTAAAAAGCCAATGTATCAATTCTACAAATTATCTGATTTATCCAAGTTACGGCATAAATTCAAACTGGTTGGTGTTTCGGAATTATACGATTGTGAACATCCCCACGGTAAGACTCACTTAGAAACAATTACCGACAGCACATTAGGTGAGTCAACCACAGGAGATTTGTTTGATGATAAAAGATAAGAAAAAGCACAAATACAACCCAGCGAATGAGCGTGTAAAGTATAAGTACCGCCAACATTTGCGAGGCATTGACCATAAAGATGAAAAGACGATTATTGCATCCTTAAAGAATATCCGTGACTATGAATTATTCATGGATTTTGCAGGATTTGAAAAATTTAACAGCCATATCGCTAGTAAGTACGTGCAAAGCCTTTTGAACAGTGATGTTTCGTCTTCTTACATCACGGATACTCTTCGCGCGCTCAAAGATTTTTTAAGATGGTTGGAACGCCAGCGCGGGTATCGCAGCAAAATCAATTATAATGATATTGATTTTCTTAACGTGTCACGTAACCATCGCAATGCCGCAAAAGCCAAAGAATATCAAAAATCATATAGTTTTGATCAAATTTTGAAAACAGTCAGAAAGATGCCCTCTAAAACCGATAAGGAAAGAAGGGACAAAGCAATGGTATCTTTACAGGCTATTTGTACATTGCGTATATCTGAATTACGCACGGTTAAATTGAAAAATTTGATAGAACAAGATGGTCGCTATTTTATCTATGTTTGCCCCAAAAACATGAACGTCAAATTTGGAAAAACAAGGCATGTTGTTTTTATCCCCTTGCCCGATGATATTATAACAAACGTCATTGATTGGCGTGATTATTTACGATCAATAGGTTTTAGTGAATCTGATCCACTATTCCCAAAAGTTGATAACCGCTTTGGTACAAAAAACCTGCTGGAACAAAAAATTAAAAAGGAAATTATAAAGTCAGATACAACAATTAGGAACGTATTCAAAAAAGCCTTCATAGAGGCGGGGTTTGAATATATTCGCCCTCATTCTTTTCGTTCAACATTGGCGCGGTATGCTCAAACACAAAGCCCCGCATTTTTGAACGCAGTCCGTCAGAATTTAGGCCATGAATCTATTGATACGACATTAAGCAGTTATGGCCATCTTTCGGTTGATGATCAGATAGAAATTATATCCAGCGTAAAATTACATAACATAGAACAAGAAAAACCTTATAACTGAATGTCTTGCATCAATTCAGATGGGGTAATATCAAATCCTTTTGCAATTTTGCACATGGTTTCAACTGATATTTCTCTTTTCCCGTTTTCAATGTGGCTTATATATGTGCGGTGCAAATCAGTACGATAAGCAAGTTCTTCCTGTGACCATTGCCGATCACTTCTCAACTTTCTTATTTTTGTTGCCAAATGCCCATAAACATCCATGCCACAAGCAAGCGATATTGTAGACTACTCGTCTATAGACGACCTGTAACATTCGTCTTGGAAATGTGGCGGCCCTTGTGTAGACTACCCGTAACAATTAAAGGGGTTTTTACATGCCAACACTGGATTTTAAGGGAAAACAATTTGTTTACGCGCATCATTTAAGTGTGCCGTTTAAGCAGCTGGACATTGATCGAGCCAAATCCCTACCAAAAGACGGTAAACCTTCGCTGGATGATAATTTGATTATTCAGGGTGATAATCTTCATGCCCTGAAAGCCCTTTTGCCCCAATACGCTGGAAAAATTAAATGTATTTACATTGATCCTCCCTATAACACAGGCAATGAAGGGTGGTGTTACAGTGACAATGTAAATGCCCCAACTATGAAGGAGTGGCTAAAAAAAGAGGGTAATCCCGTAGATAAGGAAGATTTAGAACGCCATGATAAATGGCTCTGCATGATGTGGCCTCGTCTGACGTTATTGTGCGAATTATTATCTGAAAAAGGACTAATTTTTATAAGTATAGATGATAATGAATTACATAACTTGATATCTGTTTTATCAGAATTGTTGGGTGAGCAGAATTTAATTGCCGCTTGTCCTGTTATTAGTAATTTGAAAGGTAATCAAGATCAATTTGGCTTTGCGGGAACACATGAATATCTGGTTGTTTTTGCAAAAAATAAAAGTCTTTGCGCAATTAAAGAATATCCTCTTACAGACGAGGACTTACAAAATTGGCAAGAGGATGATATTGGACTTTATAAAAAAGGTGCTCCATTACGCGCGACAGGAGAAGATGCGCTAAGAGAAAAAAGACCTTATATGTTCTACCCTATTTTAATAAAGAACAGTAAAGTTACAACAATTTCCAGTGAAGAACATAAAGAAATATATAATAGCGAAAATAATTCTTTTAATGATAATTATCTAGAGTCCTTAATAAAAAAGTATGAAGAACAAGCATATACTGTCGTTTTACCAAAGGATGAATACGGAAATTTTGGAAGATGGCGGTGGGGATATAGTGAAGAAAATTCACATAGAATTTCTTACGACGTTCTTTTTTTCAAAGGAAAGAAAGGCTACTCACTCTATAAAAAACAAAGACCAGAATTAGGAGAATTACCTTCAAATAAGCAAAAATCTCTATTCTATAAACCAGAATATAGTACGACTACTGCTAAAAATGAGACGAAAAATATCTTTCAAAAAAATATAAACTTTACAACAAAATCATCTTTTTTCGTTAAGGATATAATTAAAATTGCAGCTAAAACGGATGCTATTATTTTAGACTCCTTCGCTGGATCAGGAACAACGGCTCATGCTGTTTTAGCCTTAAATAAAGAAGATGGCGGCAATCGTAAATTTATTCTGGTGGAAATGGAAGAATATGCCAATGACACAACCGCCGAACGGGTGCGGCGTGTCATAAAGGGTGTGCCAACCGCCAAGGACATAGCCTTAAAAGAAGGGCTAGGCGGGTCATTTACTTTCTGTGAATTAGGACAAGAAATTAACATTGAAAACCTTCTGAAAGGTGAAAAACTTCCCTCTTATGATGAATTGGCACGCTATGCGTTTTATACCGCTACGGGCTTAACGCTGGATAAAGTGGAACAAGGGGCAGATTATTACATCGGTGAAACAGAAAATTACCGTGTTCATCTAGTTTACAAACCTGATATTGCTTTTTTACGCTCTGGTGACTCTGCCCTCAACATGCCATTGGCGCAAAGCATATCAAAGGCGCGTGAGGATACAGGAAAATCTGCGCTGGTTTTTGCAACGCATAAATTTATGGGGCAGAAGGAATTAACCGAAATGGGTATTACCTATTGCCAATTACCATACGCCATTCACCGCGTCATGGGGGATTAGCCCTATGGAGTTAAAGGAATACCAACGCCGTGTGATTGAGCGTTATGATGATTATTTACGCGCCCTTTATAGTGAAAAACACAAAGCAGAAAAGGCTATTAAAGCCCTTATTGACGCTGATGTAGATATTCCCGATGGGATGGGCGATTGGCCAAAAAACGCATGGGCGCAAATCAAGACTGTTATTCCTCGTGTTAAAACGCCTGCTGGATTAAAGATTCCTGATTATGTGGCGCGATATGACACCCGCCAGCGTTCAATCCCCCATATCTGCCTGAAAGTCCCAACAGGTGGTGGTAAAACTCTGTTGGCAGCAGAATGTGTTGGTCGCGTTCAAACTGATTTTTTCAAAAAACAAACGGGGCTTGTTTTATGGGTTGTCCCAACGGTACAAATTTACCGCCAAACATGGAAAGCCTTAGCCAGTCGTGAACACCCCTATCGGCAATGTTTGGAACGTGCCTCTGGTGGTCGTGTAAAGGTTTTAGAAAAAGATGATCCGTTCACCAAAGCAGATACAGAAAATTATCTTTGTATTATGCTTGTGCGCTTGGCCGCAACGAACCGCGCCAATAATAGGGATTTTCTCAAAATCTTTCGGGATGCGGGTAAATATACCAGCTTTTTTCCTGAATTGGATGATCACACCGCCAACAACGAATTGTTAAATGAATATCCTGACCTTGATACCAATGATATGGCCGATGCAGGGGCAATCGCAGGAATATCAGTTAAACAAAGCCTTGTGAATACGCTTAAAATGTTGCGTCCTGTTGTTGTGATTGACGAAGGTCACAAAGCCTATTCTGAAAATACCCGTGACAGTCTGAATGGGTTTAACCCCTCTTTTATTTTAGAGTTATCTGCCACCCCAAATGTGCGTAGTCCCATCAGCAATATATTGGTGGATGTATCTGGCCTTGATCTAAAAGATGAACAAATGGTCAAGCTACCTATCAACATAATCAATACAAAAAATGGCGATTGGCACAATACGCTAACGATGGCTCATGGTCGTTTAGCAGAGTTAGCGGATAAAGCACATGACTTACAAGCAGATGATGGGCGTTATATTAGGCCAATTATGGTTGTGCGTGTTGAACGTACAGGTAAAGACCAGCGTGATGGACAGAAAATTCATGCGCTAGACGCCCGTGATTATCTCATTGAACGGCTTTCGGTGAAAGAAGATGAAATACGTATCAAATCATCAGAAACCGATGAATTAGGCAATACTGATCTATTTGATCCATTATGCCCTGTTAAATATATCATCACCAAAGAAGCCTTGCAGGAAGGGTGGGATTGCTCTTTCGCTTATGTCTTGGCTTTACTGGATAAAACCACAGCGCAAACAGCTATGACGCAAATGGTTGGACGTGTCTTACGCCAACCTGATGCTCGCTCAACCAGCATTGATGCGCTAAATCAATGCTATGTGTTTTGCTATGATCAGGATGTAAACACTGCCGTTGATAATGTCCGAAAAGGATTAGAAGATGAAGGTATGTCAGGGCTTTCTGAATTTGTACGAGCAGAAGGTGCAGAAGGTAATCCAGATATTCAGGGTGCAGAGCCACGCATAATAAAGCGTAATGAAAAATTTGAGGGGTTGAGGGTTTTTCTCCCCAAAGTCTTACATAAAGATGGGAATAATTGGCGCGATATAAACTATGACCAAGATATTCTTAGCCATATCCCTTGGCATGAATTGACCTATAACATTGAACATTTCTTGGATTCAACAGACATTCCCTTAACAACAGAAACCGCTATTGATGTTGAAGAACGCAAAAATCTAGCCTATCAGCAAAGCGAATTGGAACTTGTTACAAAAACACAAAAACATGACGTTTGGGTTGAAAAGAAACTTGATTTAGCCTTTCTTTCACGCCCTTTAATGGATGTTATTCCTAATCCTTGGCAAGCCACACGAATATTGATGGAAACTATAGAAGCCCTCAATAAAAAGGGATATGACGATGAAGCAATTTATAATAGCCGCCTTTATCTTTTGGATAGTATGAAACGGCATTTGAAACAACGTGTTCATGAGTATTCTGAAAAAATCTTCAAAGATAGACTAAAATCAGGTGATATTATTTTCCGCCTTATTACTAACGGAAATGATTACCTTAATTTTGAAATTGCAAATCAACTAAAAGTTATGGCGCGTCAAAATGAGCGCAAATTATTCAAAGAAAGCGGCGATAAGGTTGAAAATGGCCTGTTTGAGCTGGTTTTTGAAAAAGACTTAAATAACCTTGAAAAAGATTTTGCCTTATACTTAGCGGATGGTGATGCCGTAACATGGTGGCATAGAATGGTTGAAAGAAAACAGGATGCGTATTCATTACAAGGATGGCAAAGAAACAAAATTTACCCCGATTTTATTGCCTGTATGAGTGAAAATCGTTTATTTGTATTGGAAACAAAAGGATTACAGCTAAAAGGGAATGATGATACGGAATATAAAACCCGTCTTTTTGATTTGCTTACCGATTATTATCGCCAGCCTTTTGATATTGGCACAATAGACCTGAAAGCCGATAGCAATACATCAATGTCATTACACATGCTGATGGAAGATGATTGGGAAGAAAAGGTAGGGTCTTTCACTAATTAAAAGAACCTACCTCCTTAAAGTGAAAAAATTATCTACTAACTTTGTTCTTAATTTTCACTTCCTCATTATCCTGAATATCCCATGACTTATTAATTGTCCGCGCCAGATGATAAACGCTTTTGCGAACATCATCATTAGGTAAGGCCATGATTTCAGCAGCAACCGTTAAAACAGCTTTGCTATAGCCTGAATGTACTTCTGATTGTTCTGATCCAAAGAAATACTCGACCGGCACAGAAAACAGCCTAGCACAGGTTGCAATGCGTTCTGGTGGCATTCGCGTTGCGCCAGTTTCATATTTCTGTATCTGCTGGTAGCGTACGCCCAACTTTGCGCCTAAATACTCTTGTGACATTTTATGGCTCTGCCTTAGCGTCATAAGCCTAAAACCCAACGCCTTGTTAAATTCTTCTTCATATCGTGTATTCATGGTCTTTTTCCCTACCGTGTTTACGCTTTTCTAAATATTACGCTGCCATCTTCATTTTTGTTGGCTTTGTATATTTATCGTAGCGATAGGTTGTAGGAACTTCACAGATTTTCATGGCTTGGTTGTAAGCCCTGTAAAAACCATGTTGAACAAGCCAGTAACATTCAAAAATGTTGTTAAGGTCGTTTTGAAGGCGTTTTGCATCCAAATTAGCAATTTCGGTTGGTAACGGTTTAGAACGCTCAATTTTTAACTTTTTAACGATTTCCTGTGCCTCGGATCTAAAAACCTCTAAAACTTCCGATAAAGCCTTCACAGCCATAAATTCAGGCTTATTGTCCTGATCTTCGGTCTTTTTGATTTGATTGACGATTTCTTGAGCTAATCCTGCGCCATAGCGCACCTCTAGCTGTTCATAAAGAGCCTGTAGGCTCGTTTCTTGGTCTTTTTTAGTATTTAGCATTTGTAGTTTCCCCTTACAAAGTAATTAACATAATTAATGAATGATGTTGTTTTACGCTTAAAAGGTTAACAATCAGTTAAAAAATAAATTGATTTTATAAAATATAGTGTTTATACAGAATTTATGTTTAAGGCATGGCAATTAAGAGCAATAAGAGAAGCTAGAGGTTGGTCACAGGGGCAACTGGCTAAACAGGCTGGTTTAACGCAACCTACTATCTCAGGTTTAGAGCGTGGTGAAATTGCTGATCCCAACAGTAAAACCATTTCTGCCATTGTTAATGCCTTTGAAGCAGACGGTTTCTTTTTTACACCAAACGGCATCGAACACAGAACAACTAACACCTATACTATTGAAGGTACAAACTGTTACTTACAGTTATTAAAAGAAATTGAAGCAACGCTTAATAAGGGCGATGAAGTTTTAAAAAGCGGTGCTGACGAGCGCAAATCTTCTCCTGAAGTTATAGCGCAAAATCAATTACTACGAGATATGGGTATTAAAACTCGTTCTTTAATAAAATTAAATGATACCCACATCATGGGTAATCTTAGTGAATATAGATGGATGGACGAAAACCTTTACGTTAAGGGCGATGTGAAAGTTATGTTCGGAAATAAAGTTGCTTATCTTGTGACTTGGACAGATATTCCTCGGATTATTGTTATCGAAGACAAAGTCATTTCAGAAGAAGCAAGAAGAACTTTTGAATATATCTGGAGACAATCAAAAATCCCTGATACCTCAACAGCCCCTAATAAATTTAACGGGGTGAAATAATGGCTATTGCAAAAGCAGCAGGCGCAAAAAAAGCATGGCAAAGGCTAATAGGGAAGACTGGCTATATGGGTATAAGCCTACATAGTCGTAACCATCAGGGCGAAGGTCTTGAAGCAATGGTGGATTGGGCAAATCAACAGGGCTTTAAACGCTTCCGAATTGGTCTTTCAGATACTCTAAACCGTTTTAATTATGCACAGGAGCGCGGCATTCCTCTGCAACAGGCTTTTGCTATATCAACGCTGGCAGGTGATAAATGGTTGGAGCAAAACCTACCTATTCTTGATAATCTTTCTATGCCTTATGATGTTGTCCGTTGGTCACATTGGTTGACAGATCACGCACAAGAAGTTGAAGAAAATAGACGGATTTTTAATTCTGCATTAGAAACTGACCCCGAATTTCGTCAATCTATAATGGAAGATGTTCATGCTTTTTCACTTAGAAAGAACGGGCATCCAGAAACAGATACCGCCAAGATAAACACCAGTATTAAATATCTTATCGAAGAACTTGCTGTTTACTCTGTCATTTTAAAGGAGTTACCCGCAACCACTATATACCCTGGAAAACAATTAAATTGTTTCGCCTATCTCCGTGATAATAAACCAAGCCACTTACCTTCGGCCATTTCTAATACAGGTTTTATACGATTGGCTATTCATGGAACACAAGCTGATGAAAGACATTCTTCTTTTTCTGCTCAACCAATTGCCGCAAATCAAAAACAACCTTTGGTATCGGCTTTAAAATAAGAAGTTTTCCCCACCACAGAGCCGCTCTTGTTTTCTTATAAGCAAGAGCGGTTTCTTTTACAACCTTCATCACACGATACAGGTGTATTTAATCGTAAGAGTATACGCTAGCAGTTGTATAATAAGGTTTTCAGGATATTTTTTCTTCTGATTTTTTTCTTTCATTTAACAATGACCTTTAAATTGTGGAGGAAGACATGAACGACAATAAAAAATCTAAAAGCCTATCAACACTGTCAGAACAGTTATCAGGAATTTTTGATCACATGGATTACATTGATGGTTCTTTCAAAAGAATTGAAGCCTATGCGAAGAAAAAGCACAGTGATATAGAACGAGAAATAAATCCTGATAAAAACTGTGACGTATCACGGGAGCTACAATACCACACGGCAAATTTTTTACGTAACATAGCCAATGATTTTGAAAAGAAAAACCGCCTTAACGATTGAATAGTAGTTGTAAGATATTTTTCTTACCCAAAAAACCACACCATAAAAGTGTAATCAAAACTCAAGTTATTCGCTAATGGTTGCAAAATGCCCTGTTTTCATTGGTTTTATTGAAGGTATATCAGGTAATCAGTCATCTTCTCTCAAGAACAATAACTTTTTGGGAGAGTAAAAATGAGTAACACAACTATTGCTATTATCGGCGGCGGCTGTTCAGGAACAATGATTGCCGCACAACAAATGCTAAAACTTATAGAACAAAAAACAATATCAGATTGGGCTTCTGCCCCTGATCATAAAATAAACTTTAGACTATATGATAAAGATGGGTCTATTGGCAGAGGAGAGCCTTATGCCTTAGACAATGAAGGGGTCTTTCTTTTAAATCAGCCCGCTTATGCCATGTCACCCTTCCCAGAATATCCTGAGCATTTTTCTACATGGCTGGAAAATAAGCAACATCCTTATAATCAAGACGATTTTGTACCCAGAAGTATTTATGGTGAATATTTACAGGAGGTTTTTCAAAAAGCCGCCCAAACCTATACAAAATTAGCCTTTGGCCGTGTGGATGTGGTTGTTTCCAATGTGGCTAATATTTGCCCCACAGATAATGGAAAATATATTGTTGTTTCGGACAACTATAATGCCGATCATGCAGACATGATTGTCTTAGCCTCTGGGCATTCTCGTTCCGATTTACTTTCAGAATATAGCCACAATCCGCATTATTTCTCAGCGCCTTATGATAAAGAAAAGGCTAAACGCGCCTTACAAGGCAATGTCGACCCTGTTATGATTGTAGGCACAAGTCAGTCAATGCTAGATAGCTTGGCCTTACTAGATCATATCAAGTTTCCTAATCCTATTTATGCGGTGTCACGCCGTTTGGTAAAGCCGTGGCTATTTGATGCAAAGGCACATAGAGAAAATAAAGGAAGTTACCAATATCAATTTTTGACAAAACAGGCGGTTACTCAAGAAGTCGAGTTATGTTTTGAAGATTTAAAGGACTTGTTTGATAAAGACCTACAGGAGGGGCAAAGCCAAGGGTTTCCGATGGGGCATATCGTTTCACGATTTAACCCTCATGATCTCTTAGAAGTAATTGAAAACCGCTACACACGCGATAACTTTTCTAAGTTTATTGGTCATGTTGGAGCATTATACGGCAATCCAACCTCGCCAGAACGCTTCAAATTGATGCAAGAATATGAGAAGAGTGGCCAATTACGGTTTTTACAGGCTGATATGCTAAAAGCTGATATAGCTGAGGTAACAGATGGCTTTGTTGTTACACTTCAAGGACACAACCCTCTCAAGATTGCTGGATTTTTTAATAGTTCTTCTTATTCTATGAAGGCTATTTCAGATAATAATTACGTTTCTTCGCCTTTACTAAGAAAATTAGATGAAAGAAAAGCATTGAAACGGCATGATCGTGATAAAAATGCCTTTGCTTTTGGCGAACAAAATTGGAATAATTTGTTTCTCGCTGGTCCATCCTGCAATTCTCAGCGATGGGGGGTAGAAACATTCAGGGATGGTCTTTCGCATATAGCCGAAAGATCAGTCCAAAAAATAAAACAGGGTATGATTGCCGCTCCATCTTAACAAAGGAAAATAAATGACAAAATCAAAAGTAGAAGAGTTTAAAGAAACAAGAGATAGGCAGAATGAAATTCTGGCTAAGTATGCCAATATCAATCAAAAGAAGTTTTATGGTATAGATGCTGGTGCTTATCAAAAAGGGGCTTTGGATAAGAAAACAAAGGAACTTTTAGGATTTACTGCTTCTCTTGTCCTGCGTTGTGATGATTGTATTTTATATCATCTGATTGCTTGTAAAGAAGCTGGCGTTACATCGGAAGAATTATCCGAGGCTGTCTCTATCGGGATGCTTGTTGGCGGCTCTATAACCATTCCCCACATTCGCCGCGCCATGACAGTCTGGGATGAAGATTTGCAGGATTAAAAAGTTTGTGATATTTCCCCATCACACAAACCCAGAGGATTAAACCCCTCTGGGTTTTTTCAACACTCGGGGGTATATTTGGGGGTACTTTATAAGTTTGAATTATACTTTAACTATTTATAACAATATTTTATTTCCTAATTAGTAATCCCTTCACCGCTCCAAGATTTTATTTCCCCTCAGTTATTCACTAAAATGCTTATCCATAAGGGCATAAATATCTGTAATCGGCAAATTATCATTTACATACGTTTTATTAGCACTATCAACGAAATACCCTTCGCCGTCATGCTCACCATTTTTAAGAGCAACAAAACCGACGTGATCTTTCATATTTTTGACGATACCGCCATCATAAGAAATTATTTTTCCCTCTTCAAAATCATGCGGATAGGTCAAGGTCACGAATAAGGATGTGCCCCGATTATCAACTTCTTCAAAAAGCTTTATCCCGTCCGGGTCAACAAAAGATCGTAACGCGTCTTCGGCATCTTTGGCTTGGTCTACATCATCACATTTGATTAAAAAATCACGCGACATACGCGCCTGCACATCATCAAACTCTAGGCCAATATTTTCTAAAAACGCCGCATGGTCTTTTAAACGCCAATAAAAAACGGGAGTTTCAACAGGGTTTTGATGTAATCCCGTCGCAATAAAAACGCGAGGATTATTGGGCAAATCAAGAATTTGTTGAAGGAGCTGATCATAGCTTCTAAGCCCTTCTAACATAGGATCTTTGTCTTGTGCCATGTACCAATCAGGGTTTACGTTTTTCCCCTTATAAGCGGCTGAATTAAACATATAATGGTGTTGTAAATGGGCCACACTATTTAAAAATAAAGATGAAAAATCAGGTTTTGTTTGTTTGTAGGCACTGCAGAAAACATCTGTTAAAATCTCATCAAGTAAAATAGCGCGGTGGTAATGGCTACGTAATGCCTTAAGTATCAAAAGTACTATATGGATATGGCGTTTAATAAGAGAAAAACGCAAAACAGCCAACATTAAATAAATATAGGTTGTAAGCTTACTCCCTCCTGTCGCATTTTCATTAACGGCATCGGCAACCGCGCCTGCCACTTTTTTCATGAGCCAGCCACCCGTAACCGTGGTTTTTGTCCATGGATCAGGCACAAAAAAAGCAGGTTTTTTCGCGCGATTTGCGGCATTAAACGGGGACAGAGCAGCAACGCGAACCCCGTATTTTTCTTCTAAATGCTCCCAAATTTGAGTGTGCTCATTATCCACAACGTCACCAAGACGAAAAATCCCATGTTCGGAAAATGTTTTTCCTGTTTGTACTGAAACCCATTGAATCCAAGGCTCAAGCTCTTCATAAGTTTTTTCTGAACTCGTTTTAATAAGCGCCGATTTTTCAAATAATTTTTTAAAATTTGGCAAATATCCCAGCGAAATATAATGCTGAATATAATCAAAATTAACTTCGTTTAGTCCGAGCAGAATAAGTGGGTTTTTAGATGATGTCATTTGGCGGCCCTTTTAAAAATTGTTATGTATTATTTCATCATTAAATCATAAATATCAAGCGTACGTGAAACTACGCTCTCAACATGAAAATCTTTTTCAACTATAGTACGCCCTGCTCGGCCATAGACTTGACGAAGATCAAAATCAGTCAAAAGCCTTTCTATAGCAGCGCTCAGCTCTCTCGGACTTTTCGGCGGCACTAAAATACCATTAACACCATCTTGCACCGCTTCGCGGCATCCGGGCACATCACATGTAATAATAGGGCGCCCCATCGCCGCCGCCTCTAACAGAATCTTAGGCACGCCCTCACCGTAATAGGACGGCAAAACCATGATACTAATCTTTTTAAACAACGCAGGCATATCATGAACCTGACCCAACCACTCAATGATCCCTTCATCATGAAGGCGCAATATTTCATCGCGCGTTAAAGAGTGAGGGTTTTTTTCATATACATCACCCGCAATTTGAAAGCGGGCGCGCGTGCCTTTTGCCTTTAAAAGGCGGGCGGCCTCGATAAAATCATCAATTCCTTTTTCACGAATAAGGCGCGAGGAAAATAAAACAATCGGACGCTCTGGCATGCTACTTTCAGGCGTGTAAGGAAACTCTGATATATCAACGCCAGATCCCCGTATAATCGTTGTTTGAGCATCTTTAACCACGCCATGCTCAATCATCAATTGATGGTCATCTGGGTTTTGAAAAATCAAAAAACGTCCTTGCCCTTTAAACGCCAAACGCAATAAAGGTATTGCAATAGAACGGAGCATATTCATTTTGGCGGATTTATCGGTAAACAAACTTCCAAGACCAGCAACCGTAAAGACCACAGGCTTATAGAATATTAAACGCGCCGCAATCCCTGTATAAAATGCATGGCGTAAAGTAATAACATGAATAATATCAGGTTTGGTTTTGCTGATAACACTAATCAAGGCCATTAAGATTTTCAGATGAAAAAAAAGGCCAATCCCTTTACCATGATCTGGTAATTCATAACCCGCCACATTCATTTTTGCGACCTCTTCACTATGCGCCGCGCCAGATGTTGCAAGACTAAGACGATAATCGCGTTTTAAGATTGCTTTGGCCAATGGCTGACGATGAGACCAAAACCAAGCCAAATCATTTAAGATCATAAGAACATGGGGATGCTTTTTTTCAATCATGCAGATTTAGATATTTTTGAATCGCCGCTTTTGGCGATAAATTCTGCAAAATCATGGTCGATTTGTCTGCGGACACCTTCACCTAACGTAAACTCAGGAACAAAACCCACTTTACGATATTTTTCTGCTTCACACGTTGTGTTGGCACAAAATTTTTGTACACGCACCGCGCTTATGGGGAGTTGTTTTTTGGTAAGACGCGCAATCGCATCAAACCCATACCCTGCATATAAGCCAAAAGCATACGGAATTGAAATTTTTGGCTTTTCCCAACCTAAATGCGTATAAATTAAGGTAATCAAATCCTTCATATTAAAATCAGGCTTATCCGCATAATTATAAATTTCAAAGTTTGATTTTTCGTTGAGGCAATACTCTAAAAACGCCGCAACATTTTCAACATACGCCATAGATTTTTTATTGGTTCCATCGCCAATCATAAAAAATTGCTTTTTCGTAATTTGATTTAGAAGCGTATAAACATTTCCACGATTGCCCTCACCAAAAACCACAACAGGACGAATGATGGTTGCAATATTTGAAGAATTACTTTGCGCCCAAGTTTTAAGCGCCACCTCGGCCTCCAGCTTACTCGCACCATAATCATTAAATGGTTTTGGCTGGCTCATCTCATCAGGCATGCCGGTGTTCAATCCATAAAGCGCAAATGTGCTTGTAAAAATAATGCGTTTGATACCGTTTGCTTTTGCCGCTTCAATAACATTCTTTGTACCATCAGAATTAACGTCATAATAGCGCGAGCGGGGGAAAATATCATCACGATGCAATGCCGCCAAATGATAAATCGCATCGCACCCCGCGCAAGCTTGAATAAGTGGCTCTTTATGTTCAATGTCAATTGGCGCTATTGACGCGATATCAATATTAATAATCTCATGACCTTGCATTTGTAGACGCTTGATAAGACGTCCCCCAATAAATCCTGACCCACCTGTTACTGCAATTTTCATGTTCAATAATCCTAAATTCTCTTAAAGCCAGCGCTGTGACCAAGATTGAAACATAAGCGCCGTCCAAATTGCCTTGGCCGATACTTTGTCTCGCTTTCCTGATTGATAAACCTGCCACGCCTTTGATACAAGCTCAGCGTCTAAATAATTTTGTTTTTTTAACTGCTCCACCGATAACATATCATTTGCCCACCCTTTAAGCGGCCCATTCAGCCACTCATCCAGTGGAAGGCCAAAATGTTGTTTTGGCCCATGCGTTAAATTTTGCGGGACATATTGTTTTAAAAGATGCCGCAAAAGCAACTTGCCCGTTGTTCCTTTAATTTTCATGTTAAGCGGAAGTTCCCAGCAAAATTCAGCAAGCTCATAGTCCATCAAAGGCGCGCGAAGCTCTAATCCTACCGCCATACTGGCGCGATCTGCCTTGACCATCACATCATCACTGCGATAGGAGATGCAATCAGACATCATCATCTCTTCAGCAAAAGATAGATTTTTTGACCAGCCAACACGCTGCTTTAGAGGAATGTCAGGGAGCGTGGATCCTGTGACGACTTGCTCAGGATTTGGCCATGCTGCTAAAAGATGCTCATAAATTTCTTGCTGATCTTTGAGCGTCATCAACTTTAACGCGCGGTGCATTTTTCGGCCAAAATGCGGCGTTTTTGAGTTCATCTTATCATACAGCGATTGCGGAATAAATTGCGCGGCAATCCCAATGGGCTGACGGATAAACTGCGGCGCCCAGCTCATTTTTGACCAGAGCGCAGGGATATGGGTATGTCGCTCATAGCCGCCTAATATCTCATCACCACCATCGCCCGTGAGGGCAACTGTCACTTTTTGACGGGCAAGCTTACTTATTAAATGCGTTGGGATTTGCGATGAATCAGCAAACGGCTCATCATACATAGCCGCTAAGCTTGGCACGACATTCATTGCATCTTGGGCACTAACATAAAATTCTTCATGCTGCGTGCCTAAATGCGCCGCAATAGCTTTGGCTTTTTCGGCTTCGTTATAATGTGCCTCTTGAAAACCAATCGAAAACGTTTTAATCGGCGCAGGTGCATTTTTCTGCATCAATGCAACGATAGCGCTTGAATCTATACCGCCTGATAAAAATGCGCCTAAAGGCACATCTGAGATCATGCGCTGTGACACCGCTTTTTCTAATAAGGTTTCAAATTGTTCATAAGCATCTCTAAGCGCAAAAGAACCAATTCCTCTGTCGCGCACAACACTCGGTAAATCCCAGTATTTTTGGAAATAATCAGATAAATTTGTACCAGAGCGAAGTGTTTGAACCTCCAGCGTAAGACAAGACCCTGGCAAAAACTGCCACACATTTGAAAAAATAGAATGCGGCGCGCAGACATAACCATATTGCATATATAGAGCAAGGCTGCTGCGGTTCACTTCTTTTTTAAAGGCAGGATGAGCGTGGAACGCTTTAAGCTCAGAGGCAAAGACAAGATTTTGTCCCGCCCAACCAATATAAAGCGGCTTTTTACCAAACCGATCGCGCGCAAAACGAAGCTGTTGAGTCTCCTTATCCCAAAGTGCAAACGCAAACATGCCGTTCACCTTTGAGAGCGCTTTTTCAAATCCCCATGTTTCAATCGCGGTGAGTAAAACTTCGGTATCTGTTTTAGTTTTAAAATCCAGGCCGGCCTCTTGCAGCTTCTTTTTAATCTCAAGATAATTATAAACCTCACCATTAAAACTGATAACAAAACGGCCCGATTGGGACTGCATAGGCTGATGACCATCTTTTGATAAATCTATAATAGCAAGGCGTCGATGCGCTAAGATAAGAGGAAGCTCTGGATCTTGCCACACCCCATGCCCATCAGGGCCACGATGAGCGATTGTTTTTTGCATCGCATCAGCAACACCCAGCATTTGGGCGCGATCTGTATTTTTATCTAAACTAAAATATCCTGCGATACCGCACATTGAAATTATGACCTTTAAAAAAGAATATTGGCGCAGCCTTTATTGACGCGCTCTAACTTTGCGCCATTGTGCCACATTTGCATTATGTTCCGAAAGCGTTTTTGCAAAGGCATGCCCACCTGTCCCATCAGCCACAAAATAGATATAATCATGGCTTTCAGGGTTAAGTGCCGCCTCAATCGACGCCTTCCCCGGATTAGCAATCGGCCCCGGCGGTAAGCCCGGATATTTATAAGTGTTATAAGGATCATCAAAATCTAAATCCTTGCGCAGCAAGCGCCGCCCTAACGGCCCTTTACCCTCATCTTGAATTTTGCCCTTTGTAATTGCATAAATCACTGTCGGGTCTGTTTGAAGGGGCATACCTTTTTTAAGGCGGTTAATAAAAACACCTGCAATGCGGCGGCGCTCCTCTGCTACACTGGTTTCTTTTTCTATAATCGAGGCAAGCGTCAGTGCCTCTCTCTTGTTTTCTAGCGGCAATCCCGCCTGACGGCTTTCCCATGCTGCATCTAAAATAGTTTGCAAGGCATCCTGCATTTTTTTAATTTTATCGTTGCGCTGCTCTCCTGCCACAAATAGATATGTTTCAGGAAGCAATGTCCCTTCCTCTGGAATTTGGGCAACCTCTCCCTCTAAATCTTCCCTAGCCTCTAGAATTTTTACCACCTGATAACTCGTCAGTCCCTCAGGAATAGTCACTTTACGCTCAAATACATCGCCTGCGCGAACCCTGTGAAGCGCTTGGGCCATTGAAATTTTAGCGGGAAATTCATATTCACCCGCCTTTAAAAACCCTTCTTGTTCCGTCAAACGTGCCGCAATATTAAAAATGAGAGCATTTTCAATAACTTGCTCTTTTTCAAGAAGCGCCGCAATCGCACTCACACCCATTCCCGATTTTACATGCACAAGACGCTGCTGCTCCAAAGGCCCCGCTTCCAAGAATTTATAGATACCAAGCCCGCCAAGTGCCGCGCCGCCCGCGCATAACAACAGTAAAATGGATAAAAGAGAGAGAAAAATACCTTTTTTTTGAGCCATAAATAAAAAACTTTTATAATAAACAAGTTGTGACGTGATTTTTGCGTTCATTTTAGGCACAATAGCATTTGAAACAATACTAAATCACGCCTTATTCGGTCTTTCTGATATATGACAAGCTTTGCGCAAGCCCCCCATCAATGGCAACCCAACCAGAATAGATATATTCTGGAAGAACGCATTTCGTTGTTTTTCACAGCTGTCTGGATTTTATACATTCTGCTCTCACCTCTTTACATCTTTTCAAAAGGATTGCCGCAACCCGCCGATTATCTTCTCTTTTTTTGCGGCTTCCCAGCGCTTTTTGTGACAATGATCCGTCATCGTGGGGGATTATCTAAAGTATTTTTATTTGGGTTTATGTTTGCCCTTCTCACAATGGCCATAAATTTGGTGCATTTTAGTTTTTTATTTGATGACCGATTACTCAAACACAGCGTTTATTACATGTTCAATTTTGCGGCGTTTTATTACACCATTGTGATGTTCCGCCAAAGCCCAGAAATACTCAACCGCCTCACATACATCGCTGTAGCCGCGGCAATTACGTTCCAATTTATCTATGCCCCATTTTTTGGGGGTATAGATGTCTCTCGCAATACAGGCACCTTTAACAACCCAAACCAATTGGCGTATTGGTGCGTGTTATCAACTGCCATTCTGATTATCTTAAAGCGCGATCAGCCCTTCACACTTCTTGATCTAGCCCTTTTTGGAATGCTGCTATTCCTCCAAAGCCTCTCTTTATCAAAAGCGGGACTGATTGTGTCTGCACTGTTAATTCCACTTATTGTGTTTTTACCTAATATGCCAAACTATGGTCGGATACTGACTTTAGTGGGCTTATTTGCATTTTTATTCTCTCAAGCCATTCAGCCTGACACGTTACAGCGCCGCTTTACCCAGATTGAACAATTTACGGCTGTGGCAGATCGCATTCATAATATCGGCGAAGAAGATGATGATAGCGCCTCAGGGCGCGGCTATGACCGAATTATCGAATTCCCCCATTACATTTTCTTTGGGGCTGGCGAAGGTGCTTTCTATCGTTTCGGTATTGGCGCCCAAGAAATTCATTCTGGATTTGGCACTCTAATTTTCAGTTACGGCATTGCCGGCGTTTTATTCTTTTTGATGTTTATTTCCGCTGTCTTCTATCGATTGCCGACACATTATTATTTATTGCTTGGCATGGTTTTTCTGTTTGGAATACCGCACCAGAATATTCGATTTACATATTTTTGGATTTTCTTAGGGATTGCCCATTCACATCATCTTTATTATGCAGCGCGTGATAAGAATTACAAAAAAAAGAATTTGAGCTATCAGAAGATACAAAAATGAAGGAAATTAAGCGCAGATTATAACATTAATCAATTGCACGCATAATAATCGACGCATTCGTCCCGCCAAATCCAAATGAATTAGATAATACAGTCGTGACTTTTTTCTCTTTAGCAACTTTCGGCACAAGGTCTAATCCCTGACATGGATCCGACACATTTTCTAAATTAAGCGTTGGTGGTAAGATACCTGTCTCAATCGCTTTAATAGAATAAATAGCTTCAACCGCGCCAGCCGCGCCGAGCAAATGCCCGATTGATGATTTCGTTGACGACATTGATAAATTGTCCAAATGACCTTCAAATAAGCGTTTCACCGCCGTGCATTCAATACCATCACCAACAGGTGTCGATGTGCCATGTGCATTAATGTAGCCAATATCTTCTGGGTTAATTTCGGCGCGTTTTAATGCGGCCTTCATGGCCCGATAGCCACCGTCACCATTTTCGGCAGGAGATGTAATATGATAGGCATCACCAGAAAGGCCATACCCAATAATTTCAGCGTAAATTTTTGCACCGCGCGCTTTTGCGTGTTCGTATTCTTCAAGCACAAGAACGCCCGCACCTTCAGCAATCACAAAACCATCACGCCCTTCATCAAACGGGCGTGATCCTGCAGATGGGTTATCGTTATACGAAGTTGACAGCGCTCTTGCCGCTGCAAAGCCACCAACACCAAGCGGTGTAACCGCCGCTTCTGCACCACCAGCAACCATTACATCCGCATCACCTAGCATAATAAGGCGCGCCGAATCCCCTATCGCATGTGCTCCCGTGGAACAAGCCGTCACAACTGAGTGATTCGGGCCTTTAAAACCATGACGGATAGATACATGACCCGATACAAGATTGATTAACATTGCCGGAATACAAAAGGGTGATAATTTACGCGGACCACGCTCATGCAAGGTAATCGCACTGTCGTAAATTGTGCTTAAACCACCAATACCAGAGCCAATCAAAACACCAGTGCGTTCAAACTGTTCATCCGTTTCAGGTTTCCATCCAGAATCAGCAATCGCTTCATCAGCAGCAACAATACCGTAAGTAATGAAAGGATCAATCTTGCGCTGTTCTTTTGACGTCACAAAAAGATCAGCGTTGAAAGCGCCGTTTTGGGGGTTTTCATCCGTCGTTTTTGGAATAACCCCAGCAATGCGTGAGGCAAAATCATCTATATTATGAGGCGCGTTAAAATGCTCTATTTTAGACAGACCACTTTTCCCTGAGGTAATACAATCCCAATTACGCGCGACACCAAGGCCATGCGGGGATATTATTCCAAGTCCAGTGACAACAACGCGTCTCATTGTACTTTAATATTCTGTATGAAAAACAGAATGATCAACAATTAAGATGCTGAGTTTTCTGTGATGAAAGAAACAGCGTCGCCAACAGTTTGGATTTTTTCTGCTGCGTCATCTGGGATTTCAACACCAAATTCTTCTTCAAATGCCATAACAAGCTCAACTGTGTCCAGTGAGTCAGCACCTAAATCATCAATGAAGCTTGCGCCTTCATTTACTTTGCCTTCATCTACGCCAAGATGTTCAATAACAATCTTTTTAACGCGGTCTGCAATATCGCTCATAATATCCCCTTACTTTCGGTTGTTTCTATGATTACTTTGATTAACAAATTCGGCTGGACTTTACCAATCCATTGAATGATTGCAAGTCATTTCGTCTTTTTATCACCTTAGGTAGAAATATCATAATAATATCAGATACCTAGATGCTTCCGCATGTGGATAATATCCTCAAAAACATGCGATGCGCCCGCGCTGATTAGCTTTTGTTTTTGGTTTATTTTATCATTTTCATCGCCATGTGAAGCCATCATCACGCCCCAAACCTCCATCCCGGCGGCATTTCCAGCCAGCGTGCCTGTCACGCTGTCCTCTAGCACGAGGCATTTTTGAGGATTGGCATTTACGAGATTGGCGGCCATTAAAAACATATCAGGCGCCGGTTTTGGATTGGGAACATCAATTTTGGTGATGATCTGCTCTGGCGTAAAATGGTCTAAAAAACCCGTAAGTTCCAATGACCGCCAGACATTATCGCGCATGCCATTGGATCCAACAGCAATCTTTGTCTGCGCCTTGCAATCAACAACAAATTCCAACATACCGTGAATGGGTTTAAGCAGTGTGGTCATCGCCTCATTCACGCGGGTAATATAATTATCAACGAGGTCGCGCGGGATTTCGACATCATGACGCGCTTCTAATGTCTGTTTGATCGTCGTCCAGCTAACGCCTGCAAACTCTTGGATACAGCGCTGCGGTGTGTAATCAGTCAAGCCAAATTCGATGAGTAAGTCTGAACTGATTTTATTGTTCAGATATTCGCTATCCACAAGCGTTCCATCGCAGTCAAAGATGATGAGATCATAAGGAAATTTAAAAGTCATAAGAAATCGCAAAAGCAATAATAAGAAGCGTACAAATCAATACTGTGATATTTCGGCGCACCAGGATGTAATCTTTATGTGTCTCTTTTGACAAGCTGGTATCTAACCTGTAAAGCCAGACAAACAAGATCATGAGCATTGGCAAAAGCCAAATTGGATTGAAAACAACCGCGGAGATGACAATAAAAACACTCACGATTGTTGGTATCATACATATAAATTGCAATGATTTATCTTTTTTCTTAATCGCCTCTTTCCAATGCGATCCCGCCAAAAATGACGTTATAAAACCGCCATAAATAAGGATAAGAAAAGCAAAAATTTGTTCAGCAGGCGGATTGAGCAGCATAAACACTGTTAAAAACAAGAAGGGCCCAGCCCCTAAATAGGTGAGTGTTTTATATGTGCTCATCGTCCCTCGACTATACCATAGCCATCCCGCCATTAACATGCAAAGTTGCCCCTGTCATGTAGGCGGCTTCGTCACTGGCGAGATACACAACAGCGCTGGCGATCTCATGGGGCGCGCCCATGCGGCTCATTGGGATAGTGGCGTTGATCTTGGCTTTCTGGTCATCCGTTAAAGCTTCCGTCATCGCCGTAGCGATAAAACCCGGCGCGACGCAGTTCACGGTAATACCGCGGCTGGCGACTTCCATGCCCATTGCTTTTGTCCAGCCCATTAAACCGGCCTTTGACGCGACGTAGTTACATTGACCCGGATTTCCTGTTGTGCCAACAACGGAGGAGATGTTGATAATGCGCCCATTGCGGCGTTTCATCATGCCACGCTGACAGGCCTTGGCGAGTTTGAACGGCGCGGTGAGATTGACATCGATCACTTCGTCCCATTCTTCATCCTTCATCCGCATGGAGAGATTATCGCGCGTAAGCCCAGCATTATTCACGAGGATATCAATTTGACCCATTGCGTCTTCGGCGTCTTTAATCAGTTGCGCGATGCCTTCGGAATTGGAAAGATCGGCGATAATCGCGTGCGTATTTGATCCAAGCTCAGCGGCAAGCGCATCAAGCTTTTCTTTATTACGGCCAGAAATGGCAACAACCGCGCCTTGCGCGTGCAGCGCCTTGGCAATTTCGCCGCCAATGCCGCCTGTTGCGCCCGTAATGAGGGCTGTTTTTCCGCTTAAATCAAACATTTACTCTCTCCTTTAACGAATACTGCACACAGACTAGGGCATGTTTTAATAAAAGAAAAGAGCGTTTTCCCCCTCATCACCATGGCATTTTAACGTCCTTTAGTTCGTTCCCCTGAGCGCCTGATGGGGGGAGGTCAAGTGTTTGATTTTAAACAATTTGCCTTTAGTTCGTTTTTTGGGGAAACGGGGTTTTGATGTAAATTTGGGAGATTGTTGGTTTTGTGTGAAATAAGCCATCTATCAGAATAGCATTATTATAAAGAAAAATATAGGAATTTAGTCTTAAGTTAGAGTTGTGGGCCGCCGCGGGACTTGACTATATTTGGCGCAGGTTCTATTGGTGTACGGCCATGTGTTCTAAAAACATTCAGCTGACTTAAAGCGTCGGAATTAGAAAAGGATAATCCCAGTTTTTCGCTTCCATCAATAAAAACTGAACCAAAGTGAGCAGTACTAAAGTCATAATTGTAGAGAGAATTGTCATCGCGTTTTTCTGCAACAAATATATCTGGTAAAAGTCTAAATGGATGACGTTTTGCAAAAATCTTAAAATCTTGAGTTAAACATAAAACACCACAATTAAAGTGTCCTTTTGGCTTAACTGCAACTATAGCCTCGGGTACTTGCACACTCGTATTCTCTAAAATAACTTCTATAGAGGGGTCATTTAAAGCGTCAACATAAAAACCTGCTTTTTTCATAGCTTGCCTTAGTTGTATTGCCTCTTGTCGATAAGAACTAACCATTATTACTTTCCTGTGTATTTGAGAGGATAAAATTATTTTTCTGATTAAATGTCAATATGAAAATTTAAGGTTAAGCGCTTAACTTCTCGATCAACGCTTCAACTTGCTCTGGTGTGCCGACGCTTTCAACGGTGATGTCGGGGTTAATACGTTTGACGAGGCCGTTTAGGACTTTACCTGCGCCGAGCTCGACCATATCGGTCACGCCGTTTTCGCCCATCCAAAGGACACTCTCACGCCAGCGCACGCGCCCTGTGATTTGATCAACAAGAAGATTTTGAATAGTGGCGGGATCGCTCTCTGCCTGTGCCGTTACATTCGCAACAACGGGAACGGCTGGTGCGTTAATTGTTGCCTGAGCCAACGCCGCCTTCATTTCATCGGCAGCGGGACGCATGAGTGAGCAATGGAACGGCGCGCTCACGGGCAGAAGAAGGGCGCGCTTTGCGCCCGCGTCTTTGGCCAATTCGCACGCTTTTTCGACGGCGTCTTTTGCGCCGCTGACCACGATTTGACCGGGGGAATTATCATTGGCAAGCTCACATTGTGCGCCATCGCTTGATGCCTTATGTGCGATATCGGCGACCACGTCATAATCCAGACCCAAAATAGCGGCCATCGCGCCCGCGCCAACAGGAACAGCGCGTTGCATCGCCTGACCGCGTAATTTCAAGAGCTTGGCGGTATCACCCAGCGCGAACGAGCCCGCCGCCGTTAACGCCGCATATTCACCCAAAGAATGCCCCGCAACAAACGCGCAGGTTTTGGCAAGATCAAGACCGCCTTGTTTTTGAAGCACACGCACAACTGCCATCGACACCGCCATCAACGCGGGCTGTGTATTTTCGGTGAGGTTGAGATCATCGGCCTCGCCAGAAAACATGAGGCCTGATAAGTCCTGCCCCAGCGCGTCATCCACTTCTTGGAACACCGCTTTGGCGTCTGCAAACGATTCGGCGAGGTCTTTTCCCATGCCGATAAATTGTGATCCTTGTCCGGGGAAAATGAAGGCTGAAGTCATGTGTGTGCTCTTTATGCTGTTATCATTAGATCTGTTATTTGCCGCGAAGAATGAGAGCAAAAAGCCCAAAGGTCAAGGTTTTAGGGGGCTGCGTGCCAAAGGTTATACACATCCCCGATAAGTTTTATATGTGCAAAAACAGGCCTTTATCGCTATTCAGTCTATGAACAACAGAAATAGAGTGATTTTTGCCCGCGTTTGGTATATAAGTAATCTTATACAACATTGCAGGAAACTTTTAGCCATTATAGATCCGCGCAAAGGAAATATTATGTCCCGCAATTGCATACTCAGTAAGGCCTGAATAACAGGCCAACTGGCAGGGAAATAGAGGCTGTACTTAACAATCCACTCAATAAGGAGGTGACAAGTATGAGCCAAGCGATTAAAGAAAAATCAATTAAAGTACAAAAAGTACTCGAAGAAACCAATGATGCGTTTCGTATGATCTGTGAGCAGCATGTGAATACGGATTACGCGGATTACGCGAGCACCAGTTCGCTCTCTTCGTTCCAAAAAGCATTAAAAGACCCTGATCTTACCTATGATGAATTGTGCAAGATCCTAAGACGCGCCAGCATTCGCGAAAATCACAGACATTGCAAAACACCGTGGTCTTTATTTATGGCCAATTACATTCAAAAACATGGTAGCAGCAACGCAAACGGGCAGTCCTAAGACCCAGAACGTGCGAAACGCCCTTAGATTTTAAAACCACGCCTCAAAAAGCGTGGTTTTTTCTTGATTTTAGGTAAAGCAGCGCCTATAACACGCCTCATTAGACGATTTATAGATATAAATCCTAATACCTCGCCAGTTTTGAAAGGTACGAAATTGGCTTAATTCCGCGGGAATAAGCCCGTATGGATGTCAACTCAAGAGGAGAAAAATATGCCTTATTATGAAACCGTGTTTATCGCACGGCAAGACCTTAGTGAAGCGCAGGTTAAGGAATTAACGGAAGCGTATTCGAAAATCATTAAAGATGCCAAAGGCAAAATCCTGAAAGTCGAAAATTGGGGATTACGTACATTGGCGTATAAAATCAGCAAAAACCGTCGTGGTCACTATGTTCTGATTGAATCAGACTCAGAGCCAGCGCCGGTCATAGAGATGGAGCGTCAAATGCGCCTATCAGAAGATATTTTGCGTTACATGACTATCAAGCTCAAAGCGCCATCAAAGGGCCCGTCAGCAATTATTGATAAATCAGGCCGCGATACAAGAGACAACAAAGAAACATATGAAAAGGATGCTGCATAATGTCTGACCTTGGTAAAAAAACTTTCTTTAGACGCCCAAAAAGCTGTCCGTTCACAGGCGAGCACGCCCCGGAGATTGATTGGAAAGATCTAAAAACACTCGGACGCTATATTTCTGAGCGTGGCAAAATCACGCCAAGCCGTATCACTGCGGTGTCGAACAAGAAACAACGCGAGCTTGCAACAGCAATCAAGCGTTCACGTTACATGGCGCTTATGCCTTATCTTCGTATTGAAGGCGAACAACGCCCATCATACGACAACAAATACGACAAACGCTCGTAAGAACACAGCAGGAAAGGAATAGAAAATGGCTACACAAGTTATCTTGCTGGAACGCATTGAAAAATTAGGCGCGATGGGGGACATTGTTAATGTTAAACCTGGTTATGCCCGTAATTACCTTTTGCCACAAAGCAAAGCGCTTCGTGCAACAAAAGACAACATTGCTTATTTTGAAACGCAAAAAGCGTCATTAGAAAAAGTAAATGGCGAGAAGAAAAAAGTTGCGCAAGACCACGCAAAGACTATTGATGGCCTTAAGGTTGTCATGATCCGTCAGGCTGGCGAAACAGGCCAAATGTATGGCTCTGTTACGGCGCGCGATATTGCTGATGCTATTAATGAAATGGTGACAGACAAGATCGAACGCAACATGGTTGTGCTTAATCAAAACATCAAAACAATTGGTTTGATCCCTGTTGAAGTTGCGCTTCACCCAGAAGTCAAAGTGACTGTTACTGTGAACGTTGCCCGTACAGAAGACGAAGCAGCGAAACAGGAAAAAACTGGTAAAGCTCATATCACGCAAGATGATTTTGCCCCACAAGCGGCAAATGATATGACGGATGATATGAAGGCTGAATTGATGGATGCAGACGCACTAGAAGCTGAAAAAGCTGCAACTGAAAAAGCTAAAGACAAAGCAGCTGCGGAAGCAGCAAAATCTGAAGCAAAATCTGCCGCCCGCGCCGAGAAGAAGGCTGCTGCCGAAGCAGAAGCCAATGAAGGTGAAGAAGCACAAGCTGTTTTGGGATCAGCAGAGGAAGCAAAAGCATAAGCTTTATAAAACAATTTTTAAAAACCCGCATGATTATCTGATGCGGGTTTTTTTATGCCCGTTATTCACAGGGCGCGCTGGTGGTTTTATTAGGTTTGGGCTAAGATGTGTTTATAAAGGATCATTATGAGTTCAGACGTTTTTTCGATACAGCCCAATTATGAGCAGGACTTTGCACCAGACACGGCGCATAGCGCTGTGAAAAGCTCTGGTCAAAATTTTTCTGCGGTTAAAGAAACACCTGCTTATCAAGAATTGCCGCATAATTTTGAAGCTGAGCAAGGGTTATTGGGCATGCTCCTTGTTGATAATCAACACCTTGAGCGCATCAACGATATGCTTCGCCCCGAACATTTTAGCCACCCGACGCATCAGCGTATCTATCAAACTATCGAAAAAATGGTTGAACGTGGGTTAGAAGCAAAGCCCGCGACGCTTAAGGATTATTTTGAAAAAGATGAGAGTCTTGAGGCCGTTGGAGGCACTGGATATTTGGTTGAGCTTGCGACCGAAGTCCCGATGCTCAATAACGCGATGGATTACGCGAAAACAATTTATGACCGGTATTTACGCCGCGAAATTATCCGTATGAATATGGACTTGTCGCGCGATGCGTATAATTACGACATTGATAAGGAAGCGGTTGATATTATTGAGGACGCGGAAAGTCAGCTCTTTAAGCTCTCCGAAACAGGGGCAACACAGGGCGGATTTGTCACTTTGCGCGATTCTGTTTTGGTGGCGATTGAACATGCAGAAAAGGCGGCCAACACAGATGGTATTGCAGGCGTGACAACGGGTCTTTCTGACCTGGATTCAAAACTGGGCGGTCTTCATAATTCTGACCTTCTTATTTTGGCAGGGCGTCCGTCCATGGGTAAGACAGCACTAGCGGTTAATATAGGATTTAACGCCGCTAAAGCCTATGCCGAAAGCGGCGGCAAAGAAGGCGCTGTTGTTGGATTTTTTTCCCTTGAGATGGCATCCGATCAGTTAGCAGGTCGTATTTTGGCAGACCAGGCCGATATCTCTGGTGATGATTTGCGAAAAGGTAATTTGAAACAAGATGACTTTAGGCGCTTTGTTGAGGCGTCCCAAAGGCTATCACAAATTCCATTTTACATTGATGACACGCCTGCTCTTTCGATTGGCGCAGTGCGAACGCGGGCGCGGCGATTAAAACGTCAACATGGTTTGGGCTTGTTGATTATTGACTACCTTCAATTATTGCGAGGCAGTGGGTCAAAGCAATCGACAGAAAATCGTGTCAATGAGGTTTCAGAAATTACCCGTGGCCTGAAAGCCATTGCCAAAGAATTGCAAATTCCTGTGCTTGCGTTATCGCAGCTGTCGCGTGCAGTGGAGCAGCGTGAAGACAAGCGTCCGATGCTCTCTGATTTGCGTGAATCAGGGTCGATTGAGCAAGATGCCGATGTGGTTAAATTTGTTTATCGGCGCGAATATTATTTGGCCCGCGAAGAGCCACAAAAGAAACAAGGTGAAGATGAGAGTAAATTCAATGATCGTTATGCCGATTGGCAACGTGATTTAGGCGAATGCGCGAGCAAGGCCGAATGTATTATTGTTAAACAACGTCACGGCCCGATTGGGTCAGTGCCGCTTTACTTTGATGCGAGCCGCACGCGCTTTTCTGATCTTGAAGATCGGTATGATTAACGTTGACGGGCAAAAAAAATAATTGGCGGTGGCTTCAAAAGCCTCAACCAATTTCATTTGATCTGGGCTCAGTTATATGTGATCTTTAGCTACAAGGTCATTTCATAGATTATGTAAATTATATATGCAAGATTCAATGACATATAGTGGGTCACTCACGATAGATTTGAAGGCGTTAGAAGACAATTATCGCCTGTTACAATCTGTTGCGGTGCAAAATTGCGCTATTGCAGGGGTAATTAAAGCCAATGCCTATGGATTAGGGGCAATTCAAGTCTTTGATCGGCTTATTACTATTGGGTGTCCGCAGTTTTTTGTGGCGACATTGGATGAAGCACTCGCGCTTCGAGACCATCATCATAACGCGAATATCGCGGTTTTGGGCGGGCTGTTTACAGGCGCAGAAAACACGTACGCCGCCCACAATATTACCCCTGTTTTGAACACGCCGCAGGATATTCAAACATGGGCGGCCATGGCCAAAAGCGTGCAAAGAAAACTTCCCGCCTTTATCCATTTTGATACAGGCATGAACAGATTGGGTCTGAGCGCCGATGAGGCAAAAGCGTTAATTGATGATCAAAGTATTTTAGAGGGCATAGACGTACAAGCCATCATGAGCCATTTTGCCTGCGCTGATGATCACACGCACGCCCTTACGCAAAGCCAGGCCGATCAGTTTGCGGCGATTTCGGCGCATTTTCCGACCATTAAAAAGTCACTGGCCAACTCATCGGGGCTGTTTTTAGACAAGGCATATCATTATGATATGGCTCGCCCAGGCTACGCGCTTTATGGGGGCAACCCGACGCCGCATTTGAATAACCCGATGAAGCCTGTTGCGCATTTAAAAACGCGTGTGCTTCAAATTCGGGTATGTAAAAAAGGGGAGAGTATAGGCTATGGCGCGTCTTATGGTTTTGATAAAGACACACGCACAGCAACGGTCGCTCTTGGTTATGCCGACGGGTTTTTAAGGTCGCATTCGTCATACCCGCATAAACCCAATGCAAAACTCTTTTTTGAAGATACGCCGTGTGATGTAATTGGGCGTGTCTCAATGGATTTAGTAACCGTGGATATAAGCCATATCCCCCAGCTTAAACAGGGCGATTGGCTTGAGGTTTTAGGCTTTAATCAGGGTGTTGATGATCTGGCGGAAACGAGCGGCACTATTGGCTATGAAATACTGACCAGCCTTGGCGCGCGGTACAAACGCGCCTACATCTAAATTTAATCTTTTCAGAGGCTTAGAAACAGGCTACAACTTTTCAATGGCTAAAACACCAACACAAAACGCAGCAAAAGAGCCGATTATAAGCAAAAAAAATTGTCTTATGATGATGAGCGCGTGCGGGATTTTAAGTATTTCTCAAGCTGTTGGGCATAGTATTTTGAGCTTTTTTCAGAGCATCGGCGCGCTTGCCAGCTTTGTGGGGACAGCGGTGCGTCACATTTTCACCCCCCCTTTTTACCCCAAGCTAATTTTAAAACAATTTGTTGATATTGGCTATTACTCTCTACCTGTTGTTGGGATGACAGCCCTTTTTACGGGGATGGTTTTGGCGCTTCAAAGCTATACCGGATTTACGCGTTTTAATGCCGAAGGAGCGATTGCAGGTGTTGTTGCGCTCTCGATGACACGCGAGCTAGCGCCTGTTTTGGCAGGGCTGATGGTGGCTGGTCGTGTTGGTGCGTCAATTGCCGCGGTTATTGGTACAATGCGGGTCACTGAGCAGATTGATGCGCTTGTCACTTTATCGGTAAACCCGTTTAAATATCTGATTGCGCCGCGTATTATTGCGGGCACAATCATGCTCCCCATATTGGTTTTAATAGGTGATATAATTGGGATTTATGGCGGTTATATTGTGAGCATTTATGACCTTGGATTTGCCTCAGGCAGTTATATTCAGCAAACATGGGATATCTTGGAGCAAATGGATGTTATCTCTGGTCTTGTTAAGGCGGCCGTCTTTGGATTTATTGTGACCATGATGGGTTGTTATCATGGATATAATTCAGGGCGCGGAGCGCAAGGCGTTGGAACAGCGACAACATACGCGGTTGTATCGGCGTCTATCCTTATTCTGATTTCAAACTTTATCCTGACACAGGTGTTTTTCTCATGAGTGTGACGCACCCCAAAATCAGACTGCGCGATGTTAAGAAATCTTTTGGTGATAAGATAGTCTTAGATGGCGTGAGTTTTGATGTAGCGGCAGGTGAATCGCTTGTTATCATTGGCGGATCGGGAACAGGGAAATCTGTCACGCTTAAATCTATTCTTGGCCTTATCACTCCCGACAGTGGGGATGTTGAGGTTGATGGCAAAGATGCCTTATCCATGAGCGCCAAAGAACGCGATGCGATGATGCAAAAATTTGGCATGTTATTTCAAGGCGGCGCACTTTTTGACTCCATGAAAGTATGGGAAAACGTTGCCTTTGGCCTGATACAGGGAAAAAGAATACATCGCGATGAAGCACGTGTTATCGCTTTAGAAAAAATTCGCCGTGTTGGCCTTGCGCCACAAGTGGGCGATTTGTATCCTGCCGAATTATCGGGGGGTATGCAAAAACGTGTTGGCCTTGCCCGCGCGATTGCCACAGAGCCTGAAATTATTTTCTTTGATGAACCCACAACAGGTCTTGATCCTATTATGGCCGATGTCATTAATGATTTAATTAAAGAATGCGTCAAAGAGCTTGGTGCGACAGCCCTATCCATTACACACGACATGTCGAGCGCCCGTAAGATTGCCGACCACGTTGCGATGATTTATGAAGGCAAAATTATCTGGAACGGTCCCGTGAAAAGCCTTTATGATTCTGGCAATTCATATGTGGAGCAATTCATTCATGGCCGCGCCGACGGCCCTATTACAAAACATGCCGGCTTTAAGGCCTAAATCTTTTTGCCGTGTTTCAAACGTTATGACCGCGCGCGCAATCCACAGGATCATGCTATCAAGAACCATATAAATTTTGCGCCTTTAACTTGCCCTAAAGCTGTGCCATAACATTGAGCTATGAAATGGTTTAGATCAGCATTACTCGCACTTATCTCCGTCGGGCTTTTGGGGCTTATTGCGGGAGTTGGTGTTGTGTCATTTGTAATCCATCATTACAGCGAAGACTTGCCCGATTACAGCCAATTACAATCTTATGAGCCGCCGATTATTACCCGTATATATGCCGGTGATGGACGGTTAATGGCGGAATACGCGCAGCAGCGGCGTATTTTTATGCCCGTTGAAAAAATCCCAGATATAGTTAAAAACGCCTTTTTAGCGGCGGAAGATCAGAATTTTTATGATCATAATGGTATTGATTTTACGGCTATAGCGCGCGCCGTTGTCGTGAACCTTAAAAATTTAGGGGGCGATCGACGCCTTGTCGGGGCATCGACGATCACACAACAAGTAGCAAAAAACTTTTTGCTGACAAATGAAGTACGTTTTGAGCGAAAAATCAAAGAAGCGATTTTGGCGATGCGGATGGAAAAAGTATTGAGCAAAAATCGCCTCCTTGAGCTTTATTTAAATGAAATTTTCTTAGGGCAGCGCGCTTATGGCGTAGCGGCGGCCTCTCTTATTTATTTTAATAAATCACTTGATGAACTTAGCATAGATGAAGCTGCGTATTTGGCGGCGTTACCAAAAGCGCCGAATAATTATCACCCCGTACGTAAACATGACGCGGCGATTGCACGGCGCAATTGGGTTATTGAGCGTATGGCTGTTAATGATTTTATCACAAACTCTCAAGCCGAACTGGCACAGGCCAAACCACTTGAAACACAAACAAGGCGGGATAATGACGTGGTTGATGCGCAGTTTTTTGCCGAAGAAGTGCGCCGTGAATTAAACAGGCAATATGGCGGCGATAGTCTGTATCAAGGAGGGCTTACTGTGAAAACCAGTGTTGATCCAACATTGCAAATGGCCGCGGAAAAAGCACTGCGGGATGGGTTGATGGCTTATGATGAGCGCCATGGCTATCGCGGGCGCATTGCTAATCTCAAAGATATGGACGCTTGGCAAGAAGGATTAGAAGCGATTGCAATCCCCGAAGGCATGCTTGATGAATGGGAGCTTAGCGTTGTTCTGGATGCCAATGCACAAAGCGCGTCTCTCGGGTTTTCTGGCGGTAAAAAAGAAAGCCTGACATTGGAAGGTGTCAGATGGGCGCGCAAATGTTTACAAGATTGTTATGCCCTTGGCCCCGAGATTATCCGTGTGAGCGATGTTGTTAAAGTCGGCGATGTGATTATTGTTGAAAAAGAAAATGATGCCTATGTCATGCGCCAAATTCCTAAAGTGCAAGGGGCGCTTATTGCGTTAGATCCGCATACGGGCCGTGTTTTGGCGATGCAGGGCGGCTGGACCTTTAGTGCGTCCAAATTCAACCGCGCCACGCAGGCACAGCGTCAACCCGGTTCAGCGTTTAAGCCTTTTGTTTACCTTGCTGCGCTTGATGACGGATTCACGCCCTCATCGCGCGTTCTTGACGCGCCATTTGTGTATGAACAAGCCCCAGGTGATTTTTGGCGTCCAACAAATTATTCAAATAAAGTCTATGGCCCAACGCCCATTCGTGTGGGAATTGAAAAATCACGTAACTTGATGACAGTGCGCCTTGCAGATCATGTGGGTATGGAAAAGGTAGTTGATTATGCCACGCGCTTTGGCATCGCTGATCAAATGAAGCCTTTGCTTTCTTACTCTCTTGGTGCAGGTGAGACGACGCTTATAAAGATGACAACGGCGTATGGTATGCTGGTTAATGGCGGCAAGAAAATAACCCCTACTTTTATTGACCGCGTGCAAGACCGCGATGGAAAGACTATTTTCTCTTATGATCGTCGCGATTGTGCCAATTGTGGGACGCTTATTCGGTGGGAAGGACAACGCGCCCCGAGTGTCGCCGATGAACGGGCGCAAATTGCGGATGAAAAAACAGTCTATCAGATTGTATCTATTCTTGAAGGCGTTGTTGAACGCGGTACAGCGCGTAAAATAGGCGAAAAATTTGATCACCCGCTTGGCGGCAAAACGGGCACAACCAACGAATCAAAAGATGCGTGGTTTATTGGGTTTTCACCCAATCTTGTTGTCGGTGTTTTTGTTGGGTTTGATGATCCAAAATCAATGGGGAAACGTGAAACTGGGTCATCGGTAGCCGCGCCTATTTTTTCCGATTTTATGGAGGTGGCGCTTAAAGATGTATCCCCTACTCCCTTTCGCGTTCCAGCAGGTGTGAAGCATGTGCGCGTCAATGCAACAACAGGGCGCCCACCGCAGCCAGGCGATACAGATGTTATCTGGGAGGCGTTTGTTGCAGGAACAGAGCCCAACACAGAAGCTTTTGCCCATAGTAGCGGTGTTTTAGGCCAGCGCGTTGTAAATGCCCCAGATGCGTTTGATGATGTGAATGGATATGAGCAATTTGGCGTTGAAGATTACTCCGATGGGTATGATCCGAATAATACTGTTGATGTTTACCCCGCAGATGGCCAGAACACTTCGGAAGATAATCCTTTTTCCTATTTCCAAAATCAGCAAAATCAAAACACATCAAATGATGAACGGGTCATAAGGCAGAGTGCGCCATCCAGCGGATCCGCCCCATCGCGCAATAATGAAGATTCATTTTCGGGCACTGGCGGGATTTATTAAAACCTTAAAACTGCTTGATTCAAGTTTAGATTTATCTCATGGTTAAGTCATGGGACAATTTGATACATCATCATTAGCTGGAAAGCTTTTGCTTGCGATGCCCAATTTGGGTGACCCGCGTTTTTACAAGGCCGCCATTCTTATTTGCGCCCATGATGAAAGCGGTGCAATGGGGCTTGTGATTAACCATGTTCTGCCTGATTTAAAGCTTGGAACTGTAATCCAAAGCCTAGAGATTGAATCGAATATAAAAGTTCCAGAGAGTCTTTTAAAACTGCCTGTTATATGCGGTGGCCCCGTTGAGATTGCACGAGGATTTTTATTACATAGTGCCGATTTTGAACAAGAGAGCACAATTAAGGTTAGCCCAGAAATTCATGTTACAGGCACATTAGATGCCATAGAAGAAATGGCGCAAAAGCAGCGACCTCAGAATCTTCTTTTTACACTTGGTTATGCAGGATGGGGCAAAGATCAATTGGAAATTGAAATCATGGAAAATGCATGGATGGTTTCACCTGCTACAAAAGAGCTTGTTTTTCATACGGCGCCCGAAAAAGTCTGGGACAAAGCCATGGCCGCAATCGGTGTGAACCCACATTTAATGAGCGATCAAATCGGTCACGCCTAAAGCGTATTGACAATATTTTATTTTTTCATAATATCCTTTTATGATTATTGTTTCCCGCGCCACAGATTTTTTAAATGCTATAGATCATGGTGACTTACCCCAGTTTGGTGAGCATTACCGTCTTAGCGCTGCGGCGGCTAGTTTCTTAGATGGAATTTTAGGGCGCGATGCCATTGGTGCGCGTCATGACTGTGACGATGCCACATATCATATCCCTATCGATCAATTAAAAGCCTTAGCACAAGAAGCAAGAAGTAAATGTCTGCCTACCCTGAGGCGTCAAGAATTTCGAATACTTTAGGCCGCAAGGCGCGCTTGAATTTTGTCGAAATCTTCAAGCGCTGCAAGGGGTCCAAGGGCGGATAGCGTTGGTTTTTCTGCAAAGATATGCAATGCCATTCCCTGAATATCACGCACAGTAATGGCATCAATTTTTTGTATCAATAATTGAATATCAAGATTGGTATTGGTGTTAATCAAATATTTTGCCTGCCTGTTGACGCGCGATAGCATGGATTCGCGGCTCATAAGAATGCTTGATTTAATTTGTGCTTTGGCGCGGGATAATTCCTCATCCGATACTTTAATATCTCTAATTTTCTTAAGCTCATCACAGATAACAGGCATCAGTTCGGGGAGTTTGTCGGGCCCTGTGCCGGCATAAATTTCAAACTGTCCTTCATCAACGAAGGAGGTGTGACTCGCATAAGTTGAATAGACGAGGCCGCGCTTTTCACGCACTTCTTGAAAAAGCCGCGACGACATGCCGCCCCCTAAAATAGTGGCGAGCAAAACAGCGGCATAATATTTATCATGCGATTTTTCAATGCTTTTAAAACCAAAGACAATATGGCTTTGCTCAAGATCTTTTTCAGTGCGGCTTTCACCGCCTTGATAAGCGGCGGCCTTTAATTCTTGGGTTTTGTCATCAGGCAGATCAGTAAAATATTTTTCTACCATCGCCACAAATTGATCGTGATCCAGATTACCAGAAGCCGAAATTACCAATTTTGACGGGGTGTAAAACTGTGACACATAATCAACCATTGTTTGTTTGGTCATCCCCTCAACAATTTGCGCTGTACCCAGAATTGGCGCGCCAAGCGATTGGTTTGGATAAGCGGTCTCTTGGTAAAAATCAAAGACAAGATCATCTGGCGTATCGTTAGTCATACCGATTTCTTGGACAATGACGCCGCGCTCTTTTTCAATCTCGGCGTCGGGAAAGGTTGAGCGTTGGAGCATATCAGAGAGAATATCAACAGCCATTTCGGTGTGGTCTTTTAAAAGATGAACGTAATAGGCCGTTATTTCACGGGAAGTAAAAGCATTCATTTGCCCCCCAACTGTTTCAATCTGGCTTACGATATCTTGGGCGGTTCTTGTGGATGTGCCGTTAAACATCATGTGTTCAACCATATGCGCCACGCCGTTATGTGCCATATTTTCATGGCGCGTGCCAACATCACACCAAATACCTAGGGCAACAGATTCAACAGTTGGCACAGAATCTGTAATAACACGCAGGCCAGTGGGTAAAGTTGTTGATTGAATACTCATTGGTTAGACTTTCTTTAGAGGGCAATATTAACGATTTACATTTGAACGGACAAAGTCTTGCACTTTGGCCAGATCGTTTTGGAGCGGTGTATAAAGCTCTGTCCGGTCAAAAAGATCAGCCAAATGCGGCGGCAATTGTGGGCGCAGGCCAATCGCTTTTTCAACAGCGTCTGGGAATTTAGCCGGATGCGCGCAAGCGAGCGCAACAAGAGGCACAGAGGGATCTTCGCGCACTTGCATCCCTGCGAACAAACCCACAGCCGTGTGCGGGTCAAGAATATAGCCTGTTTCTTTGTAACAGGCGGCCATAAGTGCTTGGGTTTGATGATCATCGCAGCGACGCGCATCGAACTCTTGCGTAGCTTGGCGCATGTGTTCAGCATTAATTGAAAAGCTTCCTTTTTCTTTAAATGACTTCATGAGTTTTGCAATGCCTGCTGTATCACGCCCTAAAAGATCGCATAAATAGCGCTCAAAATTACTTGAAATTTGAATGTCCATGCTGGGGGACAGAGAAGGCTCTACGCTTTGTGTTTTCATCGATCCTGTCTCGAAAAAGCGAGTAAGGATATCATTGCGGTTTGAACCAATAATAAGACGTTTAATCGGCAGTCCCATTTGGCGAGCCGCATAGGCCGCATAGATATTGCCAAAGTTTCCTGTTGGTACAGCAAAGGAAACTTGGCGCGCTGGCGCGCCCAAAGAAATAGCAGCGGTAAAATAATAAACAATTTGCGCCATAATACGAGCCCAGTTGATAGAATTTACAGCAGATAAATTCATATCCCCACGAAATTTCTTATCATTAAACATCGCTTTAACAAGGTTTTGACAATCATCAAATGTGCCTTGTAAAGCAATATTATGAACATTTGGGGCATCAATCGTTGTCATCTGGCGGCGCTGTACATCTGAGGTGCGTCCTTCAGGATGCATAATGAAGATATCAATATTTTTACAATGGCGGCACGCCTCAATCGCGGCGGATCCAGTATCACCAGAGGTTGCACCAACAATTGTGACACGCTCCCCACGCTGTTCAAGAACATGGTCGAATAGACGCCCCAAGAGCTGTAGCGCGTAGTCTTTAAAAGCCAAGGTTGGGCCATGAAATAATTCAAGCACCCACGCGTTAGGGCCAATTTGTACAAGTGGCGCAACGCAAGAATGATTGAATTCATTTTGATAGACATCCCGCAGGATATTTTTATAGGTAGTTTTATCAATACTATCACCGATAAAGCCTTCAGTGACTTTATAGGCGATATCGGCATAAGGGACGCCGCCCAAATGGCTAATGTCTTCGCGTGATAAAGTTGGCCATTTTTCGGGAATAAACAAGCCGCCATCAGAGGCAAGGCCGTTTAAAAGCACATCGGTAAAGGTTTTATTGGTGTCCGCGCCGCGGGTCGCTAAATATCTTGTCATAGCCCCATTTTAAAGCATAAATTTTGGCAAATGTCACCGTTTGTTCGACTTATTCAGCATAATAAAACCCCGCCCTGTGTCTCAACATAACGGGGTTTTAGAAGGTAAAAATAAGAACCTAAAGGTTTACCTTATTTTTTTGTAGCCTGCTTGTCATCTGGCTTATTTGCTGGCTGGCCAGGTTTGTGCTCTGGCTTGGCTGATTTTTCAGCGTCTGGCTTAGGTGCTAGTTTTGGATTTTGCATGGATAGTTCCTCCATAATGTAGTCTTAAGCGACTACGGCGATATCAAAAAATTTGACATTATAGTGACCCTATACCCTTAATGAACAGCAAAGTAGATTCATTACTCTTTTTGCCAAATACGCAATAAACAATCTTTATGATAATATGATGACAGAAGGTCATAGTGAAACAGCGTAAGATTGCTAGATTATTAGAATTAAGCGGCGCTCAAATAACGGTTTTCTAGATGATTAATGAGTGCGTTGGCATTAAGCGCCGCGCCTGTTACATCTATCATCAATTCATCCATACGCATTAAACGCCCTTTAGAATGAATATTAGTATTCAGCCATTTGGTAATCGGTTTAAAATCCCCCTCGCGCATAAGCCCCGGAATGTTTTGTATTTCCTTTTTCATCTGCATGTAAAATTGTGCGCCCATCGCGTGGCCTAATGTGTAAGATGGGAAATAACCAAATTTGCCGACAAACCAGTGAACGTCTTGGAGACATCCATTAGCATAGCTGGTTGGTCTAACGCCTAGACGTTTAAAGAGACCTTCATTCCATGCTTCTGGAAGATCTTTCACTTTTAAGCTGCCGCTAATGAGTTGGCGTTCCAACTGCATACGCAAATCAATATGAAAGAAATAGGAAATTTCATCGGCATGCTTGCGGTCAACTGTTGGGCAAACACGTGTTTTTAAAGCATGCAGGTTATCAGCGGTCAAGGCGAGTTGCCCAAAGCTTTGGAATAAGCCCTCAACGCGCGGTGAGATGTATTGAAAGAAGGGCTTCATACGGCCCAAAATCATTTCAACCAAGAGCGCTTGGGATTCTTGAACGGCGGCACCTAAGTCTTGCCCCACAGGTTGATAGCGCCACTGCGTTCTTGGAAGACCTTGGATGTAAAGCCCGTGACCCCCTTCATGCAAAGCGCTTTTCATTGATTCAAGAAAGTTTTCGCGATTTGATGTTTTAATAACAAGACGGGTATCATCGGGAGTGCCCCCTTCAACAGGGTTGTGACCGGTTTCATAAAGACCGCCGCGATCAAAATCAAAACCTATTACTTTTAAAAGCTCTTTATTCAGCCAAAGTTGTTTTTGACCTGTATAGAGGCCTTCAAGAGGAATAGGCGTATTATCATTGCTTTGTTTTTCGATGGCTTGGGGTAATAATTTACGGAGTTTTCCATCAAGGTCTTTAAAAAGATTGTCAACATCATCAAGACGTGCACCAGGAATATATTCGCGCATCAACGCTTGATACGGTGCTTCAGTGGGGTGTTCATTATCGATCAAACATTTTGATTCTGCAATTTCGCGTTGCAGGTCGATCATTTCTTGTAAAAATCCCTTTGCCGATTCCCAGTCATTATTTTTTAAAACATCCCGATGACGCCGACGCCCCTCATAAGATAAACGGCCGCGTTTTTCCATGAGCGCTGGATCGACTTTACAGTGATGGCGATACATAATTTCCATCTCATATAAATTCGCAGTATCCCATTCATCCCACTCCTCGGGACATTTTTCGATATGGATGTTTGCCTTTTCAATGAGAGTCGCAAGCTCTTGATTAGCAATATCTTCATGAAGACGGCGGGATAAAAACGCTATTTGGCCAAGGCGGCTTTTATAAGCCCCCTCTGGCATCGCCGTTAAAAAATCACGTCCCAATGTTTCGATGATCGCGTTCATCCGTCCGATATCGCGAAAGCGCATTTTAAGATCCATGTAATTCGGGCAAGCATGATTTTGATACTGCTTGGATACTTCTTCTTCATCAAAATTTTGAGAAGGGGAAGGAAGCTCCAATATTTTTTTGCGGCGGATTTTAAAAGGGAGAATTTTTTTAATTGTTTTGATCCATTTTTCTTTTTTAAAGAAAGAAAAAAGAGATTTAAAGGAGGGTATTAAAAAGGGAAAATGAAAGGACATTATTTCTACCTGTTTTCTTTATATATAAACATGAAATCACTACAGTGTCTAAGTCTTAAGTAAGTCATGAGGCAATAAAAAACCCGCCAATAAGGCGGGCTTTTGAATTATTATAAGTAAAAAGCTTACTTTTTCTTAGCGGCTGGCTTTTTCGCTGCTGGCTTTTTCTTAGCGGCTACTGCTTTTTTAGGAGCAGCTTTCTTTTTCGCTGCTGGCTTTTTCTTAGCGGCTACTGCTTTTTTAGGAGCAGCTTTCTTTGTTGCTGCTGGCTTTTTCTTAGCGGCTACTGCTTTTTTAGGAGCGGCTTTCTTTTTTGCTGCTGGCTTTTTCTTGGCAGCTACTGCTTTTTTAGGAGCGGCTTTCTTTTTTGCTGCTGGCTTTTTCTTGGCAGCTACTGCTTTTTTAGGAGCGGCTTTCTTTTTTGCTGTTGCTGCAGATTTAGTTGCTGCTGCAGATACTTCCGCTGCTGTAGCTGCTGCTTTTTTCGCTGCTGTTGATTTTTTAGGAGCAGTTTTTTTCTTTACTGCTGTAGCTAAAGCCGCTGCCGGCTTTTTCTTTGTAGTAGTAGCCTTTTTGGCCACAGGTTTTTTCTTTGGCGTCGCCATGTCAAATCTCCATTAATGTAGTTTCTGTTTTTAAAATATACTTTTATCGAACGATAATATTTGGATTGGGTTAATAAACTATTATTAAAAAATTTATAACCAAGTGAATGAGTGAGTACACATTACACGAATCATAATACAAAATTACGAAAAAGGAAAACTATTTTTAATAATCACTTTTTCTGAGTCGAACTGAATTTTATCTTCATAGTAAAAAAAGAGAAAATTTCTTTCCTCTTTTTTCAAATCCTTATTTAATCTTTACTGTGATCATGATCACAACAAGACCCATCATGGTGATGATGATGAGCGCTCTCTTGCTTCATCGGCTCGCTGTGGTCGTGGCCACAACATGATCCATCAGCAGAATGAACATGACCCGATTGCACGATAGTAGAGGGCATCGTGCTCGACCCACGTAAAAGGTTTTTAATACGGCTAAAATTCGTCATGGTTAGGTCTTTCTTATTAAAGTATTAAAAATTTTCAATTTTCATTAAAACTAAGCTTATAAAATCCCCATACACAATTTGAAAATTCTCCCGCTGCGAATTGAATAGATTTTTCATTATTTATTATTTTATATACAGTTAAAGAGTGTCTCTGTTTAGGGTATTGAGGATCAAAAACAACAAGATCTGGCTCTGTAGTATCTTGCCAAACATAATCCCAGATGTTCAAACCGTCTATATAAATAGCTTGTCCTTCCGTCACGACCCCTATTAACTTTGCCCTTACTCCCACTCAATCGTGCCCGGTGGCTTACTCGTAATATCATAGACGACGCGGTTAATGCCTTTTACTTCGTTAATCATACGGGTCATGACGCGGCCCAAAAATTCGTGCTCAAATGGGTAGTAATCGGCGGTCATACCGTCGGTTGATGTCACGGCGCGGATGGCGCAGACATATTCGTATGTTCTGCCATCACCCATTACGCCGACCGTTTTAACGGGTAAGAGCACGGCAAAGGCTTGCCAGATTTCATCATAAAGTCCTGCTTTTTTAATCTCATCAATATAGACCGCATCGGCTTGGCGGAGGATGTCGAGTTTTTCAGGGGTAATTTCACCCGGCAAGCGGATCGCTAAACCCGGTCCGGGGAAAGGATGACGGGCGATAAAATCTTCGGGCATGCCAAGTTCGCGCCCCAAGGCGCGCACCTCGTCTTTGAACAATTCGCGCATGGGTTCAACCAGTTTCATATTCATGCGTTCAGGCAGGCCGCCAACATTATGATGTGATTTAATCGTGACTGAAGGGCCGCCAGTAAAGGAGACGGATTCAATAACATCTGGGTAAAGAGTCCCTTGCGCCAAAAAGTCTGCACCGCCAATACGTTTAGCGCACTCATCAAAGACATCAATAAATGTGCCCCCAATAATTTTACGTTTTGTTTCAGGGTCAGAAACGCCGTTTAATTTCCCCAAAAAGAGCGCAGAGGCATCTTCGTGTATAAGGGGGATATTGTAATGATCACGGAACAAGGTCACGACTTGTTCGCTCTCGCCAAGTCGCATCATACCCGTATCCACATAAATACAAGTGAGTTGGTCACCAATAGCTTCGTGTAAAAGCACAGCTGTTACTGAGGAGTCAACGCCGCCAGACAGGCCGCAAATGACTTTTGAACGACCCACTTGGTTGCGGATTTTTTCAATCGCCTCTTCACGAAAGGAGGCCATCGTCCAGTCACCAGAGCAGCCACATATATTATGTGTAAAGTTTTTATAGAGCTCTTTACCGTTTGTGGTATGCACGACTTCGGGGTGGAACTGTACGGCGTAGAATTTTTTGTCTTCGTTGGCGATCATCGCAAAAGGCGCCCCATCCGATTTACCGACCGCTTTAAACCCATCGGGAAGTTTGGCAACATGATCGCCATGGCTCATCCAAACTTGCTCTCTGCCACCTTTGGCCCATGCGCCAGAAAATAGCGGCGTGTCTTCAATAATATCAACATAAGCGCGGCCAAATTCACGGCTTCCACCTGTTTTGTTTTCTTCGCCTTCAACAATACCACCAAGTTGATGCACCATCACTTGTTGCCCGTAACAGATACCGAGCACCGGAACATTCATGGTGAAGACACAATCAGGTACGCGCGGGCTATCCGCATCAAGGACACTACAAGGGCCACCAGAGAGGATAATACCCTTAGGGTTATAGGCCTTAATTTTAGCCTCATCAGCCTGATTAAACGGCCAAATTTCGCAGTAAACCCCGCTTTCTCGAAGGCGGCGCGCAATGAGCTGCGTCACTTGGGAGCCAAAATCCAAAATAAGGATATGCTGGTGGTTCAGGTTGATGTTCGGGGTGATTGTTTTTGCTGTCTGTTCCATAGTTTATGTATTGCATTTACCCCTTGTCTGACAAGTAAAAATAGGGCAAATAGAAAACAAATTAAGGAATTTTCAGGGCAAATGAATCGTTTCTGCCACATATTGGTGTTTACGTGCTTTTTAGTGGGTGTTATAGCCCCCGCTTGCGGTTTTTCATGGGGAGGCAAGTTCAGCGTCATTGAGATATGTACAGCCGAAGGCTTTGAGCGCCGTATCGTTGAAAACAACCAATCGGGCGATCATGGGCAAACGAGCGATCAATGTCAATTTTGTTTCCAAAATGCCCATATAAAAGACTATGGCCTTTTGCCTTTGGATTTACCGGTCTATTATGCCGCTTTAACCCGAAATCAAGTTTATCAGTATCAAAGCGTGCTTATCGCGCATGAGCGCAGCTTACAAAATCCCCGTGCGCCCCCTCCTTCGTTTAGAAAAATTACCCAAAAAATAAAATTTTCTAAATAAGGATTCATTAAAATGAAAAAAACATTACTTATGGGCGCGTGCGCGCTCTCTACTCTAGCTTTTGGTACACCTTCTCAAGCGAATGAGCTTGCCGTTTCCGGCAACCATCATCATGGCGAATACCGTGCAGACGGCCATGCCCCAAAAGGGGTTATGGGGGATCATATGCATGAAAAAGGCGAATGGATGATGTCATATCGTTACATGCGCATGCATATGGAAGATAACCGTAATGGCACGAACGACTTATCTCCTGAGCAAATTGTAACCAGCATACCAAACCGTTTTTTTGGCACACCAATGCAACCTGCTACCTTGCGCGTTGTTCCGACAGAAATGACAACAGATATGCATATGCTAGGCGCTATGTATGCGCCAACAGATAGTGTAACGCTTATGGTGATGGCAAATTATATCAAGCGTGAAATGGATCATATCACCTTTGCCGGTGGAGCCGGGACAACACGCCTTGGAGAATTTACAACCGAAACATCTGGATGGGGTGATACGCGTGTGGGCGGCCTTATCCGTATGTATGATGATAGCAAACACCATATACACCTTAATGCTGGCTTGAGTCTTCCTACAGGCTCTATTAAAGAGGAAGATCAAGTTTTAACGCCAATGGGTACAAGGCCGACAATGCGCCTTCCTTACGCAATGCAGCTAGGATCTGGGACTTATGATCTCATGCCAGGCGTCACTTATACAGGCCGCTCAAACGCCTATAGCTGGGGGGCGCAATATATGGCAACTTTGCGCCTTGGTGAAAATTCGCAAGATTACACCTTAGGCAATAAGCATGAAGTGAGCGCGTGGGGTGCGTATAGTTGGGTGCCCTCTTTAAGCACATCGCTTCGCGTGAGTGCAGAAACAGAAGGTGATATTGATGGTATTGACCGCCGAATTGTAGCTCCTGTCCAGACAGCTAATCCCGATAATTTTGGAGGTGAGCGCATCGCCTTATCGCTTGGTATGAATTATGTCGTTCCAAAAGGCGTACTTGCCGGCCACCGTTTATCAGTTGAAGGAACAGTACCTGTTTATCAAGATCTCAATGGGCCTCAAATGAAACGAGATAATATGGTTGTTTTAGGGTGGTCTAAAGCTTTCTAAGGCTCTCTAAAGCATACAGAACAGAAAAGAAAAAAGGCTCTTTGTTTTCAGCAAAGAGCCTTTTTTATAACTCAATCACTTTAGATCGTTTTAGCCAGAGCAGTAGCAAGTTTTTTACCCTTCGCGCTCAATGTTAAAACTTTGCGGCGTTTGTCATCCTTGGCATATTTTACCAAAACCAGCCCATAAGGTTTACCCATACGGCGGTAATTTGATAAAGCGCCAATTGTTCGTGACATAACCGACATGGAGATCCCTGTTCGCTCTGAAATATCTTTCAGTGATGCGCCCTCATCTTTAACTATTTCAATAAAAACAAGCGCCCATTGCAGTGGAAACTCAGGATCAATCTTTGTAAATTCAGCCAGAGTTTTTTCTAGTTTTTCCATTTTCTTTATTGACATTAGCAGCCCTCCTTTTCGGGAACCATTTACCAGATGTATATGTAATTTGTACATATGGTATATCAATAATAGTTTCGTAATGAAAACTATTTTTTTGAAAAAATGGTTTCAAACCAAGTTCTTTTTTTATTTCGAGTGATAAGGCACGAACCTTTCCTAATTTTATAAATGTAATCATAATTTTCCCCTTACTATGATTGTGATTAAGACTACGCAGCCATCCGGATTGGTGGTGTGTAAATTTTTGTTTGATTGATATAGGATGTAAAGGCACTTCGAAAATGTTTGCGTATGGCCCAGTAAAGCTGGATCATATTTTTCATTTTATCGTGGTGTATTTTTCCTTCCATCGTGCCATATAAAAGCTCAATTAAATCAGTTTCCTGCGCTATCGCTTTTTGCCATTGTTTATACTCCTTAATTGCCTGAAGGCATTGAGCTTTATAGGTCGCTTCTTTATCTGCTAGTTGTTTTATTTCAAAAATACATAGTTCTTGAATCCTTGTTTTTGGCAGTTGATATTGGCCGATTTTGATATTGTCATTCGCTATTTGTTTTTTACACATTATGGTCGCCCCCTTTACTGTTATGTAAAACTTATAGTTGTGTTTTTATAAGTAAAAAATATTAAGGAGAGGTTAATAAAAATCTAAAAACGTTGTAAAAGCCTATTTTTTGTCAATATTTCGTCAAATAAATAAAAAATAATTACACTTTATGGTTGCAAAGACTTTTTGTGATCTCATGAATAATAGTTTTTTGAGCTACCCCAAAACAGTCCTTTGAGAGCCGCTGTGTACCAATTAATAAATCATGCCCCATAATGACGATCGGCTGATGCAAACCATGGATAACAATTGGTGGATGATCCATTGGGCAATCAATTTCCCCTTGGTGGCAAAAAACAGCACCCCGCAATGTCTGAACATGCGATAAATCGCAGGAAAAAAGACTAGGGCAGGAAAATTTAGATTGTGATAAATGAGTACCATTCAAGATCGTTCTTGAAAAATAAGCTCCATGGAAGTTTGCACCACCACAGTCACTATCGGCAAGGCAGGTATCTTTCAAAATGGCCGTCCTAAAATCAGCGCCCTTAAATAAACCATCACTCATATCTGCCCCCGTTAAATCGGCGCCCCATAAACAGGCATGATTCATTTTAGCCATATCAAGGCGCGCGCCTGATAACTTAGCGCCTCTTAAGTTAATATTATGAAGGGACGCCCCTTCAGAGACTGCTTCTTCGACAGATTCTTTTATTGTTATATAAGAGCTTTTGAAAAGTGTATCCCCACACACAGAAATTAAACGCATTATTTACTCCTTAATTATAAATGTTTAATGCCAACTAAATATAGTGTTGGTATATGGCGATTATAATGTCAAGAATATTTAATTAAATTTAGGAATTTTTTCTCTGCAAAATGGCTGCAAAGAAGCCATCAGTATTGCTTTGAAGGGGAGAAAGCCTCAAGTAAGGGTCTGATTCTGGCTTTTTTCCCCAATTACTATCCCATATCTGAGAGAGAGGCAAAACCTCATAATCAGGGTGTTTTTCTAGGAATTTTTTAACCTGATTTTCATTTTCTTCAGGGAAAAGAGAACACGTGGCATAAACCAAACGACCTTCTGGCTTTACCTTATCGGCTACGCGTTCAAGAATTTCTTCTTGCATAACTTTAATTTCATCGAGGCTCGGCCCATATTGATTCCAGCGTAAATCAGGGTTTCGGCGCCATGTGCCCGAGCTTGAACACGGGGCATCAACCAAAACAACATCCATCGTCCCTTTTTGACGGCGTAGCCATTTACGGTTTTTTTCATCCTCCAAAGAGCGCACTTCAATATTATGAACGCCTGCTTTTTTATACCGTCTGCGCCCCTTTTCAAGGCGGCGGGAATCGTTATCCATCGCCATAATGATCCCTTTGTTTTCCATCTGCGCCGCCAAGGCCAGCGTTTTGCCGCCCCCGCCCGCACAAAAATCAAGGACACGCATACCCGGTTTTACGCCACATACAAGCGCAATAAGCTGTGAGCCCTCGTCTTGGATTTCAACAAGACCCGCATGAAAGGCTTTTGTTGCGCTCATATACGCTTTACCTTCGACACGTAAAGCCACGGGAGAATAAGGCGTTTTATGGGTTATAACACCATCTTTAGCGAGAGATTTTTGCACGCCTTCAATATCTGTTTTAATGGTATTAACCCGAAGATCAAGCGCCGCAGTTGGCAGCATGGCCTTTAATTCATGTTCGAAATTGTCACCATAAAGCGCCTTTAGGCGATCCACCGCCCATGGAGGGCATTCAGCGCGTACATCGTCGGGCATCTCATCATGATCTAGGGTTTTGCCTTCAAGCTGTTTGATGATTTGGTACTCTTCACTGGTTAAAACTTCAGGAGAATATTTTTCACCATCAAAAATTTGATCAAGCAAGAATTTGTTTTTTTCTTCGGCCAAACACAAATAAGCAAGAACACGAAGGCGCGGTGTATCGGCACTTTTTATAGTATCCAGCCACCAACCAAGCCGCGCCGTTGAACGCATTACGTCATAGGCAAGTTCAACGATTGAAGCCCGATCTTTAGAGCCAATATAGCGCTTATGCTGCATGTAATCGCGTAACACATTATCCATAGGGATACGGCTTTTGGCGATACGCTCAGAGATATCAATAACAGCTTGTATACAAGCACCTTGTTTCATAGCCCTGTTCTAAAGTTTTTAAGGACAAAAGGAAAGAAAAAAGCCCCTCTTTAGATAAAGAGAGGCTTTTTCTTATTCTAGATGTTTACCCAGATTATTCAGCTGATGGCTCATCCATTGTTGATTCAGTATCTGTTGACTCATGTGCTTTATCAGCCATGCCTTCAACAGCTTCTACTGCCGCTTCTGTAGCAGCGTCTTCACAGACTTCTGTTACAGTACCGTCTTCAGCCACAACTTCTTTACAAGCTGTTTCAGTTGTTACTTCTGCCACTGGCTCTTCATATGCTTTAACAGGTGTTGAAGCAAAACCAAGAACGAATGCGAGTGTCATTATGCTTAGATATTTCATTATGTTATCTCCTTTAACAAAATAGTTGAGGGAGCATATTCCAACGCTTTAAAATAGCAAGAGGATATTCATATAAGCTTGACCGTTCATACATATTTTTATGCTTTTAACGTCACGATAGCGCCAATCGCCAAAAGGGTCATACCAACGAATTTTTGCATCGTGATCGGGCGCGGCATATCTGAAAGGACGCCATAATGTGATAATATGGCAGACATAATAAGAGCGCCAGCCGTAGATAAGGACGCCAGCACCGCAACGCCAAGATAAGGCACAACATATAAAGCGGCAGTGACATAAAAAGCCCCTAAAGCGCCGCTCACGAACATCCACCATTTCAAGCCTGACATCTCTAATGTCATAAATTTTCCTTGAGTGATCATACCGAGCACAAAGAGCAGAACTGTGCCAAAGGCAAAAGAGATAAACGATACCCAAATCGCTGAATCAACATGCTGATTTAGCTTCGCATTCGTTAGGGGCTGAAACGCCGTCATCGCTCCCGCCATAAAAGCGAGAACAGGAAATAAGATGGCAATATTCATGAGGTCACACTCCTTGTTATTATAACGTTTCTGCTAACAAGGGGTTGTTAGCGACCAGTTATAACAGAAAGATTGCGCCATGCATAGCAGGCTTCTTTGATATGAGAGCGACCCATCTCAACCACTTGCTTACCAACGCGCGCACCGCCAAGCGCGTTATAAAACGCACAAGCCCGTTTATTTTTTTCAATGGCCCAAAGGCACATGGATTTGTGGTTTTGCGCCATTAATTCCTGCGCAGCAAAACTCATAAGGGTGCGGCCATACCCTTTTTGGAAATAGTCGGGGTGAATGTAAATGGCATAGATTTCTGAAGAATAAAGCGGGCGGATTTTTGATGTTCCCGCGGGTGGAGTTCTTAGTTTACCAAAACTCACAAGACCGACGGGGGTATTATCGACATAGCCGATATAGGTTTGCGTCTCTTCCGCGCTCACCCATTGTGACCATTTGGCCTCGTAGCCTGCTTTGGAAAAGCTTGCAAGATAATCCGGATCAACGATGCCCTCCTCTGCAACAAGCTTACTTGCCAGATGAACACCCGCAAGGTCGCAGATATGATCTTTTGATGCCCTAATAATCTCCACAGGCGTTAATCTTGGGTTCGGTAGTTTGGCGCTTCACGGGTGATGGTAATGTTATGGGCATGGCTTTCTTTAAACCCAGCACCTGTCATACGCACAAACTCGGCTTTCTTCTTCATGTCTTCAATAGTGGCAGAGCCTGTATAGCCCATCGCGGCGCGAAGGCCGCCCACCATTTGATGAATAACATTCCCTACAGGCCCTTTATAAGGTACGCGCCCCTCAATACCCTCAGGGACAAGCTTATTTGAATCCGTCACGTTGCCTTGGAAGTAGCGCTCTGACGAGCCTTTCACCATCGCGCCCACTGACCCCATACCGCGGTAAGATTTATACGATCTGCCTTGATAGAGAATAATCTCGCCGGGCGCTTCGTCCGTTCCAGCAAAGGCAGAGCCCATCATGGCAACGTCCGCGCCCGCCGCAATAGCTTTGGCGTAGTCACCAGAATATTTAATCCCGCCATCGGCGATAACAGGGATTTTCTTTTTAGACGCCACAGCGGCCACATCCATAATAGCGGTAAGTTGGGGTACACCAACGCCCGCAACAACGCGGGTTGTACAAATTGATCCAGGGCCAATGCCCACTTTAACCGCGTCGGCGCCCGCATCTATAAGTGCCTTACAAGCATCACCTGTCGCAATATTGCCTGCTATAATTTGTACTTTATCGCCGTGGGTCTTTTTAATGCGCTCAACCATTGTCAGCACGCCTGCAGAATGACCATGAGCGGTATCAATCACAATCACATCAATTTCAGCGTCGGCTAGGGCAGCGGCACGTTCAATGTTGCTGTCCCCTGTCCCAATTGCCGCGCCAACGCGAAGACGGTCTTGCCCATCTTTGCACGCATTTGGGAAAGCGCGCGCTTTTTCAATGTCTTTAACCGTAACTAAACCCGTGCAGCGCTCTTGATCGTCAACCACCAAGAGTTTTTCAATGCGATGTTTATGAAGAAGTTTTTTCGCTTCTTCTTTATCAACGCGGTTATAAACTTTTACCAAATTATTGGAGGTCATCAGCTCTCTAACGGGTTGCATAGGATTTTCGGCAAAGCGTACGTCTCTATTAGTCAAAATACCAACAAGCTTGCCTGTACGCTTTTCAGTTACAGGGATGCCTGAAATCTTATGATAATCCATCATGGCAAGCGCATCAGCGAGAGTTTGTTCGGGTTCAATCGTAATTGGATTGACCACCATCCCTGATTCATAACGCTTTACACGACGTACAGCTTCGGCTTGTTGTTCAACCGTGAGGTTACGATGAATAACACCAAGTCCACCATGTTGCGCCATTGCAATTGCCATTTCTGTCTCTGTTACTGTATCCATCGCAGAGGAGATGAGCGGAATAGACAGCTTAATTTTTTTTGTCAGTTGCGTGACCGTACTCACACCATCAGGAAGTACATTTGACGCCGCAGGGACAAGGAGCACATCATCGAAAGTGAGCGCTTCGCGTATTTTTGAACTGGTCGATGATTTTGTCAGCATGGGCAAATTCCTTATGGGCAATAACTATTGAATTTGCAGCATAGATATACGCTTTTTTTAATAAAAGTAAACGATAAACTCTTCAAATAGTCGCAATAGTCGCTATAAAAGCCCTATGGATATCGATATGACCGCTGTCACATTCTTCAAAGGCTTCTTTTTAGGGGCATCTTTAATTATGGCGATTGGCCTGCAAAATGCATTTGTTTTGCGTCAAGGGATAAAAAAACATCATGTTTTTGTCACGGCGCTAACCGCGAGCCTTATAGATGTCATGTTGATTGGCTCAGGAGTTTTAGGGTTTGGCGCGCTTCTTGAAAAATTTCCAAGCCTCATTACCTATATTACATGGGGAGGCGCCGCATTTTTAATTGTTTACGGTGCAAAATCATTTTACCGCGCGTTTAAGCCAGCAGTCTTAAGTCAGGACCAAGCCAAAGGATTGATACAACAAGGGTCAGCCAAAGAAATTATCCTCATTATCATGGGAATCAGCCTTCTCAACCCGCATGTCTATCTGGATACTGTTGTTCTTATAGGCGGCCTTGCGGCGGGATATGGAGAACAGGGCAAATACATATTTGGTCTTGGCGCGATGATCGCTTCATTTTGTTGGTTTTTCGCCCTTGGTTATGGGGCGCGTTTACTAGCGCCGTTTTTCCAAAAACCAAAATCATGGCAAATCCTCGATTTCCTCATCGCCCTGATTATGTGGGCGATAGCGGCGAGCTTGCTTTTAAAATAAATAGAAGGGCCTTAAACAGCGGGGACTATGACGCACGGGCTTGCTTTATGGGAGCGTCTATCATCTGGGTGTACGTCATTAAAAACTTTGATTTCGCCGCTACAAATTCTTTGATTTAAGGTGGCTATCTCATCCTCCGACAGGGGGGTCATTGATTGCCGACTGTAATCTTCTGGCTTCAAGCGATTAAATTCATCCCGCGCTGGCGATGCGCCAGGCTCAACACATAAAAGATCTAATTTTTGTGACTTCCGGTCTGCAGATATCTTGCCTTCCAAATCAAACATATCAGAATCATCAACAGTGAAGCTGCCATCGAATTCTAACCCTTGTTTGGGTGATGTGTGGGAGGAAAATCCCCGAGATTCTATTTTAAAACCATGTGTTGCCATGTTCACATCATATTGACCTGAGAAGAAATAAGGGGCGTTATAGCCATATTGATGACGATTCTTATCATTCAAATCAAAATTAAAGAAAATGATTAAACCGTTTTCACCCCGAAAAGCAGCGCTAACAGGTGGAAATTCTCTCTTACATGATGGAAATTCAACAAGACCTAAACCCGCATTAGCCTCATTAAGAGCAAAAAATGCTGCTCCCAACCCAATTGATAAAAAACCTCGCCTATCCATAAAACCACACTTGTTTGAAACTGGTTACTATAAGTAATATATTGATGTGATTATGTCAATTAATTATTACATTTATGACGGCCTTGCGTCGGGATAAGGAGAACAGGGCAAATACATATTTGGTCTTGGCGCGATGATCGCTTCATTTTGTTGGTTTTTCGCCCTTGGTTATGGGGCGCGTTTACTAGCGCCGTTTTTCCAAAAGCCAAAATCATGGCAAATCCTCGATTTCCTCATCGCCCTGATTATGTGGGCGATAGCGGCGAGCTTATTGTTAAAATAATTTAAAAGTTAGGGTTTGTGCCTTGCTTTGGGCCTTTGAGTGAAGGCGGAACAATTAACATCTCGCTTCCCGGCCTGCGAGCGTCATAACCCCGTAATTGTGACAGAACCCTATGTGCTTCCCTCAAGTCAGGACTACCATTATCAGCGGCATAAAATTCAGCCGCTAAACCGTCTGCTATAATATGAGGGTCATAAGTTTTTGGAAGCATTTCCTCAAAAAGACCATTTAAAGTATCTAATCTTACAACCTCTCCTTCAGTTTCTACATGGTATATTAATCTCCCCGTTTGAAGATCAGTAAATTTTGAGTCATTAATGATTGCCCTCACATCGATTGCATGTCCAGTCACCACTGTTAAGACTCTGGATAAATCGTCAGCCGCAACTCGGTACCGTGACGTTCCAAAAATTTCACTGAGTGACATATTCCTACTCTCCTGTTATAATCACTGTATGACGTTAGCATGAATAGCTTAAAAAAGAGTTAAGGAATTAACCCCGAAAGCCCTGCGCGATCATATAAGTCTCCGAGCTTTCTTTTCGGCTGGCGGGGGGTTTTATATGTTTTATGGTTTTAAAGTCTTTTTTCATAGCGGCCAAAAGCTCGTTTTGAGTGCCGCCTTGGCGCACTTTGGCGATAAAAGTACCGTCTTCTTTTAAAACATCCTTAGCGAAATAATAGGCAGCCTCAACCAACATCATAATACGCAAGTGGTCAGTATTTCTGTGCCCTATCGTGTTGGGCGCCATATCAGACATCACAATATCGGCTTTTTCGCCCTTCATCATCTCAATCAGCTTATCAGGGGCATTATCATCCATAAAATCCATTTGAATTGTGTCAACACCGGGGAGTTCATCCATCTCTAATATATCAAGGCCAACTACCTGACAGCCTTTTTTCGCAGCGACCTGACACCAGCCGCCGGGAGCAGCGCCCAAATCGACAACCATCATGCCCTTTTTTAAAAGCCCGATTTTTTCATCAATTTCGATGAGTTTAAAGGCGGCACGGCCACGATAGCCTTCACTTTGAGCGCGCGACACGTACGGGTCATTGAGCTGTCGTTCCAACCAGCGCGTTGAGGCAATAGTTCTTTTTTTCGCCGTTTTAACACGGACTGTTTTTTCCCGTGAGCTTCTCTTTTTTGTCATGTTCTATAGTACCATAACAACGGAAGAAATGCAGAAAGAAAGAAAGAATATTGAAATACTCGCGCCCATAAACACGTACGGGTCTGTATTTTTAGAAACTGCACTCAGGCCAAAAAACATACTCATGAAAAATCCATAAATCGCCATACCTTTATAAAGGGCAGGCCATTGAATAAATGTTAAAATACCTGCATCAAAACCGATCTCGTGCATTAATTCAACCTGAAGGCGCAGCATAAAGATGCAAGATAGGGCAAACAGAACTGATTTCACACGATTTTTCTTACCCACAGCTAGAAAAGCGATAGGCAGCCATGCCAAATCAATCCAGTTTAGTATTATTTCGATCATTTTGTGCCTATTGCGCCGTTGCAAGCGAATAGAGATGTAATCATTATCTGTATCGCGTTATCCTCATTATCACCACAATTAAGAGCTTATATAAAGAATGATGTTTAAGAAGACCAAATATTTTATCGCCATCGTCATTTTAGCCCTGATGACGCAAATAAGCGCGGCGCAGGCGCAAACGATCATTCGCGATACAGAAATTGAAGCCATGCTATCAGAGTGGTTTAAGCCGATTTTTGAGGTCAATAATATGGATCCCGAGCAGGTCAATATTATTTTAGTGCAAAGCAATGACATCAATGCCTTTGTCGCGGGCGGAGCCAATATCTTCTTCTACACAGGTCTTATTCAAGAAACCTCGAGCCCAATGGAATTGATTGGAGTTATGGCACACGAATTAGGACATATCTCTGGCGGGCATTTGGTAAGATCGCGCGAGGCATTAGAAAGCGCCTCTTATGAGAGTATTCTTGGCACACTCGTTGGTATCGGCGCCGCGCTTGCCACAGGAGAAGCAGGCGCCGTAGGCGCTATTGGCGGAGGCAGTAACTCTATGGCTCAGCGCCGCTTTTTATCCAAAGTGCGGACTTTTGAATCCAGCGCCGACCAAGCCGCTATTTCCTCAATGGAACGCGCACAATTAAACCCAGAAGGGTTACTCACCTTTCTCAATAAGCTTGAAGGGCAAGAGCTTGTGCCTGAATCACAGCAAAGTGAATATGTCAGAACGCACCCCCTCACACGAAGCCGTATCAGCACAATTGAAAACGCTGTTTCCCAATCGAACTACAAAGACCAAGCGGTACCAGAAAAATGGATAAGGCAGCATGAATTAATGAAAGCCAAGCTTTTGGGATTTATTAACCCTGAGCATGTCATGTGGGTCTATGATGATCGGGATCAATCCATCCCCGCGCAATATGCCCGCACCATCGCCGATTATAGGCAAAATAATATCAAACAAGCGCTTTCTGGTATTGATCGGCTTATTGCATTAGAGCCTAGCAATCCTTATTTTTATGAAATAAAGGGGCAGATGCTCGTTGACTTTAGCCGCGTTGGAGAAGCCATAGCGCCTTATGAACAAGCGCTTAAACTCAAACCCAATGCCGCCCTTATACGTATTGCGCTTGCTCATGCCCTTATAGAAACCAGTCAGGACAACAAAGCCAATCTGAATGCAGCGATTGATCATTTAAAGACCGCCGCAGTGAGAGAGCGGCGCTCATCGCAAGTACAGCGCCTTCTTGCCACGTCTTACGGGCGCCTTGGACAAGAATCACAAGCCAAACTGCATTTAGCTGAAGAAGCCTTACTACAACAGCGCTTTGATTATGCCAAACAACAAGCAACGAGTGCGTTAGAGGGTTTAACGGAAAATACATCTAGTTGGTATCGTGCCAAAGATATCTTATCCTTCATAGAGACGCAAAAAACCTCATAAAAATCCAGATTTTGCACTAGCCAGCAAAATAGAGTTACACTAGACTATTATCAGTATTTTTCAGATTGCACTTAATTTAAGCGATCATCATAAACACAAAAAGGAGATTTTTCGTGACCCGTTTTTTAACCGCTCTTATTGCCTTAACCTTCGTTGGTACATTTGCCACTGCACCTTTAAAAGCCCAAGAATTCTCAGATGCCCAAAAAACAGAAATTCAAAAAATGTTTAATGAGTACCTGTCTCAAAGTGGGGAAGCTATTATCAATAGCGTCAATACCTTCCAAGCAAAACAAATGGAAGAGCAGCAAGCAGCAGCTAATGAAAAAGCAAAGGGCTTTATTGAGACGATCAAAAAATCAGACAATAACACCATTGCGGGTAACCCAGCGGGCGATGTCACAATTGTTGAATTCTTTGATTATAATTGCGGATATTGCCGCAAAGCGTTGATGGAAGTTGAAAAGCTTTTAGAGGCTGACAAGAACGTCAAATTTGTTTTCATTGATATGCCAATCCTTGGGCCGCAATCTATGGAAGCATCGAAATGGTCTTTAGCTGCGGCAAAACAAAATAAGTATTTTGATTACCACCGTGCGATCATGAACCATAGTGGCCCCAAAGATGAGAGCAGTCTGACGAAATTAGCGCAGGACCTTGGCCTTGATGTCGAGCAACTTAAAAGCGATAAAGACAGCCCTGAGATTGATGCTATGATCCAGAAAAATCTTGAACAAGCCACCGAAATTGGTATTCAAGGGACGCCTGGATTTATCATAGAGACAGAAGTAGCCCGTGGTTACATCACCGCAGATCAAATGCAAGAAATGATCAAAAAGTTCCGTTAAAGATAACGGCAATAATTTTAATATTTAGAAGAGTGCGATGAAGATAAAAATAAATTTGAAAACGATTTTTTATCGCGCTTATCTTACCCTTTTGGCGCTTATTGCCGTTTACGCTATTTCAGGAATTGTTTTATTTAAATCTGTTATTGAGACTATTAATAATCCGGCCTCTTTTCAAGTCACTGGTGACCTTAAAAGCGATATCACAGTTGTTGAGTTTCTAAATTACAGCTGCCAATTTTGTAAGGCGATCCACCCAACAGTTAAAGAACTGCTCGAAGTGCGTAAAGATATTCGATATATCGCGCGTCCTATTCCGTTTGAGAGTGATCCCTCAACACGCCTGACGAAAATTGCGATGGCGGCTGGGTTGCAGGGAAAATTCTGGGAAATGCATAATGCTATTCTTGAGAACCCTAATGTATTCATTGATGATGCGTTTATAGAAGAAACCTCTATTTTATATGACATTGACTACGCCAAGTTAAGTGAGGATATAGAGAGTGATGAAGTAAAAAAACTGATCAAAGAAAACGAAGAAGCTATTGCTAATTCCGGCGTAGAATACATACCGAGCTTTATGGTCGGCACTAAAATTTACCTCATGGGTGAGGAGCTGCCGACATTGACTGATTTAATTGAAATGGTAAACGAGGCGGCGCAGTAAAATGATAAAAACATTTTTAACACTCACTTTTTTTACAATTTTTTTAATGCCCGCATTTTCGAATGCTCAAGATGATCCCATCATTCGCGATATTCATATCTCAACGCCTTATGCTTTTGGCACGATGCCCGGTGCAACAACAGGCGCTGCCTTTATGAAGATTTATAATAAAGGATCTGAGGATGATAAGATTATTAAGGTAAAATCCAAAATTGCCAAAATTAACGAGCTTCATGAAAACCTCATTGATCCCGATGATGGGAAAATGATGATGCGTAAAGTAAAATATATCGACCTGCCCGCAGGCGGTCACGCAGACCTTCACCCACAAGTGCACCATGTCATGTTCATCAAGATGACAGAGCCGTTGGTTTTGGGAACAAGTGTCGACATCATCCTGACATTTGAAAAATCAGGAACTTATAAAGTGACTGTCCCCGTCGTTCACCCTGGCGTTATCCCCGAAGAAGAACCAATGCCAGAAAAAATGACGGCAGAGCAATTGCATGATCAAGCAGTTCCCGCTTATTATGGCGATGTTGAAAGCACTGGAAACCCAGTCTATAAACGGATTAAGTAGTCTTTCTTATGGCTGATATATTGATCCTCAATGGTCCTAACCTCAATATGCTCGGCGTAAGAGAGCCTGAGATATATGGGTCAGAGTCGCTTGAAGATATTAAGTCGCGCTGCACCAAAAAGGCGCAATCTTTAGCCATGACGATTGAATTTAAACAATCCAATCATGAAGGTGAATTGGTTGAATGGATTCAAAAAGCGCTGGGGCATATTAAAGGGATTATCATTAATGCCGCCGCCTATACGCACACATCGGTTGCCATTCATGATGCGTTAAAACTGCACAATATACCCATCATAGAAGTCCATTTATCAGACCCTATGACACGCGAAGAATTCAGGCATTTTTCTTACATTGAGCCCCTCGCCGCCCATGTCATTAAAGGGAGAGGGGCAAGCGGCTATAGCGAAGCCTTAGAAATCATGAAGAATGAAATTTCTCAATAAAAACCCCCTTCATTACATATCAAATATGGATCAAAATGGGAAATAGGGGCCGAATATTTAAAAAAATCAAGGACATTCCATAATGAATAACTCCGTCTTTGACTTCAGGATTGTTTTTCTTTATTGATTTGATGTTAAAGACGGTAATAAACGAATTAAATATTTACATAAGGGTTTATTGATGAAAATTGATTCTAAAGCAATTAAAGAGCTTGCAGCTTTATTAGATGAGACAGGCTTAAACGAGATTGAGGTTGCTGAAGGCGACCAAATGATCCGTGTGAACAAGGGAGCAATGATGGCGGCAAATGCCATTGCTGCTGCACCGATAAATATGTTATCAGACCCAACAATACCTCAAAGCGCCAATAAAGACGCCCCATCTTCAATTACAGGCGACCATCCGGGCGCCGTTACATCACCGATGGTAGGAACAGCTTATAGTAGCCCCGAGCCGGGCGCGCCCAATTATATATCAAAAGGAAAAAGCGTTTCTGAAGGCGACACGATCCTTATTATCGAAGCCATGAAAGTGATGAACCCCATTAAAGCGCATAAATCTGGAACAGTGACACAAGTTCTTTTTGAAAATGGCCAGCCGATTGAATTTGGGGATGTTCTTGCGGTTATTGAATAATTAAGGCCTAAAACTACACCATAGCCAACCATAAGTGAGACGTTATCATGTCTAAAAAAGACAAACCTTTATTCAATAAAGTTTTAATTGCCAATCGTGGTGAAATCGCCTTGCGTATTATTCGTGCCTGCCGCGAAATGGGGATTGGCTCTGTGGCTGTACACTCGACAGCCGATGCAAATTCTATGGCAGTGCGTTTGGCCGATGAATCAGTTTGTATTGGCCCGCCGCAAAGTAAAGATAGTTATCTCAATATCCCCGCCATTTTAACAGCCGCCGCCGTAACGGGCGCGGATGCTATTCACCCGGGTTATGGATTTTTATCAGAAAATGCGGAATTTGCCCGCATGATTGAAGAACATGGTTTTACGTTTATCGGTCCGCGCCCTGAACATATTGACAGTATGGGCGATAAAGTTGTTGCTAAACAGACTGTAAAAGCGCTTGGATTACCTGTCGTACCTGGCTCTGACGGGGCAGTTGAAAGCGTTGCCGATGGTATAGCCTTTTGCCGCGAGGCAGGATTTCCTATCCTTATTAAAGCGGCCTCTGGTGGCGGCGGTAAGGGAATGCAGGTTGTTCGTGAAGAAAGTAAATTTGAAGAAGCCTTCACCACAGCGCGCCGTGAAGCGCTTGCTAATTTCGGTGATGATACAGTCTACATTGAAAAATTTCTTGAAAAACCGCGCCATATTGAAATCCAAGTTTTTGGTGACAAATATGGTAATGCCATTCACCTTGGTGAGCGCGATTGCTCCATCCAGCGCCGCCATCAAAAACTAGTCGAAGAAGCGCCATCGCCGTGTTTAACAGAAGATGAGCGAAATGCTATAGGCTCTCTCGCCGCAGATGTGATCCGCAAAATGGGTTATGTTGGCGCAGGAACGATTGAGTTTCTATATGAAGGTGGTCAGTTCTTTTTCATGGAAATGAACACACGTATTCAGGTGGAACATCCCGTCACAGAAATGATTACAGGGATTGATTTGATTGCCGAACAAATCCGCATTGCCGCAGGTAAAAAACTGCGTCTGAATAAAGAAAATATTCGTCTGCGCGGTCATGCTATTGAAGTGCGTATTAACGCCGAAGACCCTGACACGTTTATTCCCTCTCCAGGTAAAATCACACAATTTCACGCCCCGGGCGGTCTTGGCGTGCGTTTTGATAGTGCGATTTATGGTGGGTATTCCATTCCCCCTTATTACGATTCAATGGTTGGCAAACTGATTGTCCATGCGCGTAACCGCGAGGAAGCCATTCGCCGTTTGCGCCGCGCAATTGTTGAAACCGTGATTGATGGAATCAAGACAACACTGCCCCTTCATTATTGGATCACAGAACAAGAAGAGTTCTTAAAAGGTGATTACGATATTCACTGGTTGGAAAAAAAATTAGCGGAAAAAGCTCTTAAAGCCGCAATTAAAAAATCCTAAACGCAGAAGGTGTTGACCACCCTCACCCCAGAGATAATATTAGAGGCTTATCGCATAGGAATATTCCCTATGGCATCGAGTGCTGATGATCCGCATTTTAATTTTTATCGCCCAGAGCAGCGCGGGCTTTTGCCTATAAAAGATATTCATATCCCCAAAAGTCTTGCCAAAGTCATAAAACAAAATGTGTATGAGATACGCATTAACACCGCCTTTGCCGATATCATTGATGGCTGCGCGATGACAAGCGAGGATGAAAAACAAGGACGTGATAAAACATGGATTAATGCTCCTATTCGTGATGTATTTATACAGCTTCATCACATGGGATACGCGCACAGCGTTGAATGCTGGAAAGAAGGTAAATTAGCAGGCGGGCTATATGGCCTTGCGATTGGCGCTGTATTTTGCGGCGAGAGCATGGTGTCTTTTGAGAAAAATGCGAGCAAAGTTGCCCTTGCCCATTTGGCGCAGCGATTAGAAAGAAAAGAATTTACCATTCTTGATACACAATTTATCAATGATCATTTAATTCAATTCGGCGCGTATGAGATACCCCAAGAAGCCTATGAAAATGCAATAAAAACAGAAATGCAAAAGCCAAGAACGTTCACAGATTAAAATTATTCAATCACTTTATCCAAAAGCATTTCGATAGCAGAATCATCATCGTTATTTTCGGGCAATTCGTCTTGTTCTTGCAAATCTTCTTGGACGGGGTTGACGTCATCAATAGAAGTATTTTCTTCGGTTTGCTCTGTCTCTAAAGCTTCAGAGTCTTCGATATCCGTATCTTTCTCTCCCTCAACAGCCTCTAAGACGGTGGGATCTGCTGTTTGCTTTTTAATTTGGCTTGATTTAGCTTCGCTGTTTTCTTCGTCACTGCCTAAACAATCTAAAACCCAAACATCATAAACAGGATGGTCCATTGCAGAAAGAGCGGGAGAGGACGCAAACATCCAGCCAGAAAAAATCCATTCGGATTTTTCTTTGCCCACTGGCACTTCCCAAATTTGCATGAAAGCTGCGCTCTCAGGTTTTTCTAAAGGCGGCGACTTGCGACATGCTTGTGTTTTAATAAATAAAGATCCGTATTGTATCGTACTGCCTACTTTGGCCTGAAAAGTAACGGTCCGCGCGGTTGATTTATCAAGTGCTTGTAATTTGATGACAGAGTAATCCTCCATCACCTCCGCTTGCGCAAAAACGCGGACTGAAAAGAAAACAGCAAGTGTAATAACAAAAGCTAGAACGAGATTATTTTTTCTCTTCATCATCGCCTTGTAGACTAAAGATGAACTGGCCAAGAAGCTGTTCCAGGTTTTGCGGGGCTTGGGTATATTGAATAATACCACCTGACTCAATCATATCTTCGGAAGCACCAGGTTCAAGCTGCATATAAAGTCCACCTAGTAAACTTTCACTTGAAATAAAAGCCGCCGTATCATCGGGTAGTTGATATTTTGGATCAATGTCTAAACTAACAATTGCGAGGTAGCTGTCTTTATCGAGTTCAACACCTGATACATTACCTACCTTAACACCACTAATGACAACTTTGTCACCAATATTCAGCCCGCCTATGCTCGAAAAACGGGCTTTCACCTCATACCCACCCGTACCGCCAACATTAGCAGAGGAGTAGCTAAACGCCAGAAATATAAAGGCCACTGCTAAAACAACGGCGCCTAGGACTGTTTCAATAACATTTTTTTTCATTCTTTTTTCCCTTAACTCAAATTCTTATTATAAAAAACTACTTGGTTGGCGGCGTCCATGCTTCGTAATCACCTGTAGCCTTATCACGCTGGCCGCCCGATAAAATATGACCCGGCGGTCGATAAGCGAGGTTTGTACCCGTCATATTAGGCTGATGCGGTTTTTGCCATGGACGGCGAAATGAGTTTTCCTCATCACTTGGAATCACATCAGTTTGATGATGAATCCAGCCATGCCATTCAGGTGGTATTTTTGAGGCCTCTGGCGCCCCTTTATAAATAACCCAGCGGCGATCATATTTATACCCTTTCAGCGGTTTAGCGCGATAGTATTTATTCCCAAATTGATCGACACCAATTCGTTTAGCGCCGCTGAAAAGCGTCACACTTGTGATATGAACGGGGGAAAGCACCCCTAAAAAGCTGAATAAGCCCATAACATTCCTTTAAAAACTTTAATCCCCTATAGAAATGGCGTAAAAAGGCATGAAAATCAAGGTCGTATATTCATCTTAACCAAAAGGAAGCCCAGTTATGTCAGATATTCAAAAAAAATTAGAAGAATTGGGGATTACTCTGCCCAGCGCCGTGCCGCCTTTGTTTAATTACGTGCCTTATGTCACCGCAGGAAACATGGTTTTTGTCGCTGGACAGGTGCCTATTGGCGGTACGCAGGACTATAAAGGCAAAGTCGGTATTGATGTGGATATGGAAACCGCGCAAGAAGCCGCGCAGCAATGTGCGCTCAATATCCTAACCCAAGTACGCGATGCCGTAGCTGGCGATTGGAGCCGCGTTGTCAAATGTGTGAAATTAGGCGGTTTTGTAAATTGCGCCCCTGATTACACAGATATGTCCCTCGTGATTAATGGGGCATCCGATTTGATGGTTGCTGTATTGGGTGAGGAAAAAGGAAAACACGCCCGCTTTGCCGTTGGCGCGCCCTCTTTACCGGCAGGTTTTGCTGTAGAAATTGACGCCGTTTTTGAAATTAAGCCTGAATAGGTAGCCGCAAATTATCGTAAAAGTCGCTCTAGCGTTTTTACAAGGCGGTCTGAATCAATCGGCTTTTTCATCACAGCTAAGAAGCCCTTATCTTTGGCCTCAATAAGGATATCGCTTTTTTCATGGGCGGTAATGAGGATCATGGGGACTTTAATGCCCTCAAAACCAAGGCGTTTTGCCAGTTCAAACCCGCCCATCGGCTCCATATATTGATCAAGAAGGGCGGCGTCTATTTCATGCTGTTTAACCAGATCGAGGGCGCGATAGCCGTCAGAAGCCTCAATCGGTGCATGGCCTGAAGCTTTTACAAGACTTGAAATCAATTGGCGCGTTGGCGCGTTATCTTCGACGATAAGAACTTTTTTTGGCATATTCTTTCCTGCGTATGGTGATAAACGCTCTATAAAAATTTAGAAAAGCTATGGTATAATAAGTTTATGACTATGAACACACAAAATCGCAACGAACATGGGAACGCTCTCGTCATTATCTTTATTGCCGTCGCGCTTTTCGCCGCCCTTGGCGTCGCCTTTAGCAGCAACAGCCGCCAAAGCACGAATTTAATCACAGATGTGCAGGCAGAAGCGTATGCGAGTTCCATAGAGTCTTATAGGAACGATATAAAGCAGGCTATTAAACGCGTTATGTTAGCAGGATGTAGTGATACGCAGATCAGTTTTGAAAATAATACGATTAGTGGTTACACAAACCCAAATTCCCCAAGTAATAAAAAATGTCATATATTCGAAAAAGCTGGAGGCATAAGTATTCAAAAGCCCTTTAGTGGGCTCAATAATGGATCAGACTGGATTTTTACAAATAATAGGATACGGGGATATAAGGGCGACAATATAGTTTCTTCTGATTCCTCGGAACTGATGATGCTTTTACCAAACGTCAATTTATCGATTTGCCAAAAATTAAATCAGATATGGATTCCTTCTGTTCCAAGTTGGCACATAACGCCTCCACCAGATAACCAAACGCGTAATACTGCAAAATTTACAGGTACATATTCTAGCCATTCAGGCTCTGCAATTGATAATTTAACAATCTCCCCAAATCTTAATGGTACGTATGGCGATTTTTTTTGCTTCAGTGCTAGCGGAAGTTACTGGATTATGGCTGTTTTATTGGGTCGTAAACCCTAATCTTATTTCACCTTTTCCTTGTTGCCTTCTGACTCAGTTGTTTTAGTATTCTTTACCTTCTCATCAGGCTCAATATCAAAAACCAGAGCGTCATCTTTTAGGTGAATATTCACGACGCCGCCATGAACCAGCTTACCAAAGAGGAGCTCTTCAGCCAGAGGCTTTTTGATCTTCTCTTGAATAACGCGCCCCAATGGTCTTGCGCCCATGGCGGGATCATAGCCAAGCTCTGCTAAATAATCGCGCGCCGCATCAGTGAGCATAATAGAGACATTTTTCTCTGTGAGCTGCGCCTCAAGCTGCGCGATAAATTTATCAACCACTTTGGCAACTGTTTCTTGTTTGAGTGCCTGGAAAGGCACAACAGCATCAAGGCGGTTTCTAAATTCTGGCGTGAACATTTTATTGATCGCCTCTGAATCCTCATCAACACGCATTTCACGGTTAAAGCCAACGGGCGCGCGCGCCATCTCTGCAGCGCCCGCATTGGTTGTCATGATTAAAATCACATTTCTAAAATCAATCGTTTTTCCGTTATTATCAGTGAGCTTACCGTAATCCATAACCTGCAAGAGTAGGTTAAAGATATCAGGATGCGCCTTTTCAATTTCATCAAGGAGCAAAACACAATGCGGGTTTTGATCAATTTTATCGGTGAGTAATCCCCCTTGTTCATAGCCCACGTAACCAGGCGGTGAGCCAATAAGACGGGACACCGCGTGGCGTTCCATATATTCAGACATATCAAAACGCGCAAGTTCTACCCCAAGAGTGAGTGAGAGTTGCTTGGCAACCTCTGTCTTACCCACACCTGTTGGCCCAGAGAAAAGATAACAGCCAATAGGCTTATCCGCATCACGCAGGCCCGCACGCGCCATTTTAATGGCATCGCATAAGGTATCAATAGCAGGATCTTGATCAAAAACGAGTGTCTTAAGATCGCGCTCCATATTTTTAAGTGATGTTTTATCATCCTTGGTCAGTGATTTTGTCGGGATGCGCGCAATAGCGGCGACCACGTCTTCAATCTCTGCCAAATCAATAATTTTCTTGCGCTGATCTGCTGGCACGAGCATTTGCGCCGCGCCAACTTCATCAATAATATCAATCGCCTTATCTGGTAATTTACGATCCCCAATATATTTTGCAGACAGTTCAACGGCAGCCTTTATGGCCTCATCTGTATATTCAATATTATGATGGTCTTGATAGTAACCTTTAAGCCCTTTTATGATTTCTATGGCTTCATCAATAGTTGGCTCAACAACATCAATTTTTTGAAAGCGGCGGACAAGCGCACGATCTTTTTCAAAATGATTGCGATATTCTTTATACGTTGTAGACCCAATGCACCGTAGGGCGCCATTTGATAAGCTAGGCTTTAATAAATTAGACGCATCCATCGCCCCACCAGATGTCGCGCCCGCCCCAATAATGGTATGAATTTCATCAATAAAAAGAACAGCATCATCAATTTTTTCGAGCTCTTTAAGCACAGCCTTTAAGCGTTCTTCAAAGTCACCACGATAGCGCGTCCCTGCAAGCAGCGCACCCATATCAAGGGAATAAATAACCGCGTCTGCCAAAACCTCTGGCACGTCGCCTTCGACAATTTTTTTGGCAAGGCCTTCTGCAATCGCCGTTTTACCAACACCTGGATCACCAACATACAGGGGATTATTTTTTGATCGGCGGCATAAGATTTGTATCGTCCGGTTTACTTCTTTTGCGCGGCCAATAAGTTTATCAATTTTTCCTTCTTTGGCTTTTTCGTTAAGGTTTTTGCAATAGGCATCAAGTGCTTCGCGCCCTGTTTTTGTTTCTTTGCTGTCTTCTGCCTCATCGACCCCTTTGGGAGTTTTAGAATCGATATCATGTCCTGGCACTTTCGCAATACCATGGGATATATAATTTACCGCGTCAAAACGCGTCATATCTTGTTCTTGTAGGAAATAAACCGCATGGCTTTCGCGTTCAGAAAAAAGTGCGACCAAAACATTTGCGCCCGTTACTTCTTCACGGCCAGAGCTTTGCACATGAATGGCGGCGCGTTGTAAAACACGTTGAAAAGCCGTCGTTGGCTTAGCTTCTTCGGGGTCTTGTGTATTTTTAAGATAGGTTAGCTCAGTATCCAGATAATGGCCAAGCTGTTCTTTAATATCCGTGAGCGAAATGCCGCAAGAGCGTAAGACAGCCATCGCGTCCTGATCTTCGGTGAGCGCAAGAAGAAGATGTTCAAGCGTTGCATATTCATGCTGACGCTCATTGGCAATAATGAGAGCGCGGTGAAGTGTATGTTCCAAATTCCGTGAGAGCATCTCTTATTTATTCCTTTTCCATCATTCTTTTTCCATGGTGCATTGCAGCGGTTGTTCTTGAGAGCGGGCAAAATCCATGACTTGGGCGACTTTAGTTTCTGCGACCTCGTATGTGAAAATGCCGCAAACACCAACACCGCGGCGGTGAACGTGCAACATAATATCCGTTGCCTCTTGCTTATTCTTACCGAAAAACCTTTCTAAAACATGAACAACAAATTCCATGGGAGTGTAATCGTCATTAAGTAAAACAACCTTGTACATGGATGGTTTTTTGGTTTTAGGCTTAGGTTTGAGTAAAAGGCCTGTTTGCTCTTCTTTTCGCTCCTGGTTTTCATTATTGCCAGAGGGTATTGGCTCATCCCCTTTGGGGGGTTGATCGTCGTTATTTTGAATAAGAGAGGCGTTTAAAGAGATATTCTTCATAAAACAGTTGTAGCACGATTTAGGGTAAAAAATTAACCTGAAAATTCATTAAACATCGTGAAAATGACATAATATTGATAAAAAACTTATAACAAAAAAGTGTTTTATCTCTGGGCGCTAGACAGATTCTTCAAATCCCGTTACAATTTTTATTGATTAACCAATCAAACAAGGGCCATTCTTAAGCGCTTATAAATATAAATTAATATATAATGAAAGGGAGTTTTCCGTATTATTACGTGTAAGCTGTCCCTTTTTAAGGTAATATCCCTTAAATGGGGTTTGGAGAGAGTATTTTGAGGTATTTTGCTTTTCTGATAATTATCATGACGGCGTTTATTACAAACGCGACACACTCATGGGCAAATAGTAAAAGCTCTGGCAATCCCAAATATGCCTCTATTGTAATGGATGCCGAAACAGGGATGATATTGTCCCAGCGTTATGCCGATGCAACGCGCCACCCTGCGTCTTTAACAAAAGTAATGACATTACTGCTTGTTTTTGATGCCTTAGAACGCGGTGATCTTAACTTGCGTGATCGTATCCGTATTTCAAGCCGCGCCGCCAGCATGGTGCCTAGTAAACTTGGGCTTCCTGCGGGATCAAGTATCCGTGTTGAAGATGCCATTTATGCCCTTGTTACAAAATCGGCCAACGATATTGCTGTTGCCGTTGCAGAACATTTAGGCGGCACAGAATCAAAATTTGCCCGCGCCATGACAGATCGATCAAAAGCGATTGGTATGAATGCGACACGTTTTATGAATGCCTCTGGGCTTCATGACAAGTACCAAGTCACCACGGCGCGTGATATGGCAAAAATGGCGCAATATATTATTAAACGCTATCCAAAATACTACACCTATTTTAAAACACGTGATTTTACTTACAAAGGAAAAACATACCGTAATCACAACCGTTTGCTTGGCAATTATCGCGGTATGGACGGATTTAAAACAGGCTATATTAATGCCTCTGGATTTAATTTAATAGCCTCCGCCGAGCGTGATGGACGGCGTATCATTGGGGTTGTTTTTGGCGGGCGCTCTGGCGCGAGCCGCAACGAACACATGGTCAATATCTTGGATACGGGGTTTTCCAAAGCCAGCAATATCCGCCTTGCCAAAGCCGTTTACGTGCCAACGCCAAAACATAAACCTATATTTGGCATCGCTGAAGGCAAACCAGGGTCCTTTAACAATCCGAGCAATGTTGGCTTTACGTCACTCGCCTCCCTTGATTCAACGACGCGCATTGTGACAAGCCAGCAAGCAGGGGCTAACGACCAAAATGCTGTGACAACAGATGAAATAATTCCAAATTACACAGCCCTCAGCAACGCGCTGACGAGCGCGGAATTTCAGAGATTAATTGGTGAAGGTGATTTTGACCCCGGTGTGTCAAAGCGCCTTGAAACAGGTTTGATTGCGGTTTCAGTCCATAAAGGTGATTATCAATCCATTAAGCCTGCTATGGCACAAAACAGTCAAACTCAAGAAAACCAGATTATTGAAGGCATAGCCAATGGTGTTGCAGCCATTGAACCGAAAGCAGGCACGCCAAGCACTGCGCCAGTTCAAAACGCAAGTTTCGATCCAAACCATTTTGATAGCCGTGAATGGTCAATCCAAATTGGCGCCTTTGGAAGCCGCCTTGCGACAGATCAAAAGCTCTATAAAGCCCAATCAATGTTACCACAAAACTTGGCCAACCAAGTCAAAGCCGTTGCCGTGCCTTTACGCACAGCAGAAGGTATGGTCTTTCGGGCCCGCTTAACAGGTCTATCGCAAGACCAGGCAAAACAAGCCTGCGCGTATTTCGCAAACTGCCTGCCTATTGCGCCCCTTAATCGATAAATATGAATAACGCCATGCGCCAATCACAATCAGGGAATATAATGATTTATATTCTGGGGGCGATTGTGCTGCTGGGGATACTGGTCATTATGGTCAAGGGGTCAACAACACCAGGGGCTGGCATTGACAATGAAACGCTTCAACTAAAAGTAGCCGAAGTCCAGCAATATGGCATGGAGTTAGAGCGCGCCGTCACTTACATTATGCGTAATGGCTATAGTGAGAGCGATATCCGCTTTGCCCATCCTAATCATTCCAGCGCCTATGGCGATATTACGGATGACCCTGGCCGCCAAGTGTTTGCCCGCGAAGGCGGCGGTGCAACATGGCAGGATAATGATCCAAGAATTCAGACAGTGGATACAGATTGGCTTTTTAATGGAAGAAATAGAATCTTAGGCATAGGTTCTAGCACAGGTAGTAGTTCAGAACTTATAGCAATGCTCAATTATGTCAGCCGTGACTTTTGTGTATTATTGAATGAAAAAGTAGGCGTGACGAACCCTACTGGTGCACCTCCACGTGATGGGGCAGATGCAGAAATAACAACACCTTTTTCTGGCCTTTACCAATTTTCTAAAAATATAAATGATGCGGGTAGCCAATATATATATGGAAAAAGTGAGGGCTGTTTTGAAGGCGGAGGAAGCCCTGCTAATAGCACATACCATTATTTCCGTGTTTTATTGGCGCGATAAGCTTTCTAAAATAATATAGATATTATTCGTAAACGCTGACTGTTCTCGGCTCGCGCTCATCTTTTGCAGCGCGCCAATTCACGTAGTCATTATATGGTAAAAACTCGTATAAAGCGGCGGGCATATAAAGATCCTCTGCGCCAATAATTTTATAATCAGCTACTTCTTCCGTTAATTTCTTAGCCCCTTTTTCAAGGCCTGTTGAGACTGCTAAGGCCAAACGAACGTTGTTATAATCACTCACTTCTATCTTTTTACCATCCGCTGTTATGACAGGTTCTGGCGCGTCAAGAATAAAGGCTTGGTATGCAAAAACATAGGACTCACGGGGCGTATCGGATAATACATATCCTGCATTAAGTAAAGCTTCGCGCAAGTCATTATCTATATTGGAATAAAACGGTGTCATTGGCGTTACGGCGGCAACATAAACAGGTTTTGGTGGCAAACCAGCGCGTAATGTGAGTTCATCAACCAAATTATAAACGGCATTTCTAAAATCTTCTGCCTGCTGCGTGGTCATCGACTCACGCTGTTTTTTTGTAATGCGCGGTGTCTGTATTGGGTCAGCTGATTTATAAACCTTGGCATGATGCGTATATCCCGTTGGTATCGAAGAAGGATTAACGCCAGCGCAAGCGCTAAGCCCGAATGCCGCAGTAGAAAGAAGCAACGTTGTTCTTATGATGTTTTTTGATGTATCAGACATGGAATTGGAGCCCCCAAAGGTATTTGGATAGAATTTCATAATATAATATCAGCTATCATTTGAAGCGTATAGAGGGTTTTAACGGCTTTCTTATGATATCACCCTCTTAAGCCTTCATTTTTTCAATCGTATTGGTTGTGCTATACCCCTCATAAAGCGGCATAATTTCAACAGTGCCGCCATAAGATAGAGCCACCTTGCCTTCGGGCAGATCATCTATGCTGTAGTCGCCGCCCTTCATTAAGATATCAGGCTTTAGATATCCAACAATCTCGCAGGGCGTATTATCCTCCCCCGCTTTGGTTGCACCAAAAAAGACGACTAAATCTACCGACCCTAAAGCGCCGATAACTGTTGCACGCGCCATTTGATCATTAATCGGACGTGATTCCCCTTTCAGGAGCTTCACTGAGGCATCATGGTTAAGGCCCAAAACAAGACGATCACATTTTGCCCGCGCCTGATTTAGATAATTTACATGTCCATAATGAAGAATATCGAAGCATCCGTTCGTAAAGCCTACCTTAAGACCTTGCTCTTTCCAGATTTGCACCTGCGTTAATGCCTCGTCTTTTTCTAGTATTTTAGCAAGGAAACTGCGCTCAGGCGTTTGTCTATTGGGATCAATACTTTGCTGTTTTAGCTCAGCGAGCATTTCACGTGGCTGAACCGTGGCTGTCCCCACTTTGGCGACAACAAGACCGCCCGCAATATTAGCTAAAGTGGCGGCTTGTTTAAGGTTTGCGCCTGTCGCCATCACGGCAGCTACTGTTGCAACCACCGTGTCGCCTGCGCCTGAAACGTCAAAAACTTCCAGAGCCTTGGTCGGCAAATGGGTCACATTTGCATCGCCACCTTCAACGAGGGTCATACCATCCTCGGAACGGGTTGCAAGAACAGCGTGAACGCCGCTTTGCTTCATTAGCGCACGCGCAGTTTTTTCAACATTGTCATCAGTGTCGGTAGCACCATCAAAGGTTGCCTCTGACAATTCTTTTCGGTTTGGCGTTACTACGCTTGCACCTTTATAGATTCTGTAATCGCGCCCTTTGGGGTCAACAATAACCGGGATATTCTGAGCGGTAGCCTTTTGAATGAGCGCTGCCAAAATCTCAGGCGTCAACATACCCTTGCCGTAATCGGAGATCACAACAGCCTGCACATTTTGAATGGCAGCGTCATATTTTTCTATAATCACTTTAGAAATAGAGGCATTTGAGTGTAAAAGTTTTTCGTTATCAACGCGCAATAATTGTTGGCTTCGGGCTTGATAGCGCGTTTTTAATGTCGTTGGGCGCTCCGCGTCTTCAATGAGAAAGGATGGATTGCCACCTTTATCGCTAATAATTTGGGCAATATGATCGCCTTCGCGGTCTTGTCCAACGAGAGAGATAATCTGCGCCGATACCCCTAAATCTTGTAAGTTAGAGAAAACGTTACCCGCTCCGCCTAGCATTTTTTTCTCGCGGCTGACGGCCAAAACAGGGATCGGCCCTTCGGGTGAAATACGTGACACTGAGCCGTAGACAAAAGTATCGAGAATAATATCGCCAATCACAAGCACACGGACACCCGCAAACTGGCCAATTATTTTTTCTAAGTCTTTCATTTTATTAACTTTTTTCTGCTAAGCTTTATAGAATTCAGACTATTTTTTAGCATTTTAGAGCCAAGAACGCCAATAGTTTAGTCTTTTCGCAGCTTATTAATAATTGGGTAACCTTTTTAAGAGATACTTTAAGTCTAGGGGTAGATTTTATTGACTATGTACAGGGGCATTATTCGTGACATTTAACAAAAATACAGCAGATCACAGAGGTGTATTAACGAAGTTAAAATCTCGTTTTCGTAAAAACCGCCTCGGTGAGCTTTTGGTTATGGATGGTTACCTGACAGCCACGCAGCTTAAAGATGCTCTAGCCCTTAGTAAATTATCTGGTCAGCAACTCGGGTATGTCCTTGTTAACGAAAACTACGTCACAAAGAACCTGATCAAGCGTAAGTTGACGGAACAAATGATGCTGCGCCTTTTATTGGCAACAACGACAATCTTCATCGCAATGGCCTCCATGGGTTTTGCCAAGAAAGCAAAAGCAGGACAAATAACGGATGTGCCCGCAAGCATTTCAATGGTGCAGACTTCCTTTAACTCCGTTACTCAATACCCAAGCCTTTTTGGGTCAACTGAGAAAAAATCAAGTTCCTTAAAGGCTTTCACTAAATGGACAGGTATGTTCGAGCGTTTTGATAACGCCATGAAACAATCCCATGGGCAAAATGAAATTGCCAAAATGAAAATGGAATTAAGTGCGTTAAAAGGCCTGCCACTTAACAAGATGGCCTCTCGCGTAAATGATATTATGAATTCAAAGCGCTATGTCTCTGATGCGAATAACTATGGGCAGAATGATTACTGGGCCACGCCAGTTGAATTTTTCACGCGCGGCGGTGATTGCGAAGACTTTGCCATTGCAAAATATACAGCTCTTAGAATGCTTGGCGTTCCTGAAAACCGTATGCGAATCGCAATTGTGCAAGATACGCAAAAGAATATACCACATGCTATTTTGACTGTTTACACTGATCAAGGCGCTATGGTTTTAGATAATCAAATTAAGACCATGAAAGCCGCCGATAGCATTGGACATTACAAGCCGATTTTTTCAATCAATCAAGACGCATGGTGGTTACATACTGCCCCGCGCGGCAATGTCACAGTAGTCGCTTCCGCTGCACAATAATTTGAGAATTAATAGAGAGTGTTAAAAAAGAGCCAGATCATGGCTCTTTTTTTAATTTAATTCAGAATTAATCAATATTAGCAATACGCAACACGTTTGTTGATCCGCTCACACCAAAAGGAACACCTGCTGTTAAAACAATCTGGTCTCCCTTCTGAGCGTATCCTTTTTCTTTAACATATGAGACCGCTTTTTCAACTGTCTCGGCAAAACTTTTGACATCAGTCACATGTATGGCGCGAACTCCATAGGAGAGCATGAGTCTTCGCGCTGTTGATTTGTTTTGTGTGAGGCATAAAATAGGACCTTCTGGACGTTGCCGCGCCGTTCTAATGGCTGTTGAGCCCGTTGTTGTATAATTAACGATAACAGCTGCTTCAATATTTTTTGCAACATGCACCGCCGCAACAGTGATCGCATCAGAGGGATCATTTTCTTCTGTCTTAGGATGATTAGCCTCCATCACGCGGCGATAATGAGCGTCTGCTTCGGTTGTTTGGCAAATCCTATTCATCATTGAGACAGCCTCAATAGGGTATTGCCCAACAGCCGTTTCAGCAGAGAGCATAACCGCATCCGCCCCATCAAAAACAGCCGTTGCCACATCAGAGGCCTCCGCGCGGGTCGGCGTTGCATTCTCAATCATTGATTCGAGCATCTGCGTGGCAACGATAATGGGCTTGCCCGCTTTACGCGCTTTATAGACAATTTGTTTTTGGATCGTGGGCACTTGTTCTGGCGGCATTTCGACGCCCAAATCACCACGTGCCAGCATAATCCCATCGACGTGCTCTAATATTTCATCAATATCAGCTACAGCTGACGGTTTTTCAATTTTAGCCATCAGCGCAGCGCGGCCATTGATTTTCTTTTTGGCATAGATAACATCTTCGGCGCGTTGAACAAAGCTCTGCGCGATCCAATCAACCCCCATATCAAGGGCGGCCTCCATATCAATTTCGTCTTTTTCTGTCAGCGCCGCAAGCGGTAAAATAACGCCAGGCACGTTAAAGCCTTTATGATTTGATAGCGCCTTACCCGCAATCACTTGTGTTATTAAATAATCACTGCCTTTTTCGGTGACGCGCACGCGCACTTTACCGTCATCAAGCAAAATATCAGCGCCAACGCCTAAAGCCTCAATCACTTCAGGGTGCGGCAAAGGAATGCGCGTTTCATCGCCCAGTGCTTTATCCAGATCAAAACGAAGAACCATGCCTTCGGTAAGTATAATTTTGCCGTCTTTAAACTTGCCAACGCGCAATTTGGGCCCTTGTAAGTCAGCGATAATCCCAACGGGACGATTATATTGGACCTCAAGCGCTCTGGCAGTTTTTAGGTTTTTTTCATGATCCTCATGTGATCCGTGTGAAAAATTCATACGGAATAAATCAACGCCCGTTTCAAATAATTTTTGCATCATATCAGGGTTGCCAGAGGCCGGCCCTAACGTTGCAACAATTTTTGTTTGGCGGTAGCGACGTATCATTTTCGAAAATCCTTTATAAGTTTGAGATATAATATAGCGTATTTATCGCAATACAAAAGCATTGAGTTTAAAACAGGCCGTATCAGCAGAAAATACAACCCATCATAGGGCTCATTTTATGCCCTTAAGCCTTTTTATTGTAACCATTTGGATCAAAATTCGAATAAAGAGTATGATATTAAAAAGGTTTAAAACAGATGACATATAAACGCAGGATTATTTTCACTATGATGCTTGGGGTTGCTATGGCAACACCGTTTGCGCTCTCTCATATAACCAAGGCAGAAGATAAAATCATGACAGATACAAAAAAAGAAATATCAATCGACCACCTGACCCCCCTTCAGAAAAAAGTAACGATGGAAGGCGGAACAGAGCGCCCGTTCCAAAATGAATATTGGGACCACAAAGAAACGGGCATCTATGTTGATGTGATTAATGGCGAGCCGCTATTTTCTTCAACCGATAAATTTGATTCGGGCACAGGCTGGCCAAGTTTTAGCAGACCTATTTCAGAGCACATGATTGATGAGCATAAAGACACCAAGTTTGGTATGGTGAGAACAGAAGTAAAATCAAGCGCGACTGACTCACATCTAGGCCATGTTTTTAACGATGGCCCTGCTGAAACGGGTGGTTTGCGATACTGCATTAATTCGGCCTCTATGCGCTTCGTCCCTTTAGCAGACATGGAAAAAGAAGGATATGGAGAGTATCTTCATCTTTTTGAAGACAAATAATGCCTCTATCTAATTTTTGTAAAAAGCATATATTGTCTTATCGATAAACAAAAAGAGGAATAATTGGAAGATTTTTTATTTTCCCCATTCATGGGGCAGGAACTTTGGTTGTGGCTTGCATTTGTAACGATCGTTATTTTTCTTCTGATACTTGATTTAGGCGTCCTTCATAAAGATCAACATGAAATTGGCATCAAAGAAAGCTTTATGCTATCTGGGATGTATATCGCCGTCGGTAGCCTTTTTGGCGCATGGATATGGTATGAATTAGGCAAAGATAGCGGCATTGATTTCTTTACTGGCTATGTCATAGAAAAAAGCCTGTCCGTTGATAATCTTTTTGTCATGTCAATTATTTTTGCGGCGTTTTATATCCCACGAAAATACCAACATCGTGTCTTATTTTGGGGAATATTAGGCGTTATTGTCTTGCGCGGTATTATGATTTCCTTGGGCGCGGCGCTTATTCATCAATTTGAATTTATTCTTTATATCTTCGCCGCGTTTTTAGTCTTCACAGGTATAAAATTACTATTCATGAAAGATGAAGGAAACCATGGCCAAAATGTTCAAAACAATCCCATCGTGAAGTTCATCTCGTCACATTTCAGTATTGCGCCAATAACAGGACAAAAATTTTGGGTAAAAATTCCCAGCCCCAAAACAGGAAAAACGGTTTGGGCGATAACCCCTTTGTTTTTAGCGCTTATAAGCATTGAGCTGGCCGATGTTGTCTTTGCTATTGATTCAGTGCCTGCCATTTTCGCCATTACGACAGATCCCTATATTATCTATACGAGTAATATTTTCGCCATTTTAGGGCTGCGTGCCTTATATTTCGCATTATCCGCCATGATTGAGCGTTTTGCTTATCTTAAATATGCTATTTCCATCATCCTCATTTTTATTGGGTCAAAAGTCTTCATTACGCCGCTACTCGGTCTAGAAAAATTCCCAGCAAATATCTCTTTAGGGGTTACTTTAGGGGTTATTACTATTGGTATTTTTTATTCGCTTTATAAAACAAAAAAAACCTAAAGCATTTTTTTATGCATAAAATGCGATTAAGGTAGGCGACGATTCTTTACTCTGATATATTGTCTATAACGTTTAAATTTCAATATTCTTAACCAAGGACTCTCCTTGATTTTATACGAAAAACGATATATTTGCCGCATGAGGCTCCGCCCCATTATTTATGGTGATGTTCGTTCATTATTTTTAAACGCCATCTTCCGCCGCTTTGCTCTTGCAAGCGGCTTTTTTAATGCCTTTTTGGGCATCAATATCCCCTCAACCCTTTATTTAAAGGAGTTTCTTCATGTCTAAGAAAACAAAAAAAAATAACCCACAAATGCACGTTATTCACAATAAGGGTCAATCAGATTGGCATCCATTGGATGACCAAATTGATGGAAGAAGGGATCAAAAATACGTAAAAAATATAAAACCGCGCTCTGACGGACAGGCGCAGCTTATGGAGGCAATTGACTGCTTTAATCTGTGCCTTGCTGTTGGACCTGCAGGCACAGGAAAAACATATATTGCCATCTCAAAAGCGGTCGAAGCCCTTGAAAAAGGACATGTTGAGCGGATTGTTCTGTCCCGCCCGGCAATGGAGGCTGGGGAATCCCTTGGTTATTTACCAGGGGATATGAATGAAAAAATGGCTCCTTACTTGCGCCCTCTTTATGACGCACTAGGTGATCGTATGGGCGGAAAAAAAGTGCGCCAGTATATTGATGAAGGTACAATTGAAATTGCCCCAGTCGGGTTCATGCGTGGGCGTACTTTAAATAATGCCTTTGTCGTCATTGACGAGGCGCAAAATTGTACATACGGGCAGCTTAAAATGTTGTTATCGCGACTTGGCTGGCATTCTAAAATGGTTGTAACGGGTGACCCTGACCAAAGCGATCTCTTAGAAGGGATTAGTGGATTGGCGGATGTGTCAAAGAAACTTGATAAGCTCCCTAATGTGTCCGTGAACTACTTAGGAAAACAAGACATTGTGCGCCATCCTCTTGTGGCAGAAATGTTAGGAGTTCTTTAGGCATAAATTAACGTAATTTCACTTTTTATCTGCAGGGGAAGTGCGTATAAAGACATATGAATAAAAAACGTCTTATACGCACTTTTTCCATTATTTTCATCGGCCTTATCATTGGGGGCCTTGGGACTTATTTCCAAATAAAATCTGAATCATCAGGGCGCGTTGCGACCATTAAAAGCGCGCCTGTTGTGGCTAGTGATTTTGGCGGTGAATTCACACTGACAAATCATTTAGGGGAAACGGTCACCGACAAAGATTTTAAAGATAAGTATCGCCTTATATATTTTGGCTTTACGTATTGCCCTGCGATTTGCCCCACAGAGCTTCAAAAAATTACAATGGCACTCAAGGACCTAGACGCCGAGATCGCTGATCAAATCACCCCTATATTCGTAACCATCGACCCAGAGCGTGACACGGTCGAGGCTATGAAAAGCTATGTGGGCTTATTTCACGAAAGATTGATTGGCCTTAGAGGGACAGCGCAGCAAACAAAACAAATTGCTGATGCCTATAAAATATATTACGCCCGCGTTAAAGACGACACCATGCAAGATTACACCATGGATCATTCTTCTTTTATTTATTTCATGGGGCCAAATGATACGCTTTATCGTATTTTCAAAGTCGATGATAAAGCTGATGTGATTGCTGCTTTCATTACGGAACACTTTGCGAAATAATATTTTATAGTTTTGGAAAATAAAATATTATTATAATGCCTCTTGTATGTATTTTATAAAAATCACTTAGTTAAAACGTGTTTTCAGATTACAATTTGGGAAATCAAATTGGAGGAAACATGTCATACATTAAAAAATCACTACTTTCATCCGCTATGCTTTGCGGTCTTGTCTTAGGAACAGCGCAAGCGAACGCTGCTGGATTTTATATCCAAGAGCAATCAGTGAAGGGACTTGGTACAGCTTTTGCTGGCTCTACGACTTCGCTTGATGATGCGAGCACTTTATATTTTAATCCCGCAGGCATGACAGAGTTAGAAAGCATGTCGATCAACGCGGGGGTCAATTTATTAATTCCTGAAGCAAACCTTACAAATACCGGGTCGACATTACCGTTTGGTGGCGGTGCAGCTGGTGGCGGCGATGGTGGCAACCCCTATAGCCCGACACCTGTTCCTAATTTATTTTTTGTGTCACCAATCGGGCAGAATATATGGGCAGGTATTGGCGTTACGGCACCTTTTGGCCTTGGAAGCGACTATGGTAACACCTGGTTTGGCCGATTTGACTCAACAAAAACTGAATTAAAAACGATCAACATTCAACCCTCTATGGCCTATAAAGCAAATGATTGGCTCTCTATCGGCGGTGGTATTGACATTCAATATTCCGATGCAGAGCTTCAATCTATCGCGAACCCCAATCCAGCAATTGGTGAAGGCGTAAGCACGTTAAAAGGCGATGACTGGACGGTTGGATATAATCTAGGCATTACAATTAAACCTATTGAGCCCACGACAATAGGCCTTCATTATCGCTCTGCTATTAGCCATGACCTTGAGGGCAAGATTAGTTTTGCTGCGAACGGGGCAAACAAAGCAGGTGATTTTGAAGAAGGGGGAAGTGCAAACCTTGATTTGCCCGATATATTAAGTTTAGGAATAGCGCATGATGTTACTCCTAAAACAACACTCATGGGGCAGGTTACAAAATTTGGTTGGAATAATTTTCAAAATATTCAGCCCGTTCGTGATTCAGGAACAGCTGTAGCCGCAATTGAACAAGACTATAGCAATACATGGGCTTTTTCTATTGGGGCAGAACATGATTACAACGACCAATGGACATTCCGTGCAGGATATCAATATGATCAAACGCCCACAACTGATCAGTTTAGAACCTCTCGTACGCCAGACGGTGACAGAAATTGGTTTAGTGGTGGCGCCACCTATAAACTAAATGACAAAATTGATTTAGATTTTGCTGCAACATATATACATGTCGATAGCGGTAATATTAATGTCGTAAGAAATGCTGCTACTCCAGCTATAGCGCGCGCTAACGTCAATGCAAATACTGAAGGGCAGGTTGGTATTGTTGCCTTAGGGTTAAATTACAAATTCTAGAGATTAGATCATAGAATAAACAAAAGCCGCCTTTATAATAGGCGGCTTTTTTTATGCGAGCATGATTATAAACTTAATCTTCTATGATTGCGTTAAGCTTCATTACCAACCCCATAGATCCATCAACCTTAAGCTTACCCATCATAAAGGCCATTGTGGGATCTTGTGATCCATCCATAAAGCCCTTAAACGTATCAAGCTTGCATCTTAAGGTGCAATCCGCATCGTTGTCTTCATGATTAATCTCTGCAGGATTTTGCGTGGCATCCACAAAAATAATACCATCGTCGCCAAAATCAAATTTTACTTTGGCATCTAAACCTGATGCCATCGCAATTTTTGATTTCATTGCGTTTGTTACCTCGTCTAAGGACATTCCCCACTCCTTCTTATTACTTGTTTCAGTTAAATTGTAATTTACATGCTTACAGGCATATTGTCGATTAATCTTGTGTCCCCTAACCATGCGGCAACGAGGGCGCGGTCTAAAACGCCTTCTGCCTTAAAACTATGACTATTGCATAATGTACAATAATCAACTTTTGTAAATCCAGCATCCAAAAGCGCTTGATGCGCTTGTTCCTCATTGATTTCATGGAAGGCAAGCTTCCTTAAAATCTTATTGAGCTGCACTGCTATAGGATAATCATCTGCAGAGAGATAAGAATTACGCGATGACAAAGCAAGACCATGATGGTCCCGCACCGTTTCAACACCATTAATTTTAGTGGGAATATTCAAATCCCGAACCATTTGTCTTATGACCTGTAATTGCTGAAAATCTTTTTCTCCCAAGAGCGTGATTTCAGGCAAGCATTGAAGCAACATTTTACAAACAATGGTTGTTACCCCTTGAAAGAAATGCGGGCGATACTCCCCTTCCAGCGGTTTTGAAATATCACTTACGGTTACCGTGGTTTGGAAATTTTGAGGATAAATTTCGGCAATATCTGGCACATAGACTGTCCCTATTCCTAATGATCTCAATTTTTCTAAATCATCATCAAGCGTTTTAGGATAGGCTGCTAGATCTTCATTTTCTGCAAATTGCTTTGGATTGACAAAGATATAAGGAAGGCAAATATCAGCCTGATCTAAGCCGACCCTGACTAATTCTAAATGCCCCTCATGAAGGGCGCCCATAGTTGGGACAAAAGACAAGATTTTACCATCAGGCCATAAAGGTTCACGCCACGCCCGAAGATCAGCAACTGTTTTAATGATGTGCATTTAAAACTCTTAAAACTGATCTACGTCCATTTCCATGAGACTCTCAGCGCCCGCCATAACGGCTTTAAAATGCCAATCTGCCTCAGGGAGCATACGGGCAAAGAAAAAGCGCGCGGTTTTGATTTTTGCCTCATAAAATTCTGATTTACCATGACCGCCTTCATTAATTTTTTCTTGCGCCGCTTGCGCCATTTGAACCCACATATACCCCATCGCAACAAGTGCAAATTGACGCAGATAATTAACAGAAGCCGCGCCCGCCTCAACAGGATTTTTCAGACCTTTTTGAGCGATAATCGCTGTCGATTGCTGTAATTTTGCAAAAGATTTAGCGAGCGGGAATATAAATTCTTGAAGATCACTATTGGCTTGATGCTCTTCAATATACGCGCTTAAGGGGTGGAAGAAACGGCGCAAGTACCGTCCTATATGCGCGCCCATTTTACGGCCAACAAGGTCGAGCGCCTGAATACCGTTTGTACCCTCATAGATCATCGCAATACGGGCATCACGCGCATATTGTTCAACGCCATAATCTTTTGTATACCCTGCGCCCCCATGTGTTTGTATTGCAAGTGAGGCAACCTCAAAACCCATATCCGTTTGATAGGCCTTAAGGACAGGGGTCATCAAAGCGACAAGATCGTCCGCTGCTTGGCGTACCCCTTCATCAGGGTGTTTAATTGAAATATCAAGATTCATCCCAATCCAATAAGACATCGCGCGCGCGCCTTCACAAAATGCTTTTGACGTTAAAAGCATACGGCGAATATCAGGGTGAACAATAATTGGATCTGCTGGCTTATCAGGCGCTTTTGCCCCATCAAGGGCGCGCATTTGCAGGCGATCTTTGGCATAAGCAAGGGCGTTTTGATATGACACTTCAGCAATACCCAGTCCTTGCATTGCAACTCCCAAACGCGCCGCGTTCATCATAGTAAACATGGCCTTTAAGCCCTTATGTGGCTCACCCACAAGCCAGCCTTTAGCCTCATCAAGATTCATAACGCAGGTTGCGTTTCCGTTAATACCCATTTTATGTTCCAAGGAGCCGCAGACAATCCCGTTACGGCTCATATCTTCTGGTAAATATTTTGGCACCACAAAAAGGGATATCCCTTTTACACCTTCTGGCGCATCAGGCAATCGGGCCAGTACAAGGTGGATAATGTTATTCGTCATGTCATGCTCACCGGCAGAAATATAAATCTTTGTGCCCGTAATTTTAAAACCATCCCCCTCTGGGATTGCCTTTGTACGCATCAAGCCTAAATCTGTTCCACAATGAGGCTCTGTTAGACACATTGTACCCGACCATTCACCTGTTAAAAGCTTAGGCAAGTAGGTCTTCTTTTGCTCATCTGTCCCATAATGATGAAGCGCTTCATACGCGCCTTGGGATAGACCCGGATACATGCCAAAAGAAAAATTGGCCGAGCAAATCATTTCCTGCATAACAGTATTTACCAACATCGGAAGACCCATACCGCCATATTCAGGATCGCCAGAAACACCTGTCCAGCCACCTTCGGTAAATTCTTTATAGGCTTCTTTAAAACCAGTCGGCGTGGTGACTACCCCGTCTTTTAACGAGCAACCTTCTGCGTCACCAACCATATTCAAAGGGAAAAGAACATTTTCGCAAAGCTTTGCGCCTTCTTCCAAAATTTGTTCAACAAGCTCTGGTGTGGCCTCTTCATACCCAGGTATTTTGGTTAATTGTTCCGCCTTTAAAACATCGTTCAAAACGAATTTTATATTTTCCATTGGGGCGTTATATGTTGGCATAAAAAGGGTTCTCCTAGATTTGAAATACTATAGATATTTTATCATTATTAAACGGGGTTTTCTATGGCTTAAGCATAAGCAGATATTACGAAAACTTAATGCTCCTTATCTTCTTTGAGCCAAAGGGATAAATTATCGCGCACCTTATTGTCATCCATTGCTTTCACTTTATTTTTTGCCTGCATCAGGGGAGAGTTTTCTTTTTTTGCTAGGGCTGCTTTTATTTTTTCAAGAGTCTCATCACCAATCTCTTCGCGCGCAGCACTTGCATTGGCCTTGGCCTGTGCCAAAATCTGGTCTCTCGTTAAACCATTGGTTGTTTTTTGCGGCTTTTTCTTTTTCCAAAACATGAAAACCTCTTATCTTTTCAATTATTTACTATAAGCTATGAGTGTTAAGTCAATGTTAACTGATTTACGCCATTGTATAGTATTCGACTGTGTTCGCACTGCAATTTTAATGATTTAAATTAGGAATATTTACGATGAGCGATACTGCGCCGCAAAATGCAACTACAGAGCCAGCACAAGGCTATCAGGATCTTAAGTATTACTTTGCCAACTTGAACACGATGTTCTCCATCCGTAATACGCTTGCGATGGATATGATGACATCTATGCCTGTTGGCGGCCTTGAAAAACGTATTCATGATATTTCCTCTATTACAAAACGAATATATGCAGAAACAACGACACCAACGGTAACAGGACTTTTGGAAAAAGTTGAATCACAAGCGCATAATAATAGTGACAATTGGAGCGCGTGGGATCTTGCCAACTTAAGAGAAATGCGCCGCATACACTCGCATCTTTCTGCACTGACACCTGATCTTTACCTGGCATCGGTTCAAATTTCAAATAAAGGACGCCGAAAACATAAAGCCGCCTTAAAAAGCGGTGATTGGAACGAAGCGCAGCAATATATTCAACAAGTGGTTGATCTGTACAAAAAAATTGGTGACCTAAAACAAAAGAAGTTTGAAACACGTACACCCTATAAAGCGCTATTACTGGGTTATGCCGCGGATATTTCAGAAAATGAAATGGATACGCTTTATGATAATATACTTGACCCCTTAAAAGATTTACACGTCAAAGCACTCGCAAAACAAACCGCAACAGAGCCGCCAAAACCGCTCGAAGGTGATTTTTCGCGTGGTGATCAGATGTGGCTTAATAAAACAATTTTACAAATGATGGGCTTTGATTTTGCGCGCGGCGATATTTTGGTGACCAACCTTGCGCCGATGACAAGCGGTAGCCCACAAGATACAAGAGTTTTAGTAAGGTGTGGTGATAATGATACTTTTCTCGATTCATTAGGGGACACACTATACCAAGGCGCGCGCGGTCTTTATTTACAAAATCTTCCCAAGGACTGGTACACGCAACCTGTCGGGCAAGATCAGGGCGCATTGATTATGAATGCCCTGAGTATTTTGTATGAAACAATGATCGGACGTACACCTCAGTTCTTTAACTTTATCTCTGTACGTGCTGAGGGCGTTTTTAGGCAATTTAAGAATAAATCTTTTGAGCCTGAGAATCTTTATCGCCTGAAAAAACACGTATCGCAAACCACGCAACGAAGCGAAGCAGGGGAAATCAGCAAGATATTCCATGATATCCTTCGATACCGTATTGAACGCGATCTTATTAACGGAACACTTGCCGTAAAAGATTTATCGGATCGTTGGAATGATGAGAGCAAATCTCTTATAGGGATGGAACCCAATGCGCTGACGGACGGTGTGTTGCAAAACCCTGATTGGTTTACAGGGCGCTTTGGATTTATTCCAACAAATACATTATCGCATATTGTGGCCGCAGAAATGCAAAACAAACTTTTTGAGGCGACCCCTGATCTATCATCCCAAATAGAAAATGGTCAATTTGAGGCGATGGGTAATTGGATTAAAACTAATATTCATAGCAAAGGGCGCTCCATGGACGCGCTAGCCATGGTAAAACAAGCGACTGGCTCGAAGTTAAGTGAAAGTCATCTTCTAACTCACTTAGAACGCCGTTTTTTAAGCGACCGTCGTTAAATTACACATTCTCTTGTTTTTATCATAATAAAAGACTATATTCCCTTGTGGGTAAATCACAGGATAACTTTTAAATAATAAAAATTAATAAATAAAAACAAGGACTTAAATATGAAAAAATTTGCTTTAATCGCCTTAATGGCGGGTTTCGCTGGCACTGTCTCAGCATGCGGTACTTCTGATAACTTTGGCTTATGTAACGAATATCATACTTTTGGATGCGCACCTTATTCTGAAGAAAGAACTGTCAAAACTAATCCAAAATCGCCTGTTCCTGAAGTCACAGTAACTCCAGAACCTGCCCCAGCTCCAGAGCCAGAACCAATGGTTGAGACTGTTATTGATGATACTCCAATCATGCAAAGCGCAGAGCCTAAGTTTAAACATATTTCAAAATAAGTTTAACGTATAACAAAGAATTGATAAAAAGGGCTCTAGAAATAAAGCCCTTTTTTTATGAAAGAAAATCTATGACGCAAATCGGAATTATTGATGCAGAAGCTTTTGTCACGCTCACTCAAAATAATGAGAATATAGAGATTTTAGATATCCGAAGTGATTTGGAACATGATGCGCTTCAACTGGATTATAAAACTATCCATATCCCTTTGCATGATGTTGATGTAGCTTCGCATCCAAAATCGAAGAACGAAACCTATATTCTTTGTAAAATGGGTCCACGAGCCTTCAAGCTTGCAGAAGCTCTAGCCGAACACGGGCATGAAAATTTAATTGTGATTGATGGGGGCATTATGGGCTGCGCACAATCAGGCATGCCCTTGAAAAAATCAGAAAATCAGCCCACGCCAGAACAGATAATGACCGCCGTACAAGAGTCATTTCAAAAATTTATGATAAAAAACGGCTAATTACGAAGAGGTTTTCCTTTTTCTAACATATGTTCAACACGCATTTGTGTGCCCTCGTTTTTAACCAGCTTCATAAACTCTTCACGCTCTAATTTGTATATATCATCTTCATGAAGCGGCGTTGTCCAATCTGCTTTCTCTCCCCCTGTCAGCACATTTGCGACTGCCATTGAAACAGGGACATCGTAAGGCGTTGCCTTACCTGATTTACGCAAATCAGAAACAGCTAACTCAAGGGCAAGTCGTCCTGATGGGCCTGGAAGACGAATGGTATCAACAGGCTCTGGCGCTTTATAATCTTTAGCGAGCTCTAACGCTTTTTGTTTGGCGTCATACAAAAGACGATCACGGTTCATTGTTATGCCGTCTGTCTCTTTAAGATATTTATACTCTTTGGCTTCCTGTGCCGATTTGGCGACTGTTGCCATGGCAATCAACTCAAACGCTTTTCTGACAGCGCCCATCGGTGTATTTTTGGGACTAAACCAAAGTTTCTTTTGCCCTGTAACCGCTACAGATTTGTCGTAATTATTTTGCTCTGCCGCTTGATAACGCAAGACCATTTCCTTACAACCACCCCAGCCGGGAATAAGACCAACACCGACCTCAACAAGGCCTGTATAAGTCTCGGCATGTGCCTGTACGTGATCTGAGTGTAAGAGAATTTCACACCCGCCCCCTAGAGCCATCCCAGAAGGGGCAGAAACAACTGGAAAAGGGGCATATTTAAGGGCTTTATAAACTTTTTGGCCGCCAGAAACGAGCGCTTCAATTTGCGGCCACATCGCAATATTCATAGCAAAAATCGCCAAACCTAAATTTGCGCCTGCAGAAAAATGCGATCCTTCATTATAGATAACCATGGCTTTGTAATCGCCTGAGCCATCGCCAATCAATTTAATCGCCTGATAGTAAGCATCAAAAACAGGCTCATCAAGGGCGTTCATTTTACCTGTAAACTCAACACAAAGAACGCCATCCCCAATATTCCAAACACTCGCACTTGCCGTTTTAATCACAGGTTCATTTGATAATTTAATATCAGAGAGCAACAGAACACCCTCGCTACGCTTCACGTCATGGTATTTTCCATCTGTGCCAAAAGCCTGCAATTTACCCTCATGGGTACGATAAAAACTGCCCTCGCCGACCGCATCAAGGAGCGTAGGAACACTAATGCCTTCCTCGCGTAATTTATCAGCAAACCATTTTGGGCCAAGCTGATCTATCATTTGAAACGGGCCATTTTTCCAATTCGTGCCAAAACGCATGGCTTCATCAACACTTGCGATGTCATCTGCTATTTGTGGTACAAGAGACGCCGCATAACATAGTGTTTGAGACAAAACTTTCCATGCATAATGCCCCCCCTGATCTTGTGCTTCAACAACGGCACGGAGGCCTTTTTTACCTGCGCTCATAGATTCAAGGTGTGGCTTATCACTTGCACGATACTGACCTTCATCAAATTTATCGGGGTTAAGATCGAGCGTTTGCTTTTCTTTACCCGCTGCTGGGTCAGGATTTAGTCGGTAAAACCCCCCTTTGCCTTTACGTCCGTTATAGCCCGCCGCGATCATTTCTTTTACAAAGCCATAATCTTTATAAATTTTACGATACTCGTCATCTTTCGGAAGACTTGATAGCATTGAGCTTGCAAGATAAGGCATTAAATCAACGCCCACCAAATCAATCAAACCGAACACGGCAGTTTTAGGCACGCCAATTGGTTTACCCATAACAGAATCAGCAACTTCTAAAGGAACATTATCTGCTACCGCTACATTCAGCGCTGTTTGCATCCAAAACACGAGCAAGCGATTCACAATAAAGCCTGGCGTGTCCTTACAATGCACAACGCCTTTTCCCAGCTGAATATCACAAAAATCCTGAACTGTTTTAACGGCGTCTTTATTCGTTTTATCGCTTGTTACAATTTCAAGAAGGCGCATGTAGCGCGGCGGATTGAAAAAATGTGTAATCATAAAGTCCTTAACAAATGCATCGGGCTGCCCTTCGACTAATTTTGCAAGCGGAATAGTCGATGTATTTGATGTAACGATAGAGCCTTTTTTACGGTGTTTTTGAATCTTCTCATAAGTTGCATGTTTTATTTTTAAATCTTCAAGGACGACTTCAATAATCCAATCGCAATCACTGATTTTATCCAAATCATCTTCAAGATTACCCACCTCGATCAGCTTCGCATTCTGGCTAGACATAAATGGCGCAGGGTCTGCTTTTAACATCTTTGCGATCGCGCCCTTGGCGATGACATTACGATCTGATGCATCTTTCGGGACAATGTCCAAAAGAACCACAGGAATGCCTGCATTCGCAATTTGCGCCGCAATACCGCTCCCCATCAAACCTGCACCGATAACAGCAACTTTATTGATTGTCATTTTATGACTCCTGCTTTTTATAAATATGTTCTAGCCAATATTTTTTGATAAACGGCATTGAGAGCATAGACAATAGATAGCCGCCAGTAGGCACAAATGCCCCTAAAAATGCATTACCAAGTCCCGCGCTCTGCATATAAAATGCCGCAATAATATATGTGAGCGCTGCAATAAAAAAACGGCGTGACCACGACGTTTCCCAAGCCTTATCAGCCTCAACCTTTTCATTACGCAAATGAATAGACTCTAAATCACTCATGCTATGCGTCCTTAAAATCAGCGCCCATCCAGAACGCGCCTTTAATAACTGACCCAACGTGAATAGGCTTATCGCCTTGTATTTCTTTTCCTACCACAACATCGAATGTGCCGCCTAATGTTCTCACAAGAGCCCAAGTGTAAGCTCTGCCAGTTGAAGGGTTTTTCATTTTCTGAGTTTCTAAAACTGTAGCTGAAAAAAGCGCAATTGGCTCTGGCACTTCGTCTGTTTCTTCATCTGTAAACAACCCAACAGAAAAAAAACTCTCAAGCGCCATCGCATCAACGATGTTGAAATCATCATTATCAATATCTTCTTCGGTAAACCCTTTATGAAGTTCATTATATTTTTCAGCAGACTCATAAATGTCCATTTCCTGGGCAAAAGCTGAAATAGAGAGTGTTTGCATTGAAGGAAGCTTTTTATCAAAAGAAAAATAACGCACCATATCGACAAGGCACTGCGTTTCTCCTGAATCAGGATTGCCCTTTTCGGGGTTAAACCAACAAAAGAGAGGAGCATCAAGCGGTGTTATTTTTGATTGATCAATAATATCAACTGCGCCGATTTTGACTTCACTTTTTCCACGAAAATAAGGGTGCATACCGATAATAGAGTCCCCTTCGGCCTGAATCCATAGCTCTGGCCCAAAATCTGCACTTTCTTGCCAGCACACATAAGTACCTAGGGCTGTTTCTTGCTCAAATGATGCGGTCTCAGAATGCGATAAGCATAACGCGTTATAATCTTCTTCTGTATCAACGGAAAAACCGATTTGGTTAAAATTCGACATGCTTATACTTTCTCAAGAATAATCGCTGTTCCTTGACCGCCGCCAATACACATTGTCGCCAGACCAATTTTCTTGTTTTCGCGCTGCATCAAACTGGCAAGTTTACCAGTGATGCGCGCGCCCGATGCACCTAGAGGGTGGCCAATTGCAATAGCACCACCATCAAGGTTTACTTTATCTTCTGATAATTTCAAATCATGCAACACAGAGATAGATTGTGCTGAGAATGCCTCGTTAAGCTCTGCAATATCAATGTCATCAATTGTTAAGCCTGCTCTGCTGAGTGCTTTTTGAGTTGCTGGTACGGGACCAATACCCATAATAGACGCATCACAACCTGCAACACCCACAGATCTAATCCGCGCCAAAATTGGGAGCTTGTGTTTCTTGGCATATTCCTCGGACGCCACTAAAACAGCGGCGGCGCCGTCTGTTAAAGGAGAGGCTGTGCCAGCAGTTACTGTCCCTTTTTCGTCAAAAGCAAGGTTAAGACTCGCGAGAGCCTCTTTGGTTGTACCTGCACGGATACAGCCATCTTCAGAAACACCATCAATTAGAACTATTTCATTTTTAAATTTACCAGATGCCTGCGCCGCAGCTGCTTTATTTTGGGAATTAACCGCAAAGTTTTCTTGGGTATCACGGTCAATTTTGTATTTCTTCGCTAAATTTTCTGCTGTTTCGCCCATGCCAATATAAGCCGCGGGGCATAATTCCATCATAGCTGGATTAGGCATTGGGTTAAACCCACCCATAGGGATACGCGTCATTGATTCAACACCGGCACAAATAAAGACATCCCCTGCATTCATCTGGATATATCCTGCCGCCATTTGAATGGTGGTCATTGATGATCCACAAAAACGGTTAACAGTAGCCCCCGCGACACTATTAGGAAGTCCCGCAAGCTGGGCAACGATTTTTGCGAGGTTAAAACCTTGCTCCGCCTCAGGGAAGGCACAGCCCATCAAAATATCTTCGATATCGTTAGCGTCCACGCCTGTATCCGCAATAAGAGCCTTAATGACCTCTGCGGCCATAGTGTCTGGCCTTGTTTTTGCCAAAGCGCCCTTATTCGCAAAGGTAAAAGGGGAGCGTTTATATCCGCAGATCACGACTGGTTTTTGCATATTAAAAGGGCCTCCGTTGCCAAATTGTAAATTCTGCAACAGTGTATCTTTAATTGTGGTTAAAATCCATGGGCGTGGCTTATATTTTCATGCTAAAAATACGCTTAAATCCCCTTATTTTTGCTTTGACATCACCGTCAAAACAAGTAACAAAAGACGGATAATAAACATTAATAAAGGATTTTTTGAATATGTCTAAAGGTTTAAAACGCATTTGCATGAGCTGTGGAGCTCGTTTTTACGACTTAAACAAAAGTCCTATCGTATGCCCTAGCTGCGGCACAGAGTTCACTGGTGAAGTGAAAGTTAAAACAAGACGCACGCGCGCGACCGCTATTAAGGAAGAATTAAGCAAAATCCCGACAATTAAAGATATAAATGAAGATGATGATGACATGGACGACGACATGGATGATTCTGTTCTTTTGGATGACGATGAGGACGATGAAAAAGTTGTCAGCATTAACGATCTGGATGATGACGAAGACGAAGACGAAGACGAGGGGCTAAACCTCGATGATGAAATTGAGGGTTTAGACGACATTGACGATCTTGATGAGGAAGAAGACCTGGATGATGACGAGGATGAAGACGATGATGACACTAAAAATTAGCAGTTTTTAGCAAAAATCGATCTCATCTTTATGAGTCATTTGTAGGCCACAAAACAAAGAATCGGCCCTATGTTTGTAACTTAATGCCGTCTTTCTTGATGTAATATCAGGATGAATACGATATAGCCGTAAAATGCGTTCATAATCTGGAACATTATTAGCATCTATTTGTTTCATTAAAAACAAACTAGTTAAGATTACCCTTTGTGCTTTATTTTCGTTCAAATGGATGGAACGCGATAATATTTTCACCCGGGAAATATAAGGCAGATTAAACTTACCACTCGTTTCTTTTTCAGTGATTTGAAAAGACAAAACCGGGAACTCTTGGCTTTCATTTAGAATTGAGTAGTTCCAGCCATCAATAGAAATAGTGTAAGCCATCAATAATGTGCCATCAGAGGCATATATTGCGTTAGGCTCTATACAATATGTTAGGCCGGCCACTGTCGCCTTTATAGGATCTTTAAAGACCGATTGGCCGCAAGACTTTTTTACGGCGTGGAACGCATTCCAGCCACGCGGCGGCCAAGCCACCCCTTGCTTATTAAAGAGATGCATTTTAATACCCTGCTCAACTTCGTCTGCTTTATGCAGTTTTTTTCTTGATTGATTAAATTAGATACTAAAAAAAAGTAAAAATCAAGGAAAAGTCATAAAATTACAAAATTGCAATGTTGGGGAGCTATTCCACCGTGACTGATTTTGCTAGATTTCTCGGCTGATCTACATCTGTTCCTTTGGCAACTGCCACATGGTACGATAAGAGTTGGACAGGGATTGTATATAATATTGGCGCAACAAAAGGATGCACTTCGCCCATTTTGACAGCCCATGATGTTTGATCTTTTATTTTTTCAACGCCGGCCTCATCAGAAAAAAGTAGAATTTTTCCACCACGCGCAGTTGTCTCTTGAATATTAGATGCCGTTTTTTCAAATAATCTATCATTTGATGGGGCGACGACGACAACAGGAACATTTTCATCAATCAGCGCAATCGGGCCATGCTTCATCTCACCTGCTGCGTATCCTTCGGCATGTATGTAAGATATCTCTTTAAGCTTAAGTGCACCCTCTAGCGCGATAGGGTAAAGACTTCCACGTCCCAAATAAAGCATGTCACGGACATGCGATACTTGTTTTGCAATCGCTTTAATTTCTTCGTCATGGTTCAAAATATTAGCGGCAATTTTAGGCAAATGACGTAAGGCGTCACTATATTCTTTAAGCTCTTCTCCGCTGATAGTTTTTGCTTTTTTCGCCAGACCCAAAACAAGGCAGGCCAACGTTGTAAGCTGCGTCGTAAAGGCTTTTGTTGAAGCCACGCCAATTTCTGGCCCAGCAAGTGTATGTAACACCATATCTGATTCACGCTCAATCGTGCTTTCGATTGTATTAACGATAGAAAGAATTTTTTGTCCTTTTGATTTACAAAAGCGTAAAGCCTCAAGGGTATCGAGAGTCTCTCCCGATTGAGAGACAAACAGACAAACGCCATCTTTAGGCAAAGGGGCTTCGCGGTAACGAAACTCTGAGGCCACATCAATCTCGCACGGCTTTTTAGCCACTTGTTCAAACCAATATTTTGCGACCCAGCACGCATAAAATGCCGTGCCACACGCAACCATTGTTATACGTGGGGCGTTATAAAGCGCCTCAACAACATCTTGAGGTAAACTAATTTCTCCCGTTGTCGGATTAATGAACGAATTAAGCGTGTCGCCGATTACTGCGGGCTGCTCATAAATTTCCTTGAGCATGAAATGAGGATATTCACCCTTGCCTGTCGTTGCACCCGATTGCGCTGTGATGCGAATTTGACGTTCGACATTATCATTATCAGCCGTATAAATTTTGACAGAATTATTGGTTAGTGTCACACGGTCACCATCTTCAAGGAATGTAATTTTTTGTGTTAAATGCGCGAGAGAGTATGAATCTGATCCAAGAAACATTGCTGCCTCACCATACCCAACAGCCAGGGGTGTTCCTTGGCGTGCGCCAACCATTAGGTTATCTTCACCTGTAAAAATAATGGCAAGAGAAAAAGCGCCTTCTAAGCGATCAAGCGTTTTATCAAATGCGGCCTTAGGACCAAGGCCTTGTTTCATGTGGTGTGTCACCAAATGTGCAATAACCTCAGTATCCGTGTCTGTTTCAAAACGACATTGATGTTGCTGAAGCTCCTCTTTAATTTCGGCGAAATTTTCAATGATTCCATTATGAACGACGGCCACCTTATCTGTTGCGTGAGGATGGGCGTTATTTTCTGTGGGGCCACCATGCGTTGCCCATCTTGTATGACCAATACCTATATTCCCTAAAAGAGGGCTCTTTATCATTTGTTTTTCTAAATTAACTAGCTTGCCCTCGGCGCGGCGGCGGTGAATTTGACCATCAATCAAAGTAGCAATCCCTGCCGAGTCATAACCACGATATTCCAACCGGCGCAGCCCCTCTAAAAGTAAAGGTGCCGCCTCATTTTGACCAACAATCCCTATGATACCGCACATTTTTTATTCTCCCGATTTTGCTTTTCTATATTCTGTGGCCCAGCCCGCATAATTTTTTTGGCGCGCACGACCAACGGCCATGGCGTTATCAGGGATATCTTTATTTATGGTTGATCCCGCAGCAATCATCGCGCCATTACCAATCTCTACTGGTGCGACAATTGTGCTATTCGTCCCTATAAAAGCTTTCTCGCCGATAGTCGTTGTATGTTTGTTGAAACCATCATAATTGGCAATCACAGTTCCTGCACCAATATTGGCCTTATCGCCAATAATGGCGTCACCAAGATAAGACAAGTGTTTTGATTTTGCGCCCGCGCCCATAACTGAGCGGTTAACTTCTATAAAATTACCAACAACAGCCCCCTGTTTTAAAACAGATTTAGGCCTGATACGGGCAAAGGGGCCTATTTCGACATTGGCCTCAATCTGCGCCCCCTCAATGTGCGAAAACGCGTGTATTACTGTATGATCTCCCACGCTAACGCCGCTACCGAAATAGACATTGGGCTCAATCACGACGTCTTTGCCTATTTTCGTATCGGCAGATAGATAGACAGTATTTGGATCAATTAAAGTAGCGCCATTTTCCATGGCTTTATTACGCAGCATTGTTTGGGCCATACGCTCATGCTCGGCCAACTCACTGCGGGTATTAATGCCCCAGACCCATTGTGCGTCCGCCTCGACAACATACGTAAGAAAGCCCTCTTTTTCTGCAATTTGCGGGATATCCGTTAAATAATATTCTTTTTGTGTATTATCTGTTTTTAACTGCGCGAGCCAATTTTCAAGATGTGCATTTGGGATACAAAAATTACCCGCATTGCATAAGCGAATTTCTTTTTGCTCAGGCGTGCAATCTTTATCTTCAATAATACGATCCAACGTACCATCATCATGGACAACCATGCGACCCAAGCCAGCAGGGGATAATGGGCGCACAGCCATAACAGAAAGCCCGTCCCATTTGATCATTTTTTCTAAAATATTTTTATCTAAAAAAGGCTCATCACCCAAAAGAATAAGAACTTTGCCTTGAAACCCTTTTAGCATATCCAGCGCAGGTCGCACTGCATCTCCTGTCCCGCGCTGCTGCTTTTGAACAACTGTTTGGTATGGACGAACGGCTTTTGCCACATCATCCATATCTGGCGCCGTCACAACAATAATTTTCTCAGGATTTAATTTCTCTGCTGTTTCGATAAGCCAATTAATCATAGGACGCCCAGCTATTGGGTGCATGACTTTGGGCAAGTCTGATTTCATGCGCGTGCCTTTTCCAGCAGCAAGAATAACAACAGCGATCGGTGTATTTTCGGTCATATCATATAATGAAAAATTTGAGGTTTCGCGCAACTCACAACTTGTTACGCCGCATTACAAAAGAGAGTGAAAGGGTTGGCTTATTCTTTAAGCGCTATCTTTGTGCCTGTGCTTTCATAGCCCGTCAGATGAAGAAAAAATGTCCCATAAGATGTTTTAGCGCGTACTTTGACAGGTATAGCCGTTTCATTCTTATCAACTTGACCAAACCACACTGTCGGCATAGAGCCTGCTTCGCGGCCTTGTTCTTGAATAGCAAACCACCCCCGCGGTTTTGCATGCCATTTACCGCCTTTTGGTTCAATTTTAATGCTGCATTCGGTGGCTTTACCCTCGAACACATTATATTTTGATTTTTTAAGATCAACGATCCCTTTGTGGTTAAAAATTAGCTTGTAACGGCGCTTTCCATCAAAAATCTCAGACTCTCCCTTACAATCTTGGCCCACCGAAATTTTCATCATTTCTTCAAGCATAGCAGAAAGAATATCAGTGCTGTGATCCGTTAGCTCTTTTTCAACAGGTTGAGGTGACCCATCATTCTCATTATCAAGAAGGGAGTATTCTTTGAAAGTGCCATCTTTGTTGTATTTGTATTTTTTGACTTCAAGCTCCGTTTTCCACGTGGTTTTAGACTGATGAAGCTCCGGCTTTGCAATTGTTTTTTCTTTGTCGAGCCAGCCATGCGTTTCAAACGTGCCAAACCATGGGGCGAGCTTACCTAAAAGGCCGTAGGTTTTAGCATAGAGCTCAACGCTAAAACGATCTTTTTTGGTCTTATCCATATCAAGATTGGCTTCAAGAGCGTGAATACCGCCAGCATAAACATTATAATACATTTGCTGGTGACCGCTTTGCAGCCCTTCTGCGCAGAGGTTCTTAGAATTAGCTGTAATGCCCAACAAGACGATAAGGCATACCGCCCATCCCCTGTTTAAACTTTTTAATGCTGGCAGCAGTGTCATGATTAATCCCTCCAAGATCGAGCGTTTTAACACCCCATTGTTTTAACACACACGCGCCCTGCCACAAAAGCAAATGATGCGCGTTGTGGCTTCGCCCCTCATCTGATGTCCAGCCAATTTGGTAAGTTGCACTTTGACCATGCTTAATCATCATGATGGAGGCAATCAGCTCATTATTTACCGACGCCACGCCAATCATCATATTACCTTCTTCAAGCAAAAAAGGGGCAAGAATGTCCAAAAATTGTGGCGATATGCCGCCATAACCATGTTCTTGTTTCTCAATTGCATATTGAGCTTTAAAAAGCGGGTAAAAAAGACCTTTTTTATCCCAATCTATGGATATTTTCTTATTTTCTTCAAAATTTTCTGCTTTCCTGAGCGCATTTCGCCATTTTCCCTCTAAATTAGCGCGTAATGAATCCATATCTTGGGATAAATCAAGCCAATAGGTTTCATAAGGTTCTCTTGAGGGCAAAAAAGTCAATCCTGTTTGCTTAATCAGGGCCTTTGCGGAAGGGCTGTCTTCTATTTCTAACAAAAAGCGGTGCTTTCTGCCCCAGCGTTTTGGAAAATCTTTTTGAAGCGCCTTAATAAAAGCCTGAATATGAAATGCACCCCCAAAACCATCAAACCAGAGCGGGCCTCGGTCTATAATAACCCCGTGAATCAGATTAAATAATACGCCAGCTTCCATTACTTGCACCAAACCAGCTTCTTTATCGTCAATCATAATCAAGCCCCAGCGGGCTTTTTGGCGATAAAAACGGCTCGCCCCTTTAGCATAAGAATAGCTTTGCAGGAAATTTGATTTTTGGATTTTATGAAAACGGGCTTCCCACTCACATAAGGGCAGAGTATTCCAAAGTATCGTGCATGTTATTGTCATGGCACAATTTGACATTGGCAGACGCATAATTCAATGTGCTTTTATCTTTAAAAGCACTGATAAACACGATAAACATAGACTAATCATAATCATACAGACAACGCGGGGGATAACAATGGAACAAATCATTAATCAAGCATGGGAAGAGCGCGACAGCATTAACGCACAGACTAAAGGGCAAGTGCGCGACGCAGTAAATGAAGCGCTTAGTAATCTTGATAAAGGCTCTGTTCGTATTGCTGAAAAAATCGATGGCGCTTGGCAAGTTCACCAGTGGCTTAAAAAAGCTGTTCTTCTCTCCTTTCGCCTTAACGATATGACAACAATCTCTGGTGGCCCGCATGGATCATCATGGTGGGATAAAGTGCCTTCGAAATTTGAAGGCTGGGATAATAAAACCTTTTCACAAGCTGGCTTTCGCGCTGTACCCAATTGCATAGTTCGTCACTCTGCTTATATCGCCAAAGGCGTCGTGCTCATGCCGAGTTTTGTAAATTTAGGGGCGTATGTTGATGAAGGCACGATGATCGACACATGGGCCACTGTTGGCTCCTGCGCCCAAATTGGCAAAAATTGCCATATCTCAGGCGGTACAGGCATTGGCGGGGTCCTTGAACCTCTTCAAGCCGGCCCAGTTATTATTGAAGACAATGTCTTTATCGGCGCCCGATCCGAAGTTGCAGAAGGTGTCGTTGTCGAAGAAGGCTCTGTGATTTCTATGGGCGTATTTATTGGTGCGTCTACCAAAATTGTAGATCGTGCCTCAGGTGAAATCTTTATGGGCCGCGTTCCTGCCTATTCTGTTGTTGTACCCGGCGCACTTCCGGGCAAAACGCCAGAATCGCCTAGCTTGGCTTGCGCCGTCATCGTCAAACGCGTTGATGAAAAGACACGTTCAAAAACAGGCGTGAATGAGCTTTTGCGCGATTAAAACACAACTATTTAGTTAATTTTTTAATACTTTAGATAATAAACTAAAAACTTAAATTATTTTTCATATTTCTGTTGAAATTAATCGCAGTAATCCGCTATAAACCGACATTGAGTAAAGTTTAGGTTGAAAGAGTATGGATAATTGCGCATTAGAAGCGCCCTATAGAGGCGCTGCAACAACACCTGAAGAAGTGGGAGAAATTGCCGAGATATCTCTTAGAGAAAGTCTTGAAAAAGAAGAGCGCTTACTTAAATTTTATGAGCAGCCTTTTGGAGCAAACGCTGGGCCGTGGCATTTGCCCAGAATCCACTGGCAATATTTACGTGAATTTAAGCCTGTTGGTCAAAAACGTAAAGATGACGCAACAGAAGACATCATTCATGAATTGAACCCCGCTCTAGAAATGGCCGCTTATTTCAAAGCAGATTTTCTGCCATCTGAAGTCACTTATGAGAGAATAGGTGGCATCAAGCGGGATCTCCCATTAGAGCAACACTCAATAGCTCATCTTTTTTCTGCCATTGCCTTTCATGACCGTGACGAAGATGATCCTGACGCATCACGCGAAACGCTGATTGAATTTTCAAATGATAATATTTCTGCTCTAGGCAAAGATGTAAAAAAAGACGAAAAAGATTTTATGCGCCGACAAGTGTTATATCTTGCCGACGTCTCTGACGCGCTTACATTTGGCAGAAAAGCAAGAATGGCGGATGGCAGCGTCCAAAAACAAAAAACACATGGTGATGATTTAGCGCTTTATAACAGAGCTCTTACGCAATACTGGACATCCATCACAACAAAATGTCCTGATCGTATAAGAGGCCTAGCGACGCGCTACACCCGTGTTCCTATTGGAAAATTCACAATTGATAAACACATGGCTTATCTTAATGAAACAGGCACGATCTTTATGGAAGCACAGCCTATCGAAGATACAATGGATCGATTTCCTCAACTAACCCCGTTTCTTGAGATTATGAATTCCCAAATGCGGGCGGCCTTCGTAACAGTGGGAGCAATGACAAAATATCATCCCAATCTAGATATAAAACAGCATAGCCGCAAAGGAGTATATAATCCTGAAACAGCCGAAATTAGCATTCACAGAGCATTAAAAACAGCGATGAGGGCGGCAGAATGGATACCTCACGATGTGTGTGCGATGACTGAATTACTTGAAGGGCTTAAAGCAGAAGCTGAGCGGGAACGAGCCTTACAGCCGCTTGTTGATCGTATTGAGGAACAACTAACGCCTTATTTACAGCATCTCGGAGCATGCCCGAAACCAAACTGCAGCCAACGTCGTATACGCTAAATTTATTCTTTTTGGTTAGGCTCATTCCATGCTAATCATACGATATGCTTGACGTCCTAGACCTTACCCAAAAAATAATTCAATGCCCTTCAGTGACGCCTGAGGATAATGGCGCTCAGGATATTTTAATAAACGCTTTAAAACAGCTTGGCTTTACTATTTATGACCTTCCTTTTGAAGGGGACGGTTCATACCGCGTTAAAAACTTTTTTGCACGCCTTGGCACAAATTCTCCCCATATTTGTTATGCAGGACATACAGATGTAGTTCCCACAGGAGATGAGAGTTTATGGACCCATCCTCCCTTTAGTGGCGCAATTGATGGTGATACACTTTATGGCCGTGGTACATCCGATATGAAGGGCGCAAATGTTGCCTTTGTTGTTGCCATTTCAAAATTCCTTGAAGAGCATAAAGACTTTAAAGGGTCTATCAGCTTATTGATTACTGGCGATGAGGAAGCCGATGCCATTAATGGCACAGTAAAAATTTTACGGTGGATGAAAGACAATAACCATATCCCTGATATGTGCCTTGTTGGTGAATCATCCAACATCAAAGAGCTGGGTGAAGAAATTAAAATTGGACGGCGCGGTTCAATGCGCGGCGATATTGTCATCAAAGGCAAACAAGGACATGTTGCCTATCCCCATATGGCGGATAATCCCATCCCCCGATTAGCGCTCATCGCTGGCGCTCTTAGTCATTACGAATTTGACCAAGGGACAAAAGAATTTCCTCCAACCAATTTGGAAATCACCAATATTGATATTGGTAACAAAGCCAGAAATGTTATCCCAGGCGAAGCAACAATAGAGTTTAATATTCGATTTAACACATTATGGGATTATGAAAGTCTGCTCGCGAAAGTGACAGACATTGTCAGTGAAACCACAAAGGATTTTGAGATAGAGTCAAGATGCGGTGCAAACCCTTTTCTTACAAAAGAAGGAGCGTGGACAGATATTGTCAAAGATGTCGTAAAAAAACATACAAAGCGTGAACCTTTTATGAGCACCAGCGGCGGCACATCAGATGCGCGCTTTATTGCAAATTACTGCCCCGTTGTTGAGTTTGGATTAACCAATGAAACAATACACCAAATTGATGAGTGTTTAAGGATCAGTGATTTGGAAAAACTTGTTAATATCTACGCCGACATTATTAAAAACGCGATCGAGTCTTAAAAATCCGTAACACTTAATTTCGCCGCAAAAAATCATCAAAAAATCATTTTTTTGAACTTTTTTTTGTAACAGTTGATTGGCATTATACGAAGCATCAGATGAAAACATATTTTTTTAGGTTTTCTCTTAAATGACCCTGAATTTGCCTGCACGTGGTTTTGCCCCCAATTTTTCCATGTGCAGGCATCTTTTTTATTTAGTTCAGTAATGAATATGCATTAGATAGAGCCCGTCTGGGGGCGCCGTCACGCCGCCAGCCGCACGATCTTTTGCCTTTAATGCCTGAGCCACGTCTTGCTTGCTCCACTTGCCTTCCCCTACCAATGTCAGTGTGCCCATAATGTTACGCACCATGTGGTGAAGAAAAGCCTGCCCCTCAATATACATCTGGATTTCAGTGCCATTACCACTGGGCAGCGTTGTAAAAGAGAGAGTATCAATCGTACGAATGGGGCTTTTTGCCTGACACTCTGCTGCGCGAAAACTTGAAAAATCATGTTCTCCCAAAAAAATATCTGCGGCATCAATCATGGCATCAATATCGAGTTTGCGTTTAAAATGCCATGCTCGTCCTCTGTCTAATGTTAAAAAAGAGGGACGATTTATAAGGCGGTACATATATAGTTTTTTGTGAGCAGAAAAACGCGCATGATAATCGGAAACCACTTCTTGCGCCTTAATCACAGAAATTGGTTGGGGCCTTAAATGTGCGTTAATGGCCTTGGCCAGTTCATAGCCACTAATATCGCGATCCCCATAATCAAGATCAAAATGCGCCACCTGACCAAGTGCATGGACACCAGCATCTGTTCGACTTGCTCCTACAATGCCAATATCTTGCTGGCAAAATTTGTAAATCGCCTTTTGAATTTCATCTTGAATTGTAGGCACGTTATCTTGGCGTTGCCACCCCGCATAATCGGCGCCGTTATATTCAATTGTGATCTTCCAGCGTTTCATTTTAAACGCTTGCCAATATTAAGGTAACCACCATTTATAGCCGAGGTGACATCCATTGTTTTTTTATTTTCAGGTTGCACACGGATAAGCTGAATACCTTTTTTATCGCCGCAAACAACAACACCTCTATCTAAAACGCTCCCCGTGTCATACGAAAATATGTCATCAATTATAGTAGCTTCGACAACTTTCAATCGTTTGTTTTGCTCTGTATCACACCATGTTCCTGGCCATGGATTAAGGGCGCGTATTTGCCGATCAATCTTTATAGCAGTTTGAAGCCAGTCAATTTTACCTTCTTCTTTTTTCAGCATATGGGCGTAAGTCACACCATCACTATCTTGCGCTGCAGATGTCAAACAGCCTTCTTGGGCGAGTGTTTTAATAACCTCTGCAATCATCTGCGCCCCCATTTGGGCAAGGTCATCATGTAACATAGAGGCTGTTGTTTTATCAGTGACTTCCACATCACGCTTTAAGATTTCTGGGCCTGTATCAAGCCCTTTTTCCATCTGCATAATCGTCACGCCGCTTTTTTTATCACCCGCCATAATGGCGCGTTGAATAGGCGCCGCGCCGCGCCAACGTGGCAAGAGCGAGGCATGAATATTAATACAGCCATGCTTGGGTGCCTTCAAAATACTTTCAGGTAAAATAAGTCCATAAGCAGCAACCACAGCAATATCGAGATTGAGGTCCAAAAAATTTTGAATATCTTCAAGATTTTTAAAATGAAGCGGGTAACGTACTTCTATCCCGGCTTCTTCGGCACATAAATGAACGGCAGATTTCTGTACTTGTTGGCCGCGCCCTTTTGGCCTTGGCGGCTGAGTGTAAACACAGACAAGATCATGCTCACAGTCCATAAGCGTCTTAAGAGCCCCGACTGAAAAATCAGGAGTTCCCATATAGGCGATGCGTAATTTTTTTCTCATAATTAGAGTATTAAAGTGCTTGGCTATCTTTTTGAAGCTTTTTCATACGCTTCATAATCATATTACGTTTCAGGCTTGAGATATGGTCAACAAATAATATGCCATTCAAGTGATCCAGCTCATGCTGAACACAGTGCCCATCAAGGCCTTCAAACAACCCTTCTTGTTTTTGTCCGCTTACATCTAGGTACTCAACACGTACACTCGCAGGGCGGATAACATCAGCATATTGTTTTGGGATAGACAGACAGCCCTCTTCATAGACAGAGCGTTGATCTGATAGCCACACAATTTCCGGATTGATCATTACGATAGGATTCTGGGCAGGCGGGGTGTCTTCATCACGCTCACCACTGCGATAACCTGCATCTATGGTCAGCACGCCGTCTATTTCCTGACCAAAGCGCCAGCAATCTTTGGGTACATCCATTACAAAAATACGGTTTAAAATACCGACTTGGTTTGCCGCAAGGCCGATTCCTTTATCTGCGTACATACTGGTAATCATACGCTCGACCTGTACTTTAATAGCGTCATCAATCGTTTGGATTTCATGCGCCACCTGCTTTAAAACAGGATCAGGCACTTTCACGACCTCATACGGCTTAATTGTATTATGCGGCTCTGTTGTCATTTGTTTCATCGTCCAGCGTATCATCCGCCATTATTAAATTTTGGGGTAAAGATTTTGATGTCTTCACACCAAGTGTCTTTAAATTTTCCGTACGCGTTAGAATATTACCCTTACCCGTTGAAAGCTTATTCATAGCGCCTTCATAGGTATTTTCAAGGATTTTTAACTGCCCGCCTATTTTTTCCATATCGCCTACAAAGCCTACAATTTTATCATAAAGCGCGCCCCCTTTTTGGGCGATCTCAACCGCATTTTGATTTTGATCAACAAGGCGCCAGAGCGATGAGATTGTTTTAAGCGATGAAAACAATGTTGACGGGCAAACAATAGCAACGCCCTTATCCCATGCGAACTGGTGTACCTCCCGATCCTCTTGTAGGGCAAGCATATAAGCGCTTTCAATAGGCATGAACATGAGCACAAAATCGGGTGTACCAAGCTTATCTGTATCTTGATAGCGACGCTTTTCAAGATCTCTTACATGCTGTTTTACGGAGGATAAAAATTGACTTAAGTGCGAAGGACGCAATGATTCTTCAAGCTCGCTGTGATAGCGCTCATAATGTGTCAATGAGACTTTTGAATCTAAAATGACATGCTTATTTTCTGGCAGATTAATGACGACATCTGGTTTTTGAATGCGCCCGGATTCTAAATCTTTCAATCCAAGGCCTGTCCCTTGCAATACATAATCAATATTTTTACGAAGCCCTGAATCTTCGAGCAGTTTTTCAAGTACAATCTCCCCCCAATCCCCTTGGGTTTTACTATCGCCTTTGAGGGCTTTAGCAAGTCCTTCAGCTTGGCTGGCGAGCTGACTATTGGCATCGACGATCATCTTAATTTGCTCTTTTAAGGCAAATTGCTCATTAGCTTGTTTCCCAAATGAGTCTTCAACTTTTTTATGAAAGTCGTTTAGCTTTTCTTTTAGTGGGTTTAACAACGTATTCAAGCTTTCAGAAGATTGTGCTTTAAATTTTTCTGATTTCTCATCAAATATCTTATTGGCAAGATTTTCAAACTGAAGGGAGAATTTTTCTTCCAGCTTTTCTAAATTTGCACGACCTTCTGATATCTGCTTAATCAGACTTTCTTTTTCAGTCTGCGTACGTACAAGCTCTTGCTGTACGTGTGATAGTTTTTCTTCGGTAAGACGTTTTTCAGCCTCAAGCTTTGATAAGATGTCGTCTTGATTCTCAAGATGATCCTGCAAGCGGTTATTATCAGATTTAAGTGCCCCGCTTCGCCATAACCATAACATGAAAGCCAGAACAGACACTAATCCAGCACCCAGCATTACTGAGAACGGATCAAATGTAATATTGCCTAAAACGATTTCCTGATTCATGATAGAATAGAGAATAAACGCAATAAGGACACATAAGCAAATGTTTTCAACGGTTTTCAAGCCTTTTCGCAGTCATAAAAGCCTAAGAGTGCCTGATCGTGAAGACGGCAATGCGATGATATACGTGTTATTGGCGATTGCCCTTTTTGGAATTCTTACCGCAACGCTCTCTGGGCAAAACAACGATGCAGATGGTCAAGATATTGATGATGAGCAAATCGAGTTTTATGCAAGCGAGCTTCTTGAGTATTCAGCCGCCGCAAAAAGCGTTATCGACCAAATGCTCATCACAGGGTCAACAATTAATGATCTAGATTTTATAGACCCATCAAGTGCCGGTTTTGATACGCCGCCCCATATCCATAAAGTATTTCACCCAAGTGGTGGGGGCTTGACATATCAACCAGATTTAAATGACAAGATAAAAAGCGAAGTAAACACTCAGCCGCCTGCTGGCGTTTATATAGGGCATTTCAATAACGTTGAGTGGAGCACTTCAACAGCCAATGATGTTATGTTGACCATGTATCAAATCAAAGAAGAGATATGCAATAAAATAAATCAAAAGCTACACAACCTAACGACCATGCCAGCAATTTGGCATTTTCCCGAACAAGAAGTATTAGTAAGTGGCTCTGTAACAAACCATGTATCTGGGAGTAACGTGGATTTGAGCTTAGCCTCATGCCCAGACTGTGAAGGTCACATACAGTTATGTGTGCAAGGACAGTTGGGTTTTTACTCTTTCTACACTATCCTTGCTGCTCGATGATTGTGGCACGAAACTCTTCTATGCCTGTATTTTTAATAGAGCTTGTTGCGAGAACTTCGGGATAAGCGGCGGGGTGTTTTTTAAGAGTAGCAATAATGCTCGCTTTAAGCTCTTCTAATTTTTTACCCTTATCACATTTGGTTAAAATAACTTGATACGTTACTGCGGCTCTATCAAGCATATCCATGAGTTCTTCATCACTTTCTTTCATACCATGGCGTGAATCAACCAAGATGAACACACGGCGTAAATTTGGCCGTCCTTGAAGATAAGAAAAAATAAGCTTATTCCACTCTTCCCGCTGTGATTTTGAAACCTGAGCATATCCATATCCGGGCATATCAACCAAATACATTAAACCGCCTAAATCAAAGAAATTAAGTTGTTGCGTGCGCCCTGGTGTATTGGAAGTCCGCGCCAAATCTTTTCGGTTTGTAATGGTATTAATTAAAGACGACTTGCCTACATTAGAGCGCCCTGCAAAGGCAACCTCCGCCCGATCAGAGGGGGGGAGTTGCTCTAAACCCGCAACACCCAAGACAAAATCAACAGGCCCTGCAAAAATTTTACGTGCCTTTTCGATATGAAAAGGAAGAAATTTTGGATGTTCATCTGGTATATGCACGGCTATTTTTTCTTCTTCGGCTTTTGAACCGTTTTCTTTTTGGGTTTTGGCTTTGATACCGTCACAAGCTTATCATCTTCAACTTTTTTAGGCTTTAGATTTTGCCCTTTTAACGGCTTGCCGTTTTTATCAACTTTGATGCCATCGGCTTTTAACTGTGCCTGATAATCATCCCATGCTTTTTGTTTGCGCTCTAACTCCTTGGCGGCTTCGGCCTTCATTTTAGAACGATTGAAGATGTAAACATCAACACCCATGCGTCGCATGATGATATATTGCTGTATGGTTGAAAATAAATTGTTAAACGTCCAGTAAATTACAAGACCCGCTGCAAATTTTGCCAAAACAAAGGTCATCACCCATGGCAAAATGGCAATCATTTGTGCCTGCATTTTGTCAGGCGGCGGCGGGTTTAACTGACGTTGCACAAGCATCGTAATCAACATGAGGCATGGCCAAACACCAATCATAAAGAAAGACGGCGGATCCCATGGAATAACTCCGAATAGATTGAAAACTGTCGTTGGATCGGGCGCAGATAAATCCTGAATCCATCCAAAGAATGGGGCGTGACGCATTTCAATCGTGTTGGATAGCACCTTAAAAAGCGCAAAGAAAATCGGTATCTGAATGAGAATAGGCAAACATCCAGCCATCGGATTCACTTTTTCTTTTTGATAAAGCGCTACCAGTTCTTGCTGCATTTTTGTTTTATCATCCGCATATTTTTCACGCATCTCGGCCATTTGTGGGCCAAGCTCTTTCATGCGAGCAAATGAGCGGAACGACGTATTGGCCAGTGGGAACACACAAATACGCAGAACAATAGTAAACATAATGATGGCAATACCAAAATTGCCAACAAGTCCATAAAAGAAATTAATCACGGCAAAGAACGGACGCGTTAAGAAATAAAACAATCCAAAATCGACCGCCAAATCAAAATGAGAGACACCCCATTCTTTCTCATAACTTTCAAGCAAGGCGAGTTTTTTAGCGCCCGCAAAAACATTTGTCTCAAACGTGGCGCTCTGCCCTTTTTCTATAGTGCGGCCCTGACCTGTAATGTCAATTTGGTATTTACCTTTAATATTATCATTAGCGGCCTTAATGTAGTTTGTACGATAAGTAACCAGCTCTTTTTGATCAGGGACAATAGCCGTCAGCCAGTATTTACCGACAAGGCCTGTCCAGCCTGTTGAACCAACGGCTTGATATTTTGGCTCTTTTTCTAACTTACGGTAATCAGGGTCTTGCATTTTGCCGTCCACATAAGTTGTTGGACCTTCATGAACAATCCAGCGACCTTCGTAACCTTCAGGCAGGCCGCGCTGCATGATTAAACCATAAGGAAAAAGCGTAACCGTTTCATTACCAGTGTTGGTCACTGTTTGTTTTACGCTGATCCCGTAATCTTTTGTCAGTGTAAAACGACGCTCAAACAAAAGCCCCTGGCCATTATTCCATGTCAATGTAACATCTTGATCAGGCGTTAAAATATTTCTATTCGATTGCCAAACTGTATCTTTATCTGGCGTCTTGATTGACGGTTCTTTTGGTACCCAGCCATATTCGATATATTGTGGATGTGCAGATTGAGAGGGTGATAAAATAACGACATGCTCTTTGCCCCCTACTTTTTTATAATAATTTTGAAGGCTAAGATCATCAAGACGCGCGCCAGTAAGGTTAATTGAACCAAAAACTAAATCATTTTTTACTGCAACGCGTTTTGTTTCTTGAATAATTTCTTCACGCGGGCGCTCTATCGTATCTTCATTTTGAAAATTTTCTTTTGATATTTGCGCAGCCACAACTTGCGCTGCTTTAATTTGTTCTAATTTAGGTTTGAGAATGAAACTGTCATAAGAAATCCAGAGCAAAATCGACAATACCCCAAATATAATGAGGTTACGCATGTCTTGAGGATGCATTTTATTTGGGTCGTTATTCATGTCAGCTCCCACTGATTTAGCCTATTATTTTGCTGTATTTAATACACAGCAATTGAAATGATAGGCGTTTATAGACTAAGGGCGCGGCGCTTTCAATCCTTGGGTTTTTTTAATTCTGGCACGGGGTCAATATGGTCACCTTTGTGATAAGGATGACATTTCATAAGACGCTTTACCGTTAAATAAAGCCCCTTGATACTGCCATGGCGCTCTATTGCCTCCAAAGCATAGGCTGAGCAGGTCGGATAAAAGCGGCAGGATTGGCCCATCATCGGCGATATAAGCCAGCAATATCCTTTAACCAACGTTTTGAGGATTATCTTCACGCATTAAATCCAATCTTTTCACACACCAAACCATCTCTTTTTTAAGGGTTTCAAATGGCATAGATATTGTATCGCTACGGGCAATAAAGACATAATCATAGTTATTTGCTGCACAATTGGGCAAAATTTCTGCTATGGCAGCCCTTAAGCGGCGCTTAACCCGATTTCGATCAACGGCCAATTTATGGAGTTTTTTTGTAACGACAAGGCCAAAACGCTGACCAAGGCCGTCATTCTCACAAACCTGAACAATAAATGCTTTTGCAATCCATTTACGGCCCATCTTCTGCACATGCAAGAAATCCGCCCGCTTTTTAATCGAGCTCAGTTTAATAGAACTCTCCTGAGGGCTAGTGGCCATTTAGACTAACTTTTTCGACTTTAAACATAAAAAAAGGCTATCACAGCCTTTTTTTCATACAACTTATAAATCAAAGGAAAATACTCCAATGATCTTCATTTATGCACTTAAGCGTAAACGGCCTTTAGCGCGGCGTGCTGATAAAACACGGCGTCCATTTTTTGTTGCCATACGTGATCTAAATCCGTGACGGCGTTTACGTACCAGTTTACTGGGTTGATATGTTCTTTTCATTGCGCACTCCGCTTAACCCCTAAGGGCATTAACCTTTTATTTATTGAAGGCAGGTTATACACAGTAATAAGTAATGTGTCAATTTTACTTGCGAAATTAATGAATAATGGCACTATAGGACAGTAAAAGCTTGAAAATCAGCCACTTACCGCTCTATAATGGCACAGAATTTGACTATAACGGCCTAATTTTCTAAAAGATTCAATAAGGGAATTTAAATAAATGTATATGGATGATAAATGGAATCCTGTCCAAGGGGACGAATTGGCAGGATTTCTGGAGCAAATTAATCCTATTGGCGACAAATACAGCGTCAATCCCGCGACAACAAATGTCGCTTGGAGACCCCTTCCTTTTTACGATCAGGTGGCCCTTATACGCGTTAAAGATCCAGCGTGGACGCCTCGTAACCTCTTTATTTACTATTTGACAGACCAAGGAAACCTTTACTGGCTTAATGGTACATCCCCACCTATTCACGAAGTGAACGCGAAAGCACCTGTTAAAATTACAGATGAAAATGTTTTAGATTATTTACGATTCTTCTGTTTTTTTGTTCGCGGTGAAGAAGGGCCGTTCTTGGTTGCCGAATCAATGGAAGATACCTATGTCCCTAAAGATATCGATGATAAAACCAAGATGGTTATCGAAGGAACAATTCGCCCTGCGACCTATGAAGGTGCCGATGCACAAGGCAACAGGCTATGTGATGCTGTTGTTTACTATTCAAATGCCTTATTTATCGCCAATTTTTCAGTGCAACCTGGCGGCATGATTGAGATGTTGGATGATCAGCCGATTGCGGCTGATTTACCTGTCAAGATTGACGCACCTGTTTCTTAAGTATTTAACACATTGAAATTAATAGTTTTTTTATCTTTTCGCCCTATTCTTATATCAAAGAGTCGGGCGAAATTTTTATTCTGCTATTTCACTATGCTATACTGAAGTTATAAGGGAATTTTAAATAAAACGACTAAGTCGATAAAAGGGATAAGATGCGTATAATTAAGCTTTCAGCTCTATTTTTCACCGCCCTCACCGTGACCATTATACACAGTGATCCAGCGAACGCGCAAACTGTTGGCAGTGTTATGGGCAACTTGAGAACAGCTTTATTCCAAGACAGTCAAAATTATGACATGTCTGGCATCCTAAGCGGCTTTAGCATGCTTTTTGGTATTTTTCTTGGTTTCATGGGTATTTTAAAGTTAAAAGATCATGTTGAAATGCCCCAACAAGTTCAAATTTGGGAGCCTATCAAAAGATTTTTCGCAGGTGGTGGCTTCCTCGCCCTACCTTGGGTTGTACAGGCCGCGCACAGAACACTTTATCCCCCAACACCAGGATTAACAGGTACTTCTGGCGGCTATAATACCGCTGGCGCTTCAGGAACAGGTCTTGATGCGATGCTCGTCAATCTTATGCGCGATGTATGGGGTAATTCACAACTTTTACTGCTCGCCTTTTGCTATTGCGCTGGTGTCATTCTTGTCATGGTGGGTATATCACGCATGCTTAAATCAGAACAAGAAGGGCCTAGAGGACCGCTTGGACTGGGAACAATCATGACCTTCCTTGTGGCAGGGGTGCTTTTATCAATTGATAGTATTTTAACGGCCGTCAACAATTCATTCTTTGGTGCAGGAGCGGTCCTTAGCAATGCAGGCCTTGCCTACACAGGCGGTATGAGCGGCACAGAGATTGGCCATGCCAATGCCGTTATAGGAGCTATCATGGCTTTTGTTGCCATTCTCGGTATGATCAGCTTTGTCCGCGGCTTCTTTATTTTGCGCGGTGTTTCTGAAGGGAGTTCTCAGGCCTCCATGATGGCTGCCTTAACACACATATTAGGCGGAGCCCTTGCCGTCAACCTTGGGGCTGTTATTCAGGCAACACAAAATACACTTGGCATTACAACCTTCGGGCTTACGTTTTAAGAAAACAATTAAACCTATAGTGATTGTCATTAAGCCTTACCTTGTGGTAAGGCTTAAATTATGCTGAACAAGAAAAACAACCATTACGACATTGCCATTATAGGGGGCGGACATGCAGGTCTAACGACACTATGTCTTCTGGTGCAGGCTGGATTTAAGGTGGCCTTGATTGATACAGAAGACCCCAAAACATTCAAATCCAAAGGACGTACGCGCACAACTGCAATCTCCTATGGTTCAGCTAAAGTGATTGAAAAAACAGGCATTTGGAACGACCTCCTCAAAAAAGCATGCCCGATAAAGAACATCCAAATCATGGATGGAAGTGGTTCACCCGTTTTATTAAAATTTGAGTCTGCCTCTCTAAACAAAGATGCTTTTGGATGGATTATTGATAATAATATTATCAAATGCGCACTCTATGATAAGGCAAAGAAATATAAGAATGCCGCATTTTATTCAATGCGCCGTGTGATTGATTTTAAAAATCACGACAGCCATATTGACATCACACTTGATCAAAATGAAAAAATTTCAGCCAATTTAATTATTGGCGCTGATGGGCGTCATTCTTTTACGCGTAAACATCTTGGTTTAAAAACGCGTAATTGGTCTTACAATCAGACCGCTATTGTTTGTTTTGTAAACCATGAAAAATCGCATAATAATGTTGCAATCGAACATTTTTTTAAAGAAGGCCCGTTTGCCATTTTACCGATGCCAGATGATGAAAAAGGCAAACACTGGTCTTCTATTGTTTGGAGCGAGGACGAACACGTCAAAAAATCTATTTTAACATATGATGAATACAATTTTATCTTAGCCCTAAAAACACGTTTTCCTGAATTTTATGGCGATATTTTAGGCTGTAGCGCGCGTTTATCATATCCGCTCACCTTTTCACATGCACAAGATTATATTGCCCCCAAATGCGCTCTTATTGCCGATGCGGCGCATGGTATACACCCTATTGCAGGGCAAGGGCTCAATATTGGCCTGCGGGATATTGATGTTCTCACAACTTTGTTAATTGAAGCGAAAAATAAAGGCAAAAATTGGCAGTCTCATGAAATTTTAGAACAATATCAGTCACTACGTCGCCCTGATAACATGATCATGGCGGGAGCGACAGATAAACTTAACAGCCTGTTTGGGAGTGATTTTGGAACAATAAAAATGGGGCGAAAAATAGGACTTAATCTTGTCAGTAAAGTTAAGCCTGCAAAAGAATTTTTTATGCGCCGCGCCATGGGCGACAAGTAACCCAGATTGTTAAAACATTGCTCTTGGAACGGGCTGCGTTAAATCAGGATCTTGCGACATAATAACTGCCGCGCCATTCGATTGGTTAAACAAATCAAGAAGCTCTGGTTTTAATTTATAAATCGTTCTTTTGCGCTCTTTATCATAGAATTTTTCTGTGATCTCTTTCACAGGGCTTTTAAAAGAAATATCCTTCGCGATATACCCTTTTTCAGGATCATTTGCGAAACTGCATTGAATATAAGAAAAATTCACCTGCCCATAGCTATCGACATATTTATAGTAAATACGCACGGAACTTGGAGGGTATTCTTCAACAAAAGTTTGATCAAGAGTATTGGGAAAAGTCAGTTGCTGTTCCAAAAAAGTATTACAAATACCATAGTTAATACTGCCTTGAGGCGGCGCGCATGATTTGACAAAATAGTAAATGACTGCTGATAATAAAATCAGTGAACCAATCACAACCAAGCGTTTATTTGCGAGAATTTTTTCCATTGAAATGGCCTAGCTCGCTTTTTTCTGCTCGTTATCAAGATCTTCTGGTCTTTTGGTCAGGGATTCTCCTGCAGCTTCAATCAATTCATTCACAATAGTTTTAATCACTTCATTAAGTGCGGCAGAGCGGGTTTCCCCCTTTTCTGCAAGCATAATAATACGGCGCTTAATTTCACCTCGCGCACTACCGCCAGGGAAGTTTGCGGCAAGCATCTGCCGAGCGCGGCTTGCGCCTAATTTATCATACAATCTTGTGCGAATGGCCACATCCTCAGATGACGTTGAAAGCGCCCAAAGCTCAATAGGACCAAGTGTATTAATCAAATGCTGTTCAAAACGCCCTTCCGTTGTGCCCAAAACAAGCAAAGCTGGCGCACCGCTGGCTTTGGGGCCTGTTAGTTTATAACGAATGACATTACGAGCAGTTTCAGAAAGACCGAATCGCTCTTGAATATTATCTACGGCCTGGTCAGAGATCGCCGCTCCCAAGACCCAAACCCCAGTTGCCAGATCAACCATATCATCATCAAAGTCATCTAAAAGCTGTGACGAGAGTGCAATCTGAACTGAGCGCTTACGTCCTTCACGAACGTCGCGAACGACTTGAGCGCGCACGGCGTTTGATCGGCTCGTTCTGTGAAATTCATCGTAACAAAGACGTTTTGGTGTTTCCATCACATCTTGAACACGAAGCTCATGCCACGGTCTAAATTTTTCAGGAATTTTGTCAATCATCTCTGGCCCAATCCACCAGTTACTTACCAAGGTGTGGCGGGCAAGCATGTACATGATTGAAGTCTGACGATCTGCTGTTTCGTCCCCTTGTGGTGACACATCCATCAAATCGAGCGCACATAAACGCGCTTGGGATACATCAAATTGGGTCACACCAGACAAAATTGGAAACTCACGCACAGCTGAGGTAATCATCCGCTCAAAGGCATTAATAACATTTTCTGCAGTGACCCCAACCGCGGTCTGTTCGAGCAAGCTTCGAATTTGGGGGCGGCGTGATGCTGTAATAGAATCTGCAAGGACAGGCGCCGCATGACGCTGCGCTCTAATAGCCATCGTAATTTCGCCCGCATCAAACATTCGGTCAACAACATCCCACCAATATGGATCAGCAGGAAGATGGATATTATTTTTCTGCAGCGCTTCATCCACTTCGGGATCAAGGCGCGGTAAGTAGCCTCGCGGCTCTGAGTTCGCAGCAGCATCATCACGCCAGCGGTACATTTCGTCCACAACAAGCCCAGCCAGTTGTTGCATACCATCATAAGGAGAATCATGCCCGGGCGGAGTGCATAACAACGTCATAAGCTCAACAAGATAGCTTCGCGCATCCATCAGCGGATAACGACAACCCAATTGTGTGTCAAAAGGGTTCACGGCATATTCATTTGTCATACGAAGGCGGTAATGTTCGGCCTCATGCTTGCGGTTTTCAGGCAGTGCTGATTTAATCATTGAAATCATGCCCGCAGAGGAAGGGCCAATATCAATAATAGCCACGTAAGGCAGTTTGCTAATTCCGGGCGTCAAACAAGTTGCAGTGTTCATCGAATTCAAAAGAACCGATTTCCCTGCGCCCGGTTGCGCGAAAATCAAATCAAACCATGTTGTTGTTAAATTTGTTCCTGTTTGATATGGCCATACCTTACCATCTGGCGTTCTAAATAACATGGCGCCGTTTTCAAAAGGTGAGGACGGGCGTTGCCATGGGAGAAGCTTCATGACTTCATACATTGGTGCAATTGCTGTTGGCGCTGTCCCTGCACAATGTATCCCCATAGCAGAAGACATAACGGTATCTAGAGGATCACCAGAAAACTCTGAAACCTGGCAATAACCCCACGATTCTACAGACTGTACAAGATTTGATAAACGATCTTGCATAAGTTTCATATTATCGGCAGGTGCCCATGTTGCCACAGAAACCCGAAGGCGGATAACAGGCTCTTTACGTGCTAGTCTTTGAAGACCCTCAAGCGAGAACTTCACCTGTTTATTGAGAGCATTTGTGACACCCATAATTGTTGCGGCAAAGCTCTTCATGGCGGTTGCATAAGCGCCGCCGCCTTCAATAAGGAACGAGATACGGTATGGCACTTTTGCATCAAAAAGCCTGTTTAACAGCATGGGAAACGGGCTAGGGTCCATTGGTGCTAGCGTAATATCAATACCGCCCCAGAGCAAATCACCCATTCGGACAATCGATTCGTTTATGACCCGTGCATCGGCAAGAGCGAGTTGCTGTTTAATAGGAGGCCATAAAACGTCAGAAACGTCTCGTTTATCCATTGGAGCACGCGATGGGATGGGATCACCCGGCAAACAGGCACGCCAGTTTTCATGTGCCTTGGTTGGATAAAGGTTATTTTTTATCGCACGCATGGCGTCATGGACTTCCATCACCTCACCACGAATGCCAAGCTCATCGATAGAAGACATAATTGCCGCGACATAGCTTTTATGGCGGGTGCGCAAAGCATCAATAGCAGCCATCGGGTTTTGTGAAAATCCAGCATTCACCCACTTTTTATTATGCGCTTCTTTTTTTGCCCGGGTCACTTCATTTTTCGTCAGAATTGAGGGGCGCGTCCATAAAACAAAATACGACTCCTCGTATGATAAATAACGCGACAAGTGCCTCACGCGTTCTTCAAAAATATCATCAACAGCAAGGCCAGTGTCCGTTGCCGCAGCTCTAGAGGCGCGCATGAGCCTCGTTAAATCGCTTTTAACACGATTGGGGTCACGAACAAAAAAGACCTGCATCGCATGACCTTGGCGGTCAAACCGAGCGCCAAATTTGATTGTCGAGCCTTCAATAATAAATTTATACTCTTCTTCACCAATGATCTGACGGCTTCCGTCAATCTTAACGTACGTAATCAGCGATCCATCAGTTGAAACAAGCGTCGTGTCCCCATCTGCTGTTTCAAGACGAATAAAGCTCTCAACCGATTGTTTCAATGCGGTTTGGAAAGGAGCCAGTATTTTATCTAAAATATTCATGGGGTGATTAAAACAGTCAAAAAGTTACAGTCTAAAATTATTATACATTAGACCAACAAGATAGGGAAAACTGATCTTTTCTCCCCAAAACATTCATTATATAAATTATTTAAGCGACGTCCGCGACTTCTGCGTATAGAAGCTTCCATTTGTTTGGGATTTTGCCGCCAAATGGGCCATCTTTTGAACGCCAATAGGCTAAAATCTGCGGGAATTGATTAAACTCTAGATCACCCTCTTTGATGATGCGCCTATCAAGCGGAAATAACCTTATTCCTTCGAGTTTTTTGCTACGCATGTCATAGTGTTTAGGGCCTAAGAAATCGCGCATGACTATTGCCAACACAAAAGGGTCATCAGTTTCAAGCCGTGTTTTTGCTTCTTCGCGGCGTTTCATCATCTGATCAAGCGTTGTTTTAGCTGTTTCAGCCATAGAGCCTTGCGAGATACGAGCCACATAAATTGCGCGGGCTACATGGTGAACCTCTGCCTGTGACATTTCTGGCATCCATATTAGAGCGCCAGAACGCATAGAAGAAACCTTCTCTAGATCAAAACATTGATGGCAGAACATGCACCCTGTTGCAAGGTTGTCAAACCGTGTATCTGAGGTATTGCCATTAATAAAAACAATTTGCTGATATTTCTTTGAATGAAAGCCACAAAATCGGCATGTGTCTTTATCACGACTAAAAACTTTTTGAATAATTTCAGCGTCAAGCACAGCAGGCTTGCCAGAAAGCGATTGAGCACCGCTAGAAAAATTAGCGATGCCCAATGTAATTGGTAAAAATTTATTAGCTGACATTAACAGATTAGTTAACGTTAAACTGAACTTTGTTCAATGTCGCAGATGTTGGTGTTGTACCTGTACCCACTGTGTTTTGCATTGCTTCGAATACGATTGGAAGTGCAAACAAACCACCGCCAGCTGCTAAACGGATTGCGCCGTGTTGTAGAGGTGTTTGTGATGGGTTTTCAACATGGTCTTTAATTTTCAAAATACCAAGAACACCAAGAAGAATTCCGATCATGTATGAAAGACCTGTCAATAGACCTGGAAGATCTTCAATAGATGTGTTGATGTTCTGTGCAATGTTACCAAAGTCGTTTGCATGTGCTGCATCTGCACCTGCCATTAGACCAACTGTTACTGCTGCACTAAGTTTAATGCCTGTGTTGCTTAATAGTTTTTTCATTTTAATCTCCTTAAAAGTTATCTGCATTTTAATCTCATTATCAAATCTTATCATAATCAAAACTTGTATGCGATTTTGATAAATCGGCTAACTCGTTCGTTTGTTACGTCGTACTCATTAGCTTATATATTCATTTGAACACATTTTGACCAAATTAGGCAAATTTCTTTAGTTAAAATTGAAATTATTTTTATAAAGCATTGATAATAAACAAAAAAAATTGTCTTTTTTTGCCATATTTGAAGCTATTTTTAAATAACTGTTCCTCTAAATTCCAAAAAATAACCAATTTACTGCTGAATTGATGAAGAAGAGCCTTTCACAACCCAGCGACCACTGACAAGCTCAATAGAGCGAATCGTACCCACACCCTCTAATGTTTCACCAACGGAAACGCTTTTAATATCTTTTTGGCCTTGCTTTGCAACCCATGCTTTGCCTGGTTGCGCCGCGCGCAGTTCCCATTTTGGAACAGCGGCTTTAACAACTTTTTTCGTTGTGCTGGGCGCACTAGTTGATCGTGTCTTTGTTACTGGTGCCTTTTTTAACTGTGCAATGTCTTTTTCAAGCGATGCTATCGTCTGTTTTAATGCGGCTATTTCTTGCGCAGGTGATAAATCAATATCTGATACCGTTCCTTCAACCTTTTCAAGGCGCTCTATAATCGTATCAAGCTTATCAGTTATATCCTTTGTATTAAGAGCACTTGATGCTGTTTTTTGATTATCAGTCACTTCTGGGACAACGATTTCCTCAACATTCAAAACTGGCCCGATACTCTCTAAAGTAGGAGAGGGTGTTGCAACTGCATTTTGTGCAGCCGTTTCAACCTTGGGAGATTGCGAGGATGTTATAGGGTCCATCAATGACTGTGTACCATTAATCGTTTCTGCTGAAGGCACAGAAAGATTTTCAGCAGATGAACTAGCGCCACTTACGGCACCAACACTCATTTCCTGTTCAATTTGTGAGGGTTGCGGATTATTTGGTGTTTGCAACAAAGTCATGCTTTGCTCCTGGCTACCAGTGCTTGAATAATCCGAAAACTCCAAATCATCCATAAATGAGCTTGTTTCCTCTAAAGGCGATTCCTCAACTATCACGGGCGCAGGCATTGGTGGCTTTTGTGCAGCTATTTGCTCTTGTTGTTCTGCAAACTCTTCAACACCTAATGAATCAGATTCATAAAGCGCGTCTAAATCAACAGGATCAACGCCAGCAGTCATTCCAATTGCATCATCAGTATTTTGCTGTTCTGACATATTAGAGGCAAACTTGTTACCGCCTAAAAGCTTATCCCCCATCACTTGATATACAAGAACACCAAAACCAATAATAACAGCAATAATAATAATAAGTGTATTAGAGCTCTTTTTTCCCGGCTTTTTGCCATCCCCTTTAGTTTTGCCTGTCTCATTTTCATCAAAATTCCAATCATCACCAAATGAATCTGGATTTGACGAATCTGCATTCACATCACTTAAGCCATCATCTAGCTCGTCAAAACCATCATCAAAGAATTCATCTTCAAAATCATCAAATTCGTTCTTTTGATCGTCCATAATTTTAACCTTTTTATATTTATTGGCTTGTGCCTGATGTAACAGCAGACGTAAATAAAATACCTATTGGCGTACCTGCAGCAACGCGAATCATTGGCTCTACGCCATCCGCAATTTCATTTAAAAGCTCTTCGATTTCTTCCCCAGCATCGGCAATACCAGAAGCCACTTCTTGTCCGCTGTCTTGATCTTGAGATTCCTCTGTCACTGTTTCATTGTTAATTGTGACTGTTGTAGTCCCTGATTCAGAGATAGCTTCTGTTAAACCCGTAATAAAAGCCGCCGCCGTGGGCAACATAACGCGTTTAAAGTAACGGTTATCAACTTCTGTGACAATACCTGGTAATGTTGTATTGGGATCAATTGCAACTGCATCAGCTGAATAACTTACCCCATCGATAACAACTGTATTAAAACTAAGGGTTAAATAATTATCTGTAGCTGTAAAACTTCCTATTATACGAGACCCCTTTAAAGGCCCAGAAGAGATTATAGCCAGAACAGGGCCAGGCGCATCAGTATTGGCCTCGGTAATCAATTGTCCATATTCAATCGTACCAGCAGGAAGCAGAATATCTTCTATAATAGTTGTCTCTTCAGCTGCAGCGGCAATCGCTTGATTTTGTTTTTCCAATTCTTTTTCAAGCTTGATATTAGCCTCTTCCTGAAGGCCTTCAAGATAGTCTTGGTTTGCAACTTGAACAACATTTAAGGTTGGCTCAAATTGTCCGTTCAAAATACCCTCAATCTGCGCAGACATAGCAGGAGAAAGCGCATTGATAGCAGGCGTTACAGTATCAACTGGCTGAGGCTGTTGTTGAACGGGCACAGGTTGTGGCGCTGGCTCTGGCACGACGGCCTGCTGCTGACGAATACGCTCTTCTTGCAGACGGCGCCAACGCTCAAGAGGATCCTCTTCATCTGGCTCCTCAAACTGTAAAGGAATAGTCCCTTTCATTGGGTCGGCAGACATCGGCATCGTGCTTTCGCCAGTTCGGATTGCCTCTTCGACGCGGCGTTCATTGACATCTTCAATGGCTTGCTGGAAAGCGGGCGATACTTCATTTTGCCCAGGTAGTTCTGCGACCTCGCTGTTACCTGAAACCATAGAAACAGGAACACTCTCAGACTTCTTGCCAAACACTATAAAGCCGATGATGAGCAAAACAACTGCTCCACCAATGACAACAAATTTTACAATTGGATTATTCTTCCAAATATCCGAAAGAGTATTCTGCCCGCCTACATCATCAAAGCCAGAATCGTCAAATTCTCCAAGGTCGAAATCTTCTGTATCAAAATCACCTGAACTACTCATCAAACAAATCCTCAGCTTCTTTTAGGTGCGCTCTGAAAAAATTACCCTTATCAGATAATAATAAGACAGAGGCATCATTTAAGACATAAACATTCATACCATCTGCGGATGAAGCAGAGCTGCGCCATCCTGGCGACAATAGCGTAAGCGGCGTCCTGACATAAGTCATGCCGCTTAATTTGTAAGCCGATGTTCTGCCATCAACACCAGAAACAGCAAGCTTTTCTGAACCGTTAGGCGCAGTTCCATCAAGAATAGACGTAATCGTGGCATCACCAGCAGAAAAATCGCTACCGCCGCCTTGAATAATAGAGGCTTGCGCAAAAGGTCCTTGCTCAGGAATACGTAAATCAACGCGATAATCAACTTCAGATTGGGAAGCCCTTAACGTGAAGGTGACTGGCGTTTTTAAAGTCAAAAAACGAACAACAAGGTTACCATAGGCAAATTTATCCAAGGGCATAATACGGATACTATATCCACCCTCTTCTGGTTGGGAAACTTCAAAGTTACCCGCCCACGAAATCCAACCAATTGGCCAAGGAGCGCCAGTCACATCAAGAGAGTTTAATGTTGTTACAAAACCATAGGACGTATTAATCACAAGAGGTTCAACACCGGGGTCCAAAGATACTGTTTTAACAGAGTTACTGGGTGTCGGCATGCCTGTAATAGGTGTTTTTACGGCCTCTTCAGTTTCATTATATTGTCGTAAAACATCACGAATTTGGTCGGGGCGGAGAGGAAAAAGCCCTGTAATAGCAGCGTCATAGGCCTCACGGCGGATTTGCTCTTCCAGCTCTTGAGGGCTTGGCGCTATATCTACAGGCTCAAGCTGCATCTCAATCGGATCAATTGCATCATCTAGAGTATTAATATCAAGACGGATATCGTCCATATTGGGATTTGATTGAGAATTTTCAAGCACAACAACATTTTGCTGAGCTTGCGGCTGCACCTGAGGTTGTGGCAGTGATTGTTGGGGAGCGGCCATCTGAGGGGTGTTTAAATCCTGCTCATCAGGCATAGAAACCCGCATGTCATCAAAAGAAAATTCGTTTTGCGCATAAGCCGTACCATCAGAAACAAAAAGGCACATAGCAGTTGTCACCACCAAAACAGGTAGGGCAATTTTGAATTTTTGAGAGTTCAATTTCTTTATCATATTACACATAACTAAATTTAAGACCTTTACGTCAAATATGAGGAGCTTTTTCACCTAAAAAAAGCGCCTCCAAAACTAATTATCAACCTGGGCGAGCGATCCATTGTGAAATACCAACACCATTCGGGCTTTCTAAACGAGAAACACGAACAATAACAATACTAACCATCAAATTATCATTTTTCTTTTTGGCCCCTGATTCATATGTAATGAGCATTGGTATCTGGACAATCCATTGATATTGGCCATTCACAATTCCCTCGCTCTCCAAAACGGGGGCGCCACGCGGCGTAGCAGTTATAACTTGAGTGTTCTCTTGAATAATATCAATCGTTTTTGCTTCTTGTAATGCTTTTGTAAAACTCTGCCAGCCTGGTCCTGTGAAATGTCTAGAGGCCTCCTGAAGACGACGGCGGAAATCATTAAAGCCAAATGTCATAACTTCAGTTGCAGCCTGCGTAACCCAAGAAAGAAGTGCAGGGCGACTTAAATTCGGCTCTGACAGGGGAATCATGGGTATTAAGCGGCCATCCTCAGTCGTTGCAAAATAACGATTTTCAGGCTGATGGATTTTGATAACAAAAAGCATCGAAAAGATAAGACCCACAATAATAAAACTCTGCACTACAGCAACGCGAAGCGCCAAGCGGTAACCGTCACGGTAAAATTCATTACGCAGCAAAACCTTACCAAGGCCTATGCCGCCTGTATCTTGAGCGTTTTTTTCAACGACTTTTTCTGGCTTTCCACGCTTAGGTACTCTCGCAATAGGGCGAGAAGAATTTTGAGGTGGCACTCCCTGATTATTTGTTTCCATATTTTTACTTTAAGATCTTTTTGAAAAAACTCTCTAATTTTGTATCAGAACTATATACTAAAAACTACTTTGATTCGATATTTGACCACATTCCACTTTTTTTTTACCAAAAAATATTAAAAATGATTTTTTTTGAAAGTTTATTAATAGTTACGTGCTTTTTGTGACAAGACTGTGATAAAATTATTGAGTATGGTTTATTTATAAGTAAATCAAATGCTTAAATATTTTCAGGGGCGCTTTATTCGTATGAAAACGACAATTCATAAATTTTGCTATTCTTTAAAAGAATACTTTTTTTATGCCCTTATTTTGGTTGGAGTCCTATTTGCGCCTATAAATAAGGCAATTGCGCAGGTCGGCGGAGGATTTAATGTTCAACAATTATCCTCTACACAATTAATTGAGGCTGTCCGTGATGGTACTATACCAATTAGTGCAGTTATTGATAATTATTCGCAAACACCCGGTATAACCCTGAGCCAAGCAACTGAGACAATAACAAACGTAGTGCAGAGCACGGTGAATGCCACCCAAGCAGGGCAGTTAATAGATCTTGCGCAAAACTCCCTTATACCCGCCGACCTTGCGGCGCAACTTTCTGCCATACCTAATTTGGGAAATATCACAGGAAGCGCTGCATTACAGAGTGTTTTATCGAGCGCCTCTGTTACAAGCTTTTTAAACTTAACATCTATTTCGGGCGGTGTTACAGCATTTAATGAAGCGCTAACATCTGTAACAAGTGTTTTAGGGGGTGTTCAGGCTCTAACGCAACTCGCTTCACAGGCAACCACTTTTGCCAACACTCTGACTGCAGCGAACGCAAATCTGACGAGTATCATAAGTGGCGGCCTCGGAGGAATTCAAAGTGAAATCACATCCATTGGGACAACCTTTATTTCACAATTAACGAATACACAGCTTGTCGAGAGTATTACGTCAGGGCTCTTACCGATTACAAACGTCGCGACACAGCTGGCGCAAAATATTTCTGCGCCTATCTCCCAAGCTATGGAAATGCTCAATAATTTTGAAATTGGTGGTGTGAGTGTAGCTGAGGCTGGTCAACTTTTAAACCAAATTGGTTCTGGTCAAATTCCAGCTGCGCTGGGGACAATACTATCCTCTGTGCCAAATTTAGGCAATTTACCGGGAATTTCACAAATCCAATCTGTCCTTTCTAGTGTGAATGTTATTGCCGAATTGGGCAACATTGTAAATGATCTTGGCCAAGCTGCGGCGCAACAAGCAATTGCAGCAATTACAAACGCGGTAGGCGGTATACAAGGCATGATCAACGGAGCAACCGCAGCGGGGGCTGCCGCCATTGCAAATGGCTTGAATGCCGTTGCTCCTGGCTTGGTTAGTGCTCTGGGAGGCGTTACTAATTTAGCAGCAGGTATATCTGGTACACTTGGGAACGCCTTAGGCGCAGGTATTGGCGGCGCACTCGGCGGCGCACTTGGGCTTGGTGGCCTCGGCGGTGCGCATGATTGTTGCCAATGTAAAGCACCGATAATCACAAATCATCAACGCATCAGAGAACATGTTTCCAACGAATTTAAAAGCCATCGTGAATGGTTTGTGAGCGATTATTTCTTGCAAAATATCTTGCCTGCGATGCAGCTTATGGCGATGCAACTCACGACAACAGCTATGGCTCAAGTTCAAGCTATTGGAATGTTTTTTGATGCAAAACATCAACTTGAAACACAGCGGATTTTCCAGGTTTTAACGGCAAAAGCCCATGCGGAGTATTTACCCAATGTTGGCGTTTGTGCCTACGGCTCAAGCCTACGCTCTCTAGCGGCCTCTCAGCGAAAAGCGGACTTGGCACAAAGTGTTATAGCCACGCGCATGATGGATAGACAGCTCCTATCTGGGGATAATCTTGCTGATGGCCAAGGATCAGATAAAAAGAGCCGTATTCGTGATTTTATTGCTAAATACTGTAACCCTAAAGACAATAGTAATGGTCTTGGCCGTTTTTGCACTGGCAGCACAGCAACTGCAGATCGTTACAACAAAGATGTAAACTATACATTGACCGTTGAAAATAAACTGACCCTAGAAACCGATTTTTCTGGAACAAACGCCATATCGACTGATGAAGAGGATATATTTGCTCTTTCTGCAAATTTATTTGCCCACGACACTTTACCTTTCATGAGTGCGCGTATGCTTGCTGATGGAAATGAAGAAACCAAAGAGGCGGCGGCAACATATATGGAACTTAGATCCATAGCAGCAAAGCGAAGTGTGGCACAAAACTCTTTTGCTGCGCTCGTTGGTATGCGCTCGGCTGGCGATCCTGGCGCTGCGCCCTATTTAAAGAGCTTATTACGTAATTTGGGCGTTTCGGACACTGACATTGAAGAAATTACAGGAACAAACCCGAGTGAGCTAGCAACTGTTGAAATTCTTACAAAATATGCGCTTCAAGATCCTGCTTTTTACGAAAATCTACAGACCTCACCTGAAAATGTAGAAAGAATTGGCGCTATACTACAAGCAGTCGGCCTTCTTCAAGACCGCATGATTTTTGAAGGCCTGCAAAGAGAAGAGGCCGTTCTTGCAACGTACTTAGAGACAAAACTTCTCGATGAGCACAGACGGATCTCAGCGAGATTATCAACTGTTTCAAGGCTCGCTCCGGCTTTTGATCCTGGCGGTACAGTGGGAGCAGGTCCATAATGATGATGAAAAAATTATTATTACTATTTTTAATGATGTTTGTTCTCTCTGGTGGGCAGCCCGCAAGTGCCCAAACTATAACCTCACTCAATGGAACAGAAATATTAGAAGCGCTCAATAACGGCACACTATCTCTAAACGCTGCTGCAACGAGCATAGCCGCTCAAACAAACACGACCCTCGAGCAAACTCAAGATATTTTAGTCGGGCTTGGCGGGACATCGAATAATATTGCAATCACTGGCCAGTTTTTAGATCAATTTAGACAGGGTAATTTTAGCAGTAATCTAGCCGACGCCGTATCACGCGTTGCTAACTTAGGGACAATAACATCCCCAGCTGCCCTTGAGGCCGCCTTAACAAGTGGACCTGTTGTATTTGAAATGCAGCGGATATTAGCATCATCTGGTGCAACTGCGATGAATCAGGTTGTAAGCTCTGTAACAAATGTATTAGGGGGAGACGCGGCGATTGCACAACTCTTAACTCCTAGTCTCAATGCAGCATTAACAACCGCTTTTGCGACGGTTAATACAGAGTTGGCAGAAGCTTTTGGGAACGTCACTAGCGTTGTTGGGTCTGTTAGCGCATTTATTGACGATTTACCTAACTTAACAATGACGCAATTACTAGACTCAAGCATCAATGGAATCCTACCTGTAGATGATTTAATCCAAGGGCTTTCTGATCTGGGGACGGTGCCTTTATCTCAGGCACAAGATATCGTCAATAACCTCATCGGCAATGCTGGTGCAAATCTAGCACAAGCTGGCGAACTTTTGTCTCTAGTTCAGGGCGGCCAGCTGCTTCCTGATGTTGCGCAAGCTCTTTCTTCCATCCCTAATCTTGGAAATATTACCAACATAGCAAATCTTACAAGCATTTTAAGCAGCGCAAGCGTAACAGACGCACTTCAGGCTTCTTTGCTCGCTGGGGGGGTCGGTGCATTTAATCAAGCGCTATCCTCTATAACCAACGTCTTAGGTGGTGCACAGGCGCTTCAACAACTTAATTCTCAGGTGGGATCAATTACTAGCGCTTTAACATCAGCCAATAGTGCGTTAGCTGGCGCTTTTGGTGGACTGTCAAATCTGCAGACACAAATATCAACACTAGGAACAAACTTTTTAGGGCAGCTCTCAAATACACAGCTCATTCAATCACTGCAGGCTGGTCTCGTGCCGCTTAATGACATAGCCAATCAAATTGCGACTAATCTTGGAGAGCCACTTGCAGGGGTGCAGGCACTTTTAACAAATTTTGATTTAGGATCAATCAATTTTGCACAAGCTGGACAGCTAGTAAATCAAATAGCGAGCGGTATTATTGATGCCCCGATTGCAACCATTTTATCCTCTTTACCTGATCTCGGCAATCTTCCTGCAATTGCTGATATAACGAGTATTTTGTCAGGATCTGGCATAACAGCCGCCCTTAATAATATTCTTGCCTCTGAGGGCATTGCCGCAGTCCAAAATGCCATTGCTGGCATAACTTCTATCGTAGGCGGTGTTGCAGGTATTGTAAATGGAGCGACAGCAGCTGGTGCGGCTGCAATAGCAAGCTCTATAGCATCTGCAGCGCCAGGCATTGCCGCCGCTTTTGGCGGAACAGCCGCTCTTGCTGGCGCTTTAGGAACAGCTTTTTCAGGTGTCTTAAGCGCCGGGTTAGGATCTATAATTGGATCATGTACAAGTAAATGCGATAGAGGAGGCAACGTTCAACCTGGTGTCCCTGGAGCAAGTTGCGGTTCTGCATGCTTAACATGTACTACTTGTCGTCCTAAAATTACATCAAACCACAACTCTATAAGACAGTTTGTTACAGATCAGTTTAATTCTCATCAACAATGGTTTGTTAACGTATTGATTAGAGATAATGTCCTGCCAGCATTGGCACGCATGACAACGCAATTTTCAATCATTTCGATGCAGCAAACAGATATGATTGGCCGCTTCTTTGACGCAAAACATCAACTTGAAACACAAAGGCTCCTCCAAGCGATGTCGGCAGAAACATACTCTAATTTCACGCCGCCAAAAGCATTGTGTGAGATTGGTGGTATGAAACGCTCACTTGTTGCCTCAAGCCGAAAATCAGATTTAGCAAAGACTGTGATTGCGCAAAGATCATTAGACCGCTTTTTAAGATCCGGCGATGTCGTATCATCGGGGAGCTCTGCCAGTGATAAAATTAGTCGCCGTAATAATTTTATTACAAAATACTGTAATAAAGCTGATAATGGAAATGGCCTAGGCAACCTTTGCAATTCTTCTACACCTGCACGTGATCGTATCAACAAAGATGTAAATTATGTTGCAGCATTTGACGTGCCACAAACCCTAAAAATTGATTTTACGCAAGCTGAGGCTGCAAACGTGACACCTGATGAGGAAGATGTATTTGCACTTGCCGCAAACTTATATGCACATAATGTACTGCCTGCGATTGGGGATCGTGTTTTGGCAGATGGTAATGGCGTCCCTAAACAGGCAGCCTATACCTATATGGACTATAGATCACTAGCAGCGAAACGAAGTGTTGCGCATACATCATTTGCAGTCATCGCGGGTCTAAAAGCCGAGGGTGACCCGGAAGTGGCCCCTTATCTCAAAAATATTGCACAAGATTTGGGTGTTCCCGCCTCCGAAATGGATAACGTGTTTGGCGTGAATCCAAGTTATAAACGTCAATTAGGGACGCTTGCATCGGACTTGTACAAACGAAACTCTTTTTATACCGAGCTTATTGATAAACCCGCAAACGCGAGACGTAAAGGTGTTGCAATGCGCGGTATTAACCTCATGCTGGAGCGTGAAATTTATAACTCTGCGCTTAGAACGCAGGTTATATTTGGATTGGCGTTAGATGCAATGCTTCAAGAAGAACAAGATAATGTTGCGGCAGGTATTAATAATATTGATAGCTCAGTAGATCCGGAGACCAGATGATGAGCGTAAATAGAAAAATACATACCGTTATAAAAACTGTTTTTGTCATCTTGGCTTTAACAGCAGGTTTTTCTGCGATGAAACCATCAATAGCATTCGCAGTCCATTGCTGTTCTGAGGGGAGATGCGGTTGCTCGCGGTGTTGTGGACATATTGGGAAGTGCTCTAGTCTTTGCACCTGTACATCGACTAATGAAACAGGAAAACCATCAAACCCATCAACGACACTAGGACATATCACTAAAAAATTTAGTGATCATAGAACATGGCTCGTCGATGTCATTTTAAAAGATAGCGCCCCAGGCAATCCAGAAGGGTTATTTGCTGCCATGCAGCTCATGACTAATCAATTGACAGTCATCGGCATGCAACAAGTCCAAGCAATCGGGATGTTTTTTGATGCAAAACACCAATTAGAGACGCAGCGCATTTTCCAAGTGATGACCGCGCAGGCGCACAGAAAATATCAGATCAGCGAAGCCCTATGTCTCGTCGGTACTAATACAAGAGGTTTAGCTGCCTCTTCAAGATTATCCGATTTAGCAACGGCAACTATAGCAAAACGCTCTGTTGATCGCTTACTTCTTAATGGGGATCTAATTTCTACAGATGGACCGCTATCCGATAAAGCGTCACGCTTGGCAGACTATATCCTTAAATACTGTAATCCAAAGGATAATGGGGGTAATTTAAAATCACTCTGCATGAAAGGGGATTCATTAAGAGATCCTTTAGATATGAACCGCGATATAGACTACGCAGGGACATTGGCATCGCCTCTTACGCTTGACATTGATTTCTCATCAACGGATCCTGATAACCCATCCAAGGATGAAGAAGCGGTGTTTGCTCTCATGTCAAATCTGATTGGACACGAAGTTAATCAACCAATATCTGAGCCTAACCTTGTCACTGATGATAATACACAAATTTATTCACAAGGGTATTTGGCGCTTATGGATTCAAGAGCCCTTGCAGCCAAGAAAAGTGTTGCGATAAATGCCTTAGCGAGCGCCGCAGGGATAAAAGCAAAAGGTCCAGAAGGCGTTGATCCTTATATGTATGCTATTATTGAGCAACTTGGCACAAGCTTGACACCAGCACAAATAGAAGAAATGCTCGGGAGAAATATGAGTTATCACGCCCGTATGGAGGTCCTCACAAAAATTGCCAATCAAGACGTGGATTCAATCACCTCTCTCATGGAAAATCCAGATAATGTAGCGCGTAGAGATGTGGCCCTTCTTGCCCTCGAGCTCATTCAAAAAAGTGATACACGCCGCATATTCAACAGGACAGAAATGACAGCCGCTATGATGCTCGAAACTGCATTAATGAGAGAGCAAGAACGTCTTACAGGCATCATAAAACCTACTACAGGTAGTAACAGAAGTGGGGCGTTTTAATATGAATTTATTTAAAACAACCCAAATAGACATAAAAGCCATCATTTTGACAGCGGTAATCTTTTTTGGCTTATTATCAACATCACCTAAACTAGCGAATGCATTTGGTGGCCATTCTTGCACATGCTCACCAAGCTATTGTTGTGTTATTTCATGTGGCGTTGGGATTTCTACCTGTGCGACCTCTTGTGGCTGTACATCTGACCAAGAAACTGGGCCAACCAAAAAACATATTTTTGATGGGGGTAACCCATCAGAATTCCTTATTCACCGCGAATGGCTCATTAAAGTTTTTTGGGAGGGTCACATACTCCCCTCTCTCATGCTGATGACAGAGCAGATATCTACTGTTGCCATACAGCAAACCCTTGGTATTGGTATGCTTTTTGATGCAAAGCACCAACTTGAATCACAACGCCTGCTTCAAACCATGCAGGCAGAAGCCCACGCTAAGTTTAGACCTGAATTAAATCTGTGCGAAATTGCAACAAGTGTCCGAAGCCTTGCTTCATCAGAACGAAATGCAGAATTTACACAAATTGCACTTGCTGATAGATCTTTGGAGCGCATACTGCTCTCTGGGAGCACGGTCTCTGTAGGGTCACGACAATCTGATTCGGAAAGTAGATGGGTTCAATTTAAACAAGTTCATTGCAACGCAAAAGATAGCGGTAATGGATTTGCAAACCTTTGCACAGGTTCAAAAACTGAACGTTTTAACAAAGATATACATTACGCCCACACAATCGATGCCCCCAACACGCTTGAACTCGATTTTACCACGGATGCGAACGGTGATCATACGCCTCGCGGTGCAACTGCAGATGAAGAGGATGTTCTTGCTTTAATGGCCAATTTATACGGCAGTAAAATCGTAGAACGAATTCCTGATTTTAATGTCATGTCGAGAGCTGATGGCACGCCCATAGATGAGGGATCCTTTTTATACATGGATATTCGTTCCCTCGCTGCTAAAAGAAGTGTGGCCATGTCCGCCCTTGCCGCTCTTGCAGGATCAAAAGCGCAAGGGGAGGAGCAAGTCAAACCTTACATGCAAGCTGTTTTAGAAGAAATGGGTGTGGGCGAAGCAGAAGCTATTGAGTTTTTATCAGAGCGCCCAAGCTACGATCTTCAGAAAAAATTTCTTACTCAAACTCTTTATCATGGTGACTTCTTTTCTGATCTCCAAGGAACTAAGGCAAATGTGGATCGCAAAGACGTTGCAATGCAGGCAATCGGCCTGATACAAAAATGGGACATGCATAAAACACAACTGCGTAGTGAAATGATAGAATCAGTGTGGCTTGATACACTTCTTAATGACCTTGAAGAAAAATATGTGGGTAAAAGCGGTCAAGTTGAGAGCGGCCCTTTATTGAGAGAACTCGAAGCGGTGTTGCCATGATTGCTTATAATAAAACCACCGTTATATCTATAATTGCCCTTGGTTTATTGGGAGCCTCAGTTTTTGTTTTATATAAAAAAGACGATCAATCTAAAGCAGAATATAGTGACGGCTATGTAATAAGTCACACTATTGAAAACGCATTAAAACTTAAACATATTTCAGCAAGTGTGATTTTAGATAATGGCGCGCGATTTGAAAACCAGATTGACAAAGTTATGATAGGCCAATCAGGGATTGTTAGCTTTCATAATAATATCAATAAAATGCCTGCCTCATACATAGTGACTTACAGGATCGAAAAAGAAGGCTTGGACATAACAGATATTATTCTTTCTATATCACATAGTAAGGTTAAGGCGACCGTTGAGAATGTATTACCAGACAGTAAGGTTAGCTTTAAGCAAGATCAAAAAATATTAAACGACAATGTGCCAGTTGATTGGTCAGGAAAATTGGAACTTCTCTCAGTAGCGAAAGTATCTGGAAATATATGTATCGAGATTGTAAATAAAAATGAAATACAAAATATTTGCCATTCTGTTAAAAAAGAAAGACAGGTTGCGTAATGACAAAACAACACTCTTTCTTATCACTACTTATCATATCAATATTTATTTTGATCGTGCCTTTTGGCAATTTTGCAAAGGCACAGCCAACCACGCCTCCACCAACAGGTGCAAGTTGCAGTTGGGATGAGTTTTTAGAGCGCTTAGGGCGTCAAGAGACTGGATTTGTCTGTTCGGGTGGCGGTCCTTGTGACCGACAATACACAACATGCTCTGACCGACCAGATGAGTCTTCATGCGGTAAATGGCAATTTATTCCTTCAACATGGGATAGCATGGTTGGCCAACAATACCCTCAATGTATGGGTATGAGTCGCGCTATCGCGTCAGAATGTTGGCCCGTACAAAAATGGGCTACCGAGAGATTCATGGAGCGTGCCGTCAACCACTTCAAAGGGAATGATTGGTGCGGAAAGCTTGGTCAAACTGTAACAGGAACACATCAAGGGACAACATTAACTTGCGCGATAAGTAAGTCTGGACTTTTGAGTGCTTATCACAACGCTGGCACAAATGCTTGCCCGTTTGCAAATGGGAATAGTCGTTGGACATCTCAAATTAACTGGCGTATCTGTGATGCAGGAAATATTCCCTTCCCCGAAGAATGTACACCAAGCGGACAGCCACCTACCGTTGGCCCTAATATCACGCCTAATAATAATCCAAACCTCTATACACCAAGCCCTACTGGGCCGGGGTTTGATAGGCCCACACATTTTGAACAGCTCTCAGAGACTCTTAAGAACCTATGGGTTGCTAGTTTTCAGGCAATGACAAATCAGCTCACCACCACAATGATGATGCAAGTTCAAACAATTGGTATGTTCTTTGATGCCAAACATCAAATGGAAACGCAGCGCTTGTTACAAGAGAAATATGCCCAAGCCCATAAAGACTACAGGCCTACTGTTCAAATGTGTAATATTGGTACAATGGCGCGTGATCTAGGGATATCATCAAGACGCGCTGATCTGACGCATATAACACTCTCACAACAAATGCTATCGCGGGCATTGGCTTCTGGAGATACTAAGACTGTTGATGGAGAGGTAAGTGATAAGGCGACGCGTATTAAAGAATATATAGATACTTATTGTGATGTTGATGATAACAATAGGAATAATAGGCTTTTATGTAAAAATTCCAGTGGTCCTGTCGATGAACAAAATATTGACATCGACTTTACGCGTCTGATTGATATGCCACTCACACTCAATGTTGACTTTAACAACCCTGCCCCCACATCAGGAGGCACGGCAGATCAGCAACAACAAGCAAAGACCGAGAAACATCTTTTTGCGTTTTTAGATAATATCTTTATGCATCAAGCATTCCCATACATACCAGCAGGAAACTCTACATTGCAAAGCTTTGTCGTCCCCTATCAAGAAGCGCGGGCGTTGATGGCAATGCGTAGCGTTGCACAAAATAGCTTTTCTCATATCATTGCCATGAAGACTGCAGGGCATAAAACTGCAGGGCAAAATAACGCGCCTTATCTTAAAGCATTTCTAGTTGAAATTGGATTAGACCCCACAGAAGTTGACGAATATCTGGGAACAAATCCAAGCATTAACGCACAACGCAAACTAATATCGCAACTTATTTTACATCCTCAATTTATCGAAAACTTACAGACAAATAAGGTGAATGTAAGACGTATTCGTACAGCCCTCACCGCGTTTAAGCTGATGCAAGAGCGCGATATCAGTGAAACTTTGGAGCGCCGTCAAATGCTTATATCAATGATTTTGGAGCTTGAGCTTCGCGAAGAACAAGAAGAACTTCAAGTTAATATTAATAATATTGTTGGCCGCGGCCCATAAGCAACGTAATCCGAATAATCAGAACTGGCATTACCCTTGCAAGGTTTATCGCAAGGGTAATTTTTTATGCGCGCTATGCTATTTGCCCTTAATTTGAGAAAATAAGGAAAAGTTATGCCATATCAAGCCCTTAACAATGCTATTTCAGGCCTAAGAGCCGCTCAACAACAAATGAGCGTCATTTCTCACAACATCGCTAATTCAACAACACCAGGATATAGTCGGCAAACTTTGCCGCAAACATCGCAAACTATTACTGCCACAGGTGCGCCCGTAGGAGTACGCACAGAAAACATCATTCGTAGCGTTGATTTAAACCTATCAAGGGATTTATGGACACAAATCAGCGCCTCTAGCGCCTATGACGTACAAGTCAAGTATCTGCAACAAATTCAAAACTATAATGGCCCACCAGATAGTGAATTTTCTATCGCCGCGCAACTGGCTAATTTACGTGACTCATTTTCTGCGCTTTCGGACATACCGGATGATTCAACACAGCTTCAGGCAACATTAAATCAAGCCACGACAGTGGCTAATAAAATTAACGATTATCATGATTATTTGACAACCCTAAGAAACGACTCAGTTGGTGATATCAATACAACAGTTTTAGAGATTAATTCTCTTTTACAGCAAATTGCTGATGCCAACACAAATGTGCGCGGATCTGCAAGATTCACAACATCATCCGCAGGATCAGAGGATGTTCGTGATGGGTTGATTAACCAACTAACTGAGCTCATTGATATTAGCTTTTTTCAGCGTGCTGATGGCGTTTTAGTTGTGCAAACACGCGAAGGAATAGAGCTTGCTACAGAGGAAGCGCGTTCCCTTAGTTACCAATCGCAGCCCGCTTCAGCGGCGCAATATTATCCTGAAACAATCTCAGGTGTATTTGTTGACTATAGAGGGCCAAACGGCCTCATTCAGGTTGATATTACAGAACGCCTAGTCGGTGGGCGACTAGGTGGGCTTATCGAATTGCGTGATGAAACATTGCCTTCATATCATGCACAAATAGACGAGCTTGCCTTTCAAATTGCAAATCGTTTTGATCAACAAGGTTTAAGGCTCTTTTCAGATTCTAATGGAAATATTCCTAGTAACGCGCCAGGCGATCCAACAACTCTTCCCGTTCCTACAGCGGTCGATTACGTGGGCTTTGGTGGACGGATGCAAATCAATCCTAACGTTCGTAAAGATATCTCTCTTTTACAAAAAGGAACATACCCCTCGGAAGTTACCTTACCAACAGGTGATAACCAAGTTGTTAGACGTGTTTTGGAATTTGTATTCGGCGAAACACAATTCCAAGAGGCAGTTGGAACGATTGACTTAAATATAGCGCTGCCCGCAACAGATTTACAAGAATGGCTCGGTCTTGCCTCAACAAACCGCGTAATAGGCGGCCTTGATCTCGCATCCTTTACAGAGATTGATGACGGCAATCCAGCAAATGATACGGACCTTTTTACATCCCTTGAATCATTTTTCCCCAACTACCCCATAGATGCGCAGTTTGAAATTATATTTTCTGAACCGCGTCTTGGTCTTGGTCCAACAACAGTCAATATTGACTTGGCGGCGGCGGATGCAAACTTTCCTATTGGTGGTCCAATTAATAATGCGCTGGATCAGCTTATAGCAGAAGCAAATAGCCAAATAGCGTTAGCTGGATTACCTGCAGGGCTAACGGCAAATGCTTCCATGAATAGCTATGGACAGCTTGTCATCGAAAGTAATGGAAATGTATCCTTAAACGCAACAGGCTTTGTTGGAGCCATGGGTAGTGAGGCATTTAATGCGCTTGGTTTTGCAGAAGGATCATTCGCGACAGAAGATCCATCATTTAATGTTCAAATAGGTAATGAAGACCCCGTCACAATTACCATTGAGCCCGGCGATACAATCACACAACTCATTGACAAACTTGAGTGGGATTCAGCCACACAAACAGGTGTTCCCGGCCTTTTCGTTGATCAAGACCCTATCACAGGCGGTCTTATTTTGAGGCCCGGCATAGATGACAGCAATGGGGGAACTTATTTTGGGGGCGATATAAGCATTACAAGTAACTCTTTTCAGGCAAACCCTGCTAGTGCTGTTAACCCAATAATTAATGGTTTATCCGATGAAGTAAATGTCGTGAGCGCCCTTTTTGGGAGTTTTACTGATAACGGTACAAGCACTATTGATAACGCTCCCACTATTAGTGTGAGTTACAGATCAGAAACTGTGGCGGGTTCAAACCGATTTGTGAATTTTAGAAATGATTTTCTAGGGCCGAATGCCGCTGTTTCAACAGGCATATTTTCAGGTTCTAATTTAATTGATTACGCACAAAAAATAATCAACAAAGCCGCCCAAGATTTTCGCGCCGCGGAATCTGGTTTTGAAAACGAGGATACGATCCGCGGAATTATACAGCGCGATTACACCGATAAATTTGGTGTTAACCTAGACGAAGAACTTTCGCAACTTATTGTAGTGCAAACAGCATACGCCGCAGCAGCCCGAACCGTTTCTATAGCGGATCAAATGTTCGACGAGTTATTAAACACGATACGATAAATAATCTTTAAAGGTCATAAAGGAGCCTTATAATGAACAATATTTCAAACCTCGGACAAGCGTTAGACCAAATTGCACGCCTTAAAAGGCAGCAAAACACGCTTGATTCTCTGAGCACACAAATTGCGACAGGCAAGAAAACACAGCAGTTTTCTGGACTTAGAGAAGATGTTCTGCGCTCTCAACGCTCCCGCTCCACTGTCAATCAATTAGAGCAATACACATTGAATATACAAAATTCACAACGCCGTATTCAGCTCATGACAAACGCTGTACAAGAGATACAAGCCCAAGCAAACACCTTGGTTGACTCGCTTACAGTAGCAGTACAGGGCGGAGAATACCCTGATTTTGAAGTCATTCAAAAACTTGCTGATGATGTGTATGATTTTGTTAAAGATATCATGAACACAAAAGACGGGGAGAGATATCTTTTTGCTGGATCTGATTCTGCTATCAAGCCAATTGATGACAAAGGTCTGTTTGATTCATTTCTTGGTGAATTCATTCCTGATAATTCTGATATTTCAAATCCGCCGATAGTAGCTTCTGGTTTCGTAGGGGACTGGGGTGATGGAACCATTACTACACAAGAATTTATTAATGGCTATAAAAACGTTAGTGAAAACGTGCTTGGTTACTCAACTGCGCTTGTAAGTGGGACAACAGGTGAAGTGCGCGTGCGCGTCGATGAAAACTCTGATTTTGATTATACCGTTTTGGCAAATTCACAAGGATTTAAAGATGTTCTAATTGGCCTTGGGGTTTTACGGGTTTTACCAACACCTGCAAACAGTCCAGGAGCGTTAAATGACCCGCTCGCCACACGAGCTGCTGATGACACTCCGCCCTTCCCATCAGCAGAAAAACAAGCAAATTTCTTTGCTGTTATCCAAGATGTACTAAAGACGCTCGTTAGCGGTATTGATAAACTTGAACAAGAGGAATATAAGCTTGCTCTCGTTGAGCAACAGACAAGCCTAATTAAAGAAAATCAGCGGTTGCAGATTAATGCCTTCAAAACAATCATTAGCGAAGTCGAGGATGTCGATGTAACGCAGGCCGTCGCAGAAATTCAGCAGCTTCAATTAACGCTTGAGACATCGTTTCGTGTTACCGCACTTATCTCTGATTTAACGTTAGCAAACTTCCTATAATATTTTTATAGGGCCGTGATAGTCACTTTTTTGCCTTGAATAATAGCGCGCAAGCCTTGATCAGAAAGCATGTCATTTAGCACCTGATCCCATGGCTTACCACCTTGCCAGGACACAATTTCGCCTGCGACTTTATCATCGGCAAAACCAAAAGCATAATCATCTGGTACAACTTGGCTTAATGCCAGAGCAAGAGGTAGGTCACGGCCAAAGCCAACTGCATCACTGTATTCAACGCTCGGCATCTCTGGGGCAGTCATGCCATTTGGCAGCGGCGTCATAATTGTGCTTGGATTAAACGGGCGATCTATCTTCTGGCTAACACTTGCAATACGAACCGGTTGAGTCATCGTGCTCATATTTGCACCCAATTGCATAGGGTGTGCAATATCTGCTTCTTCATTCATGGCTTTTTGGATAGAGTCCCCAGAAACGTCGCGTCTATATTGAGGATTTAAACCACTCTTTGTCATAGGGTATGGATCTATGATCAAACCTTGGGTTCTACCAACATTTATTGGCATTGACGGTGCCACAGGACTAGGGATAGCCACCACAGGTGCAGGGGCCGAAATGGGGGTATTTAAAGATTCGCTTAAAACAGGGACAGCTGGCACAGCCATTGAATTTGGAACAGACGCATTGTCCATATCAATAGATGGTGATGTGTATGTCGCACTTTCCGCGTAGTCGCCTTGCATCATTTGTGTATTTTTTTGTGGAGCAACCCACTCAAAACCAGCGTAAGCGGTATTAGGCGCAACCAAAAAAGCACCCAAGGCACAAAACGCAGAAATTCTTAAAAATCGTACAGACATCTGACCAACTTCATTTTTAAATTATTGAATGATAAGAATATAAGCAGATGTTCAAAAATTACAAGTATATAGGCGGCAAACTAGCTAATAGCTGTTAAAAATTTGTGCATTAAAATTTAGCCAAAATCCGTAAATCGTCGATGACGTATTTTTAGCCACGCAGAGCGATTTTGGCCATTAACCCAAACACGAAGACCTCTAAGGGCAGCTGGAAAGGTCAATCCTCTTTTTTCTAGATATACAAAAGTGAATGTACTCAAAATCGCCAAAAATATGGTAATTGGCCTAAAAAATACCAAAAGTAAGAAAAAGGGAAAAGCGGCCCGCGCATCTAAATTAAAAAAGCGAATCGGGCGCATTGAATTTCTCCAATGCCAGTTCTGACGTTCATCTTGTGTATCATCGGATTGTGACATGACTTAGTATACCTTATTCTCCACCTTCACCGCCACTTGTACTTGAAGAAAGACGAATATAAGTTTGGCGATCAATCTTACCTTCATCAAAGAACTGAGACGCTGTTTGTGCCATACTTTGCCCATAAAATGGGAGCATTCGTTGTAATTCAGCATTCCATTCCTGAAAATCCATGTCCATCAGTTTTTCACGCACATCATCGGAAAAGCGCATCCATTCACGTACACCCAAACGACCGCCACCAACTTTCGGTACGAGCGTTTGGGTTACAACAAGACGTACACACTCCATCAGGGCATATGCTCGCTCTGAGCGCTCATTGGGCTCAAAACTTGAAACCATGCGTTGTATTGTAGCAGCAACACCTGTTGTATGTGTTGTTGTATAAACAGTATGGCCGGTTTGCGCAGCCTCGATTGCAGCGGCAATCGTCTCCCGATCGCGTGCCTCACCAACTAAAATCGTGCTGGGTTTGCGGCGCAGTGCATTACGTACACCTCGTGCAAAATCTGGTAAATGACGCGGTATTTCCGTTTGAGAGATCAAAGAGCGCGGGCTTTTAATAGCATCATATACATATTCAATAGGCGCCTCATAACAAACGACCTTGCCACAGCCCCTTTTGCTCTCCATCATCATACGAATACCTGCAGCCAATAACGTCGATTTACCAGATCCCGTAGGACCCGTAACAATCACCATACCTTGGCGAGGATTCCATGAATTGATAATGTCTGGCTCAACGTTTAAATCAAGCATGGTTGGTGGTTCGCTTGGCAAAACACGCATGGTAATTTGAGCAGAATCTCGACCACGCGATAATATAGCGGTGATATTCACACGAAAACGAATCCGATTATACCGGTCTGGACGAACCTCATACGATACGTCCAAATCGTTACCCGATGCCAAACGCGCATTTGCTTCTGGGCCATAAATCTTGGTTAAGAAAGCATTCATATCCGCCGCATCAATAGGGCGGAATGTGGATGGGTAAAGTGTTCCGTATATTTCGTTATAGCCAGGACGATCTGTTTGGATAGTGATGTCTGATGAGTTTTTTTTAACACACCAAAGTAAAAAATCATCAACATGATTTTCAGTAAAACGTGCAGGCTCATCTGGCCACGTCCCCCCTATAAGGTCTTTCTCTTTAAGAAGACTTACCGGTTTGCGGGCTGCCATTGTTTATATCCTGTCTGAAATTCGGGAAGATCGGTAATTTTAACAGAGCGGTCGCCAATACGCATGCTATTGCCACCACCCGTCACACCGCGATCAACTTGCACAGCGTAAGGCGGCGAAATCATCCCTTGTGCAAGCATAACGCGGTAACGAACCATCCCTTGGTAATGGGAAACTAACTGATTGAGATCATCATTAAAAATATCCTCTGCCTGTTCAATCCCTTTATACCAACCTTTTTCAGAGAGCTCTTTCCAAATCTCACGCTCACGTGCGTTTTCGGGTCTTAAAATATCTGGCGGCGGCGTGACTTCGTCCCATTCACGCTCAAGGTAGGAGCGCCAAGTGCGTGCAGTGCTTACAATTCGTGCATTTCTATTAATATTCAAAACCTTCTCTGCAACAGCTGCGTCAAGCCCACTACTTTGAATAAGCATCGCATCTTGTGCTTCAGAGATAATAGGCGGCTCAATCAAAAGACCTGAAGGCGCTGGGATCAATAGTTGGCGAAAGTCAAATATCTTATCTAAATAGCGCGCTCGATTTTCTAATTCCAATCGGATTTCATAAGTACGCCAAGCCAATCCCCCGCGCGCGCCATAAGATAGGGCAGCTTCTTTTACAGCATCCTCCCGAATATCCATAGGCAAGGCTGATTGTGAATCCACTAATGTATTTTCTTTTTTAATGTTCTGTAGCTCACTCAAAACAGGGGGTTTTTCTGTGCGTAAAGAAACATCAATACTTTGTGCAAATACATTGCCATTTGCACAGACCATTAAAAAAGTTAAAAGCGATAATCGTTTAAAAAAACATACCATCAGGTTAGCCACCCAAACCTATTACAGGTGCATAATGGATTTCGACTGTACGGCGAATACTATCAACCTTAACGTCTGCACGCATTCCCAATTGCAGTCCAATATCCCGTAAAACATCAACTACAGGTTTATTTTCTGCATCAATATTAACAACCATGGGAACAGGCGGCGGATCACCTATACGCAAAAACGTATAGCTTGCGCGATCTGCTAATTGCTTTGTAATTTCTTCTGCAGGACCTATCCATGACACGGTAATAGCGCGCTGTAACTCAGGCGGTGCGTTATGTATAGGCTGCACTGCAATTGCAGGCGATTTTGCCTGTTTTACCGCGGCTAGCGTCTCCATAGCGCGAGATGTCTTGTCCGCAGCATCTGCAAGCATGAGAGAGATTTTATCTGGCGCCGCTAGTACTTGCGGATCACGCTCTGTGCTTAGATTTGTCAGCGTCTCGCAAGCATTTAAACTTGTAAGGGATAAGGCGGCCACAGCTAAGAATAAAATTTTATTTTGACGTATCATTTTTTCATACTTTTCAATTTTTTAACACTGTATCGCGTTCATTAAAGCTGCACAAGCGCCGCAACATAGGTTTTCCCGAGCTATCGTCTTAACACGTATCAAAAAGATTACGCAAACTTCATAGGTCATAAAATAAAGATTTACCTCTCGCGAACCAAACCTTTGCTACGCATAGCATTAATTACTTTCGCTCTGTAAGGGTGTCCAAATTTAGGTGTGCGCGAGTGATAATGGGCAATAGCCTTCGAAAGACTGCGAGTCTCATTCATATGATTGCGTAAAATCCATGCTGAAACACTCATATTCGTACACGGGTCATCCTTCACCCAACGATAAGCCGTCGCCTCACTTACCCCCCACTTATCAGCGAGTTCAGGAATCCAGAGCGTATTAATCTGCATCGGGCCTAAATCGTACGTACCATTAACATTTGGCCCAACAGCTTGTCCGGGTTTACCACCTTCAACTTGATAAATACCATACATGACAGCAGGTGGAACGCTGTACGTCTGTGAGGCTAGCATTAAACAGGCAGCAATTATTTTAGTCATATCAGTACTCTTTTATTGTCTATTTTATTATCAATATATCATAAAAATTCATCACGAACCGCTCTGGTCATCCGTTGTTTTTTGTGGTGCTTTAAAGAATGACATAGGGCTACTCGCCGTCCCAGTTTGCTGTGGAGGCTGTGTCACCGCAGCAGGAGTAGCAGGTGTAACTGATGATGGCGCTACTTGTTGTGGTGATTGAGTAGGTTGCGTTACTGGGGCTTGCGGAGCTGGCCCTTTAAAGAAAGACATAGGGCCGCCCCCTCCTTGCGCCACTGGAGGTGGCGCCTGAACTGGCGATTGCGCTATTGGCGGCGGCGTTACTGGAGTGGGTTGCGGCACAACGGGTTGAGGCTGGGCCATTTGTTGAGGAGCTGTCGCCATAGAAACAGCAGCTGGCGAAACGGGAGCTGCAATATTGGGTTGTTGTTGCACTTGGGGCGCAGGCGATATTGAACCAGAGTTTTGTGGCATAGGTGGCATCCCTAATATTGTGCCCACCATAGCCAAACGCTTATCAAAGGCCTGCCAAACCGGCTCAATCGAGAGTTCGCCGCGGTTATCATCACCGCCACTTGATAAGCGTACAGTTTCAGTGCGATGGCATTGTGCGTACAGACTTGCCAACGTTTTAAGTACAGATAGTTCCGCAAGTTTATCTCCGCTTTGAGAGATTGATGCCGCTTTTTCAATTAATTTATTGGATACATCCTGTAAAAGCTTTGTTTCACTTTGCCCAAAGGAAAATTCACCAATTGCATTCATAACTGGCACAAGCGTGTTAAGCGTACAGATGTCGACCTGCGCGGTATCTAAAACAAAACTATCCTCTCCGAGCATTTTTAAACGGGAATCTTGTCCGATTGCAGGATTAAAATTGTCAGAAAATGCTAATGTTGCCTCCATTGCCTTTACTATACGTCTGATATCATTCTCATCGGGCGCGCGGCCCTGAGTGCGGTAAATACCAGCAACAAGGGGAGCAGCAATTCCTGAAAGAGCCAGACGTACAGCATCTGCTTCCTGCTCGTTTGTTCCTTGAATAATTGATCCGGATAAGGGAAGAATAATTTGAATAGTCTGGCCGATAAGCTGTGCCATGATTTTGGCTTCATCAACATCCGATAACTGTACGCTTTTATTACGTGCAGCAACATCCTCGACGGCTGAGGCCAAAGGCACGCCAATCTTATCGAGTATCTGTAGTAAAAAATTTGGAGTTAATGCCATAGTGTTCTAACTGTCTAAACCTTTAAAATAAAATCATGCCTATTCATAATGCTTGCGCATTTTATAGATATCTTACGAAAAACACTATTTATTTTTACCCCTCTGTATAAGACCAGAGCTTTTTAAGAGGATATATCCGTAAGTATATTGGCTAAATTTGAAGCACGACCCCGAATAATCTTAACCTTACCTGTTTTGTCACGGTAAACCGTTATTGGCGTTGCATCAAAATTCCATGACTGCATAAGAGCCAGATTCTTTTGAATGCCTTGCGTATTAATGTCTTGTTTTGCCGGAAGGGCGCCAACCACGCCGTCTAGGTGGTTATACCAGCGGTTTTCTGCATCGGCGGAGGCCAATAAAAACGCGGCCTGCGCCAGCGTTTCTTCACGAAAACCAACAGGAATCATGCGCAATTGGATAAGGCCGCGCTCTATATAGGCGCTTTTCATATCCTTCATAAATTCATGGCAATGCGGGCATTGTGGATCCATAAAAGAGTAAATCACAGGTGCTTTTTCATCACCCATTTGAATCCAATTACTATTTTCAACCTCTGCAAACATGCGCTCAGCAGGCGTTTTATATTGAAATGCCTCATTAGTGGCCTGCATCGTTTTCGTTAGATCTTCGGCTGGTTTATCTGCCGCCAAGAAATCAAGCACCTCACCGCCTTCTTTTTGCAGCGCCGCGACTTGCTCCATCGTCACCATTGAACCTTCTTTGTCAAAAAGAACACCCATCAAAAACCCCGTACCATCTGGAGTCACATAATAATAATTCTCTTGTCCCTGATATATAGCAACCCAGCCATCCATTCCATTCGCACGGCCCAAAAAACGCATTTGCGCACCGCGATCAACAAGCTCTTGTAGCGCCGTCGGCAAAGCTGGGATATTTCCTTGCTGCGCCTTAGCATTCATAGGCAGAAGGGCAAGCACTAGAAACATGCAAACCATTGATAATAAAAAAGAAAATTTCATCGTTAATCCTTGTGGAATGAGGGTTATTCAGTTATTTACAGTATACAGCCTGATAAAGGCAAAAGTTAATACAATAAGATAGCCCATAGAATTGGGTCTGTCAGTAAAACTATTATCAAATTGTCACATCGCCATAAAAACGTTAGGATAAAAGCAATTTAAACGATAGGCAGGAGAAACCCTATGGAATTGCTCGTTATTCTAGGCGTCATCGGCGGAATTGCACTCACTCTTATCACGCTTTATAACCGCCTTGTCGCCCTTAGGCAAAATCGCGAGAATGCTTTTTCGGATATTGACGTTCAATTAAAACAGCGTTTTGACCTTATCCCGTCCCTTGTTGAAACAGTTAAAGGTTATGCAGGGCACGAGAAAGATACTTTCGAGAGCGTCACAGCAATGCGCGCCAAAGTAAAAGAGGCAAACAATAAAGAAGAGCGTATTGAAGCAGAGCAAGGCTTAGGAAATGCTCTCGTTAACTTAAATGCCGTTGCAGAAAACTATCCTGAATTAAAAGCAGACCAAAACTTCCAAAAACTAATGGCGGAGTTGTCAGATATTGAAAATAAAATTGCAGCAGCAAGAAGATTCTTTAACAGCGCTACATCTGAGTTAAATACAGCCATACAGCAATTTCCTGCTAACTTATTTGCTGCCTCGTTTGGGTTTAAAACTGAAACCTTCTATGATGTAAGTGATGACGAACGCGAAATATTAGAGCAAGCCCCCGCTGTTAAATTCGGCTCTTAAATAGGTTAAAGCCCTATGGCAATTCGTGCAACTGGCCTACAGACCCATATTTGGAACAATAACGCTAAATCCATCCTACTTTTGGCGTTTTATCCTTTTCTTATTATAGGGATAATTTGGGCCTGCGCCCTATCCATAGCTATTTTTACAGCGCATAACTCAGACGTTTCACAAGCAAACGCCATGGCCAACAATATTATTTATCAATATTGGCCTATGATTATTGCAGGTATAGGTATTTGGTTTTCAATCGCCTATCTTTTTCACACGAAAATGGTGCGCTCTATGGCAAACTCACACCCCGTCACCCGCAAAGATGAGCCAGAGCTCTATAATTTACTCGAAAATCTATGCATTTCTGCAGGAATAGCTATGCCACGACTTGAAATCATTGAAAGTCACGCCCGCAATGCCTTTGCCAGCGGAATTGATCAAAAAAGCTTTTGTGTCACCGTCACGCGCGGTCTAATGCAGTCTCTATCAAAAGATGAGCTAGAAGGCGTTTTAGCGCATGAACTCACACATATTATCAATAGGGATGTGCGCCTTTTAATTATTACAATCATTTTTACTGGGATGATTGGGTTTGCCGCGCAGGTGATGTGGCGTAACGTCCGCTATGCCCTATGGGTTCCTAAAAGAAGCGCCGGCAATAAAAAAGGGGGCGGAATCATTATCCTCATCGCTATTCTCGTAATCCTTTGGATTGGCTATTTTGCAACGCTTTTTACAAGATTTGCTCTATCGCGCCGCCGCGAATATATGGCAGATGCGGGCGCTGTTCAAATAACCAAAAACCCAGATGCCATGATTCGCGCGCTTATGCGCATCGCTGGGAAAGATCAAATTCCTAAAATTCCTGCGGATATTTCTATGATGTGTTTTGAAAACCATGTGCCTTTTATGGGCCTTTTTGCGACCCACCCCCCTATTGAAACCCGCATTAGGGCTTTATCTCAGACCACTGGTACGCCTATACCAGACTTACCTGCTTTAGAAGGTTTTAAAGCTCCGGTAAATTCTCCCAAAAACTCACTTTCCGCCCCAAGCGCGCCAAAAGATAAACAATTCTCACCTTGGGATCGCCCCCGCACGAATTGGACAACAAGAGAGCGTTTCAAAACCCGCCGTACCCAAAACCCATGGCATTAAAACCCATGTAATTCTTAAAATTATTTAAGGTTTAATGAGAACAAATTTAGTTCTGATTTGGTTGCACCGCACAGAATTTTGCTATAATAAATACATTTAATGTTTCTTATTAAATAAGGAGATAAAAACATGGATTTTAATCGTTCTGACGCAACTGTTCAAACGCGCTCCCGCGAAGTGAACGAAGGCTTGCGCAAACATATGAATAGTATTTACGCCAAAATGTCTGGCGGCGTACTTGTAACCGCTATCGTTGCGATGGTTGTAGGTTCCTCCCCGATGCTCTTGCAGCTCTTTTTAGGTAGTCCTCAAAAATATCTCGTCATGTTTGCCCCCCTCGCCATTATCTGGTTTGGTTTTAGACCCGACCGTATGGCGGCTTCTAAACTCATGATGGCCTTCTTTGGCGTTGCAATTGTTTATGGTATCAGCTTTTCAGCAATAGCTGCTGTCGCAACTCAAGATCCGGCCTTTGCCATGGCTGTTGCGCGGGCTTTCTTTATTGCAACAATCATGTTTGCTGGACTTAGCATTCTTGGTTACACAACAAAGAAAGACTTAAGTGGTATGCAGACTTTTCTCAGCATGGCTATTTTAGGTCTTGTTGCATTTAGCGTAATGAATATCTTTTTTAAGAGCGATATGCTGACTAATCTGGTTGCTGGCGCGGGTATTTTGATTTTCTCTGGCCTTACTGTCTTTGAAACGCAAAATATGAAGCGTATGTATTCCCCGAACAATACGCTTGAAATTGCAAATCGTATGGCCTGGGCTTCTGCTTTAAACCTATATATTAGCTTTATTGCTATGTTCCAATACATCCTGCATTTCTTACAACAAAGATAAGAAAAACTTTGTGAATTTTTTTGAAAGCCCGCTTCATGCGGGCTTTTTTATTGAAAATATTCTGGCTTGACCGAATAAATCAAGCACTTATATACTCGAAAAAGCTTTTAATAAATGGGGACAACAAATATGTTTAATGAATTTAAAAACTTTATCGCCAAAGGCAATGTGATGGACATGGCCGTTGGGATTATCATCGGCGCGGCGTTTACAGCAATTGTAAACTCTATGGTTGGTGACATGATCATGCCTGTTATCGGTTTATTAACAGCGGGTATTGATTTTTCAAATCTATTCCTTCCTCTGGATGGAAATGAATATGCCTCGTTAAAAGCTGCAGAAGATGCGGGAGCTGCTGTTCTTAAATATGGTGTTTTTATAAATGCTGTTCTTAACTTCCTAATCGTTGCTTTTGTAATCTTCATGCTCGTTAAGCAAATAAATAGGCTTAAGGCAAAAGAAGCGGAAGCGCCTGCTGTTACGCCAGCGGATGTTAAGCTTTTGACCGAAATACGCGATCTTTTAAAAAAGTAAATCATTCTTTTTAAAAAATTTTAAAAGGGGCTTACTGTAGCCCCTTTTTTTCTTGAAATAAGGACAAAACTACTCTATTTCTCCTATTACCCATTTATTGGGGCCTTAGCTCAGCTGGGAGAGCGCCTCGCTGGCAGTGAGGAGGTCAGCGGTTCGATCCCGCTAGGCTCCACCAATTAAAACAGCATCCATGATCACTTAACTTTTTTTGCTGCGAGCATGAAGTAAAGCCTGTTTTTAGGCCGGATTTCTAGATGTGCCATAAAATTCTCCCCTTTCAATAAAATAATTATGGTAATTAAAGGCGTATTCTGTTATAAGAATCTCTTAATACACATGGGACTACTCCAGACGGTATAAAAAGAGTCAGCTAAAAGGCGTTTATAAGCATTGGAAATGCTTATGTTTTGTGAGAAACTCGTTTTGTTAATATTTACAAAAACAAGGTTTCCGATGAACAAAAAACTATCCTTTTTTCTTGCTCTTATCATTATGACAGGTTTTCTAAGTGGTTGTGCCAACACATGGAGCGGTGCAGGTAAAGATTTACAAGGTATTGGTGGCTGGCTTGAGAATACGTTCTCAAATGAAGATTAACCATCAGCCTTTTTAAATAAAATTTAAAAAGAGGCTTAAAATGATTAGAATTATTTATCTTAGTGTCGCCGTCTTGGTGTTTTCATTTGCGATTCTACCAATATTAAACGATGTATCAAAAGAGCGTGATGCCATTATAGCAAGCAATAATGATGCCCCCACACTTGAAAACGATACAATTAGTTTTGAGGAAATTTATGCCCTTGCGGATGAAACAATCGTTGATTCAGATAATCCTGCCTTTTTAAACAATATCGCCCCTGCTGCAGGCCTTGATGAAGATGAATTTACGTCCGGCTTTCGTGGCCTAGAAGATTCAGCTCTTGCTGATACGCCCGCAGCTTTGGATAGGCTGTCTCAAGATAATCTCTAGGCAGAAAGAATCTCTGACAATTCCCACAAAGCCATCGTTTTGGTTTGAGCATACTTGCCGTTAAACATTTTTGTCTTTTCAAAAAGCAGTTCTTTTGGCTCAGGAAAGCAGTAAGGCTTTTCGGTTAGATTGATAGGATGCCACTGCCCGGTCACAATATTTTTATTTTTTTCGCCAATAAAATGTGTGGTGAGTAAGTATCGGATATTTGATTGCTTTAAATTTTCAAAGAATTGATACACGTCTTTTTGACTAAAATGAATTAAAAGATCACGACATAATAGTAAATCGGCGTCCCCTAAATCATCACGCAAACAATCCTTTTTTAAGAATAGTTTTTTATCGTTACCGAAACGCACATTATTTTTGTTAATGATATCCTCAACAATATCAATCCCTATATAGCTTTTAAAATCATAGTTCAAATGCTGCATCCAATTATAATCTCCGCAAGGAAGATCAATAATAGTTTGAATTTTATACTTTTCTAATAACGCAGGTAATATATCAAGAAGAACTTGTGTTTCGGAAAGATCAGAGCCCTGCCCTGAAACGCTTTCGACGCCATTCCATGTATTATTTTTATATATGCCATTAAATAGACTCTCATGCGTTTTACGCCGCAAAGCAAATGCTTGCAGATAACTTTTTGCACTACGTATTGGCTTTTGAATGCCTGTTTTTTTAACCAGCGGTTTAATTTTATGATGCCATAAGGACATAGATTTACACCTCTTTATAGGAAGATTTTAATGGCTTTTGAAAATGAACCTCAAGAATAGAAATATCCCCTTCATACTGTTTTAGCATATCTTTATGGAGATTGTTATTGAGGCTTCTTTTTTTACGCTTGGTTTTATTCAAAGACAATCTTATTTTTTTGGGTAGTATTAATTTTATTACTGATTTTAAAATTTTTAATATTTTATTATTACTAAAAATAAATCTCTGTAGCCATATATATCGCACTGCAGATGCCTCATTCTCACGCCTAAAATCAATTTGGCACATTGTATCGAAAGATAAAAAATTCAAAACTTTTAAATATTCAACTTGCGGGTCTGCTCCCATATCATCGAGTAATATTGTAAGTAATTGATCATGAGGCACAAGATTTTTAATATTATTAAGATGTCTACCTAAGGCGCCGATTTGACTATAATGAAGGAGCTGCGGATCTTTGGATAAAGGGGGAATATTTTGGCCTTTTTGACGTTTATCTTGCAGATACCAAGCCACTTCAAAGTCTTTTCGATCCTCTTCTAAATTGACAAGTAATTGTCCATGATAAGAAATAATCATATCAATCGGGTGGCGGAGCATAAAAATAAACTTGGCCTTTGGATTAAAATCTAAAATTTCCTGAATGCTCTGAGGGTAAAATCCATAAAGAACAGACGCTTCACCACAAATCTGCCTCGCTTGCGCGTCTTTGAATAAATCTAAATAGCTTTCTTCACTTCTTATACGGCAATATCTATCTGATAAATTTTGTGCAAAATAATGAGGCTCTTTTGACTCAGGCATAAAAATACCTGGATGTTGCTTCAACCAACTATATAATGTCGTTGTGCCGCATTTTGGCGCCCCAATTATAAAAAAATCAGGCTTATTACGCGGCATAGTTTTGTTCTCTTATGCCGTTTAGGGTTTCATACAAATCCATAAGCATTGTTACATTGTGCTGAATGTTAAAAGGAGAAGATTCAATTTGCGCGAGTGCACGACCCCTATCAATTCCAGTCGTCTGTAAGCGTTCTAAAATTATTTTCTCCCAATTATCTTCATTATTGTCTAAAGGTAAAAACTCAACCGCCCCTTCAACAACCTCAACCTCATACGGCAATGTATCAGACACTAAACAACGAAGGCCTGCGGCCTGCGCCTCAACAACTGCAAGGCCAAGCCCCTCAAACAAGGAAGGAAAAACAAATAAATCCATGGCCGACAAGACATTAGAAATATCGCCACGCGTCCCAGTAAAAGTCACGCGTCCCTCTAATCCAGACGTCCGCACTTTATCAATCATGCGCTCTTTTAAAGGACCATCGCCTACAAGAAGGAGATGAAGGCGCATATTTTTCTTCGACAAAGTAATAAAGCGATCAATTAGAAATTCATGATTTTTTTCAAAATGAAACCCGCCAACATGTCCAATCACATCAGCTTTTTCAGGAATGCCCAATTCTGTACGGATTTCTTTTTTAGATTTCATTTTTTTAAAAGGCTCTAAATCAATGCCGCAATACATAACATTCCACCGGGGATCATTTTTCCATTTATCGCCAAACAGAGATTTGGCGGCATCGCCACTGGCCGCCAGTCCGTAAGTTGCTGTTTTTGAGAGAACTTTTTTCATGCTCTTAATGTAAAGCTGTTTCAAAAAAGATTTATCGCGTGTCGCTTTGCGCCTATCCGTATGACTATGGACAATACGCACAGGAACATTTGCTCTTGCGGCCTGCATTAAAACGAGGCCGCTTAATGTATAAGGATGTGCATGAACGATATCATAATTATTTTTCTCCAAAACCTCTTTAAGGCCTCTCAAGAAAGCTCCCTTATTACTCGGGTGCGGACAGGCCAATAAATTACCGCCTAGCGCTTTTATTTCTTTGTCATAAAATCCTTCTTCGTCCTTGATTGTTAAAAAATCAAGCTGAAAACGGTTGCGATCGATACGGCGCAGTACATTCATGAGCCAAGTTTCAGTTCCCCGCGCATGCATAGTGAAGGCTACGTGCAAAATTCTGAGGGGTCTTTGGGATGGTTTCCCATCTGGGCTATTTTTATCTTGGGTCATTATGATACAACTTATTCCACTATGAGCGATTTACAAAAATCTATTTGTTATCTTATTTGCGTCTATAACGATCAGCAAGGATTAGAATCAACCCTTCGTTCTGTTTTTAGAGACGCGCCGCTCGCCGATATTCTGATTGTGGATGATGGGAGCACACCACCTATGGTTATCCCTGATGCACCTAAAGGTTACAGAATTCTGCATTTACCACTAGAGCGTAATATTGGCCTTATTGGGGCGTTAAATGCAGGTATAAAATATATTATTGAAAAAGATTATATTTATACCGCCCGTCTTGATGCTGGAGATACCGTTAATGAAGGACGTTTAAAAGCGCAATTCGAGTACCTCGAAAAGCATCCGAGCATTGGGATTGTTGGCACGCAAGTTCGCGCCTTTGACAAGAAGACTGGCGAAACCCTATTCCATTTCAACAACCCAACCCACCCCAAAGTTGTTAGTCGCCGCCTTAAGGTAAAAAACTGCCTTGCCCACCCTTCGGTTATGATACGGACACAGGCATTTGCAATTTCTGGCCCTTATGATCCCTCTTATAAATATGCCGAAGATTATGAAATGTGGCGACGCATTGAAAAGTTTTTTGGTGCAGCAAATTTAAAGCAAACCTATGTGAACAAAGAAATTTCTCCACATCAAATGACTGCGCTTAATCGTAAAGGAAGCACGCTTTCTAAACTAAGAGCGCAGATTAAATATTTCAAATTTTTTAATCTCTGGTGCTGGATCGGCGTTTTACGCTCTCTTATTGCCCTTATCATCCCGCGCAAGCTTTGGAAAATTTTGCGCTCTAACTTATCGATAGCTAAATGACACTTCCCAATTTCATCGGATTAGGTGTACAAAAAGGAGGCACATCGTGGCTTCACGCTCAGCTCGCAGAACACCCCGAGGTTTACGTGCCTCAATCACGAAAAGAAATTCATTATTTTGATTGGTATTTCGAGCGCGGTATTAATTGGTATCAAAAATGGTTTCCAAAAGATGCTTCCAAATATAAAGCAGTGGGAGAAATAACACCTGAATATTTATATTTTGAAGATGTCCTCCCCCGTATCAAACAAACAGTGCCCGATGCCAAATTTATTATAATCTTGCGTCATCCCGTCAAACGCGCCTTTTCTCATTATCAGATGATTTTCCAAAGTGGTGATGGTTTTAACTACAAAGATTTTAATGATTTCATGGAAAATCACCCCCATGGCTTTAAGCGCGGCCTTTATGCCAGTCAGATCCAACGCTGGTTTGAGGCTTTTAATCCTGATAAATTTCTTATTCTTTATTCTGAGGAACTTTCGTCGAGCGACTATGAAACAAAGGAAACATTTAAAAAGATAGGCCTGTTTTTAGATATTAACCCAGATTTATTCAATTTAAAAAATGCACAAAAACGTGTTGGAAAAGCACGTTCTATACCCAAAAATCCTAAATTAATGAAATTCGCACAAACCGTTCGTCAAAAACTAAGGGATTGGGACCTTGATACAATCGCTTATGGCTTGAAAAAAATAGGAATTACCCGGCAGCTTTTAGTCAGCAAAAAATCAATGCCCGTTTTATCTACTGAAGATAATGAAAAATGGATGAAAGCTTATAGCGATGATATTCGGCAATTAGAAAAATTACTTAACCGCTCGTTTTCTAATTGGACCTAATGCTGTGCATTGAAGGCCTGTCATTTTAAAAGTCAGATAAGATAAAATCATATTCCAAATAATAATACTTGTTGCCGTTGCAATAGCAGCCCCCTCAATACCCATTTGAGGCACTAAAATATAATTAAGAGATACGTTTATAATAACTGCTATAATAACTGTATAAGCGACTTGTTTCTCATAGCCTGTCAGTGCCATAACTTGGCCAACTTGTCCCATCATCACACTAAATAAATTGGCAAAAACCAATATAATAAGTGTAGTCGTAGCGGTAGTATAAATATCGCCAAAAGCAATACTTAATATTTCATCAGGAAAAATAAATAAACAAAGCGCAACTGGTATAGTAAGCACAAAAACAACCCGACTTGAAAGCGTTAAAATATATTGTAATTGGGCTAATTTACCTTGTGTATATAAACCTGATATACGGGGGGCGAGAGCATTATTCAGCGCAAATAAAAAGAAAGGGACAAAGGCAGCAAGGCGTGAAGCAACCTTATAGAATCCAGCCGCCTCCTCACCCGCAAGCGCACCCACCATAATGATATCAACATGCATATTGGCGATAACAAGGCCCACTGCAAGAATAAACGGAATGGCACTTTTGATCCAGGTCTTATGATCATAAGTTGCTTTTACCTTTAAGGGCTTAGAGCGGAGCAAACTAAAAATTATAAACAGGATAGCTGTCGCAATAAGACTTAATATATGAAATACAAGTACACCTTGGAGGGTTAAACCCTCGCCTGAAATATATATTAGGCCTATTAAAACGATAAACAAAAATGGTTGCATCAAAAACTCAAAAAAACGCCCAATGATAACTTTTTTAAACCCCCTATAATAAGCGCCATAAAAAAGAAGTATAGAATTTAAAAACAGGACAGATGCGCCAAGCTGATAAAATTTAGCATCCTCCTGCCAAATACTTGGGGCAATAAAAAAAACTATATTCGAAAGAATAATCGCCCCACCAAAAACCCAGAGCATTGAAAAATTTAAAACACCTTTTAACCGTGCCGTATCCTCAGCAGCGTCATATTGAGAAATATTGCGGATAATAAATGTTAAAAACCCACCAGTAATTGGTAAGGCTAACAAAACCGTAATAGATATGATAACCGAGTAAAGCCCAAACTCTTCAGGGGTCATTAAACGTGTCAGCAGAACGAGAATGCCAAATAACAAGACTTGGTTAACAACATTTAGAGCAAAAGTTCCAATGGCGCCTTTTGTAATATTATGCCCGAGTAAGCTTTTTATCTTTTCTTTTAAAGCCATTTTAACGCGGTATCAAAAACCAATAACGCCCCTGTGATTTCATTTTTCCAGCCATATATTCGGCCTCTGCACCATAACCCCAGAAAAAATCACCACGCACAGGGCCACGTATTGCCCCGCCTGTGTCTTGAGTCACCATAAGGCGTTGCAGATTAGGCTCATCCGGTTTAGGGTTTTCCAAATCAACCCAAACCGGCATACCATAAGGAATAAGAGATTGGTCAATCGCCAAAGAGCGCTGCGCCGTTAAAGAAACACCTTGCCCGCCTACGGGCCCATCTCCATCGAGTTTTCTAAAGAAAACATAGGATTTATTTGTTTCCATGACTTCTTGAGCCTGCTCAGGATTGGCCTCTAACCACGCCTGTATGGATTGCATTGAAACATCACGCTGCGTTAAATGCCCGCGCTTAACGAGCTCTTTACCAATCGCATAATAAGGATGGCCATTTTGTCCCGCATATCCTACGCGCATGATGCTTCCATCATCCATAGTGACCATACCAGAGCCTTGTATTTGTATAAAAAACGCATCAACAGGGCTATCAACCCATACGAGCACTTTTTCCTGAGACTTGGGTAGTTTGCCCGCGGTTATTTCGGCATGAGTTTCATAGGGTTTTAAATTGCCATTTTGCACGCGCCCTGCAATGCGCTGCCCTTTAAGTTCCTCACGAAAATCACCTAGCTGCACCATAACCAAATCATCGGGACGTGCACGTAGGGGGTATTGGTATTTTCCACCGCGTTTCATAGAGCCTTTAAGCGCAGATTCATAATAGCCCGTAAAAAGACCCTTTGGATCACTACCACCCAAAGCTACGTAGGGGATGAAATTTTGTTCAAAAAAGGCACGAATTTCTAAAGCGTTATTCGAATCTATTTTTTCAAATTTACGGCACATAATTTGCCATGATTGGTTTTTACCAAATATTTCTTTTTTACCAAAAGAGTCTTGTGATCCTCGTTTTAAAATTGGGGCGCATGATTTATTGTAAGCAACAGCAAAATCTTTAAAGTTATCAGCATTCCAATTTGGTAAATCTGAAAAAGAAGCTTGCTTAATATTTAAGGATTTAGGCGGTGCAGATATCGTTTTTTCTTGTGTTTGCGCACAAGCACTCAAGAATAAAACAGCAAAAAGTGGAAGAAGCTTTTTATTCATCTTATGTCGCATCCGGCATTGGGCTTTGACCTTCTTCTTCGCCACCCTCACGGGTTTCATAGACCCGCCACGCAGGATCATCTGAGTTCATTTCACGGCCAAATACCCAAACATCCCGCATCTCTGTAACCTTATCAGGATCTCCAGAAATAATTTTACCTTCCTTATCACGAATAACGCATGTTTCATCTGCGGTAAAACGTACAGCGAGGTAAATAATATTTTCTTTTGTTGTCACTTCTGTAATGTCGACTTTGCGCACAGCATGAATATCTGTTTGAACAGTTTCTCCTGTTTTTTCACGTTCATCAATAGCGTGCTCAAAAGATTTGTAAACACTCGGCGCTAGCAAATCTTCCAGCGTTTCTTTATCACCTTCTGAGAAAGCTTCAACAATCATAGGAAACGCAAATTTAGCGCCCTCAACAAAATGCCCAAGATCGAGCTTTTTGTCTTTTTTGATCAAATCTTCAAGACGATTTTCTGTAGTTTTATTTTCAATTGTCGCATAGCGCGGCAAATTAAAAAAGCTTTGCACACTATTACCAAGTGGGACGACGCTTGCCTCTTTTAGCTCGTGTGATTGCATCACTTTTTCAAGGCGCTCTTTCTCCTCTTCGGTAAAGATTGACGTTTTTTTAGAGCCCGCATCTTCGTCATGCGTTCCAAGAATGCTACGCAACCAAAAAATTAAACCTGCAGCTATAAGTGCAAAAAGAAGAATGTCCACTGACACAATATATTTCCTTTATCGTAATAATATAAAAAGACGGCTTTATAAGAGAATTCTGAGCTTTATTTTATAACCCATGCTCGCTATAAACCTTATAAAGCAGTTTGCACTCAGTTTAAAGACGCAAGGGCTGAAATACACTAAAAACAACACAAATCTGGTCTTAAAAATTTTTAATCATGCTGTTCTTTGTCTTATTTCTGATTATCCCAATCGCTGAGGTCGCCGTATTTGCAGCGGCGGGTGATGAAATTGGCATCTTGAATACATTATTATTATGTGTTTTGACAGCTATTATTGGGGGCTATTTGGTTCGAAAACAAGGCCTTGCGACCTTGCTTAGAAGCCAAGAAAATATGCGAAACGGTGTTTTACCAATAGATGAAATTCTTGATGGGCTATGTATTATAGTGGCAGGAATTATGCTCTGCACGCCGGGCTTTGTAACTGATACTATCGGGTTTTTACTATTAATCCCAATAATACGTACGTTTGTGAAAACATTTTTAATACGTACAGGTAAATTCTCAATACAAGGGGCCTCTGCGCGAACCACCCATTCAAATCCTTCCGCCCCTCATGATGCGATAGAAGGGCAATATGAGCGCATAGACCCAAAAAACAAAAATTAAACATATAATCCATTGATAATATTGTATAAAAAGGAAAAATAATGACTGATAAGAAAGAAGCCAGCCCAGAAAATATAGGCCAAGTCGCCAATACCCCTATCGTGATTCATGCTCAATATATGAAAGATCTCTCTTTTGAAAACCCTCACGCTCCACAGACTTTTCAGGGACAGGGTGGCAATCCAGAAATGGATATGAATATTGAAATAGACGTACAGAAACTTGAGGATGACAGAAAATCAGAGCTTTATGAGGTTATTTTAAAAATAAATGCGTCCGCAAAACGTGCCGACCAAACGCTTTTTATCGTTGAGCTGGCTTATGCTGCGCTGGTATCTGTTAACGCTGATGAGAAACACCATCATCCGCTTTTATTTGTAGAAGTGCCGCACACGATCTTCCCTTATGCACGCCAAATCATTGCCGATTCAACACAAGGGGGCGGTTATATCCCTCTTTTACTTAATCCAGTTGATTTCAAATCAATGTACTTGCAGCGCTTTGCTGATAAAACGGAAAAATCCGCCAAATCACAAAACAAATAATTTAATTGAATCAAGCAGTTATTAAGATATACTCGTAGGGGTAGCCAATTTGGTTACCCCTTTTTGGTTTTAGCGTTCTGCTATGTAATCCACTACTCAATCACCACACGCGTCCTTTGACAGGAATAATCAAAATATCCTTTTAATATCAAGAGTCTATTCCTTTAAAAGATGCCTCAAATTTATAAATTCTTAAGTGTTTCTATTCGATAATGGAAAGATAGGGAATTTGTAAGCAAACAATAAATCGTGATCTTTCCTTAAGAAAGGGAGCGATGGCAGGGCAAGCGTATCGTATGATACTCAAACATAAAAATTATGCGCACCATTCGGTTTTAGATAAAAATCTAAAGCAGAGCGGTAATGTGTTTCTTGCGCTTTTTGGCGCAGTTGCTGTGGTTGGTCTTATCGGCGGTACTGCCGCAGGAATCATGAAAGGCCCAATGAAGGCTATGTCTGATGTTAGCGCGCGCGCCAAATCAGAAAATGAAATCATGGCCAATACTAAAATGGCTGTTATGGCGATTGCAAATATCGACAAAGTTAATCCCGGCATAAACAAAGATTGTGATAATGATGGCATTATAGAAGCGTATCCATATTCAGCGGCGCGCATTGATACCGTAGGGCCAGCGCCCATTGGTGGTGGGTATTTACCAAGTGAAATTGATACAACGCGCTGGATTGACGCTTGGGGTAATTCATACACCTATTGTGTATGGGATCATGGGACATTAATTGATGACGCCTCGTGCGGTGGCGCAGGACAAAATCGTCTGCAGGGATTTGATACAGGCACATACCCACCCGCAGATGTGAACAAACAAACTTTTATCGCAATTTTATCAGCTGGCCCTAACCGCCGTTATGAGACAAGCTGTCAGGACTGGTCTGCCGCTGATGCCAATGCCAATGGTGTTTTAGGGGATAGTGGCGACACCTCTCTCGTTTTAAAACCCAATGGTTCTGATGATATTGTCATGAGCTATACCTACGCCGAAGCCGCGATGGCGACATCCAGCAATTGGCGCATTGCATCGGGCACAACCGATACCGCCGAAATCCCTGAAGAAGATATCGAAGTTGGCGGTAACACCAGTTTAGGCGAAGGGGTTAAAACAACAATTGCAGGCGGTGTTGAGGTATTAGGCGGTTTAAAACTCGCCACCGATCCAGGTGATGACACCATGACAGGCGCCTGCAACCCTGCCAATGATCAGGCGCTTAGAATTAACACTGGCGGCAGTATTGATGTTTTAGAAATCTGCGCTTCTGGTCTCTGGCAACCCGTGAGCAGCACCTCCGTCTCGGCGCAAGGCTGCGCTATTGAAACAATCAATATTGCCAATAGTGGTAGCGCATGGATACAAAATGGAACTAGGCTTTACAAACCACAAACAATGGCTATTAAAGATAACTATGCTTATGTCGTTTCAGAGTTATCAGATAGTTTGACAGTTATTGATATCTCCAACCCTCTTGCTCCCGTTATTGCGAATAGCGGTAACGCATGGATTCAAAGTGCCACGCGGCTAGACGGAGCAAAAGGAATAGCCATAAAAGGAAACTATGCCTATGTTACAGCATCGAGGTTGGATGCCATAACGGTTATTGATATCTCCAACCCTCTTGTTCCCGTTATCGCTAATAGTGGTAACGCATGGGTTCAAGATGCAACAAAACTTGATAGTCCAAACCGGATCGCAATTTCTGGCAACTATGCCTATGTTGCATCTTATAATAGTGATAGCTTAACAGTTATTGACATCTCTAACCCCCTTGTTCCTGTTATCGCAAATAGTGGCAACGCATGGGTACAAGATGCAGTTAAATTAAATGGAGCGATAAATTTAAAAATTTCGGGTAACTATGCTTATGTTGCAGCAAACATAGGTAATGCAATCACAATTATTGATATTTCAAACCCTCTCGCCCCATCTATTGCCAATGGGGGCAACGCATGGATACAAGATGCAACAAAGCTAGATGGCATAAAAGGAATATCAATAAAAGGAAACTACGCATATGCCAGCGCAACTGATGCGAACGCAATCACTGTTATTGACATCTCTAACCCTCTTGTTCCCGTTATTGCCAAAGGGGGCAACGCATGGATACAAGATGCAACTAAACTAAATAGCCCTCACTATAGCTATATCTACGGCGACTACCTATATGTCCCCTCTCTAAGCGGGAATTCACTAACCATAGTTAATCTGAAAAATCCGATAGAACCTGTAATAGCAAATAGCGCCAACGCATGGGTACAAGATGCTGTCAAACTTAATGGTGCCTATCAGGCTTTTGGAAACGGACGTTATGCCTATATCACATCAGAAATCGGTGACTCATTCACAGTCATCGACCTCAATTGCGACCCAGAGCGTGAGGAAGCATTATCAGGATATGATGTAGGATATGACGCCAAATATGCAAACTGCATCGCTGGTAATAATGGCCCCGCCGCCTTACAAGCACGACTTCCTATAGCTGGCTTAGAATCTGTCTATTCTGATAAAGAATATATTTATACCACGAGCAGTAACGGCATAACAAAAGCTTTATCGTTTGATGGCTATACATTAACAGAAATTGCAGACTATACTGTAAGTGGAGGGAGTGCTGCACATGGTATTTGGGGAGATGGAAAATATATCTTCGTTTCGCGCGGAAACGTTTTAACAGCCCTTATTTTTGATGGAACAAGCTTTTCAGAAATTAATACAATTACTTTAGGCTCACAAATTTATAATTTATGGGACGATGGGGAGTATTTATATGTCTCTAATAATTTCGTTGGGATGCATGCTCTTCGTTTTGACGGTAACACCTTCACATTGCTAGCGACGGCGCCTTCTTTTAGCTTCAAAGTATGGGGTGACGAAAAATATATTTTCAATACGCATTTTAGTGGAAATATAGACGCATATACTTTCGATGGAAACTCCTTTAACTTAGAGGCTACAATCAATGTAGGCTCTAATAGAGATATTTTCTCAAATGGCGAATATATCTTTGCAGCAACTGGTGGTAATTCAATTAAGGCATATTCTTTTGATGGTACTTCTTTTTCTGAAGTTGCTTCAAGGGGAGGCATAAGCATTGCTTACAATATTACGGGAGATGGTCGATATCTCTATTTAGCAGGAAACGAACAAACGCATATTTATTCGTTTGATGGAGAGGAATTTACTGAACATCAACGTTTTGGCTTAGATGGTGCAGAACAAATGAAAATTTTTCATGATGGAAGCACGCTTTTAGTGCCCACAAGCACTGAACTATATGCTTTTACAGGATTTGAATGTACCAAAGCGGGATTAAAGACTTCTGCAAATGCTATCGCAAAAGATTATAATACGAACCAATTTATTACCCAAAGCAATGATACAGGGCTTGTTGCAGAAACTTACGGTACAAGCATATTACTCGATAGCGGTGAATTTGGGGATGAGGCAGGCGTTGCGTTTAACGTTAGCTCTGTTTTAGGGGATAACGAAATACCCTCAGCCACAATTACAGCCATACGCAAAAGTGAGCTTGATGATGCCACCGCGCTTATCTTTAAAACGCAAGACGATGACAACAAACTAAAAACCCGTATGGCCATTGATTCAAATGGCAATCTGGGGCTTAACACCTCTCTCCCCTATGATGTTTCGGCCAATATACAAATAGGTGACATTGCATCAAATGATACAAAATACTTTAATCCCGAAATTGGAAACTGTAGCACTAACAATAGTGGCCCTTTCAGTGAATTAGTAACCACAAATGGCGCGGCATTAACAGGGGCTTCGGATATATGGACAGATGACAAATATGTTTATGTTGCAAGGGGGGCAGAGGGATTTTTTATCTATACCTTTGATGGTGTAACATTTTCAGAAGTAGCCTCTGATGTTTCTTTTAATGCAACTTCAATTATAAAACATGGGGCGTATCTCTATGTTGGAGGTTCGGGTGTAAATGGATTAAGAGTTTATTCCTTTGATGGAACAACTTTAACAGCAATTAATACTATTGGAGGAATTCCGAATATTACAGATATTGTTCATGATGGTGAATTTATTTATACCACTTCATACACAACACCTGGACAACTTATTGCTTTTAGCTTCGATGGAACAACCCTCACAGAGCGCGGAAGATATAATGACGGCATTCGTAATTCCTTGCGAGGAATTGTTCTACACAATGGTTACATAGTGACAGGGTACGTTAACAGTAACGATGTTGTCGCGTTTACTTTTGATGGCACGAAGTTCACAGAAAAAGCAGTCTATACGGCCTTTCAACCCAACGGTTTTTGGAGCGATCAAAAAAACATATATGTTGCCAATACTTTTCAGGGCCTTGATGTTTTAACATTAGAAAACGACTCCTTTTCACTTGTTTATGATGGCCCTGCAAGTACACCAAGGGCACAACATGTATGGAGTGATGGCGTTAGTGTCTATGCGAATAACGACGCAACCGGCACTATTGGGGCCTATACATTTGATGGCACTACTCTCACTTTACAAAGCTCTATCGCTGGAGCGGGTTATATTTGGGGCGATGGGAATTATATTTATACTGCCTCACCAGCGGGTGGCGTTAGGGTTTATTCTGGATTTGAGTGTACCAAAACGAAAGAATGGCTCGGCCCTGATCAGGGGCTTTTAGCGAGCGATCCTGAAATTTTAGGATTTAACCCAGATGCTTCCAACTGTACAGTGAATGAAAGTGGGCCAGGATATTTAGTGGATAGCATAGCAATCCCAAATGGCTTTACAGGTATTTGGGCAGATAATGACTATGTTTACACCCAGCGCGCTGGCTTGAGAGCCTATTCTTTTGACGGTGAAAAACTTGAGCTAAAATCAACTTTTGCATCAGCCGAGACTCTCAATACTTTATTATGGGGTGATGAAAGCTATATTTATGCTGGCGCATTTGGCGCTTACACTTTTAACGAAGAGACTTTCACACAAATAGACACCATCAATACCTCTTCCCAAGCTGGTGCTGCATGGAGTGATGGGCAATATATTTATATAGCGAATAATACTAATGGTATTAGAGTGATGGGCTTTGATGGAACAACGTTATCTTTTATTGCGAGCGACCCCGAACCTGTACCTTATTCTGGTGCAGGCAGCATAACAGGGGACGGGACTTATATTTATGTTAGTGATGAATCGCAGGGAATACATGCTTACACTTTCAATGGAAGCGCCCTTACAAGAGTAGGAACCTTCGACACTCCTGATTATGCTCGCGGAGTACACTGGGCCAACGGCTATATCTTTGTCGCTGATGGGAACTTTTTAAGAGCATATAGTTTTGATGGAAGCAATTTTACAAGCCATGGATCATATGACATTCCTGGCCTAACTTATGATGTCTTTGCTGATGGGTTATATGTTTACGCAACTGGATCAAACGGCATCACAGTTCTTACATTTAATGGCACAGCTTTTTCTTTTGTTGAAACCCTCCCTACAAACGTTGGCCCACGAGGCGTTTGGGGTAATGGAAAATATATTTTCACAACAGACAGTTCACGCCTTTACATGTTCGGCGGATATGGCTGCCTTGAAACCGCCGAGAGTGTTAAAGGCGCAATTGGTTATTTCGGCCTTGAATCTGAAACTAATCCTAAGCTTAATATTCTCTACTCAACTGGCCTTGATATCAAAGGGACAAATATAAGTGGCGACACCCAAACAGATATCCTGAATATTGACGCAAACGGTACAACAACAATTAGCCAAAATAATCTTAATATACAAGACGAGGCGGCGGCGTTTAACTTCCTCACCAATTCGAACAATAATATTTTTAACACCCTTGAGATAAATCGTTATAGGGGGGATTCCGATGCAGGCACAATCGTCCAAAATGGTGATTTAATCGGCGGCCTTATATGGGGCGGATATAGCGGAGACGCTACAGATCCCACAGACCACGCCGCCATTTACGCCAAAGTAAACGGCAGCGTTTCGCCTAATAACATTCCGCTCGACCTTATTCTCAGCACAGATAGCGCAGGTAGTGCTCTGAATTCATCTGATATTACAATTTCCTCAACGGGCAATATCGGTATTAATACAGATAACCCCGCATGGCCACTTCATTCAAATGGCCGTATTTCCGTCGATGAGGGTTTTCGCGTAGGATTTGATAGCGACTGTTCAACGGGGCGTGATTTAGCCTTCCTGCGATATAATGGCGCGACATTATCGCTGGAGCATTGCGGCGGCGATGGCAATTGGAGTCATATATCACAGCCCATTCGTGAGTTCGCAAAAATAGATCCAACAGCGCCAAATTGCCTTAAAAACAACGGCGGCCCTTTCCAGGAAATCGCAAGTGATGGATCAAAACGCTACAACAGTATTACCTCAGATGGAACATATTACTACTATGGATCATCCGATGCCGTATTGGGAAACACGCTTGTCGCCGCAACATTTAACGGCACCAGTTTTGACGAAATTCATGTTTTTGATTTTGATGGGAATGTAACAGGAATTATTGCAAAAAATGGATATTTATATGTCGGAGCCCAATGGAGAGGAATACAGATTTTTACGTTTAATGGATCAACGCTGACACAAATTGATATCGATAGCACTTACTTTGCAAATAATATTTTTGTAACCGATGACTATATATTTACGATAGGGGATGAAGGTCCGGGTATTCGGTATCTTCGTGCCTCCAGATTCAACGGAACAACCATTACAAATATTGCTGGCATAACGATAGACAGAGCTGCGGGGGTTACATTTGATGGCACTTATCTCCATGTTGCCCAATCTGATAGTGGTTTATACGCCTACAGCTTTGATGGAACAACCTTTACCCAAATTGCAGATTATGAAGGGGGCGCAGGATCGGGCGGCGGCAATAGAAAACAGCATATTCAATATGTGAATGGCTATATATTTTTATCCGAGGAATTTTCGGGCATAACAATGCTCAGCTTTAACGGCACAAACTATACTGAACTGGACACTTATAACTCCTGGGGGTTTTTAGGGGCTGGGCCACAGGCCGCGGGATATGTCTGGTCTGATGGTATATATTATTACACTGAAACAAGTGCCTATGGCGGCGCATCAACAGAGCGTGATTTTATCCATGCCTTTACGTTCGATGGCACTACCTTAACACCTTATGCCCATATTCAAAAAACCGTTAACTCTAGCGACTCCAGACAAGGGCGTTTAAACGGTTACGGCTCTTTCATTTTCGATTCAACGGGTAATGCTGGCATGAATGTCTTTGCAGGGTTTGAATGCCTCGTCGCCGATAACCCCGGCGAACAAATCATCGATTGGACAGGCGCGCAAGCGACAGAAATTAAAGTTATCTCTAGTGATGGGGCAACAAACGATTTTTTTGGAGCTAGTACTATAGGATTAAGTGGATCCTATGCCCTTATTTCAGCACGAGCAGATGATGATAATGGGGACTCTTCTGGCTCAGTATATGTGTATGATATAAAAACAGGAGCAGAGATTCATAAACTTACTGCGACTGATGGCGAAGCATTTGATTTTTTTGGATATGCCGTGGCCCTCGATGGATCTAATGCTCTTGTTTCAGCAAGACAGGATGACGATATGGGTTCTAACTCTGGATCTGCCTATATTTTTGACGTTTTAACAGGTGACCAGAGACATAAATTACTAGCTAGTGACGGCCTTAGTAATGATTTTTTTGGAGATTCAGTTGCATTAAGTGGTAATTATGCTGCTATTGGCGCTGGCGGCGATGATAATTCTAATGGAAATTCAGCAGGGGCCGTTTATATTTTTAATACTATAACAGGAGAGCAAATTCATAAATTATTAGCAAAAGACGGTGCTAATGTTGATTTATTTGGACATTCTATTTCGCTTTATGGTGATTATGCTGTGATAGGAGCGCCTTATGATGATGATATTGGAGCAGCTTCTGGATCTGCCTATATTTTTAACATTAAAACTGGCGAGCAAATTCATAAGCTAATTGCTAATGATGGGGCACCAGATGATAGGTTTGGATATGCTGTTAGCATTAATGGAAAATATGCAATCGCTGGAGCTTATTGGCATGATCATAACGGAATAATTAATGCAGGTGCAGCTTACATTTTTGATATTATCACAGGCGCTCAAGTACAAAAACTTATTGCAGATGATGCAATTGCTAATGCAGTTTTTGGCCAAAATGTCTCTATCAGTGGGGAATACGCAGTCGTTGGTGCACCAAGTGATAATCAAAATGGCAGTGGCTCTGGCTCAATATACATATTTGACATAGCTTCAGGTGAGCAAATTAAAAAACTTACGGCAAGTGATGGGGCTCCAAGTGACTCATATGGGACAAGTATCCAGATTGAAAATTCTACAATCATTGTAGGGGCTCTCCGGGGAAACGGAAACGTATCTGATAGTGGCTCTGCCTATATCTATCGTGGAAATTGGGATGAGCGATTTAGAGCCGAAACAGCGTGCTTCCCTGATCCGATGTTCTTTGATGATATTTCTGGTGCCATTTCAAACACGGACATCACAACGCAGACCATTACCGTTAAAGGATTTGTCAATGGATGTCCGCTCAGCCTGTCTTCCGAAAGTGGGACAATAGATATCATCAAAAATACTGTATCCGTCGGCGCATCACAAACAACAGTCAATAGCGGCGATACAATCCAACTTCAAATTCGCGCCTCTGCGACAGCCGGCGCAAGCTTTAATAACATTTTAACATTAGGGGATGAGCGCGCCATGTTCTCTGTGACAACGGCGCCATAGTAACATAAGGAAAACAAATTTGATTTTTAAATGGCATAAAAAACGTAAACAAAGGCCCTCAGAATCTGGAAACATGATTCTGGCGATCTTTGGCGCCGTTGCCATTGTGGGGACACTTGGCGCGGGGACAGCTATTATTGTAAACGGCCCTGTAAAAATTATGGCCAATGTTAATCAAACGTCGCAAACAGAAAGCCAGCTTATGGTGGCCTCAAAAATGATTATGCTTGATGTTGGCAATCAAACCTTGGGCAATGATTGCGACAATGACCGTATCACAGAGCCACGTGAGTGGCGCGACGCCGCAGGCGCAGGACCCGATGGCGTAGCAGGGTCAGATGGTGGTGGCTTTTTGCCTAACGCAATTGGGGCATCAAAACGCGATGCATGGGGAACGCAATACGGGTATTGCGTATGGGATCATGGCGCGCTCATTGATGATGCTGGTTGCACCAGCTCTGGCCCCCAACGCCGTCTGAAAGGGCTGAACTCCATAGACCACCCTGTCGTTGCAATTATTTCCGCGGGGCGAAACGGCATATTTGAAACAGGCTGTTTAAATTTTGATACTGCTGATACCAATAGTGACGGCGATATTAATGATGCCAATGAGGCTTTGATAACGCCTGCTGGCGATGACGTTGTCTCTATTTATTCCTATGCCGAAGCGGCGCAAGATAACCCAGGTCTTTGGCAGCTTGGCCTTAATGCAGATGGGGAATCTGTCGCGATTTTAGATCCCACAATTGATAGCGTACAATTTAACACCCCCAGCTCGCCATCAGGGCGCACATCCTTTGGCGGCAATTTGGAATTGCTCAGCACCGCTGGCGAAATCCCGGGCATGAATATCCCAACAGATGCCGCGCTTCCAACATGCGATTCGATGATGGATGGCGAAATACGCGTCAATACTGGCGGCGCTGAGCCGATTGCAGAAATTTGTAAAGACTATGGCAGTGGTTACGCATGGGAGCCCCTTGGCACAGGCGGCGCCAGTCTCTCTGCCACTATAGCAAACGCCATTGCTGACCCTGTGTTTGATGCCTCCAGAGGGAATTGTATTAAAAGCGAGACCGGCCCGTCAGAACTGATAGCAAGCGAAACCTCGCGTGCTTATAGTCGCGTTGTCACAAATGGGGAATTCATCTTTGCCGTTGGCACAAATGAAAATGTTTATGTTTATACTTTTGATGGACAAAATTTCACATTAAAAGATACAAAATTCTTAGGAGGATATGAAGCCTGGACGCATGACAATATTTTAGTAGGTGGTGAGAATAGCAGCACTAACGGCCTATCCCATTATAAAATTAATGAAAATGGGACTCTTACTGTCATACCCAACGCAGATGATACTGGAAATGCGTACGCTTTATGGGGCAGAGGAAATTATATCTTTGCTGCAAATAATACCAGAACAGACGTTTATTACTATGATGGAATAAGACTTAACAAGGTTGGGTCTGGCGGTGTTCCAGGTGGGGTCGGCTTGTGGGGTGATGATAAATACCTTTATAGTTTTAGCGGCAATATATTTGCTTCACAGTTTAATAAATCAAATTTTAAAATACTTGATACACAAACAAGCTTTAATTTTAATAGGGATTTTTCTGGTGATATAAATTTCTTTTATGCTGTTGATCAGGCGCGCGTTGCTTCATATAAATTTAATGGTAAAGATATTATTAGACTTAATAGTGATCCAACGCCGGGAAGTGCCTATAGTGTCTATTCAACAGGAACACATGTTTTTGTAAATGACTCTACTAAAATCCGTGTCTATAAGGTCAATTTATCAGGTATTTTAAGACTTGTTGAAATAATAGATATTGCCCCGGGGACAGATGGGAAAATATCTAGTGATGGCCGTTTCATTTACATACCAACCAATACCGGATTACATGCCTATGCTGGCTATACCTGTACCGAGGCAATCGTCCCCAGCGCACGCGAAGATTACATCGCGCAAATAACGGTCGAGCAACCCAGCGACGCTGGAACAACATTAGGGAGCGTTGGTTGGGCGCAAGGAAGTAATGGGTTTACGGGCACAGGCCTATCAATGACTGTCAAATCAAATGCCTCTGGTGGGTCGTTACCAAGCGCCTCTATTTTAGCAAGAAGAACAGGTGGCGGCGCAGAAACTGCCCTCTATTTTAATACCCGCGACCATGACGATAATTTTAATCAAACACTAAAAATCACGAGGGATGGCGGAGTTAAATTTAACGGGTCTGATAACTCTGATGCCAATATCCAAATTGGCGGCAGAGAACTCCCATGGAACACCGACTATCAAATGGGACTCATGACGGTAACAAACGATGGTATGGATCAAGGGGGATATTTTGGATTTGAAGGCGAAAGCGATGCATCAAATGTTATCTTATTCACCGATGAACTCAGCATTAAAAAAACAAATGTTACAGGGCAAAGCTTAATTGAATTTGTAAAATTTGAAGCAAGCTTGGCCACCAGCTTCTTTGGTGATTTACTTATTAAGGGTGAAAGCGTCAAAACAGCCCTTCGTAATAATTCATACTCCGCCGTCGCAGGCAATGGAGGCGTTATAGAATTTAAACGCAGCCGCGGATACAGAGGGACAGAGGAAGCTGTCGCCGATGGTGATATAGTTGGAAACATTACCATGCAAGCAAGTAACGGTGCCGGTCTTTTTGATGGCAAAGCCCAAATCAAAGCACAAGTTAACGGAGTTGTTAGCGCGGGTGATGTTCCCCTTGATGTTTCCCTTTCTGCTCCACAAGCAAGCTTTAACCCCGCCATGACAAACTGTAACTACGCCAATAACGGTCCTGCCGTTTTAAAAGGACAATTTGATACAAGTGGTGATGCACGCAGCGTTTTTAAATATGGTGAATACATATTTGTTTCTGATTGGAATCATGATCTCAAAGCCTACAGCTTCGATGGCAATCAATTTAGAGAATTGGATAATATTATACATTCTGGTACATCTGCACGCGTAACGGTTGATAAAAATGGCTATATATATTCTGCTTCTAGTGGGGGCGGGCTATTTGTCTATACATTTGATGGATCTAATTTTACTCTCGCTGGCAGTTCCAATGCTATTTTAAACATGTTTGGTGTTCATACAGATGATAATTATGTATATGGCGCCGCATCATCAAGTGGATTTGGGGTTTACAGCTTTGATGGGACAACTTTATCACTTCTTGCTAGTTCCGCAGTATCAGGCCCCCAAGAAATTTGGACTGACGAAAACTATATTTATGTTGCCTCGGGCACACGCGGTTTAGATGCCTTTACATTTGATGGTACAACATTAACATTAGTAGGAAATATAAATACTCCTGGCGCGGCTGATGATGTCTGGGGTGATGGCACGTATATTTACGTTGCAGATTCATCTGGTGGCCTAAGAGCCTATACCTTTGATGGAACGACTTTCAGTCTAGAAGGATTATTCAATGGCCTCGGAAGTGAAGAAGATGTCTGGGGTGATGGCCATTATATCTATACAGCCTCACAACCTAACGGAACTTATGTGCTAGAGTTTGATGGATCAGCATTTACTGAAATTGCTTTTATTCCAGCGACAGGCACGCCAAATTATATTTATGGTGATGGTAAATATATCTATATCGCAGAGAAAGAGGCAGGTATCTTGGCCTATGCTGGCTTTGAGTGTCAGAGTGAGATTCGCCTAAAAGAGTCCGGCGATGTTGGTATTAATAAAAAAGATCCCGAGGCCAAGCTTCATGTGGGTGGGCGTGTCCTCTCTACAAAAGGGATACGTGTTTCTAATGATACGGATTGTAACACACCTGAAGATGAGGGAACTATGCGGTATACTGGCAACCCCTCTGACCCTATTCAGGTATGTACTGAAGTAGCTGGCTGGGTGAGCTCCAACCTGAATAAACCTGCAGATCCTATCTTAATTGATTGCGATCCACTTCCATTTGATTTTAATAATATCCTTAATGCAACAGCGAGCACCGAATACACAACAAATGCCTTTATTGTGGGCGGTCTGCCCGATGGGCGTTCGTGCTACCTCACCGCCTCCAGCGATGCGGCGGGGTTAACCGTCAATCTGAACGGCGCCGATCAAGCAGGAACAATTGTCGCAGTCACAAATGGCGATGTCCTTAAAATAGAAGTTGATAGCGGCACAGGCGATGATTGCCTCAACACAACCATTTCCTTAGGCAGCCAAACCGACCAATTCACAATCGGCACAGGCTTTGGCTGTTATCCCAATGAGTTTTATCCAGAAGAAGGAAACTGCGTCAATAATAATAGTGGGGCACTGGCACTCGTTGATGTTGATAGTCCTGTTGGATTTGGATATGAAAATATTTGGACAGATGGGAACATTATATACCTTGTAAGCCAATCTAGCTTAGTAGCTTATGATTTTGACGGCACAACCTTAACAGCATTAGCTTCAGCGCCATCAAACGATGAATTCTGCTCCGCATGGGGTGATGGAACTTATATTTATGTTGCAGATAGATTCTCAGGAATTGCAGCTTACAGCTTCAATGGGGTTTCTCTGGAATTAGAGGGTTCTTTTGTTGCAGTAGACGGAGCATTTGATATACACGGCGATGGCGCTTACATTTATGTTGCAGATTCTACCCACTTACGTGCTTTTTCTTTTAATGGATCCACATTCACGCTTGAAGATAGCTTTGCAACAGCTGGCTCTGAGAGAGTTAGGGCAATTAACGGATACATATTTGTGCAAGATGGCTCTACTTTACGCGCCTTAACTTTCAATGGCACGAGTTTCAGCAGCATATCCACTTATGCTGTGCCTTCTGGAAATATTAATGGAATATTTGAGGACAATAACTATATTTATATTGCTGAAGAAGGCAATGGGGTAAGGGCACTTTCATTTGATGGTACGACTTTCACCTCAGAGGGAACCTACAATACTGCAGGGAATGCATGGAAGGGATGGTCTGATGGAAGTCATATTTATGTTGCAGATTCCACGAATGGGGTTGTGGCATTAAGTTTTGATGGCACAACATTTTCATTAGAAAGTACATTTTCATCACCAAGTAATACCTTTGCTGTGATTGGTGATGGCACTTACATTTACGCCACGGATAACGACGATGGGCTTTATGCCCTCTCAGGCTTTGAATGTTTGGCGACGGATTAGAAGATAGGGATAAAAGATGATTAAAAAACAATACTCAAATCGGCGCTTTGCAGAAAAAGGAAATGTCTTTTTCACGCTTTTTGCTGCTGTGGGTGTTGTCGGCGCTATTGGTATTGGATCAATGACCCTCTTAAAAGGCCCTGTTCAAACAATGGTACGCAGTAACCAACAAACAGTCATTGATAATAAATCCGAACTCAATATGCGCGTCATGATTAACGATATTATCCAGTCTACACCAGATTGCGATGGCGACGGGACGATTGAGGCCGCGCAGTGGCAAACCCCGCTTGCGGGTGAGCCTATACCAGCGGGTGGCGGCCTATTCCCTGATGTCTATGGTACAAATATAACCGACCCGTGGGGCAATCGTTTTGGGTATTGTGTGTGGGATCACGGTACAATTATTACAGATGGCGTGACTGATAATGGGTGCGGGCCTACGCCGAACTTCCTTGAAGGGTATAGCGGTACGGCAGAACCGTTCATTACGGTTATTTCTTCCGGTCCCAATAAAGAATTTGAAACAATATGTCAGGATTTTTCTGTTGCTGATATTGATGGTGATGGTGACCTAGACACCCCACTTATAATGCGCGCCGCAAACAGCGACGATCTAATCAATACCTATACATACGCGGACGCCCGCAACACAATGGGCGATAACTGGGTTTTTGAATCAAATGACCCTGCCAATGATGACGCAGCAAAAACAACGCAAAATCTTGAGTTCTCGCAAAACGTCACCTTTAACGGTTTACTTGACATGAGCCGCCTTGGCGGCGGCCTGACCCTTCCTGATATCGCCGCAGGGATTACGTGTGGCGCCAGTAACGAAGGTGATTTATTCCGCGACTCTGCGTCAACCCCGCCTGCCATCGTTATGTGCCAAAGTGGCGCATTCGTTGCCGTTGCAGGAGATAGCGCAGGATCAGGCGATATTGTCATCCCTGACCCGAACTTTGACTGGAAACTAGCCAACTGCCTTGTAAATAATAATGGCCCTGCCGTGTACGAAAAAATTTTCGCAGAGGGCGCTTTTGCGAATGACGTCTGGATAGAGGGTAATTACATCTTTGTAGCTTCAGGCAGTCTTGGCCTTCGCATTTACAATGCAAAAACACATGAGTTAATTTTAACTCGAACTGTTGCTAATAATGTTCTTAGTGTGTGGTCTGATGGAAATTTTATCCATATTACTGTTGAAAATAGCGGCCTCATTGCATTTACATTTGATGGCACTGCTCTAACACAAGTGGCTACCCTTAATTTACCTGGTTATGGGACACAGGCAGTACATGGCGATGGCACTTATATTTACGTTAACGAAGAGGGTGGGGGCGGATTAACAGCATTATCTTTTAATGGCACGGCTTACACATCCTTAGCTGTTCTCGGCACAGGTGTAAGGGATATACAAACAGCCAATGGGTACATCTTTACTTTCCGCAATGATGGAACTAATAACTTTGTTGATGCCTATAGTTTTGATGGCACAAACTTTAGCTTAGCGGGCACCCGTTCTTTTGGTGGAACAGGGATTCAACAGATTTTTGTAACTGATGATCATGTCTTTGTTGCCAATCGCTGGGGTGGAATCGACGCCTTAACTTTTGATGGTACCACTTTCACTGTTGTTGCTTTTGCAGGTGGCCCACCAGATGGCGCATACGGTATATTTTATGATGGCGCAAAACTCTTCAGAGGGGATCATGTAAACGGCCTTGATTTCTTAAATTTTGACGGGGCATCCTTTACCCAAACTGAAACAATCTCAGAAAACTCACGTGAATTATTCGGTGATGGGCGTTTCATATATGCCAAAAATAATAGTGGTGGTATCAAAGTATTCTCTGGCTATGAATGTACCCGCGCTAACACAAAAATCAAACGCACCTTTGAGGATGGTGTAGGCATTGACTATAATTATCGTGCTTATACATGGGGTCGTGAATTATCAGGGCGACTTGGTGATGGCGGAGGTGGTGTAGACACAAATCAAGAGGCGCCTGTTGCAGTAATAAATCATAATGAATTCAAGCAAATGAATACATCAAACTACGTTTCATGCGGTTTAAAAACAGATGGTTCTGCATGGTGCTGGGGTAATGATGACGAAGGCGGTTTAGGAAATGGAGACAGTATCACAACATCACAAGATAGTCCTTCACCTGTCTCAGGTAACCATAAATTTAAAAAAATTATTGGTCACTGGCGTGGTGGCTGCGGCCTTAAAGATAACGGGACATTATGGTGCTGGGGCGCTGACAGTGTCGGGCAGATTGGTAATGGGGCAACAACGACAAACGCACGACCTGACCCTACTCAAGTTACAATTAGTGATGTTGTAGATTTTGATCTCCATGATTCAAACCGCGTGGCTGTTAAAAATGATGGTAGCTTATGGTGGTGGGGAAGTGGCGCCCGTCAAGGTATGGCCAATCTAGATACGCCTGTAAAAATTGCAACCAATATTAAGTTTAATCAAATCAGTGTCGGTAGATCCGCAACATGTGGTTTATCTAGAACGGGTGAAGCTTGGTGCTGGGGTACAAATACTGATGGCGATATTGGAAACGGAACAGTGGGTATCCCTTATACAACCCCTCAAAAAGTCATTGGAATTAGCGATTTTATACAAGTTTCCACAGGAGATGGATCTTCTTGTGGTGTCCGTAAAAATGGGGAGGGCTGGTGCTGGGGTTCAGATGGTAATGGCCAATTAGGAAACGGAGAAAACTCTTACACACAAGGTGTGCCATCGAAAGTTATTGATATCAACGATTTTACAAAAATTTCAGTCCAAGATAGTGGATCAGCATGCGGAATAACATCCTCAGGACTTGGCTATTGTTGGGGAGATGACAGTAATGGCGCCTTAGGGAACGGCGCGGCATTAACCACCAATCAAAACGCCCCGTCACTCATCGAAGGATTAACAAATATAGTTGATATTAGCTGTGGACGTATAGGCTGTTCGGCAGTTGTGAAAATTGAACGCGATGCAATTGATTCAGGCACAACAGCGCCAGTGCAAATATATCAAAGCAATACATCAGGCAATACTGTTGCCTCACATGGTCTTGCTGTTACATTAGATTCGGCAACAATAAACCATGAAGCAGGCATCGGATTGCGCGAAAACTTTCCCACAGATGTAACTGCTGCCGACACGATTGGCGCGTTCATTGGCGCAAGAAAATCCTCCTCAACATCGGAAGCCAGCAGCCTTATCTTCAGGACAAATGACGGCACCACCCAGCCAGAAATTTATTTAACAAAAGACGGGAATTTAGCGGTTAATGCCAGCAATACAAACTTTTCTGGTGCGCGTCTGGGTATTGGACAAAGCTCTGATTGGCTAGCTAAACAATATTATGATGGATTACTTGTTCGCAATAATCCAGGGCCTATTCCTTCGCTTGCCTATTACGGCCTCAACAGCTTAACGGGTAATGCAACAATATTAAGCGGAAAAGAACTCCTTATCCAACACACAGATGTTGAAGGGATCGTGGTTAATACTGTTGCTGATTTTTCATCCAGCGCAACGCCTATTTTCTATGGTGATATGAATATATTCGGCAATGGCAAGAGCGCCGCTATTGAGGGTTATTCCAACACAGCAACAGCCCGCGCCGCATTTGAATTTTTGCGCTATCGCGGCACAAGCGCCGCGCCATCTGCTGTCACCACTGGCGATGAACTTGGGGAGGTTATTTTTAACGCTCATGACGGTACATCTTATGACCCAGAGGGGTATGCCTCTATCAAGGCAAACGTGACAGGCGCGGTTAGTGCGGGCAATGTTCCAACAGATTTATTTATAACCCATCCAGATGGCTCGGCGTCAGGGGCGGATTACTTGCAAATCACAAATACTGGAAAAGTGAATATCGGCGCCGTTTCAAATACAACCGGCCAAATCAACGCAGCAGGGCGCGGCGCCGCAGATAACGCCGTTAAGCCTGGTTTAGACTTAAGCTGCAATTCTGTTAATAGCGAAGGCACAATAAGAATCTATGAAAACGAATATCAATATTGTGATGGTTTTCAATGGATATCGCTTGGCGATCCTAAATCCTGCGTTGATGATGCAAAATTTATAAATGCATATGTGAGTAATAATAATACTTGCGCAACCTTTACTAATGGAAAATACGCTTGTTGGGGATCAAATGACCTAGGGCAAATAGGAAATGGTACGAGCGGCGTATCTATTTTAAAACCCCAACCTTTAGCGAGTTTTAAATCTGTTCAAACCGTTGCAGCAGAAAGAAATTCGTTTGGCCTCTCCCAAGATGGTTCTATCTATGCATGGGGGGAAAATTCCAGTGGCGGTAAATTTGGTAACGGCCTGACCACAAATAGTGCGACACCAGTGAGAGCAGTTTCAAATCATAAATATATTGCAGTTGACGCTGGATATAACTTCGCCTGTGGACTAAGGGAAACTGGCTTTGTTGATTGTTGGGGAACAAACCCACAAGGGCAACTCGGTAATGGCAATTACAAGAATTCTAAAACGCCTGTTAAAGTTAAAAATCTAGGAAATGTTGTGGATATTGACCTTAATGACAATTCTGCATGCGCCGTTAAAGCCGATGGCACGCTCTGGTGCTGGGGGCAAAACCACGTTGGTCAATTGGGGATAGGATATGAAAGCACTGGAGAAAATATCCCAAGACAGGTCGCTATAACCGATGTTGTTAAAGTATCCCTTGGTGGATACAGAGCAAACGATACAGAAACAGCGAGCTGTGCGCTTAAATCAGACAACACTGTTTGGTGTTGGGGAAATAACCAGTTTGGCCAAGTTGGAAATGGCACTTCTGGCGCGCCTAATGTCTTAAACCCCGTTCAGGTTTCAGGCATCACGAATGCTATTGATATTAGCGCAATCAGTCGCTCCGCCTTTGCATTATTAGATGATGGCCGCATTAAAGGATGGGGCAATAATTCTAATTATCGCTTAGGCACAGGGAGTGTCGCATCAATAGTTTCAACACCGGTTTTTGTTTCAACAATTAATAACGCCGTAAAATTAGCCGATGGAAGTGGTAGCACACATATGTGCGCTATTACCGATACAGGGGGCATGCAATGTTGGGGGACAAACGGTAGCGGAATAACAACCACAACCGCAACAACACCCGTTGATGTTATTAATCCCCTGTCCTGTAATTCTAATAAAATAGTATTTCAAACTTCAACTAATTATAGGGGTAACCTAGGCGGAGTATCAGGGGCTAATGCAATCTGTCAGAAGCATGCCGATCAGGCTAATCTTCCAGGACGATATCTCGCATTTATTGCAGATAGCTTAGGTAATTCTCCTTACAAAAACTTTAGTAGATTAAGCAGCAGCTATGATTACATTTTAACAAATGGCAGTAAAATCACTGATGGATGGAATGATTTATTAGATGATATAGAAGGCATATTCAACCGAGATGAATACGGTATACAACACTCTAAATTTGCTTGGACGGGTGCCCGTACAAACGGAACAGCACATCCTAATAATTGCAATAACTGGACAGACAGCACAGCATCATATACTGGCGCTGTAGGACACGCATTCTCTACGGGTAATTGGTCAGCCATATCTGTGCAAGCATGTTCATTTTTGCACCCATTAATATGCTTCCAGCAATAGTCCTAAGCTAATTTTTTCCAGATGGGATCTTTCAGATTGCTAAGCATTTCCTCGTGGGCTGAGATCTCTTCATCGGATACATCAAAAACACGTGGCTCTCGAAACACACGCTCCTTTGGCTTAAAGCTATCTTCTTGCACCTGCGTATTTGGAACCTCGTCTATCATCAGGCCGCGTTGACGCCCGCCTAGTAATTCCAGATAAACTTCTGCTAATAACTCAGAGTCAAGCAACGCGCCATGCAGCGTTCTATTGTCGTTATTAATCCCAAAACGCCGACAAAGCGCATCAAGATTAGCAGGTGAACCCGGGAATTTCCGCCGCGCAATATCAAGCGTATCAATTATGCGTTTTGGATCAATACTGGCAAAGCCATAGGTTTTAATCTCTGCATTGATAAATTTCATATCAAAGGCGGCATTATGGATGACCAATTTTGAATCATTGCCGATAAAATCCAAAAAATCACTAACCACTTCACCAAAAGTTGGCTCTTTTTTTAGGCGCTCATACGTCAATCCGTGTACGGCGACCACTTCGGCAGGCACATCGCGCTCTGGATTAAGATACTGATGATACGTGCGCCCTGTTGGGATATGGTTGATCAGTTCTACACACCCAATCTCAACCATTTTATCCCCTTTTTCAGGATCCATTCCGGTAGTTTCTGTATCAAGGACAATCTCGCGCATTTTATAACCTTTTATTGTTGCTCTATGCCATCTAACCATTCATTAAAAAATGCTTGGGTTTTTTGTTGTAAAAGGGGTAAATTTTCTATGCACTCTTGTCGTAACCCCTGAACGGTTTTATTCTGTTCTTTAAGTTCACTAATGCCCGTGGCAAGCCATAATTCAATATTTTCCCTCTGTACTTCGGGATGGCCTTGCAAGGCCATGATGTTTTTTCCAACTCTAAAAGCTTGATTTTTATACATCTCACTGGAGGCGAGCAATGTCGCCTCCTTTGGTAAATCAAACGTATCGCCATGCCATTGCATCACTTTTGTTTGCGATTTATCAAGATGGCGTATTGGCGTCTTCGCGCCTTCGTCATTAACTGTCACTTCAACCCAGCCGATTTCCTTACCCTGCTTTCCTGGGTAAACGTCATATCCCATCGCTTTTGCAATCAACTGCGCCCCAAGGCAAATACCAAGAACAGGTCTATCATGCGTAATGCGTGCTTTTATATAGGCCTGCTCATTTGTTAAATACGGAAACATTTCTTCCTGATACACCCCCATAGGGCCGCCTGTAAAAATGGCAAGATCGTGCCCTAATGGGTCTATTGTTTCAATGGCATCAACATAAGACAAGAGGCGCGTAATTTGATACCCGCGCTCAACAAGTATAGGATCCAATGACCCAATATCTTTTTCTGTTTTATGCGAAACAACCAAAACTTTCATTATATAATATCCTTTATGATTTTCTTAAGCTGCCTATGCGTATGGGAAAAACCCATTCCTGTTTGCACCGTATAGTCAGCCAATTTTTGTTTTATCTTATCAGGCATCTGTATCGAAAGAATAGAATGAAATCTATCCAGCGTCATATTTGGTCTCGATAAAACGCGTCTACGCTGTATATGATATGGCGCACTTACGCATATCGTATAATCGAACCTTTTTTGCGCGCCCGTTTCAAACAAAAGTGGTATATCAAAAACAATAATATTTTTCCCTAACCGCGCCTGACTTTGAGCAAATTTTTTCTGCGAAGCTTGTACTATGGGGTGTAAAATACGCTCTAATTTGCGGCGTTGTTGATCATCATTAAATACGATTTGCGCCAAAACATCTTTTTGAATATGCCTCTTTCTTTTATCCCAACATTTGGGAAAAGTCAGGGCAACCTCTTCAAAGGCAATACCTTTCGGGCTTAAAGCATGTGCCACAACACGGTCTGAATCATGAACAGCGCATCCCATCTTCTTTAAAAAACGGGCCGCTGTAGATTTTCCCATACAAATAGAGCCCGTTAAACCAATAGTAATCATGCAAGCACCTTTTCAATAAGCGCATCATCTACTTCTGGCATTATCCCAAACCATTTCTCAAATGCTGGGCGCGCCTGATGAAGCAACATACCAATGCCTGTTACAGTTAAATTTCCTGATAATTCGGCATTTGTTAACAAATTAGTCTTTAAAGGAGCGTACACAATATCATTCACAATCGCTTGTTTTGGTAAGTCTGAAAGATTAAATATAAGCGGGCTTTGCCCTTTCATGCCTAAAGATGTTGTATTGACAACCAAATGTACGTTTTTAAGGTTCGCTTCTTTTAAATCCCATTCGACAACCCGAATACGCTTGTTATCTAAGCCCATGATATCAAATGATTTTTCTATGGTTCTGTTCGTAACAATAATTTCGGGGACGCCTTGATTCAAAAGGCCATAAACAATTGCCCGCGCTGCTCCCCCTGCTCCCAGCACTAATGCGGCGCCACTTGTAAAATTAAATTCGGGGACGCTTTGTTTTATATTTTGTATAAAGCCGTACGCGTCTGTGTTATAACCATGGAGCTTATTATCAATAATTTTTACTGTGTTAACTGCCCCAATAGCTGTAGCCGTTTCGTCAATATAATCACATAAAGCCATAATGGTTTGCTTATGCGGCACTGTCACATTAAAGCCCACATATCCTTGGTCAATTAAAGTGCTAATATCTTTTTTAAAATTATCAGGGGGAATATCTATTTTGTCATAAGACCCTTTAAGGCCGTATTTCTCAATCCAATGGCTATGGATAATTGGTGACTTACTATGGGCAATCGGATGCCCGATTACGCCCGCTTTAATAAAACTACTCATAATCCCAGCCCCTCCTTTTGCAAATAACCAATCAGGGGCAAAAGAGGCATACCCAATATCGTAAAATAATCACCATCAATTTTTTCAAATAATTGTATGCCTTTTTGTTCAAGCGCATAACATCCAACACAACTTGTTAAAATATCCCTGGCATCAGCAATGTAATAATTTAAAAAATCATCTGAAAAATCTCTCATTGTCAGTTTAGCTTGGCCTGTTTCATGCCATTCAATAGAGCCATTTCTTGCAACAGCGACACTGGATATAAGTGTATGGCTATTTGCTCTAAAAGACTTCAAGCGCTCATAAGCTTGCTGCGTATTATTCGCTTTTGAAATTATTTCACTATTAAAAATTAAAATTTGGTCACTACCGACCACAAAGCTATCTTTTTCTTTGCCTGAAACGTACAGCGCTTTTTCTTTTGCTAAACCTAAAGCAATATCCTCAAAATTTGCTCCATTTTTTTTCATATTCACTTCTAATTGCCGCTCATCTATATCAGCGGACTTTATTTCAAAATCAAAGCCTGCATTCCTTAGCATTTCTTGGCGCGCCTTACTTTTAGAGGCCAATATCAATTTAGACCGGGTCATGATTTTCCTCTTTTTTCGCCTTGCTGTTTCGCTTATTCAGTAAAACGATAATCTCCGCAGTTGTTTCCTCTACAGAGCGGCGCGTCACATCAATAACAGGCCATTTATTCTTTGAAAACAAACGTCGTGCATTACGAATTTCTTCTTCAATTCTTTCCAAATCCAAATATTCATTTTCTGAATACATTTTATGATCATCATCTGCATTCAGGCGACTGCGGCGTAAATTTTCTAATCGTTTTGGCGATTCAGTCAAACCAACAAAGAGTGGTTTTTTTAAAGATAATAGTTTTTCAGGAAACTGAACACCAGGAACAAGCGGCACATTTGCGGCTTTAATACCGCACCGTGCCAAAAAAATACATGTTGGGGTCTTAGAGGTGCGCGACACACCCACTAAAATAACATCCGCATCTTCCAAACCATCAATATGCTGCCCATCATCAAAATTGAGCGCATAATCGACCGCGTCCATTCGTTTGAAATAAGCCTCATCCAGTGCATGTTGAAGACCCGGTATTCCCTTAGGGGGTAATCCCAAATATGAAGACATTGTTCGTAAAATCGGATCAAGTACAGGCATACATGGCACATCTAATTCAGAACAGGCGTTTTGCAGTTTACGACGTAATTTTTTATCAACAAATGTAAATAAAACGGGGCCTGGCGATGTTTGTATGTCGGCAATAGCCCGATCAAGCTGCGCCTCACTTCGGATCATCGGCCAAAATCGCTCAGTTGGCTCAACACTATCAAACTGTGATAAAGCTGCGCGAGCAAGTCCTTGCAACGTTGTCCCAGTTGCGTCTGAAACCAAGTAGATATGAAACGATTGAACGGGGTCTTTAATATTTTTCACAGTCATAGTTATCCTTATGCCCCTACTTTAAGGAGCATAAGGATTTTTGAGAAGTAAAAAGATGGTAAAATAACTTATAGATCGGGGAATATTTTTAGCGCTAACTCTTGATCACGAAACGGAACGCCTTCACGCATAACAACGTTTAAATCATGCGTAATCTGTAATAAATGCGCTAAATTAATCGGATCATCAATTTTACAAAAGTATGGGTCACGCATGATCGTCTCTGCTATACCCTTTAGGTATTGTGCCTCACGGCCTATTTGCGACATTTTTTCGATAATATTGAAATGAGGGATATTAGAGCCAGCTTGATATGATTGATAACGTAAATCTTCATCCATCATCTCTAAAAATAGATGATCTGCTGCATCAATTCGTGATCGGTCTGCGTACCACTGACGGAAAATATGCGCTAGTGCCGCACCATTATAAAGCGCTGTTGGATAAGTATCAGCCACATTCAAAAGTACTTGTGCCATATCAGCATCTTCTGTTCCCAACACATGACGCCACAGCTCTTTATAGCCTGCATTTCTGAGTTCATAAGCAATCATTATAGCAAGAGAGTCAGTGTCAGCATGGCGTACGCGCTCTAAAAACATCGCCATTTTAGGATTATAATCTTTTACGAAGTTGTAATTTTGATTTTCATGCCAGATATCGCGTAATGCACGCGCAAAATTCATTAAAATCATATTTCTAAATAAAGACGAACGCCCTAAAGTTGCTGGATCAAGGCCAAAACTATCTATTTCTAATGTTTTTTCAGACGTATTAAGGTAATAACTGTCATTACCTGTGTCATTTAATGATATTAGCCATTCATTATCTTCAAAATGTCCTATAAGCATGTGACCCAGTGCGCTCTCAGTCATCATGGCGCATAGCCACCCTAAAACATCCCGATCTGTCTCGAATGAATGTGGATAGGCTTCTAGATTATTAAATCGTTTAATTTCAAAAGGATTAAGATGAGCGAGCGTGTACTCATCATGGGTTAAGTCACAAAACTTGTGCTCATAATATTGATCAGACGATGAACTGACTAAATTATCCTGTCCCCTTTTATATGATTTGTTCATGATAGAATGTTCTGATTTCACGTCATCCCATCCATGGCTATGATTTTTGTTCGCTGGCGTGAGATCGATCACTCGCAAAGTTGATTCTGATGACGTTTGCATCATTCTGTGTGTCCTCTTCTTGACCCATGTTTTCATGGTTATCTTTATTTTCGAAAAAAGCGTGATGAATATCGCGCTCCTGATCAAGAGAGTGGGTTTGCAATTCCTGTTCCGCATCCTCAAAACTGCGTTCAAACTTAATAAACCATAAGAAATTGGCGTTTGAACGGTCTCTAACGTCGGTAAAAATGGGGTCGTTTAATATCATTTGGGCATAAGGTGCCAGGTAATTTTTGCCGAAAGGCTGTGACCCAAGCTGTGTAATTAGATCTATGGAAACCATTTTTGATGATTGGGCATGGTCAATCATATAGCCTTCATACTCACCCAGCATCATTTGTATCAAATTTCTGTCCTCAATTGAGCATCGATCCGATAAAAACCAGGTTTCAAAAACTGCGCTACAGGCTTTTCCGTTGTTAATTGTTCTAAAATCCGTAAGTGCTTCTCTGGCGAACGCGCGTCCTAAATCGGAATGGGGTGAATTTTCAATAATACTCCAATAACTTTTCTCACCTGCTAGTTTTAACTCCCATGCGCTTCGAATAATGGCGGTTTGTAAATCTGCAATTTGTGCACGATTTACCAAAACGGCTTGATCAGGGTGAAACGCAAGAGGGTGTATACCTGTTCCTTGCGTATTTTGCCAAAATCGCCTTAATTCTTTTATGGCCGCAAATACAGCTTTCTCAAGAGTTTGCATAGGTTGTATAAATATAGACTCAGCTTCTTTATCTAAAAGTGAGCGCTCAACTTGCTTGGATAACAATATGTTAATACCTTTAGATTGCGCGTGACTGTATAGAGCTGATGCATAACGACTTTGTGATAAAACACCCAGTATCTGTGAAAGTTCAATTTTTTGGCTTTCACTTACCGCATTTAAATTTTTTGTACTGACAATAAAGTCTTGAAGCGCTTTATCGCGTGGTTGGGCAAAATCTAGCGATAAACGCTCGTAGGAATTAATTTTTGTTTTAAGCTCAGCGATTTCTATATCAAGGCTCTCATATAGTTTTACATCATCCTCTGATAATATAGCCTCGTCTTCAAAATCAAGCACATCATCCATATAGAAAAATGGCTGGTCACTGATGATAGTGCACTCAACAGGCTGTGTATTGTTAATACTATAAGCCATGCGGCATGTTGGTTTATAACCCGCTTTTTTTGGTGCGTCTGTGTTATCTGGTGTGTTTGCCATATCCCTAATCTTTATTCCCTAAATTCCCATGCCTTAAGAACATGATGAAGGCTGTGCCCCTACGACTGCCTTACATCCTTATTATGGGGTGAAAAAGATTAACGAATTACTACCAAAACTAAGGTAAAAATTCTTTTTTAGAATAAAAATTCCGAATATTAACAAGGGCTTAACAAAAGAGGGCTTCTTTTCCTATTATGTCAATAAATATGGTTTTTTATAACGCTTCTGTAATAGGGATATCATCAACCAGAAGCTCTTGCTCATAGACTTCGACAACGCCTTTTGGCGTTACAGATATTTTGCTTGCAAATAAAGATTGCTTGTAAACAAGGCTCGCTCCAAGGTAAAAATTACTACTCGCGTCCTTATTTATTAAATAAAGCGGGTCAATCATTTTGCTCAAAGCTCGTTTAGCGGCAGTCGTTGGTTCATCGCGCCAATTAATGTGTTCTGGGGTATCAACAATTTTAAATTGTCCTTCTGGACTACGAACCATTGAAAAGAAAAATCGTACATAAGCCGAAATATTATCTTGGTGAAGAATAATGCCTAAAAGGTCATTTAACCTATAAATCGTATCGGGCGACCAATCCAAAATATGAACATTCTGGTTGCCGCTATTATGCTGTATAAGGCTTAAAATCTGGCGTGGTTGCTTATCTTTATGATCAGTAATTTCAATGAGTGATGTGTTCTTATAAAAAGGGAGCGCACGCTTTAAAACACGTGAAGCGTCAATCTGAAACGGGGATATATCAATATGGGGGTTAATGGCATCAATTAAAGCCATAGCCTCTTCATTTTTTACTTCGTTAAAAAGCGTGCTCATTTTCAAATATCCTTATAAATATCAAATCAAAAAGAAGTGTCGCATAAAATTAAAAAAGAGCCGAATCGATTCGCAGATTTAGAGATTTAACGTATTTTCAAATACCATCTATGCCTGAATGTTCACACATGTTCCATGTATGACCTTGTGTATGAAAACTGTTTAGATAAGAGGAGAAATTTTCAGGGTGTTTTACCCCCCACAACTCACAAAAATATTTTTATCCTCTCCCGCTGTGAGTTAGGAGTAAATAAGATTGTGTGAATCTTTTTTCTCCCTCCAACGACTCGCCTATAAAACAAGGATGTTCTTCTTATAGTCTTTTTGTATTAAATTCGGGATAAAAACTAATCCCCGATACTCACAGCCCCTACTACTATCCAATACCTTTTTAAAATACTTTTTTAATTAGTAAGGTTCTGATTTACTGCTCGGCAGGATCGGAGAGAATGATGCAAAAAAATAAACCCATTTTAAAAACCTTAGCCGGTGAAAAAACCGATATTGTGCCGTTTTGGTTCATGCGCCAAGCAGGGCGATATCTCCCAGAATATCGAGCCCTACGTGCCGAAGCTGGTGGTTTTTTAAATATGGTTTATAACCCTAAAAACGCCTCCGAGATTACATTACAACCTATTCGACGATTTCAAATGGACGCGGCTATTTTGTTTTCGGACATCTTGGTGATACCTCAGGCTTTGGGGCAAAAACTTGAGTTTTTAGCAGGGGAAGGGCCTAAGCTTGAGGCATTAAATGTTGATAGTGATCTTGGATTCCTTAACCCTGATAAAATTGATGATGTTTTAAACCCTGTCTATGACACGGTTACAATGACTTGTGATAAACTCAAAAAAGAAGGATTTGATCAGACAGCTTTAATCGGTTTTGCTGGTTCTCCATGGACTGTTGCCACCTATATGGTTGAAGGGGGCGGCTCAAAAACCTATGAGAAAGTAAAATCATGGGCTTATGGCTCTCCAGAGAAATTTCAACAGTTAATTGATATTTTAATTGTCTCTACAAATCATTATTTAGAAAAACAGATTAAGGCAGGCGCTGAAATTATCCAACTTTTCGACAGCTGGTCTGGTGTTCTAGATCAAGTTAATTTTGAAAAATGGGTGATTAAGCCGACTGCCCAAATTGCCTTAAATCTTAAATCAAAATATCCCGATATCCCTATTATAGGCTTTCCGCGCGGCGCTGGGACGATGAGCTTAGATTATGCTCAAAAAACAGGCATTAGAGCGATTGGGCTCGATTTTACAATGCCTTGCGATTGGGCGGCCAAAAACTTACAGTCGATTTTACCCGTTCAAGGGAATTTAGATCCAGTTATGCTTTTAACAGGCGGCAAGGCTCTTGACGCAGCTGTTTATCATATTTTGGATAGCTTTCCTGACAAAGCTTTCATTTTTAATCTAGGCCACGGCGTGATAAAAGAAACACCACCTGAGCACGTTGGCCAAGTCGTTGAAATTATTAAAAGTTATAAGAGATAGATAGTTATGAGCAAAAAGAAAATCGCCATTGTTTTGATGAATCTAGGGGGGCCAGATAAAGCAGAGAGCATAAAGCCGTTTTTGTTTAATTTCTTTATGGATAAAAATATTATTGGCGCGCCGCTCCCTATTCGTTTTGCTGTAGCGAAATTGATTTCTATACGCCGCTCTAAACGTGAGGCAGGCGATAGTTATGGCGAGCTTGGTGATAAATCTCCTTTACTTGAAAATACGGGCAAGCAAGCCGATGAACTTCTTAAGGCTCTTCAAAAAAAATCTAAAGATAATGACTATAAGATCTTTATTGCCATGCGATATTGGCACCCTATGACAGATGAGGTCGTCCAGAACGTAAAGGCCTATGACCCCGATCAGGTCATTATCATGCCGCTCTACCCCCAGTTTTCAACCACTACGACGCGCTCTTCGTTACAAACTTGGAAGAAAATGGCCAAAAAATTTGACCTAAAAAAACCAACAGCGACCGTTTGTTGTTACCCATGGGATGAAGGGTTTATAACCGCCAGCGCTGAAAACGTTAAAAAAATATACGCGCTGGCCAAAAAAGAAACAAATAAAGCTCCACGTGTATTGTTTTCCGCGCACGGCCTTCCTGAGAAAATTATTAAAAAAGGCGATCCTTACCAATGGCAATGTGAGCAATCAGCAGAAAAAATTGCTGAAGCTACAGGGATTAAAGATCTTGATTGGCAAATTTGTTATCAATCGCGTGTTGGCCCTTTAAAGTGGATTGGTCCTTCAACAGAAGAAGCGTTACATAAAGCGGCGCACGATAAAGTCCCTGTTGTTATCCTGCCGCATGCTTTTACACAAGAACACGTTGAAACACTTGTTGAGATTGAGATTGAATATCGTGAAGAAGCTGAAAAAATGGGGCTTCATGATTTTTATCGTGTTCCCGTTGTTGGAACAAATGAAATATTTATTGGCGGCCTTGCCGATATGATTATGGCACGTATAGGTGATACAGGCATTAAGTCAGATGTTGGAGCGCCGCTTTGTCCCTCAGGGTATAAGGAATGTTGTATGCGCCAAGCTCATAAATTAGAGTTTTAAGGGATAGATCATGCAAGAATTCATTACTGACCCAACAGTGTACCTGTGGTTAAAAGCATTACATCTTATTGCTGTAATGTCTTGGATGGCCGGACTTTTATATCTTCCGCGCTTATACGTATATCATGTGAAGGCCGTTAGGGGATCAGAGCTGTCCGAAACGCTGAAAGTTATGGAGCGCCGTTTACTTCGTTTCATCATGAACCCCGCCATGATTATCACATGGATTTTGGGTTTAACCATGTTAATTGGTAATGCTCAATTTCTCATGGTTGGTCAGGGGTGGATGCACGCCAAACTCTTATTGGTTATTTTATTATCAGGCGTACACGGTATGTTATCAAAGTTCCGTAAAGATTTCGAAAGCGACCAAAACACTCAGTCAGAAAAATTCTATCGTATTTTAAATGAAGCCCCCACCGCTCTTATGATTATTATTGTTATATTGGCCGTGGTAGAACCATTTTAGGATATGACACTTTATAGTAGCCCTCCCATTATTATGGCTAATAAATGTTTCTGTGATGTATTGGTAAGTTTTTTATCATAATTCTTGACTCAGACAATATAAATGCCTATATGTGTCTTGTCTTTAAAGATTTCTGGGCATTGTTATAAGTATTTCAAGGGATTAGCCCTGTTGCGTGTGATGCTATTATTAAGCCGTACGCATTAAGAATATAAAAAGATTTATCTTCTATACTTTTAAGAGAAACCATTCATTTCATTTTTACACCCCCACCACACGAGAAACCTCGCATGAATTTAAAAGAATTAAAAACACGCTCCCCTGCTGAATTGCTAGCGTTTGCTGAAGAGCTTGAGATTGAAAACTGCTCCACTATGCGTAAACAAGACATGATGTTTGCCATCCTAAAACAGCTCGCTGAACAAGATGTTCCAATTTCTGGCAGCGGTGTTTTAGAGGTTCTTCAAGATGGGTTTGGGTTTCTTCGTAGCCCAGAAGAAAACTACCTTCCTGGACCAGATGACATATACGTGTCGCCATCACAAGTGCGTCGTTTCGGCCTTCGCACCGGGGATATTGTCGAAGGTGAAATTCGCTCTCCTAAAGAATCTGAGCGTTATTTTGCTCTTTTAAAAGTAAGCTCGATTAATGGCGAGCCACCTGAAAAAGTGCGTCACCGTATTAACTTTGATAACCTCACTCCGCTTTACCCAGAACGTAAAATCAAACTTGAAATTGATGATCCTAAAAAAGATGACCGCACACAGCGCGTCATTGAACTCACATCGCCCATTGGCTTTGGTCAGCGCGCCTTATTGGTTGCCCCCCCTCGTACGGGTAAAACAGTGATGCTTCAAAACATAGCAAGCTCAATTGCGGCCAACCACCCTGATGCCTATTTGCTTGTTCTTCTTATTGATGAACGGCCAGAAGAAGTGACTGATATGGCCCGTTCTGTGCGCGGTGAAGTGATTTCTTCAACATTTGATGAACCAGCGGTGCGTCACGTACAAGTCGCCGAAATGGTGCTTGAAAAAGCAAAGCGTCTTGTTGAACACAAACGCGATGTTGTGATCTTGCTTGACTCGATTACGCGTCTTGCGCGTGCATATAACACCGTTGTCCCGTCATCTGGTAAAGTCCTAACAGGGGGTGTTGACGCCAACGCCCTTCAGCGTCCTAAACGCTTTTTTGGGGCAGCGCGTAACATTGAACAAGGCGGCTCTTTGACGATTATTGCTACCGCATTGATCGATACAGGCTCACGTATGGATGAGGTTATTTTCGAGGAGTTCAAAGGGACAGGGAACTCTGAGATTGTTATGGATCGTAAGATTGCCGATAAACGCGTCTTCCCTGCTATTGATATTCAAAAATCAGGAACACGCAAAGAAGAGCTTTTGGTTGATAAAGATACCCTTCAGAAAATGTGGGTGCTTCGCCGTATCCTTAACCCAATGGGCACAATTGACGCCATGGAATTCTTGCTCGGTAAGCTGAAAGAAACAAAGAACAACGATGAATTCTTTAATGGAATGAATCAGTAAAACTTCTCCAGTACATACATTTTTACTTAAGCCGCATATTATGTGCGGCTTTTTTATTGAGTAAAATTTGATCTAATTTCGTTCTAAATGTCCCCTAAAATCGAAACGATAGTGTTTGTCATAATATTAATTTCATGGTCTAATTAAGTATAAGAACAAAAACCAGCGCGTTTAAAAAGAAGCTCAAAAGAGCCAAAATAGATAAGAAGGCATTAAGCCCAAATAAACAAAAAACGCGTAAACGGTTGTGGTGGGTATTATGATCGGTAATGATTTTTACATCTCTGTGCGTATGCTTCGCCGCCTTTCAGTGGTGGTAAGTGTGACGTTGCTTTTCTCGGTTTCAATGACACCTTCTGTCAGCGCGATTAGCACGATTAAAGCCTCCGCTCTCCAGCTTAATTTGGAGGCCATTAATAATAATAGAAGTTCTTTCACGTCTTCCTCTCCTTCGGCTCAAGCAGATTCCTGCCTTCCCCTTCTCAAACAAGTTCGCCTCTCTCCTGACGGATCTGATTTGAGCCAAAGCCAGCGCTCTGCTGGAATTACCCGGGCGTCTATGCCTGTTACGTTAGGCTTTCTTATTGGTGTCCGTGTCGCCCTCGGGCCCAAGGAAGTTGTTAAGAAAGATCAACGGGTACAAGTTGGCTCAGAGATACTGCAGCGCTATGATACAGGGGAGAGCTATGCCCTCGCTGTCGCCGATTATCGCCGCTGTAAACAAAACATTGCCTTACAAAAATAATAAATAAAAAGGCTAACTTAACGATAATACATAAATGCCCAGACTAAACGCATTTGTCCCATGCGTCTCTTGATCGCTCCTGCTGCATCGTCCCGCGGCAGGAGCGATTAGAGTCTGTGGCTCTTACTCGCTATTTAATCGGATACCAAGCGGGCGTTGCAAGGCCGACATGACGTGTGATTTCAGATATAATCAACAAAATAATCGCTGCGCCAATATAGGCATATAAGCCAGAGGTACGCGTTTTGGCAGGCGCAACCATTTTTGTATTGGCTGCCATTAAATGCCCAATGGCCTGACTGCGGGCTTTATCGGCAAATTTTTTAATGATGATAGTGGTTAAATAACCGCATAGGGCAACAAGTCCCGTAGAGAGGATTATCTCAAATATTAAATGAGGCATTTTAACAATGATGGCGGCGTAGGTTTTCGTAAGAAGCAACCCTCCTATAAGAAGCACCGTTACAATTAAACCAGCTCCAAGCCCCATATATCGGGGTTTTCGCGTAACATTACCGAGCGCCTGATCGCTTTGTTTTATAATCTGCATAACTGCGTCATTGCTTATGCCCATTGGGTATTTTCTTTTTAAGGCCATGAACGCCTTTTTCTTTGGCATGCTTGACACAAATAAAAGTGCAGAAGCAATTAATTTATATTGGCTCGCTTTTTTGATTAAATTCGCAACTCTTCCATCCCCTTGCGCCGCGCGGCCTAAATGCTCTAGCCCTGGTTCAATCATATCCTCAAGAAAAGGCTTTAGCTTAAGCATTTTGCCGCGATTACCAAAAAGATGTGCTGTAATAGGCTTACCATTCACACTAAACACAAGGTCACCATAGGGAAATCTTGCTTTATAATGTATTGCCATACCGCCATCTTCGCGTCTGACTGACTCGGCGCTGATAAGGTCAATATGCTTTTGAGCCACTAGTTTATCGCCGCTATTCTCAATCGCATAAACAACAGGCGCAGGCACACTTGTACGATCCATCTCAAAAAGCGTTTTTATTGCAATTTTTAATTTGGTAAAAACGCTAAATGCGCCACTCCCTTTACAAGGGTCGCATTTTGTCTTTCCTGCCCCATTACAGATCCGGCATTTAATTGTGCCGCGTTTTTGACAGAGCGGGCACGCGACCTGACGATGCCCAAAACAAAAATTACATTTTTGCTGCTTGTTATCCTGCCCCATAGTAAAACCATTGCCGCTACATTTGCGGCAAGGAATCATGGTTTTGGCATGGCATTGTGTGCATGTTTCTTGGCATCGCCCATTACAGCGTTTACAGGTCGCACCACCTTGCCCTTGGCATGATCCACATGGCTCATGTGTTGTGTACTCTATACCAAACTCAGGCAAATTAATTTCCTCACCATGGCTTGAAAACCCTTTGTCAGTGCGGTTTAAGAGTTTTCCTGTGATGACTTTACGTGACTCATCATTCTTTCCCATTTTGGCGATGGTTTGTGCAATCTCTGCGCCTAGCATTTGGGCGTTGGGCAATAATGCCCCTTGAATATGTTTGCCTACTTTACGCTCTTGCTCTGTTATATGGGTGAGTTCAATATGGGTAATACCCTGCATATCAAGCACTTCACCACGTGCCTCTTTTATTTGCACAGAATCTGCTGTTGCGCCGTTCCCATCACAAAGCTCCCTCATAATCATAAGGGATTTTTTTGCCAGCTCTTTAGGATCGGCAGAGCACATCGTTGTTTAACTCAAATTTTCTTTAAGGAATAAAATAGAGTGGCTATCTGCAATTTCGGCATTACCCGCATCATAATTATCTCCGCCCTCACGTGTAAAAGCATGATCCATATCGGGGTAAGAATGCAGAACAATATTGTCACGGCCACCAAGCGTTTGTCTTATTTGTGTTTGCGCCTCAGGGGGGACAAAACCATCTTTTTCTGCAATGTGAAGCATAAGTTTTCCTTTTATAGACTTGGCATCTGCCAATAAATTTTCAATACCAACGCCATAATATCCTATAGAAGCTTTAACATCACTATGACATGCCAGCAGATAAGCGAGCTTGCCACCGAGGCAATACCCAAGGCAACCAACATTCCCGTTGCTATTGGCATGGCCTTTTATGGTATGAAGGGTCTGTTTAAGATCTTCGATTCCCTTATCGATATCAAACTGTCCGAATAAATCAAAAGCACGTTGAAGCTGCTCAGGGATCTGATCAGAAAGCTCGATTTTAGGCTCAACGCGCCAGAATAAATCAGGGGCAATAGCAATAAATCCCTGAGAAGCGAGCCAATTACATTTCCCGCGCAAACCATTGTTTACACCAAATATTTCCTGGATAACAATAACGCATGGTGCGGGGTTATCGGGGCTGACCCCTTCAGGCATTGCCACATAAGCATCGAATGATCCGCCATTTTTTGCGGGAATTGTTAAAGTTGTGTTTGTCACTGATTAGTTTCCTCTCTTTACTATCAATCAAAAGGACGGTATCACGGGTTTTTATGGAAGTCTATTTTAGACAAATACAAGGGCAATAAACAAATGACTGAGGCCACTACAGATACGATCTTTGCTTTATCAAGCGCCGCTGGGAAAGCTGGCTTGAGCGTAATTCGTGTATCTGGCCCTAAAGCATGGGAAAGCTTGGCGGCGCTAACACATAAGGACAAACTTCCCGCTGCTCATCAGGGCAGGCTTATGACGCTCCGCAACCTGAAAACAGGCGATATTATTGATAAAGCACTGATTATTGGCTTCAAGGCCCCCGCCAGTTTCACAGGCGAAGATGTGATTGAATATCACTGTCATGGCTCTTTGGCCGTTGTCGATGAAATGCTTGCCGTTCTAAGTTCATTTGACGGGCATCGTCTAGCAGAGCCAGGGGAGTATACCCGCCGCGCCTTTGAAAATGGTAAAATGGATTTAACAGAGGCCGAAGCTGTTGCTGATCTTATTGATGCTGAAACGACCGCACAGAAAAATCAGGCCTTAATGCAAATGGGCGGCGCGCTTGCTAATCTTTACAATGGATGGGCTAAAGAGCTTACAAAAGCGCTCGCTTATGTTGAAGCCATTATTGATTTCCCTGATGAAGATGTCCCTGACACAGAAACACAAAAAGCTGTCCCTGCGATTGGGAAAATTACGGCTGAAATTAAAGATCACCTCAATGATAATCGGCGCGGTGAGCGCCTTCGACAAGGAATACACGTTGCCGTAATCGGCGCGCCAAACGCTGGTAAATCTTCTCTTGTCAATGCGCTAACGCAGCGCGATGTGGCTATTGTCTCAAGCATTGCGGGGACGACACGCGATATTATTGAGGCGCATTTAAATCTAGGTGGATATCCTGTCATACTCTCCGATACGGCGGGTTTGCGCCCTGATCAGCTTAGTGATGATGCCCAAGGCAGCATTGAATCTGAGGGTATCCAGCGCGCCCTTAAACGGGCAATAGAAGCCGATATCCGATTACTTGTTTTTGATGGATCGGCTGATAAGGTTGATCACCATACGCTTGATTTAATTGATGAGAATGCAATTGTTCTCATGAACAAGTCAGAGATAGCAAATGCTCAAATGACGGCTCTTTTAAAAGACTATCACGCTTATACTATTTCCGTGAAAACGGGCGCGGGACTTGCTGAATTTTTAAATCATTTAACGTCTAAAATTAAGGCTCTCATGGGCTCGCGTTCCGCTGGAGATGCACCAAGCTTGACGCGTAGACGCCATCGGGCGGCGTTAGAGAGCGCTTTAGAAAATCTGACTTTGGCCATGGCGCAGGATCAGCCGGAGCTTATGGCGCAAGAACTTCGTATTGCGCTGTCTTCGCTTGGCCGGATTACAGGGCGCGTCGACGTTGAAGATCTCCTTGATGTTATTTTTCGTGACTTTTGTATAGGTAAGTAATGTCGCTTTAAACCTTTCTTGCTTTTATTGGAAAATGCTAGCTTTTTCGCGGGTTTTTGGCTATAACCCGCATCATGAACAAACGTTTTGATCAGCACTATGATGTTATTGTGATTGGCGGCGGCCATGCTGGTTGTGAAGCGGCGGCGGCGGCGGCGCGCATGGGCGTTAAAACGGCGCTTTTGACGCATAAACTTGAAACGATCGGTGTCATGTCTTGTAACCCTGCTATTGGCGGCCTTGGAAAAGGCCATCTTGTGCGTGAAATTGACGCACTTGATGGGCTAATGGGCCGCGCAATTGATCAGGCGGGAATCCAATTTCGCATGCTTAACGCTTCAAAAGGACCTGCTGTTCGTGGGCCGCGCGCACAGGCCGACCGTATGTTATACCGTGAAGCGATGCAGCATGAGCTGAATAATACTGAAAACCTGACTTTGCTTGAAGGCGGAGCAGAAGACCTGATATTAGAGGGACAGGAAGTTATCGGCGTTAAAACAGGGACAGGCATTGAGCTTGGATGTTATGCCCTTGTTATTACAACAGGAACTTTTTTGCGCGGCCTTATTCATCGGGGTGAAGAAGTCATTCCTGCGGGGCGCGTAGGCGAGAAACCAGCAATTGGCCTAGCGCAGACGCTCGAAAAGCTCGAATTTCCCCTCGCCCGTCTAAAAACAGGTACGCCCGCACGTCTTGATGGGCGTACAATTAATTGGGACATCCTTGAGGCGCAAAAGCCTGATGCCACGCCAATACCTTTTTCTTATATGAATAACAGTATTTCCGTGCCGCAAGTTGATTGTGGTATTACCTATACGAATGAAAAAACGCATGAGATTATCCGCAATAATCTTCATCGCGCCCCTATGTACTCTGGACAGATTGAAGGAACAGGACCGCGTTATTGCCCCTCTATTGAGGATAAAATTGTTCGATTTGCCGATAAAGAGCGTCACCAGATTTTTCTAGAGCCAGAAGGATTAGATGACCATACTGTTTACCCTAATGGCATATCAAATGCTTTACCTATAGATGTTCAGATGGCGTTACTTGCGACTATTAAAGGGTTAGAAAAAGCGCGCGTCATTGAGTGGGCTTATGCAATTGAATATGATTATTGTGATCCACGTGATTTAAAGCAAACCCTTGAATCTAAACGTATTTCTGGCTTATTTCTGGCGGGTCAAATCAACGGCACAACAGGGTATGAGGAAGCAGGAGCGCAAGGCCTGATGGCGGGTATTAACGCCGCCTTACAGGCAAAGACAATAGATAAGGGTGTTTCACGTGAAACGACCGAGCCTTTTATTCTTGATCGTGCTGATGCGTATATCGGCGTGTTGATTGATGATCTCATATCACGCGGCGCACCAGAGCCTTATAGGATGTTTACAAGCCGTGCAGAGTACCGCCTTCTTCTACGCGCTGATAATGCCGATCAGCGCCTGACCGATAAGGGTATTGAGATAGGTTGTGTTAATGTTTCACGTGAAACTATTTGGTCAAAGAAGAAAGCGTCACTTATGCAGGGCCATGAGCTCGTTAATAAATTAAGTGCTATTCCAAACGACCTTGTTAAGGCCGGTATTGATGTCAATCAGGACGGTCGCCGCAGAACCGCTTTTGATTTATTGCGCTATCCTAATATTGGCTGGGCTGAGATTGAAAACATTTGGCCAGAGTTATCTCAGATTGACACTGATATAAAAGAGCAGATATCTATTGATGCAATGTATTCAGGGTATATGGCGCGGCAAGAAGCTGATATTGCGGCTTTTAGAAAAGACGAGCAATTAATATTACCAGCGCATTTAAATTATGACGATATCGGTGATCTGTCCGCTGAGGTAAAAGATAAGCTTGTTCGCGCAAGGCCTGTTACCTTGGGGGCGGCGGCTCGTATTCCTGGCGTGACACCCGCTGCTGTTATTTCCCTTCTTCGTCACGTTAAGAAGAGCCCCGCTAAAATTAAAGCGGCAAAAGAAAAGCAATCTAATGCCGGTTAAATATCACGGCATAATAATTCCTGATGAGGCCGATCATAAGTTGAAGGCCTATTTGTCCCTTTTACAAAAATGGCAATCTAAGATAAATCTTATCAGTCCACAAACTCTCCCCAACGCTTGGGAAAGGCATTTTATTGACTCAATGCAGGTGTCAGAGCTTTTGACAATTGATGATAAAGTTATATTTGATTTTGGTTCAGGAGCAGGTTTTCCTGGCCTTGTTTTGGCAATGCTGAACCCAGATAAAAAATTTACCATGGTTGAATCTGATCAAAAGAAATGCTCTTTTATGCGCACTGTTTCACGTGAAACCGAACTGGCTAACGTCAACATAGTCTGTGAGCGTATTGAAGACGTTTCACGTGAAACAAAGCCTGATGTTATTATGGCACGAGCGCTTGCCTCGCTCGATAAACTTTTCTTTTACTCACAAGATTGGATAAAAAGTAACCCAACGCCTCGCTTTATCTTTCCTAAGGGTGAGCAATACGATCAGGAAGTGAGTGAGGCGCAGCGTAATTGGTTGTTTCACGTGGAACAAAAACCAAGTAAGACCGACGCTCTGGCCACTATATTATTAATTTCTGACGTTGTGCCTAAGTAATTCTCTCGTATAAGCGCTGTTAATAATGCAATAAAAATGCAAAAGAAGCTTGAAGAAATTCAAACAGGCCTTAAAGTAAGATTATACAACCATTGATATAGTCAGCAAATGAAGGATTACGCCATGATCGCCAATTTCATTCGATCTCCGTTAAAAGAGTTAAATGAGGGCAGTAATTCGAATGCGCCTACACACAGTGTTACTAAACGCATACCCCGAATTTTATCAGTAGCCAATCAAAAGGGGGGCGTTGGCAAGACGACAACATCGGTCAATCTAGCAACGGCCCTAGCTGCGATTGGTAAAAAGGTTCTTCTTGTTGATTTGGATCCCCAAGGGAACGCGGGAACAGGATTGGGCTTAGTGCGGGCTAAAATAAAAGCGAGCACTTATGACGTTATTTTTGGAGACTGCACCTTGCAGGAGGCAATACACCAAACAAAAGTCCCACGCTTGCATGTTCTGCCTTCTTCCATCCATCTTTCTGGCGCAGAAATTGAGCTTGTGAACGAAAGCCGCCGTGAATATCGTTTACAAGAAGCGCTGCGTGTGCCAATGGGGTATGATTATGTGATTATAGACTGCCCGCCTTCGTTAAGTTTGCTGACCTTAAACGCGCTCGTAGCTTCAGATTCTATTATTGTGCCGCTGCAGTGTGAATTTTATGCGCTTGAAGGCCTAAGCCATCTTGTAAAAACAATTGAGCGTATTAAGAAGAATTTTAATCCGCTCCTTGATATTCATGGTGTTGTTTTAACGATGTTTGATGGGCGTAATAACTTATCGGGCATGGTCGCCGATGATGTGCGTGATTATTTTGGCGAGAAAGTTTATAAGACAGTTATTCCGCGTAACGTCCGTTTGTCAGAGGCCCCTTCTTATGGCCTGCCTGCAATTGTTTATGATATGCGCTGCCCTGGTGCCAAGGCCTACATTCAGCTTGCCAAAGAAGTGCTCAAGCGCGAAAAAGAAATTATTGGTAATAGCCAACAAAATAGTTTTGATCCATCAAATGAGGCAGCGTAAAAATGGCTGATGATTTTGACGAAGAATTGGAAAGTATCCTTAATCCTAAAAAGCGCGGCCTGGGCCGCGGCCTAGGCGCATTATTCGAAGATGAGGAAGGTGAATACCCAAGCGTTGAGCAAAGCGAAGAAGAAAGTTTTGCTCTAAGAAAAACAGTTGGTATTGACAGACTATTTCCGAACCCAGACCAGCCGCGTCAATACTTTGATGAGAAATCTATCAACGATCTAGCCGATTCAATTAGAGAGCATGGTCTCCTCCAGCCTATTTTAGTGCGCCCTGATAAGGCGGTACCCAATCGATATGAAATTGTCGCGGGGGAGCGTCGCTGGCGGGCGTGTCAAAAAGCACAACTACATGATGTTCCAATTGTTATTCGTGACCTTGATGATGATGCCACACTACAAATTGGCTTGGTTGAAAACCTTCAACGCCGTGACTTAACGCCGATTGAAGAAGCACGAGGATATGCCCGTTTAGCAGAGGATTTTGGTCATTCCCACGAAGAAATCGGAGAAGCTGTTAGTAAGAGCCGAAGCCATGTTGCGAATATGATTCGTCTTTTGGGCTTACCTGACAGTGTTCAAATTATGCTCACCAAGGGTGATTTAAGTGCAGGCCATGCCCGCGCTTTATTAAAGGCAGAAAACCCAACTATCTTGGCACAAGAAATTATTGCCAATGGCCTTTCAGTCCGTGATGCAGAAAAGATGGCGGCGCAAAGTATTGGCCGTTCAATCCAAAAACGCACTCACTCCAGTGGAGATAAAGGTAAAGACAAAGATGCAGATCTGATTGCTTTAGAAAAAAGCTTGTCAGATCAGCTTGGTATGAATTTTTCAATTGATATGAAAGATGCAAAAACAGGCCGTGTTGCAATTGATTTTTTATCACTAGACCAACTTGATGATCTTTTACAACGTTTGAGCACATCTCCAAAAAAATCACATTAAAACTATCTTGTGGCGCTGATGGATAAAATTGCCTGAGAACAGAGCGTTTCAACAGGCGTTCCTGTCTGTTTTGATTGCGCCTCCAAATCATTTAAACGGTCTAAAACCCGGTTTATTTTAGGCATCGTCCAGCGAACTATTTGAGATTTAAAAGCGCTTTCAAATTTATAGAAAATGGGAGGTTGCAGGCCTTTAATTGCTTGGTCTAAGTTTTGCCCGCTTCTAATAAGGGCTTGCATATAATGAAGTCTTTTAAAATGATTTTGTAAGCTACGAAGGATAATAACTACGGGAATTCCCTCTTGTAGGAGCTGTGCGTAGGACGTCATGGCGTTTTGGGGCTGTGCTCCTGCTACAGCATAAATTAAATCGTCAATAGAACCGGATCCCGCATCGCCGCAACAAGCCTGCACATCATTAAGGGTTATTTTACGTTTCTCTTGCCCCATATAAGTAATAAGTTTCGCGATCTCACCACGTACGCGCCCCCTATCGCCTGCAATACTTGCCGCCAGCCAATTAAGTGCATCCATATCAATCATCAGATTTTCTTCGGATAAGTTTTGGCGAATGACCTGTGATACACCGCGTTCATCTTCTATATAACATGGGATGGCAGCGGCATTTTTGGATTTCTCACAAAGAAGACGCAATGAAGATCGGTTTGTAAGTTCTCCTGCTTCGATAATAACCAGGTTTTCGCCGCTTGGGTCTTCCAGATATTGTTTGATTGTTGTTGTAATTTTGTCTGTTGCATTTTCAATATGGATAAGGCGTGACCCACCCATCATCGAAAATGCCTTTGCTTCGTCTGATAAACGTGCCGTATCATCATGAAGTTGATCTGCTGTGAGCGTGCTAACATTAAAGGGATCAGTTAAATCAGGCACAATAGTTTTGCCTATAAGTTTTGCCCGTTCGCGCATAAGGCCATTATCAGGCCCATAGATTAAGACCACCCTTGCCTTTGGGTCGGGGGATTTAACAAAAGGTTCGATTTGTTTCCACGTTAATTTCATAGAGCAAGCATAAAGAAAAAGCCGCACTCCTACAATAAGAAGAGCGCAGCTTCCCAGTGTAATACTTTTTGTCTTTAAGCTGTTGTTTTATGGATGCGCATTTTTAATAAGCGCGCCTGCTTCATATTTTTTCTATCATGAACAAAATAGGATTTTTCAGATTATAATCTTGGCGGTGTTAGTCCCGAACAATTCCCGTTTGATAAAGTCAGTGCGCCCAGTTGACCTAAAGCATATTGTATTTGAAAACGCATGTTTTCTGGTTGATCTGCCTGCAGGGGGATCGCTCTTGCTTCTTTTGTTTTACCAGCAAGATCGAAGGCGGTTACTAAGATTTTAGATTCCGCAGCATTTAAAGTTACTTTTGCGCTGCTTAAATTACTATGGTTATAGCTGGGCCAAGTTTCCCGAGGCATAATAACGCAAAGACGATTATCTGGGAATAAATCTTTTAAGCGTTTATCAACTAGGATATTAGGTTCTTCAGGGTCTATTCGGCCAACCGTTACCCTCTTTGTTTCGAACAGACGCTCAGGATTGACCAAAGGGGTAAAAATACAATTTATGGATTGAGGAGCTGGAGAGTCACTCAGAGTATCTCCTCTTAGTGCAGGGTTGCCCGGTGCCCCATTTCTCGGCTTTTGTGCATGCGGGTGAACAATAAAAGCGCCCCATGTTCTTAACACAGGCTCGTTTCCAATATTTGTATTGGAGCGATGTGTAATGGCGCCGCCCATGCGTACCAGAGTTTTTGTTTCAGGTGTTATCGCATAGCCTTCAGGGTGTAGTATTTCTGTAGGAAGCCCATCTGAAAACTGATAAGTTAAATCAATAGGATCGATTTCATCATGGTGAGTGTGCCACCTAGAAAAATTAGGGCGGCCTGCCGTTAACGGGTCTACGGTCGTTCTTTGGACTACAAGTACGATTTCACTTTTTTCAAAATAATCCCGCCCTGCAAATTGGATAAGGTCCTGTGCTACAAATGCTGCGCAATCTACAGTGAATGATAAAGCTGTTGGGATCCCAATATGCCCTTGGCCAGCACGTTTAATAGTAACGCCGTTATGGGATATTGTGTTGGCCCCTATAATGCTTGGAATTACTCCAAGGGCAACAGGCTCAGAATTAATAATATCTCTGCGAGATGCTGTTAGACCATAGCTTGCTAATTCATGATGTTTAAGAGGGTTCCATGATACGCCATTTGTCTCTCTGTTAAGTGACATATTGGTAATTAGAGGAGGGTTCCATATTTGTTCAGTTAGTCCCATTTGCATCGTCCAAAATTCTCCTGCGACCTTAAAGGTCTGGATTTATAAACTCTGATTGATGGAGGTTTTTTGGTATGCGCTGAAAAACAGGCATAAAAAAAGCGCTTCAACCGTCAGGTTCCTTTTAAATTAAGGGACCATAGCGGTTCGTACGCTATAGCGCTCTTTAGCCTTTTTTACGTGGTGCAAGCTGCCCCTTCAAATGCCACGATAGATTGCCTGATGAAAGCGCTCTATACTTATTTAATACATAATTTGCGATAATAAAGTCAATATAAAAATCACCCTTAAGGATATTTTATTTATTGAGTTGGAGGGTTATGCGCTGTTCAATTTTGCGGGCAAGATCATCCAAAATGGCATCACGCGCATTTTGTTCAGAGGAGCGTGTTGCAAATTCACTTTCAAGCACGTTATAGCTGCTAAAGCTATAAAGCGTTTGAGAAAAAATAGTTTCTTGCGATGTTAAATGAATTAAACGTACTGGCGCAAAAATCTTAAGCTGGCGTCTAGTCGCTTCAGATTCAACAGTGATGTCAAAATCCGTCTCTTGTTCGTTTAAAGGGCCGATACTGAGTTGGTAAAGCGGATTCTCTGGATATCCATTTTTATAAAAACGATCAATCAGAGCGTTGCGTAAATACTGCCCTTCACGATTAGCAAGCGGTGAAATATTAATCTGGCTTAGCGCTTGACTGACTTCTATTGTCTGTGCGCTTTGGCTGTAATCCCCATAGACAGGGGAAAAGCCGCAGGCAGAGATTAACCCCAATGTCAAAAGTGTCATATATGCTTGGGCAAGTTTGGGCATTATCCCGCTACCACGTTTACAATACGCCCGGGGACAATAATCATTTTCTTGACGGATTTTCCATCTAATGCTTTTAGGACGCCGTCTTGTTCAAGCGCGATCTTTTCGTAGTCATCTTTTGATGCATCGGCGGCCATTGTTATGGTTGCGCGGACTTTCCCGTTTACCTGTACGCCAATCGTCACAGTATCATTGGCTAGCAGTGATTCATCGACCTCAGGCCATGGTGTGTCTGCTAATATTGTGGAATGTCCCAATTGTTCCCAAAGTTCTTCGGCCAAATGGGGCATCATGGGGTTAATCAGACATGTGAGTGCCTCTAACCCCTCACGAAGCGCCCATTTATCTGAATCATCATAGAGCTTAAAGGCTATGAGCGCGTTTGATAGCTCACGAATACGCGCAACAGCCTTATTCATATGGAACGCCTCAATATCATCAGCCACCCCTTTAATGGATTGATGAATGAGAGATCGAATCTTGGCCGCGGTATCTGAAAAAACTTCAGGTTTTCCTGTCCCTGATTTAGGGAGATCGTCTTTTATGTCGCTGATATTGCGGTAGAGCTTATTGATAAAGCGCCAGGCGCCCTCAATGCCGCCCTCTGTCCACTCTAAATCACGCTCAGGCGGGCTGTCGGAGAGAATAAAAAGACGTGCGGCATCGGCGCCGTATGTCTTAAGAATATCTTCGGGATCAACGACGTTTTTCTTTGATTTGGACATTTTTGTGATGGCGCCTTGTTCAACGGCCTTGCCGTTATCGCGGCGCACCCAGCCTTTATCATTTTGGGTAACATCGGCAGGAAAGCACCAGTTTCCGTCGCTATCTCTATAGGTGGCATGTGTGACCATCCCTTGAGTGAATAGCCCGGAAAATGGCTCTTGCGGCACTTCATAGCCACAATCTTTAAGCGCCCTGGTAAAGAAACGTGAATAAAGGAGGTGCAAAACAGCATGCTCAACGCCGCCAATGTATTGATCGACGGGCATCCAGTAGTTTGATTTTTCATTCGCAAAGCCGCTTATCTCGTTTTTAGGGTCAAGATAACGCAGGAAATACCAGCTTGACTCAAAGAAGGTATCGCATGTGTCCGTCTCACGCTGCGCTGCTTTGCCGCATTGAGGGCAATCAACATTTTTCCAGGTGGGGTGACGATCAAGCGGGTTGCCGGGTGTGTCATAATTAATGTCGTAAGGTAACTCGACAGGTAAATCTTTTTCAGGGACAGGAACGATACCACAATCCTTGCAGTGAATCATCGGAACAGGGCAACCCCAATAACGCTGGCGCGAAATACCCCAATCGCGAAGGCGGAAAACAGTCGCGCCTTTTCCTATTCCCTTTGCTCCGAGGGCTTTTATGACGGCTATTTTGGCATCTTCGACTTGCATGCCGTTAAAATTTTCGGAATTCATGATTTTGCCGGGACCAATGTAAGGCTCATCTTGAATATCAGGCGTCCCTTCTGGGCTTTCAACAACTTGGATGATTTTAAGGCCATATTTATGAGCAAATTCATGGTCGCGGGCATCATGCGCGGGGCATCCAAAAATTGCGCCAGTGCCATAATCCATAAGGATAAAATTCGCAATAAAGAGCGGTAATTCTTCGCCCGTAAAGGGATTGGTGACCGTATAGCCTGTATTAAACCCAAGCTTTTCAGCTTTTTCAATGGCTTCTTCTGATGTACCGACAGATTGACAGGCGGCGATAAAATCATCGAAACCGTCTTTATCACCCGCCAATTTTTTAGCCAAAGGATGGTCAGCGGCCATTGCAAAAAAGCTCGCGCCGTAAAAAGTATCAGGGCGGGTTGTATAAATGTCTAATTTGTCATCCGTGCCGTTAATGGGGAAAGAGGCATTCATCCCCGTTGACTTGCCAATCCAGTTGGCCTGCATGGTGCGAACCTTATCAGGCCAGCGATCAAGACCATCAATGGCCTGAAGGAGATCGTCAGCATATTCAGTGATCTTAAAAAACCACTGATACATTTTGCGCCGCTCAACAGGCGCGCCAGAGCGCCAGCCTTTCCCATCAACGACCTGCTCATTGGCAAGAACGGTGTCTTCTACAGGGTCCCAGTTCACAACGGACTCTTTTTGGTAAGCAAGACCCTTATTATAAAAATCAATGAACATTTTTTGCTCATGCTTATAATAAGACGGATCGCAAGTTGCGACCTCGCGGCTCCAATCAATAGCAAAACCGAGAGAGAGCAACTGCGCCTTCATCTGCGCGATATTCTCATAAGTCCAATCTTTGGGATGTGTCCCGCGTTCCATCGCCGCATTTTCAGCAGGAAGGCCAAGCGCATCCCAGCCCATGGGGTTTAAGACATTGAATCCTTTGGCTTTTTTATAACGCGCCACAACATCGGCCAGTGTATAATTACGCACATGCCCAACATGAATGCGCCCCGATGGGTAAGGAAGCATCGATAAGATGTATGATTTAGGCTTGGACGTGTCCTCAGTTACCTCAAAGCATTTGCGCTGCGTCCAGACATCACGCCACTTCTTTTCGGTTTCTTTTATATTATACCGCTGCGTCATTTTCTTCTCTTCTATAAGCTGTATGTTTATTCGTCTTTTAAGGAAGCTACGCGGAGCTGACGGGCGCGGGTCAAAATCGCATCTTCCATTTGTGTTTCAGTTTCCTTAGACACAGCAACATCCTTCCAGGCGCCGCGTATTTGCTCTTGCTTGAACACTTTGACCTTAACGCCATTGGACACAAGTTGTTTATCAAGGATAAAGGCGTTCACTTTAAAGCGCTCATTGGGCTTTTCTGCTGATGAATACCAATCTGTAATGATAACGCCGCCAAACGGGTCTGCGCTGGAAAGGGGCATAAAAGAAACGGTATCAAGCGTTGCCCGCCATAGGAAACTGTTCACGCCAATCCCTGTTGAGCCATCAGTCGCCTCTTTTTTATTACCGAATAAATTAAAACCGCCTTCGCCAAGGATGCTTTGTTTTTCGCTATAGATGTCCTCGCCCGTTGTTGTCCGGTCAAGGCCTGATGGATATTTTGCCTCTCCCTTTGGCAGCGAATCACCGCAAGCGGTGAGGCTGAGCGCGCCAAGGCAAAGGATAAGGGTTAAGAAGTGAGTCTTGTATATATATGACATTATTATTGTCTCCTTTATTACACTCTTTGATTATCACGCTACGCGCCGCTGCTCAAGCACTGTATCGCTTAAAACTGCTGTAACTCCTAATATGACGCCTTATAAGGGCGAATAAACTGTGGCAAAAATGCAACAAATTAAAAAAATTTGTGTCTTTTTTGCAAAAATCGCGTTGACGGTAAGGCAAATCGAAGGCTTAATCGGAGCGTTATCAAATGATAACACCTTGTATTGGTCAATCCTGGCCAATCTCAAGCACATAAACTAAAGTATTTTCAATTGGAGGAATACAATGAAAAAAACTCTTTTAGCTAGTGCTGCTATTGCTGGTATCGTTTTCGCTTCTGCTCCTGCTCAAGCGCAAATGGAACTAACAATCGGTGGTCATTCAAAAAACTACATTGGTTATCTAGATCAAGATGACCGCGCTGGTGTTGAAACACGTAATTTCGACATGCAACGTGAAACAGAACTTCACTTCAATGGTGAAGCAACTTTAGACAGTGGCCTAACTTTCGGTTTCCAAGTTGAAACAGAAGTTGACGGTGGCGATGATGAAAACACAATCGAGGAATCGTATGTTTACATGTCAGGCACATGGGGCCGTGTAAACCTCGGTTCAGAAGATGGTGCTGCTTACTTGCTACAAGTTGCTGCTCCTTCAGCAGACTCAAACATTGATGGTATCCGTCAATACATCCAACCTGTAAATTATGCAAACTTAAATGCTGCTTTTGCGGGTCCTGATGCTATTGCTTCTGCTCCTTTCGGTACAAGAGGCCAAGTTGAAGGTTTCGATTATGACCAAGACGTTACTGGTTCAGCAGAAAAAATCACATATTTGTCACCAAACTTCAATGGTTTCCAAGCTGGTGTGTCATACACTCCAGATGTAAACGATGCTGACCAAGCAGCGCTCGGTAACGGAAACCCTGTAAGTAATGGTTTTAACTCAGATGATGTTGCTGGCTCTTTAGGCGCAGCAATGGAAGCAGCTGTTCGTTACGAAGGCGTGTTTAACAATGTCGGTTTCGCAACTGGTGCTGGTTACACAAACATTGATCGTGAAGCTGGTAATCTTGATGATTACGATGAGTGGAACGTTGGTCTTGACCTAGATGTCGGTGCGTTTGGTATCGGTGCAGTTTACAAAGACACAGACACAGGCGCTGCTGCTAACTCAGACATCGACACATATGTTGTTGGTGCTGACTACACAACTGGTCCATTCAAATTTGGTGCATCATACTTTGATCAAGATGATCAAACTGTTGGCGCAGCTGAACTTGAAACACAGCGTTACACAGGTGGCGTAATCTACACAGCAGGCCCAGGTCTGACTTTCCGTGGATCACTCTCACACATTGAACATGAAAGAGGCGCAGTTGATGCTGACGCAACTTCACTTATGGGTGGTGTTCAAATCAACTTCTAATCGAAGTTTGATCTAAGAATTATAAAGAGGCGTCTTATAGGCGCCTCTTTTTTTGCGCTTACTCCCTGCTTGCGTCATTGCGAGCATCAGCGAAGCAATCTAGTATAATGTTTATCATAATGATACAGATTGCCGCGTCGCTTTCGCACCTCGCAATGACAAAGGAATACTATGTCTGATATTTCCAAAAATATTGAAACCATTCAAACCATCATTCAAAAATTGGCAAAGGCGCATGATATCGCGCAAGACAACATCCATCTTGTTGCCGTTAGTAAGCGGCAACCGCTGGAGAAATTAAAAGAGGCGTTGGAGTGTGGGCATCGGTTATTTGGTGAAAACCGCGTGCAGGAAGCTATAGAGCATTGGGCAGATTTTAAAAAAGAGCATAACGATATTAAACTCCACCTGATTGGCCCGCTTCAAACCAATAAAGTGAAAGATGCTGTATCCTTTTTTGATGTGATCGAAACACTTGATCGTGAAAAACTGGCAAAGACGCTCTCAAGCGAGATGAAAAAACAAGGCCGTAGCCTTCCTTGCTTTGTTCAGGTGAATACGGGCGATGAGCCGCAAAAGGCAGGGATAAGCCCAAAAGATTTAAGCCTCTTTCTCACTCTTTGCCGTGGTTTGGATTTAGATATTGTCGGCCTGATGTGTATTCCGCCAGTGGATGAGCCGCCCGCCCTGCATTTTGCCTTTTTAAAGAAATTGGCGCAGGAAAACGGTTTAAATAATCTAAGCATGGGTATGAGCGCCGATTATGAGCGCGCGATTCCGTTATGCCCTGATCATGGGCAGCTTTATATTCGTATAGGAACAGGTGTTTTTGGTGCGCGCGATAGCGCCTGAGGCCTAAAAGCTCTGCCTCGCAGGCATTGGGGAAAGGGATATCTCGGTAATGCGCTCACGGGCAGGCACATCAAAGGCAAGATCAATCTTATCTATAACCGGGGCAGCTTTATTTTGTCCAAATGATATATTTTCATAAGCGGCTACTTGCTGTTGAACAATCATATTTCCTGCTGTGCGCCCATCAGCCAATTGTGTTTTGGTAAAACGGCGCCCTACTTCTGGTAAACTGGCAAAAGGTGCCGCTGTTGATGGTAAATCATCACGCGTTATAGACCCCTTGCCCTGATCCGAACCCATCGCGTGCGCCACCGCATTGAGGCGACTTTCGGGGTCATTCATATTAATATGCGCTTGTTTTCTTTGTGTATCGGGCGATATGCCCGCCATTGTTAAAACACTGCCCGTTACATCTTTGCCGGTTTGTATTTGCGCAATAGCGTTGATCGTGCCGCTTATCGCGCCTATAGGCCCGCCAAAGAGGCCGCCGCCAATAATCTGTGAGGCAGGCTTGATTGTATCCCCCGACAGCTCGCGGTAGACCATGCCAAGGACAGGGATATGATGAAGCGGGTTAATAACGTCAATAACATCGTCAAATTTATATGAATCTGGGTTTTTACTATGATGCGCGGACGCCAAGCTTTTGACGGTTCTCGGCTCTTCTATTGCCTGAGAGAGTGCCGCCTTAAAATTATGTGTTTGGGTGGTTTGGATTGTTTTGGCTGATTGCGATTTCCATGACTGGACGCTGTGATACCCTAAGGTATTGGTCTGCTTTTGGCCAGCGGTGCGCGCATCGAAATCAAAATGTTGAACCATGGGCTCTCCTTACCTTTATCATTATCGCAAATCGTATGCCATATTGGTTTTGTTTAAAATCAGTGGTTTAAAGTGTTCAGGCATCAGTCCTGTATTAAAATAGGTTGTTGTTTTGGCTATTACTGGGTAATTTTCGCCTAGATGATTACTCTTTTTGTTAAAAACACTGTGCTGCGGGATAGTTTGAAGCGTTTACTTGAGCGCTTGGGCGATAAAGTTGAAATACGCCTCGTCGAAGCGTCTGAAGACAACGATATGAGTAAAACTCATTTGATCATTACAGATCAACTCGATTTGAATAGTTCGGATATCACTGTGATGAATGTCAGCGAGGAGGAGTTACCTATAAGACCCTCTATCTTTTTGATGAGAGTGCAAAGAGCGCTAGAAAAAAATGCAGGCAGCCGTGGCCTTAAAAAGATCCACTTAGGGTCATATATTTTCAGACCCCATAATTTTTTACTTCAAACTCCTGATAAAAACGAGATCGTTTTGACCGAAAAAGAACGTGATATCTTGCTTTATATTTATCGGCAGATGCCAAATCCTGTCATGCGGGATGCGTTGTTGCATGCTGTTTGGGGGTATGGCGATAATATTGAAACGCATACATTAGAGACGCATATTTATCGCCTGCGCCAAAAAATAGAGACAGATCCATCAAGCCCTCAGTTTTTACAAACGACGGATGAGGGTTATATTCTTAACATGGTTTGATTATAGTTTGGATTTTGCAACACGCACGGCTTGGCGAAGGCTCTCGACAAAGCTCTCTGCTTTTTCGATATAAAGGGAGTCTATCCCCTTTCTCGATAACAACTCCAAATCCTCAATAAGAGTATAAATTTTGCGCACCTCTTCTGATTCGACAAGATCAGCGGTCGATATCTCTTCGATTTGCGGCGCGCGCGGCGGCTTTTGCGTTTGTTCAGCCATAGTTTGATAGGCGTTTGTAGCACGGGCAACAAAGGTATTTTGCGGTTTTTGTTGTTGTGTCTGAAACGGTGCCATTTGATTGGAAATATCGGCTTTATCGCTAAATGTTTTATCCTTTAAAAAGTCGATTAAAAAAGCCTGAAGAGATGTCACAGAAACGCTTGTGTTATCTTCCCAGAGATTAACGCTAATGTGGGTGTCTTCTTGCGCCTCTTTATTACCGCGCCCTTGTTCTTTTTCTTCACGCCGAATGGCTTGGCGTGTATCGGTTGATTCCGCTTGTCTGAAAACTGTTTTAAATAAAGGCCCTAAATTAGAAAACATAATTTTTGACTTCTTTCCTGAGCCATACTATGCCTTTTTTAGGGTTTTGTCATGCCTAGCGCTATTCGGGTTTGTTAACGCGGTATTGACCGTCATAAAGATTATTCAAATCGCGCGTTTGTGGCGCGATATACCAAGGGGCTGTTTTTTCCCATATAATAGAGCCGCTATCATCAATAATAAGATAAGAGACAATATCAGCAGTCATAATCCATTGATCAAGCCCATCAATATTGTGTGGCGCTTCGTGGTCTGTGACGCTGGGTTTAAGTTCAATATAGGCGCTTGGATTACGGGACTTGTTCAGTTTATTTTTTATATACTCATATTCTTCGTCATCAAGAGCCGCGCTGGTATAGGCTTTCATATTTGACGGGACGACTGTGATATATTGATCCAAAAATTTATAGGGGTAATAAGATTCATCTCCAACATTCTTATAACTAATAACCATAATATTATGCAGGATATTCATATCTTTTGCATCTGGGATTGCTTCAAAATCAATCTTCACCGCGGCTCGAATTTTGATAAGGCCGTTTTCGGTGTCATATTCTTGATATTTTTCCACAAGGCGAAGCTTTTCATCATATAGAACCTTCTCTCGCATAGCCCAGGGGGTTGAATTATAAGGGGGTTGGCCGATAATCCATGTGTCGAAATTAGGGATTTTGCCGCCTTTTTTATAAAAAGCAATGGCCACATCCTCTGGTGTAGATGTTTGCAAAGTAAATTGGGCGTGCGCGCCATTTAATGACACAATTGCAAAGGTTATAATTAAAGAAAAGAGAAGCTTCATAGTTTTGTCTTAGTTTTATCCTGCGTTTATAATAGTATGCCTTATATAATTAAGGTGTTGCAACTTGGTAAATGTAAATGACTAAAGATAGGGACGATAAAAAAGAAGGCTTTCATCTTTGGAAGTTGTTTACCAAAGATATAGAGCCGATTAAGGACCCCAAATGGGATGAATTGGAGGCCACTTTGGGCGCTTCGTCCCAAGAGAGGGAAGTCGCCGAAAATGCCCCGAATGAGAGTGTTTTACCTCCTATCAAGGAGCCTGAAAAAATACGAGGGTACACTGATAGCGATTTTCAGATGGATCGGCGTACGCATGAGCGGCTTCGTAAAGGTAAAATACCAATTGAGGGTACATTAGATCTTCATGGTAAAAATCAGGGACAGGCTAAAGATGCCCTAGAAGCATTTATTTTAAGGGCGGTCTCACAAAAAAAACGATGTGTTCTGGTGATTACAGGAAAAGGCAAGACAGGCCATACAAGCGATCAGTGGATGGTGCAGGGTGAGGGTGTATTAAAAGCCCGTGTTCCTGAATGGCTATCGCTTCATCCATTACGCCCCCATGTACTAAAAACAGTGCAAGCCCATCAAAGCCATGGAGGCAGCGGGGCGCTCTATGTTTATTTGAGAAAAAGCTGATTATGGGAGGACTGTAACAGTGCTTTCAAAAGACCATTTTTCTTCCTGTCCCTCTTTTATTTGACGTACGATGGTCACTTTTCCTATATAAACGCCTGGCTGTAATGGCGGTGAAGAAATCTTTTTACCAGTATAATAAAATTGTTGGGCGCGCGTTTTGTCTTGAATAATTTGTTGTGATGCAAAAAGCTTTAAATTTGGATTGAATATCTCAATATTTATACTGTCACCTTTTTTTGCTCCAAGATAGCTAAACCAAAAAAGAAGCTTTTGAGCAGATTGTGGCAGAGTTTCTTTTACAGAGTTTTCATTATAAATATCGTTGAGATCGATAATCTCATCCGTAAATCCACCTTGGTTAAGGATGAGGCGTTGATTTGTATCATCGATTTTTTGTGACCATATCCCCTTGCTTGTGGCACCGCATTCTTTGGTATTGGGCTTATTGGTGAATGGATCAATTATTTCACCCCGCAAGATGACGCCAAAATGTAGATGCGGAAATTCGGTCACGCCAGATAAGCCAATTTGGGCAATTTTATCCCCCGCTTTCACTTTGCTGCTGGGTTTTACAACAATTGAGTTTTGTTTCAGGTGACAATAAATTGTTTCAAGCCCGTCGCCATGATCTATTAAAACGGCATTGCCGCATTCTTTACGCTGCGCCTTAATGTTTTCGATTTCTTCGTCTGTTTTAATAATGTCGATATCGCCATCGCGAGTTTTTTTAACAATCCCATCGGCAGGCGCTAAAACATCAACACCGCGCTCCATCTCCTGAATAGTTAAAATTCCGATATCTGTTCCTTTATGACCATCATATGTGCGTGCGCCACAAAAGCGATCCGTTGCCTTCTCATCATCGGGGATCATATCCACGTAATTATAAATCCAGCAATCTTGGCCTAATTGGCAATCAACGGGCCAATCAAGGGCGGGGCGCTTTATGACTTTAGCAAGGGATGTGCTTTCAGATGCGCTTACGACTTGAGTGAATAGTGAAAGAGATAATAAAAGGGCAATAAAGCGCATTATAGAATAAATTTACTAAGGTCTGTATTTTTAGCCAGATCAGAAACGTGCTCGATAACATCTTTGCCATCAATTATAATTTTTTCACCGCTTCGGTCACTTGCGGTATAGGAAATATCATCAAGGAGCTTTTCCATCACGGTTAAAAGGCGGCGTGCCCCGATATTTTCGACCGTTTCATTTACTTCAAAGGCGATACGGGCAATCTCATTGATCGCCTCATCAGTAAAATCAAGATCAACGCCTTCTGTGCCGATGAGCGCTTTATATTGTTTAATGAGGCAGGAATCTGTTTCGGTGAGAATACGTTTAAAATCAGCCTCAGTGAGAGCGCGCAGCTCAACACGAATAGGCAGACGCCCTTGCAGCTCTGCAAGTAAATCTGATGGTTTGGCATAGTGAAATGCGCCGCTTGCGATAAATAAAATATGATCTGTCTTAACAGTGCCGTGCTTGGTTGTCACGGTTGTTCCTTCAATGAGTGGGAGCAAGTCACGCTGAACACCTTCACGGGAAACATCCCCACCTTTTGCATCATGACGCGCGGCAATTTTATCAACCTCGTCAATAAAAACGATTCCGTTTTGTTGCACAAGATCTAGGGCGGTTGAGATGATTTTATCTTCATCAAGAAGCTTATCGGACTCTTCCGTCACAAGGACATCATATGATTCCAATACTGTTAATTTTTTGCGCTTGGTTTTACCGCCCATACCTTTACCAAAAATATCACCCATGCTCATCATAGAAACAGAGGCGCCTGGCATGCCCGGGATATCAAACATATTGGCGAGGGGATTGGCGTTATCTTGTAGATCAAGCTCAATTTCTTTGTCGTTAAAATCACCATTACGAAGTTTTTTACGAAAAGCATCCCGCGTTGTTTCCGACGCTTCATCACCGACAAGCGCGTTCAAAACGCGATCTTCGGCGTAAACTTCTGCTTGGGCGGTCACTGTTTTACGCATTTTTTCACGTGTCATATGAATTGAAACCTCGACGAGGTCGCGGATAATGGACTCAACGTCTTTGCCGACATAACCAACCTCTGTAAATTTGGTAGCCTCTACTTTAACAAACGGCGCGTTTGCAAGTTTTGCAAGGCGGCGCGCAATTTCTGTTTTACCAACACCTGTTGGGCCAATCATTAAGATGTTCTTGGGATAGACTTCTTCTTGCATCTCAGCGGGAAGCTGCATGCGGCGCCAGCGATTACGCAAAGCAATTGACACAGCGCGTTTAGCGTCACTTTGACCAATAATATTGCGGTCAAGTTCATGGACGATTTCACGCGGATAAAGGGCCGGGGTGGACGTTGTAGGTTCTAGGTCTTTCATAGTGTTCACTATAACTTTTCAATGATGATATTATTATTTGTATAAACACAAATATCAGCGGCAATTTCCAAACTTTTTCGGGCTATTGTTTCTGCGTCCATATCGCTTCGATCAAGAAGAGCGCGGGCGGCGGCGAGGGCATAATTTCCCCCTGATCCAATGCCAATAATTCCATCTTCAGGCTCAACGACATCACCCGTGCCAGAGAGGATAAGAGAGGCGTCCTTATCGCAAACAGCCATGAGAGCCTCTAAGCGCCGGAGATATTTATCTGTACGCCAATCTTTGGCCAGCTCGACACAGGCACGGGTCAGTTGACCTGGATGAGCCTCTAACTTTGCTTCTAAACGCTCAAAAAGCGTGAAGGCATCAGCAGTAGCGCCAGCAAATCCAGCAATAATGGTGTTATCTTTACCAAGGCGTCGCACTTTTCGGGCATTGGCCTTCATGACGGTTTGCCCAAGGGATACTTGACCGTCTCCAGCAACGACGACTTGATTATCTTTTCGAATTGCGAGTATTGTTGTCATGTCTAAGACATGCCTTAGAAATTGACCTGACGTCAAGATGAAAGATACGAAATAAAATGACAAATACTTTAGAGAGAACCGCCACGATTAATCGTAAAACAAAAGAGACGGATATTAAGCTGTATTTGAATCTGGATGGCACAGGTCAAAGTAATATTAAAACGGGCATCGCCTTTTTGGATCATATGCTGGATCAAATTGCACGCCATGGTTTGTTTGACTTAACAATTTCCTGTGATGGAGATTTAGATATTGATGCCCACCATACCGTTGAGGATACGGCGCTTGCCTTAGGTGACGCGATCAAGACGGCGCTGGCTGATAAGCGCGGGATTGTGCGGTATGGTCATGCTTATGTGCCGATGGATGAATGCTTAAGCCGTGTTGCGCTTGATTTATCCAATCGCCCTTATTGTATCTGGAATGTTAAATTCACGATTGATCGGTTGGGTGAAGTGATGGAGACGGAGCTTTTTGGCCATTTCTTTCAGGCACTATCACAAACAGCAGGTATGACGCTTCATTGTGAGAATTTATATGGTGAGAATAATCATCATATTATCGAAAGCGTTTTTAAGGCTTTTGCCCGTGCTTTGCGTACGGCAACAGAGATTGATCCCCGTGCAGGCGACCAATTGCCGAGCACAAAGGGGGCATTGTGATTTATAGGTAAGCTGTCCCTTATTTAGTTATTCTTTATATTTCGATCACGAATAACGTTACCATGGGCAGGAAAGCCCTCATAATCAGTCATAACTGTGACTGACTGCCTTAGAGCATTAAAGCCTTCTGGGTTCATTTTGGCGATGGATGTTCTTTTAAGAAAATCCCAAATAGAAGTACAGCTATAAGTGTGGGCATTACCACCCGTGGGCAGTACGTGGTTCACCCCTATGCCATAGTTTCCAAATGATGAAGGTGTGTTTTCGCCAATAAGAATCTCGCCTGCATTTTTTATTTTAGGGACAGTAACCTCTGGGTTTGATACCTTTACCAAAAGGTGCTCTGTGGCGTATTCATTGCAAAAATCAATAGATGCCTCAAGGTTTTGGGTCAGAATAATACCGCTGTAACTTGCCATATTTTCAATGAGCCAGCCGCGTTGTGGTTCGGGTAACTTATTGATCTCAATGGGCAAATGCTTAAGAACATAATCAGCCAGCGTTTTGTCATGTGTCACAAGAAGTGCCGCTGAATCGGGGCCGTGCTCCCCCTCATTCAAAATATCAAGAACAGTATTATGAGGGTCTGCTGATTCATCACAGAGTATAATGGATTCAGAAGGCCCTGCAGGCATACCAGCATCAATGATGCCGCTTAGCGCCTTTTTAGCTGCAGCAACATAAGGCGATCCCGGCCCTAGAACTTTTTTTACCGCTGGAATTGTTTGCGTTCCATAGGCTAGGGCGGCTATTGCTTGCGCTCCTCCTACTTTATAGACGTTTTTAACCCCAGATATCTGCGCCGCATAAAGCAACGCGTCCCCGATTTTACCATCGGGGCGTGGTGGTGTTGTCATTGCAACCGTCTCAACGCCCGCCAGTGTTGCGGGGATACCAAGCATATAAACTGCAGAAGGATATTGGTTCTTGCCACCTGGAACATACAAGCCGACAGAAGAAATAGGTGTTATTTTTTCACCAGCCCAGACGCCTGCCTCGACCTCAAATAGCCAATCGCGATCTTTTTCCATGCGGCGGATTTGCTCTTCATGAAATCGGCGAACATTCCCTGCGCAGAGATCAATAGCGGCTTTCACATCGCGATCAAGGTTTTCGTGCGCCTGGGCGAATTCTTCGTCGGTGACTTTAATGTTTTGGATATCTGCTTTATCGAACTTGGCTGCATATTCAAAAAGGGCGGTATCACCTTTATCGCGAACATTATCCAAAATAGGCCGAATTTGGCTTGAAAGCGCTTCAATATCGGCCTCGGAGCGGCGCATAATGCGTTTTTGTGTAGCTTCATCCGTTTTTGCCCATTCATAAAAGCCGATTTTCATGGTTTTTATCCCTCAAGTTTTGTACATAATGCTCTTAAAGGATTTAAGGATATGACTCAACCACTTCTCGCTATCGTTGATTACGGATCAGGTAATTTACGCTCTGCTGCAAAGGCATTTGAGCATGTCATTGATCAACACACCCTTGATTTTCAGGTATTAATCACAAATAAACCCAGTGATATTGCGCGGGCGGATCGTATTGTTCTGCCTGGGCAGGGCGCTTTTGGTGATTGTATGAATGGCTTAAAGGCAGTCAATGGAATGATTGAAGCGCTTGAAAAGGCGGTTTTGGCTGATAAAAAACCTTTTTTAGGTATTTGCGTGGGTATGCAACTTTTGGCTGATAAGGGGTTGGAGCATGGTGAGCATGAAGGGTTAGGATGGATAGCAGGACAAGTTATACCCATGCAGCCAAAAGCTGATTTAAAAATCCCACATATGGGCTGGAATACGATGGACTACACAGATTATGCCAAAAAAATCGTCCCTTTTTTAAAAAAGAAAGAAAATAACGCCACTTATTTTTACTTTGTTCACTCTTTTATGTTTGAATCAAAAGATAAGGCGAATATTTTAGGCACAACAGATTATGGCGGCGCGGTTGCCGCTATCGTTGGTAAGGGCAATATTTTAGGCGTTCAATTTCACCCTGAAAAAAGCCAAGACGATGGGATCGCCCTGTTGGAAGGTTTTTTAAGGTGGACACCTATGGTCTAAAGGACTATAGCCACTAGGGATAATAGAGAGCTTATAAGGGGAAAGCATGGGCGATCAAACGCAACTTAAGACAATAGACCCAAAAATTATGGTGGAGCGCGTCAGCGAGCAACTCTCACCCAATGATTTGAATGATTTATGTGACGCGACGGATGCCGCCATTGAAGGTGGTGGTGGATTTGGTTGGGTTGAGCTACCTGCGCGCGATACGCTAGAAAATTATTGGCGCGGCGTTGTAACGGCGCCAACACGTGAGCTTTTTGTGGCGCGGCTTGATGATACAATATGTGGCACAACACAATTAATGCTGCCTCCTAAAAATAACGAGGCGCAAGGCCATGTTGTTCACCTGACCACAAATTTTGTTGCCCCTTGGGCGCGTGGCTACCATCTTGCTAAAATGCTACTTGAAGAAGTTGAAAAGCATTGTTTAGCAGAAGGGTATGCCGTCATTAACCTTGATGTACGCGAGACAATGACAAGAGCGATTGAGGTTTATGAAGGTATGGGATACGTGCAATTTGGTTTGCATCCTTACTCAGTGCGTGCAAAAGGGGAAACGATTAAATCACGCTATTACTATAAAGTGATTAATCCCAAGTTTTTTGAATAGGCCAATTGCCCGTATTTTCAAAAAAATGAGTGCGGGTAATTTTATTCTATACGCGCAGCCTTTTCATCATGACCGCTGGAACCGAGGCGAGATTGTAAGATGGTCATGATGTCGTCGGGTTTGAGGTTTTGGTCAGCCCAAAGGATCATGAGGTGAAAGAGTAGGTCGGCGCTTTCTGCCGCTAATTTTTCTTTATCGCCCTGCAGCGCCTCGATAGCAGTTTCAACGGCTTCCTCTCCAACTTTTTGTGCGATCTTGGCGGTGCCTTTGTTAAAAAGGGAGGCGACATAAGAGCTTTCAGGATCTGCGCCTTTGCGCTCTTGAATAATTTGAAATAACTCATCAATAATGTGTTTAGGCATTTATATGTTCCTCATGGTTATGCCAGCGCCGTGCATGGCGGCTTTTGCCTCTTTAATCGTATACTCGCCAAAATGAAAGATAGAGGCGGCAAGAACGGCGGAGGCTTTGCCTATTTTCACGCCTTCCACCAAGTGATCAAGCGTTCCAACCCCGCCTGACGCAATAACAGGGACAGGAACGCTCTCGGATATTCTCCGTGTCAGGTCAAGATCAAAGCCTGATTTACTGCCATCTCGATCCATAGACGTGATGAGAAGTTCTCCTGCGCCGTATTCGGCCATTTGCATGGCCCATTTGACGGCGTCTATCCCAGTAGGATGACGCCCGCCATGGGTAAAGATTTCCCATTTATTTGTGGCGGTTTTTTTGGCGTCAATAGCGACAACGATGCATTGATTGCCACATTTTTGTGATGCTTCACGAACAAATTCAGGATTTTTTACCGCCGCCGAATTAATCGCAATTTTATCAGCGCCTGCCTCAAGGAGGTTGCGAATATCTTGTAGCTCTCGAACACCGCCGCCAACAGTAAGAGGCATAAAAACGGCGTCTGCCGTGCGCGAAACCACGTCCAAAATTGTATTGCGGTTATCGGAGGTTGCGGTGATATCCAAAAAACAAAGCTCATCTGCGCCCTGGTCATTATATACTTTTGCCTGTTCTACAGGGTCGCCGGCATCAACCAGATCAACAAAGTTAACGCCTTTAACAACGCGTCCTTCATGAACATCAAGGCAGGGAATGATGCGTGAACATAATGCCATGCTATGCGGCCAACCTTAGGGCTTCAAGCGGATTAATGCGTCCATCATACAGCGCTTTGCCGATAATCATGCCTTCGATACCTACTTTGTCTGCAGCTTTGACGGCTTCTACATCTTTGAGAGAGCCTACGCCGCCAGAGGCGATGACAGGAATAGAGATGCTTTCGGCGAGTTTAATAGTGTTTTCCATGTTGAGGCCCTCTCCCGTGCCATCACGATTGATGTCAGTATAGATTACAGCGGCAAGGCCATCGTCTTCAAATTCTTGGATGAGGTCGATCACAGAGCGTCCTGATTTTTCAACCCAGCCTTCGGTCGCAATATCATCACCGTACGCATCCGCGCCAATCGCAATTTGACCGGGAAAGTTTAGGCAGGCCTCTTTGACAAGTGCAGGATTTTTGACCGCAACGGTGCCAAGGATGACACGGGATACGCCCGCGTATAGCCATGTTTCAATTTGCTTAAGGTCGCGGATACCCCCGCCCAGTTGCAGGGGCAGATCAACCGCATCAATGATCGACTGAACGGCGTTTGCATTGACAGGTTTACCTTCAATCGCGCCGTTCAGATCAACGATGTGAATCCAAGAAAACCCGCTTTGCGCCCATACCATGGCTTGCGCGGCGGGATTGTTATTATAAATAGTTTCAGATGCCATATCGCCCTTATGCAGGCGTACACATTTTCCGTCTTTTAAATCAATAGCAGGGTAGATAATCATCTTCATTTATGTATATATTTTAGCGAAACTTGTAAAGTGAGAGAGCGCCATGACATACGACCCCAATAATATTTTTGCGAAAATACTCAAAGGGGATATTCCCTGTAATAAAGCCTATGAGGATGAACATGTGTTTGCGTTCCATGACATAGCCCCCCAAGCACCTGTTCATGTGCTTGTGATACCAAAAGGGCAGTATGTTGATCTGAGTGATTTTTCTAAAAACGCGAGTGAGCAAGAGATTATGGCCTTTCACCGTGCCGTTGCGCATCTAACCACTGAGCTTGGATTAAACAACAATGGGTATCGCGCTATTGCAAATTCAGGATCAAATGGCGGACAAGAAGTACCTCATTACCATTTGCACCTGTTAGGCGGCAGACCTATGGGCGTGATGGTATCATAGGGACGATACCAACTTCTGTCCCTAAAATAACAGCGCGAGAAACTGTCTGCACTGTGTTTGCGGCTTTTTGCATAAAAGATCGCGCTATTAATAGACAGCATTCCTCGCCAAAGCGCTGGTTCCCTACCTGACGTCCTGATAGGGCATAGGAGATTGGTTCGGGTATACGCAAAAAAGGCGTTTTTGTCTCTCTGGCTAAAAGCGCACTACGAAAAAGATCTGATCCTTTATAAGCAGGATTCATGGTGGCGGCAGGCACGTGACCTGCGGTTTTTATATGGTGGGTAGGCCCGTCGATTTCAATATGCACAGGGCGTTTATTAAAATATGCGGTGAAATCCACTGCTTGTGGGAAAGAGGGTAACGGGGCTTCGCGTTTTTCCGTTTTAATACCCGCCCTTTCAAATAATTTTCTGATATCTTCTTCGAGTTGGGACGTTCTAGGAGAGTGATGAGGATTTTGGAAAGTTTCATCCCAGCTAAACCATTTTCCAACATCATATCGCATTTTATCAACATTAGTCCCCCTAGATTGAGGCGCCAATTGAGGTCTTATAAGGGCAGCAATTTCACTATATTCAGTTTTAGGAAAAATGCTGTCTTGTATGGCAATCGCCCATACAAAATCAGTTTTATTGCGCCCATGGAGAAAGTTTCCGCACTCTCTTAATCGAACAATTAATTGACTAGCCAAAGAGCGGGGAAGTTGAACCCCTAAATAGGCTGCGGCTGAATAATGTACGCCAAAATCAATAGGTCTAAAAACGCCGGTTCTTTCTTGAATTTGCGCAAACCATTTTTTATGAAATTCCTGACTAGGTTTGATGCCTAAGTTATAGAACCCACGTATGGCATGACTTAGGTCTACAGGGTCAAATTCTGACATTTTACCGAGGGCTTGTTTTTCCCATCTGTGAAGATTTCCAAGAACAATTTTCCTAAGCTCTTTGGCCCTTTGATTACCAAAATCATTACCCTGACTTTCATAATCGCGAACTATTTGCCCGGAACGATCAATAATTATAGAGAGTTGTTTTGGATTAAGTTTGAATCGATCTAGAGATTCCCATTGTTTTTGAAAAAAATCTGGGCCGTTATTGTAGTTATTTATATTAAGAAAATAGGCAATTAGGTTATCAAGATCAGCCTCAGTGCGGGCCAATTTGCTGAGAGGGCCTCCTTTTAGAGCGGACATAGCAATACTTTCTATAAATTATAGAAAGTAAGTTAGGTATAAAATTTGTTCTTGTCGAGGATTATTGTAACTTAATGCCGCAAATGGATGGGGAAAAGAATGATATTGTCTGTTTGCACCTGTGCCTGCTGCTGGCTCGCTATTGAAATAATAGCGTCTTGGGTCATCTCTGGCTCTTTATCGTAGATAAAGAAATCTTCAGCGCTTTCTTTATCAATGCGGCCTGCCTCTTCCAAAATATAATTTGCAATTTCCATGTGCGCGCGAGCTTGAATCGATAGAAGATTAGATAAAACCACAATAGGGGCAAGCTCATCTTCATGTTCTGCGCTAAGGGCGTCTAATAAATCTGCAAGCGCCTCTAAATCTTCGGGTACTGTCATCAAGACATCAAGAAAATCGGCTTCTGGTAATGACCCACGTTTTAGGTCACGAATAAAATTGGGACCATAATCGGCAACAATTTGGACGCATTCTGCGTAAAGTCCGCCCGCTATGGGGTGAACTGTTTTTGACTGTTCTGCAATATGCTGCGCCGATAGGGCAATTGCGAGAAGCGCCGAGTCGGGGTCAATCTCGCTCAAGGCTTCATGCAGGCCATATTGCATATCAGGCTCTACTTCCAAGCCATAATTCAAAATATCATTGACCGCAATCGGCACAATAAGTTTGGCATGTAAAAGCTCTATTTGCTGCGCTGTTAATGACGTGTTCATCCCCAAATACCCTTTTTAAGTGTCCCCTAAAACCTTATGGTTTTGTTTTTATGAAGGCCGTTTGTCCTTTATATTGGATGATAATAATGGATAATGGTGAATAATCGTTTAAGAACAGGTGAATCAATCCTTAACGAACGTATTTTTTTTTAGGGTGTATCAAAAGCAGTATTGTTTCTGTTTTGTTCTTATGTCATAAGGAAAGAGAAGATTGCTAAAGGACATAGGACATGGTCGCGCGGATTAATACGGTCGCCTTTCAAGGGGTTGAAATACAGCCCGTAGATGTACAGGTTCAAATTTCTAACGGCCTGCCCTGTTTTACAATCGTGGGGCTGCCTGATAAGGCTGTAGCAGAGAGTAAAGAGCGCGTTAGATCGGCGCTTCATGCCCTAGGAATAGCGCTCCCTGCCAAACGATTGACAGTGAATTTAGCGCCAGCGGATGTTCATAAAGAAGGCTCACATTTTGATCTGCCTATCGCGCTTGGTCTTTTGGCGGCGATGGAGATTATTCCGAAAGTTGAAATGGAAGAATTTGTTGTCCTTGGTGAGCTTGCGCTTGATGGCGGTATACGAAAAGTTGCAGGCGTGCTCCCCGCCGCTATGCATGCTTCAAGCAATGATAATGCTCTTATATGTCCCGCAGATTGCGGCGGCGAGGCGGCGTGGGCAGGGGATTTAAATATCCTCGCCCCACAAAATTTATTGCAAATTATAAATCATATGAAGGGTACTCAGGTGCTATCGCGACCTGAAGGGAAGCTTGCTGATGATGCATCTGCTCGCCATTTTCCAAATTTATCAGAGGTTAAGGGCCAAGAAACAGCAAAGCGCGCTCTGGAAGTTGCTGCTGCTGGTGGGCATAATTTATTAATGATTGGGCCACCAGGAGCGGGCAAGTCTATGCTTGCCTCTTGTATGCCTAGCATTTTACCGCCTTTATCACCCCGCGAAGCGTTAGAGGTATCAATGATCCACTCAATCGCGGGAAATCTGCCAGAGGGGGGATTAATGCAGACGCGCCCATTTCGTGACCCGCATCATTCCGCCTCACTGCCTGCGCTTATTGGCGGCGGCCAAAAGGCAAAACCGGGTGAGGTGTCATTGGCCCATCGTGGAGTTTTGTTTTTGGATGAGCTGCCAGAGTTTTCGCGCGGGTCATTAGAGGCGCTACGCCAGCCGCTTGAGACGGGTAAGGCTGTCGTCGCCCGGGTCAATCACCATGCAACATATCCTGCCGATTTCCAGCTGATCGCTGCAATGAACCCTTGTCGGTGCGGGTATTTGGGTGATGTGACACAAGAATGTACAAAGGCTCCTCGCTGTGGCTCTGATTATCAAAATAAACTGTCTGGGCCTTTATTGGACCGCATTGACATTCAAATTGAAATGCCCGCCGTCAATATTGCTGATTTATCTGTATCAAGTGGTGAGAGCTCGGCACAGGTCGCGGCGCGTGTCATACAGGCACGCACTATTCAATTGGCGCGTTTTAAGGCGTGCGATGAGGAGAATATAACGGTGAATGCCGGGGCAAATGGCGATATCTTAGAGAAAACAATGCACATGAAACCAAGTGCAAAAGATCTCTTAACGCAATATGCAGAGCGTTTAAAAATATCAGCGCGTAGTTATTATCGCTTAATTCGCGTGGCACGCACTATCGCAGACTTGGACAATGCCGCTTTTAACATTCAAGATCATCATATTGCCGAAGCGCTCAGTTATAAGAAAATAAGGCACATATAATTAATGTTGTTGTTTATCAAGGCGTTAACAATCATCCCCTTTGTGATAGCTGTTGAAAGACGTGTAAATTTGTGTCGTGTCATCCAAATAGAGTACACTTAAGTGTAGAGAGATATTTTGAGTCACAATACTAAAACGCTCTTAACGAAGTATTAGGGAAATATCTATAGTATAGGGAAAGAATTTAAGGGGTTTATGTTTTGGCAATTGATAGCGTAACAGAAGACAGTCATATCGCACAGGTGGATCGCACGATTGCTCTTGCGTCACAAGAGCAAATAGTATCGACCGTTGAAATTGGTATGGTTGCCCAAGCCGAGCGCCAGCAAGCGGGCGCGCAAGCCGAAGAACACAAAGCGGCAACCGCGGATTCAGGCGCGTCATCAGGATCCAGTATTCTTCCAAGTTCACCATCCCCAGCAGAAGGTAGCGCAGAAGGCCGTGTATACGGTGAAATGTTGTGGGAAAAATCAGGAATCCATGCGGCGGCAAAGATTGTGAAAACGGGGATTGATATTGTCCAAGATCGTGGCACAGGATTTGATGCAGGCCGTATTGAAAAATTAAGCGGCGGGACAATTAACGCAAATAATGTACGATCCATTGATCATTATGCCAAAGAGATGTCAGGTATGGGTCTTGGAAATGCCAAGCGCGATTCTTTTAAAGCGGCTGGTGATAACGGCGCGGGTGTTGCAGAGCGCGCGCGCATTCAAGGTGAATTCACATCAAAGAGTAAAGTTTCAGGCATGGCAGTAAAGCCCGATGCCATTAATGTCCAACTTGTAAAAACGCTTGTGCAATCTAAGAAACTGGCCTCAGAGCAAGAATTGGCGCAAGGTTTGAAAGTCAAACCGCAAGTTGAAGCCAATATGGCGCAAGCCAGAGCAATGGGTATGAACCCAACAGGCCCTAAATCGCCAAGCTTAACGCATGATTTGGCAAGTGGGCCGAAATTTAAAGCACCCGTAGAAGAAGGCACAAGAGATACCTCGTCATCGTGGGCGTAACCACGGACGTGAAAAAAAGGTGATCCTGAAAAGGATAGAATGAAAAAATGGCATTAGACCAGTTTGCAGTATCAGCACCCGATCCATTGGCAGAAACGTATTCGTTCTCTGCTCAAGTGCCTTCTAATGGTATTCAGATTGTGAATGAGCGGGGTCAGTTTGAGAATACTGTGGGTGTGTCCCAAGGATACGCCATGAATGCTTTTGGTGGGGGTTTATCAAACGATAAGCCACAACAGAGTATGCAAGTACAAATAAATCCTGATTTATTGGCAAGAATAGATATGGCAAGCATGTTACCTCAGTCTGCCCCGAGCTTTGGCGGCGGCATAATAGGGGATATCATGGGTGCAGCAAAAGGTTTAGGCGATGACATCTCAGCAGCGGCTGAGGCAATTAATCCTGCCCAACAAGTTCAACCAGCGCCTGTAACGGCGATTGAACATACAGTGCAGCACACATGGGCGGCCCCAGCCTTCGGTCGCACGATGTAATTAATCTATATTTTTAAAAATATCATAAAATCGTGAGGCAATCGTGACCCAGCAGGCGATCCCAAAAAGCGTGGCAATGGCTGAAAAGGCCTCGGTAGACACAAGCCCTATCAATATCATAAAAAGTATAATCTCATACTCACCGATTAAATGAGAGGGATGATAGAAAGCACGCCCTTTGCTAAAATCCGTATGAGTCATTCTTATTGAATTTATGCCCCACGCACTGGCAAACAGTCCAACATAAGTGAGAAGGATGAAGCTGCCGGCTGTTTCTTGTCCGATACTCATCATAAAAATAAACGCGGCCATGACGGTTTGGCGCATTATCATGTGCGGAATATTGACGGGCGCTGATTCGATATCATTCGCCCCCGCTGCAAAAGAGGCCGTAAAGGTAACCAGAATAAGAAAAACTGCGATAATTGGAGGCATAAATCCAATAAAAACCACGCCTATGAGCCCCATAATCATACAGCCTAGCCAGATCACGGCAGGCGCTGCATCAAATAGGCTTATTTTCAGGCGAAGGCTTAAAAAAATAGAATTAAGGGTTGGGCCAAATAAAGAGTGGATCATGGGTGTAAATTTTCTGTTTGAATTCTTTTAATTCGTGAATTTCTATGTGATTATACATGATCTATTGCGCTTGCGTAGATTTAATGGGGTCTTGCCCTTATTTCATTTATTATCTGGAAAGCTCATATGCTCAAAAATACAATACGCCTTTGTTTTATAGGCTCCTTTTTTCTTACATTGCCTGTTTGGGCGCAAGGGCATGACTTTTACTGTGAAAAAGCTGAAAGCACGGCCGCCCTTCAAAAATGCCTGACACAGCATCTTAAAAGTGCGCAAGACAGGCTGAATAAGATTTATCAAGATTTGAGTGCAAAACAAGAGGGCGAAGATGCCAAAACGCTGGCGGCGCTTCAGCAGCAATGGCTAAATTATCGTGATGCAGAGTGCACTTGGGAAGCATCGCGCCCCAATACACCTGCCCTTAAGCGCACAAATGAGCTTTCTTGTATGGCGCGCGTGACGGATGACCGTGCTGATATTCTTTCAACAGTATTGATGGATGCAACAGAATTAACACAGGTAAGAGAGTATGGATCTTTTCCACGCTGGATGAATGTGGCGGCAAAGGGGAAATCTTCCGTATTTTGGGATTATCGTAATAGAATGAGCGCCGATTTAAATTGTGACGGGGAGCAAGAAAAGCTGATGTGGGGTGTTTCTCTTGATCAAGTGCAGGCTCATGAGGGGGCCGATAGCAAGCTTTATAATACATCCGTTACTATTGCTATTGGTGATAATCCAGCAACAGGAAAACCGTCTGTTCAATACATAACCCTTCCAGTTTTGGGCGCAGATGGAGTGGATAATTTATGTGACCATAACATAGCCCTTAAGGTCGTCGCGGCAGAAGAAAGCAAAGAAGCCATTAAAACTAAGCAAGATTCAGAAGAAAAGCCCGTATGCCAGACAATTTTACAGGTGAATGATAAGAAATGTAGCGCAAAATCAATCCTTTGGACTGGTAAAACCTATGCGCTTGAGATAAAACAGGAAGAATATTCAGAATTAGAAAAAGAGAAAAATGAATAATATAAAACGTGTATGTGTTTACTGTGGGTCATCCTCTCGGGTTAATCAAGCTTTCAAAGACGGCGCAACTTACATTGGTAAGGAAATAGCGGCCAATGGGTGGGGCGTCGTGTATGGCGGCGGCCGTGTTGGTCTTATGGGCTTGGTTGCTGACGCTGTACTGGAGAGTAATGGGGAGGTAATTGGTATTATCCCTGAACATATTCAGGCACGTGAAGTTGAGCATAATGAACTGACCGAACTCCATGTTGTTCATGATATGCATACGCGCAAGCAGATGATGGTTGATCGTTCTGATGCTTTTGTTATTTTATCAGGTGGGCTTGGTACGCTAGATGAGTTTTTTGAGCTGCTCACGTGGAAACAGCTTGGACTTCATGACAAGCCAATAATTGTGGTCAATATGAATGATTACTGGACAAAGCTTATTGAGAGTATTCATAATATAGCTAATGAAGGTTTTATGCGCCAAGAAGATATTGGCTTATTTGTTGTTGTTGATGATGTCACTAAAGTTGTTGATGCGCTTAAGAATGCGCCTAATCAAAAATTTGACCCATCAACAAAATGGATTTAGAGAGTTAAAATTTAAGGAATCTAATATCATATGCCTATAATGCTTGATTACTATTTACACGATATGGACGCCGCAAATGATTTTGCGCGCAAAGCATTAGGGCGTATGAAAAAAGATGGTATCCCGGCTGTCCCGCAAAATTATGAAGTATGGTATGTCTATTATGCCAATGTGAATCCAAAGCTGCGCGATGAAATTAATGCGATCATTAAAGAAAATGACAAGCTCACGGTTCGTGACTGTCAGGATCTTTATGAGAAATATATTAATAGTGGACAAGATAAAGAAACAGTCCAGCGCGCCGGGGATCAAATTCGGGCTACTTTGAACGATGTCTCTGGTGTTGTGCGTAATGTAAAAACGGTCACGGCCGATTACACAGGCTCGCTTCAAAATGTAAAAAACAAAGTGACCGAAGCGACGACGCCGGCAGAAATGAAAAGTTTTGTTGATGAAATACAACATGATACAGAGCGCCTTTTGCAATACAGCACGCAATTAGAAAAGCGTCTTGATGAGTCGTCCATTATCATGGATGAGCTTAAGAGAGATATTGATCGTATCCGCCGTGAAGCCGTGACGGATGGATTAACAGGCCTTGCCAATCGAAAATCGTTTGATGAACAAATTGCGCGCATCTGGCGTGATTGTAAGAAAAATGGCGGGACGTTCTCGCTGCTTATGGTCGATATTGATCATTTTAAAAACTTTAATGATAATTATGGTCACCTGATTGGTGATCAGGTTTTGCGTCTTGTAGCGATGACAATGATTAATAAAGTAAAAGGACAGGATATGGCCGCCCGCTTTGGCGGTGAAGAATTTGCGGTTATTTTACCAGAAACAAATATTACAGCCGCGTTTACAGTTGCGGAAAATCTTCGTCAAGCTATCGAACAAAAAGAAATCATCAACCGTTCAACTGGTAAGCAATTAGGGCGTATCACTGTCTCAATTGGCGCGGCGCAGTATTATGGCCTTGAAGATGTTGAGGGCTTAATTACTCGCGCAGACCGTGCACTTTATAAAGCAAAAAATAAAGGGCGTAATCAGGTCGCCAAGGCAGAAACGCCGCACGATATGGCATAATGCTATGTCTATGATTATTTGTTAAATCCTATGGAAGATTTTGATTCCCTTATTTCTTTATCAGAAAGTCCGCATTCTGATCCATCCGTTCCTGTTGCAAATGCTACTTATCTGGAGGGCCTTAATGCACCACAACGAATTGCAGTTGAAACAATTGATGGCCCTGTTTTAGTTCTTGCTGGCGCGGGAACGGGAAAGACACGTGTTTTAACAACCCGTTTAGCCCATATTTTACAATCAGGGCGCGCCATGCCGGGGCAGATTTTGTCAGTCACATTTACAAACAAGGCCGCACAAGAAATGCGCCGTCGTGTAAGTAGTATTTTAGGCGGTCAGCATGTTGAGGGATGGTGGCTTGGAACATTTCATGCCTTGGCTGCTCGTATGCTGCGTGTTCATGCTGACCGTGTTGGACTGTCTTCGAATTTCACAATTCTTGATTCTGATGATCAAGTGCGCCTTGTTAAACAGCTTATGGACTTGCAAGGGATTGACCAAAAGAAAAACCCACCAAAGGTGGTTGCAACAAAAATAAGTAGTTGGAAAGATAAAGGCCTTAATCCCCCTGATATTACAGGTAATGATTTAGGGGATGAGGCAGACCGTCTTGCTTTATCTCTTTATCGCCCATATCAAGAACGCCTTATTGCCCTAAATGCGTGCGATTTTGGCGATTTACTCCTGCATATGATTACGATTTTTAAAGACCCCGCACATGGCGATGTCTTAGAAGACTATCATCGCCGATTTAAATATATCATGGTGGATGAATACCAAGACACGAATGTGGCGCAGTATTTATGGCTTAGATTACTTGCTAAAAAATTAAATAATATCTGCTGCGTCGGGGATGATGACCAGTCCATATATGGCTGGCGCGGTGCAGAAGTTGATAATATTTTGCGTTTTGATCAAGATTTCCCCGGGGCGACTATTGTGCGCCTTGAAGAGAATTACCGATCAACGGAGCATATTTTAGCGGCGGCTAATGGTGTGATCTCCCACAATGATAACCGCCTAGGCAAAGAGCTTTTTACGAGCGCCAATAGCGGTGATAAAATTATCGTGCGCGGCCTTTGGGATGGCGGCGCCGAAGCACGATGGGCTTGTGAAGAAATGGAAGCACTTCAATCAAAGGGTTGGAGAGCATCACAAATGGCCGTTTTAGTGCGTACATCTTTTCAGATGCGTGAATTTGAAGAGCGTTTTATTCAGTTAGGATTGCCTTATCGTGTCATCGGTGGCCCGCGTTTTTATGAGCGTATGGAAATTCGGGATGCACTGGCTTATTTGCGCGTGGTCGTACAATCAAGTGATGATTTGGCTTTAGAGCGTATTATCAATAAACCCAAGCGCGGCCTGGGTGATTCAACGCTTCAAACACTTTACACCCATGCGCGGGTTAAACAAATTAGTCTTTATGTTGCAATCCAAGATTTATGTCAGACTGAAGAATTAAAGCCAAAAGTGCGCGGCACGCTGATGCGCCTCATTGATGACTTCGAACGCTGGAAATCATTAGCAAGTAGCATGGCGCAAAGTGAATTGGCAGGTCTTATTCTTGATGAATCGGGCTATTTAGGTATGTGGCAAACCGATAAAGCGCCCGATTCTCCGGGGCGGGTTGAGAACTTAAAGGAACTGACGTCCAGTATGGAGGAGTTTGAGGGCCTTCAAACATTTTTAGAGCACATTGCGCTGGTGCTGGACAATCAAGATAGCAATAATCAAGAGTCAATTACGTTGATGACCTTGCATGGTGCAAAGGGGCTTGAATTTGATTGCGTATTTTTGCCCGGCTGGGAAGATGGTCTTTTCCCCTCGCAGCGCTCTATGGATGAGAATGGCCTTAAGGGATTGGAAGAAGAACGCCGCCTTGCGTATGTGGGTATTACGCGGGCGCGAAAAAAAGCATTTATTTCTTTTGTCGGAAACAGACGCATGCATGGCAGTTGGGTCAATGCGATACCATCACGTTTTGTTGATGAACTGCCCAAAGCCCATATTGAAGCCAATAGCGAAATGGGCATGTATAGTGCGGGTGGCAATCAGGGACGTTCATCACATTGGGATTCTTCTGGTATTGGTGTTCAATCCCGGCTCGTTGTTGAGGTTGAGCGTAAAACAATCAGTGGTTTTTCGATGGGGACGCGTGTTTTTCATGAGAAATTTGGTTACGGCAAGATTATTCATATTGACGGCCAAAAACTTGATGTTGCTTTTGAAAAAAGTGGTCAAAAACGGGTCATGGATAGTTTTGTTAGGCAAGCTTAAAAAACCGCTATTTTAGGCTAGATATTCACCCCCTAAAGCGTTAATTTAAATGAAATTTATTAAAGGAAATTATTCATGGCTAATCATACGCCAAAAACTATTTGTATATTTGGGGGTACGGGGTTCTTAGGCCGTCATATTGTCCAAGATTTGGCGCGTTTGGGCTATCGCATAAAAATTGTAACGCGTATCCCTGAAAGTGCATATTTCCTTAAACCTTACGGTGATGTTGGACAAATAGCCCCTATTCAATGTGGGTATGATGAAGACTCAGTAACGAGAGCCATTCAAGGGAGTGATGTTGTCATTAACCTTGTTGGTATTTTGTATGAAAAGGGAAAAGCTAAATTTAAGAAAATTCATACTGATTATCCCGCGATGATTGCGAAAATCTGCAACGATAAAAAAGTCACTCAGTTCATTCATGTGTCAGCCCTTGGTGTTGATAAGAGCCTTTCAAAATACGGTAAGTCAAAACTAGCAGGTGAGAAGGCTGTTTTGTTGGCTTATCCAAAAGCAACGATCTTAAGACCCAGTATAGTGTTTGGCCCTGATGATGGCTTTTTTAATATGTTTGCAAAAATGTCAACTATTGCGCCCGCACTTCCCCTTATTGGTGGCGGCACAACAAAATTTGAGCCTGTTTTTGTCGGTGATATTGCGCAAAGCATTGCGAATTTGATTGCAAACAACTTGCCCAATAATGAGAACCCGCAAGGGAAGATTTATGAGCTAGGCGGCCCAGATGTTGAGACATTTAAAGAGCTGTTGGAGCGTTTGGGGGAGACAACGGGGCGCAAACGCGCTCTGATTTCTATTCCAGTGCCCATTGCAAAAGTGCAAGCGGCGTTTATGAGCCTTGCGCCCAGGCCGATGCTGACAATGGATCAGGTTAAATCATTAAAGACAGATAATATTGTGCAAGATGGGGCGCTGACGTTCAAGGATTTAGGTATCAAGCCAAAAGCCATGGAAACAATTTTACCAACATATTTGGCATGTTACAGACGCGGCGGCCCTTTTGGGAACAAAAAGGCCGCATAATATAGACATGATCTAGCCCTACAGTACGTGTCTAACGGAGAGTGAAAAAATATGAATAAACTACTATTGAGTGCCTTGGTGTTTGGGTGTGCGCTAAGCGCGCAGATGTCGCTGTCATTCGCAAAAGATCCATTTTCTATTGTGGCTGTCGTTAACGATGATGCTATATCTTCTGCTGATGTGGATGCGCGGATGGCCTTGATGATGGCATCATCGGGCCTGATGCCAACTGAAGAAAATCGGCAGCGTTTACTTCCGCAAGTCGTTGATACTCTTGTTGAAGAGCAAATAAAAGTGCAAGAAGCTCAGGCGCAAAATTTGGAAGTCACGCCAGAAGAAATTTCCCAGGGGTTTGAAACACTTGCTGCGCAAAATAAATTAAAGCCAGAGGAATTTGCAAAAGTGTTGCAGTCCCAAGGAATCCCAAAATCAACATTGATGAATCAAATAAAATCACAAATCGCATGGACAAAAGTGGTCACTGACGTTTTGCGCCCACGTATTGATGTAACCGAAGCGGATGTTAATTCGCAAATGGTTCGCATGAAAGAGACGATGGGTAAACAAGAATATAAAATAGGTGAGATATTCTTACCTGTGGCAAACGCGGAAGATGATGGAAAAACGAAGCAACTTGGTGAGAAAATTATCGAAGAAATGCGCAATAAAAAGGTACCTTTTGAAGTAGTGGCCGCGCAGTTTTCTCGTGCGCCAGGCGCGCAGCAAACGGGCGGCATGAGCTGGGTTCAAGAAGGCCAGCTCCCTAAGGAATTGGAAGTGCCATTTATGGCGCTGAACGAGGGTGACATGACAGCTCCGATACGGGGCCTTTCCGGTTATCATATCTTAACGCTTAAAGAGACACGTATCGTCAATGAAGAAACAATTCCCGATGAGCAAACAATGACTAATAAAATTGGCCTAGAGCGTCTGGATCGTCTGCAGCGCCGTCATCTTTCTGATCTTAAGGCTTCTGCTTTTATTGATCGTCGTGGATAATAGCTTTCTTAATGATTTGCCGCTGTTAAAGGATGTGATCCGTGATCATGATCTTGTTGCAACAAAATCATTGGGGCAGAACTTTCTTCTTGACCAAAATATTACCGATAAAATTGTTAGCAAATCAGGTGATCTAAGTGGCTCTACTGTATTTGAGGTCGGCCCCGGTCCTGGCGGTTTGACGCGATCGTTATTGCGTCATAATGCTAAAAAAGTAATTGCGATTGAATTTGATGAACGTGCTGTGATGGCCTTACAAGGTTTGAGAGAAGCCTCACAAGGCCGTCTTGATATTATTCATGCTGATGCGCTTGAAACGGATTTATTGAGCTTATCTGAAGGGTCAAGGGTGATTGTTGCTAATCTTCCTTATAATATTGCAACGCCTCTATTAGTTGGTTGGCTCAAACAAATACGAGAGAATGCCCACGCGTTTGAGCAAATGATATTAATGTTTCAAAAAGAAGTAGCGCAACGTATTACTGCGCCAGTTGGTGATAGGCATTATGGCCGCTTGGGTATTTTATCTCAATGGCTCTGCGAGGCGCATATCTTGTTTGATTTGCCGCCAACGGTCTTTTCCCCACCGCCAAAAGTAACATCAAGCGTTGTGTCTTTTAAACCAAAAACTTTGGAAAAAAATTCGCCTCAGTTTCAGTCGATTGAAAAAGTCACAGGGGATGGTTTTGGTAAACGGCGCAAAATGATCCGCCAGAGTATGAAGGCGTATACGCCTTATTTCGATGACTTTAATATTCTTGAAACACAGCGGGCGGAAAATTTATCTATACAAGATTTCGTTAATTTGGCGTATGCACTTGAAAATGATAGCGCCTAAAGCCCGTCTTGAAGGCCGCGTACAAAATCAGACATTCCTTTATTACGGTGGCGTTTGAGGCGCTCGGCATCTAAAATCATTTGTGCCTGCATCGTTGCGGTATCAATATTAGAGTTAATGAGAACATAATCATATTCCGAGTAGTGGCTCATTTCATCATTTGCCTTGCTCATACGATCACGAATTTGTGTTTCAGTCTCCAGTGTGTTTTTAGAGCGGTTACGAAGACGTTGTTCAAGTTCACGCGCGGAAGGCGGCAAAATAAATACTGTAACTAAATCATCGCGCGCCATTTCCCGAAGTTGTTGTGTGCCTTGCCAATCAATATCAAAGATGACATCGTTTCCAGCAGCGAGTGCCTCTTCGACAGGTGCTTTGGGTGTGCCATAATAATGACCAAACACTTTGGCGTGCTCTAACATATCCCCGTTATCGACCATGCTACTAAATTCTGCTGTATCAACGAAGTAGTAGTCTTGCCCTTGAACTTCGCCTGCGCGGCGCGGGCGCGTTGTGGCAGAGATAGAGATAATGAGGTTCTTATTATTTTTGAGTAGTGCGCGCGTAATCGTTGTTTTTCCTGCTCCTGAAGGAGAAGATAGGACATACATAAGGCCGCGGCGTTGCAAAACAGATTGATCCATATTTTTTTACTTTTTGCATATTGTAATGCCTTAAGGATGAAGTGCAAATGATGTTTTTGGTTTATTCATAAAATGCTAAGGTGTTGCTCAAGAGGGGGAGAAATGAAAAATCCAAAAAATATCCTGATCACAGGTGCATCAAGCGGAATAGGCGAAGCTTTAGCGCTTTTGTATGCCGCGCCAGATATACGTCTTTATATGAATGGACGTAACGAAGAGCGTTTAAATGCCGTCGCTGAAAGATGCCGTATACAAGGGGCGCAAGTTGAAACAAGCCTAGTCAATGTGACGCATAAGGCGCAAATGCAATTATGGATAAGCCAAATTATTCAGATTCACCCTCTTGATTTAATTATTGCTAATGCTGGTATTTCTGGCGGCACCTCTGGACAAAAGGGCGGAGAACCCATATCCCAAGCGCGCCAAATATTTGATGTCAATTTAAACGGCGTGTTAAATACGATAGAGCCTGCGCTGGATGATATGCTCAACAGACAATCAGGGCAGATCGCGATTGTAAGTTCGCTCGCTGGATATCGTGGCTGGCCTGGCGCTCCTGCTTATAGTGCATCAAAAGGCGCTGTACGTTTTTATGGTGAGGGGTTGCGTGGCGCTCTGAAAGGCACAGGTGTCAAAGTGAATGTTATTTGCCCCGGTTTTGTTGCCTCGCGCATTACAGATGCAAATGATTTTAAAATGCCCTTTAAGATGTCAGCGCATGACGCCGCCATTATTATTCAAAAGGGGCTTATTAAAGATAAAGGGCGAATAGCCTTCCCAATACCGACACTATTTGTCAGCTGGTTTTTATCTATACTGCCAGACGCTTTAGCGCAGAAGATACTCACAGCGCTCCCCGCTAAGGGGGCTATTGTTTTGGAAGATATTCCGAAATAGCGGCGCTTACCATTGGGATTGAAAGATCATTCAAATCATCAACTTTAAGTGTTTTGACGCAAGGCCCTTTGGGCGCATGGCGCACGGGGTTTGAATACTTGGAGAATAAAACAATAGTCGGGCAACCCGTTGGCGCTATTAAGTGCATGGGACCTGTATCATTGCCAAGCGCAAAGAGCGCGCTGCGGGAAAGGACAGCAATCTGGTCAAGACTTGTCTGCCCCGTTAAATCAAGACAATCAGGGCATGCTTGTTTGATTTGCGCCGTTATCTCTCTCTCAGCGTCAGTCCCTAATAAAACTGATTGTATGCCTTGGTTACAAAGTTCTTTACAAATTTTACCATATCTAATGGCAGGCCATCGCTTATAGGGATGTTGGGGCGCGCTACCTGCTATAATCAGGGCGTATTTTCCTCTAAGATTAAAATTTGATAGATCAGCCTGTATCCATTCAAGCGTGTCAATTTTGACATCATCAATGCCCGCAACTTTAAGGGTCATTTTATGACCGTCAAAGGCTTGCCCTGCTGTACGCTCTTTGCTGTTATTACGATGTGATGCCCCTTTTGCAACGCCAGACCATTCCGGCTTTGGGTTAAATAGTTTGAAATAAAAGGACGTACGGTCATTGTTTTGGAGGTCATAGACACGTAAAAATTGGCCCTCATTAAACTGCTTTTTTAAACTACGCCATTTTGAAAATTCAAAAAATCTTGGTTTTTCATCAATCCATATCTCGTCACAATGTCCTGATTTTTGAACTAATGCTTCAAAAGGTTTGGTTGTTAAAAGCGTTATTTTTGCATCAGGATGGTGCGAGCGTATGGCCTGCATAGGGCCAAGTGCCTGTATAAAATCGCCCAATGCGCCAAGCTTAATAATAAGGATATTTTCTTTATTTGGCGGCATAGGTTTGAGCGTGCTGCGCTTGTTGTGAATTAAAGGAAGGCACATTATATTTTTCTTGCAATAATTCTGCGTACACATTCAACGTTTCATCAACCATTCTCTCACGTGTGAAATTATTTGCAATATGTGCCATAGCGCGGGTTGCTAAAATAGCGCGTTGATTATCGTTAAGGCGAAGGGCTTCTTCGATAGCATTAGCAAGCGCGCTTGAGTCATTTGGTTCAATCAGCCACCCTGTCTCATTTTTAATAACCGTTTCCATAGCACCGCCGTGATTAGTCGCAATGATAGGGCGACCCATAGCTTGGGCTTCAATCGGAATGCGGCCAAAGCCCTCAGGGTCTGTTGAAGCACTGACGACAACAGCCGAGAGCATATAGACCGCGGGCATATCATTACAGTGATCGACAATACGAATTTGGCCACCAAGATTTTTTTCTTTAATTGCTTGTTCAAGTTCTTCGCGGTACCCGGTCCGCCCTTGATCTGACCCCAGTAAAACACAAAAGACATCCTTATTTTTTATCTTTGCCACAGCGTCTATTAAAACATGATGCCCCTTCCAGCGGGTGAGACGGCCAGGTAGAAGAATGATATTTGCCCCTTCTGGAAGGCGCCATTCTGAAGAAATTTTAATCATCTGTGCAGGGCGTACTATAGTTGGATGAAATTTATCGAGGGCAACGCCGCGATGAATAAGGCGGATATTACGCTGGTCGATATCATAATTATCTAAAAGATAATTTGCTACATGGTTTGAAATGGCAATAACACGCTCACCGCGGGCAATTACTGAGTTATAAAGTCGTTTAGCTTTGCTATTAATATTATAAGGGGCATGGCAGGTTGTCATGTATCGCGCATTTGTTTTTTTGCACGCTTTTATCGCTGACCACGCTGGGGCGCGGCTGCGTACGTGTACGATATCGACGTTATGTTGTATAATAAGCTTTCGAAGTCGTTTTATATTACTCCATATGGTCAGGGGATTTTTGCTATGAACAGGTAAATCTATATGAAGAGCGCCAATTCGGTTTAGCTCATGCACGCGCGAGCCACCATGAGAAACAACAATTGCTTTTGAGCCTGAGCGTACTAACTCTGCGGCAACATCAAGGCATCCTTGTTCGGCGCCGCCCGGGCCGAGCTCAGGGATAATCTGCATGATGACAGGGATTTGGGGCATTTGATTTTGAGGCATTTGAAAACGCTGATTTGAATTTATAACCGCTAAGGTTTAGCATATTCGGTGTTAAACTAGAAATAAAAAGGCATATTGATCATGATTCAGTATTTAAAACGCAAACATAAACCTGATTTAGCTTATGCGCTTTATGAGGGTCGTGAAGAGAACACTCCGATGATTATGTTTTTAGGAGGATTTCGTTCAGATATGGAAGGCACAAAAGCAATTTTTTTGGAAAATTTCTGTAAGGAAAAAGAATTGAGGTATGTCCGTTTTGATTATTCTGGCCATGGTATATCAAAAGGGAGCTTCTTGGATGGCTGTATCGGGCAGTGGGCCGCGGATGCACAAGATATTTTGGATCATTGCGCTGTGGGGCAAGTGATGCTTGTGGGGTCGTCTATGGGGGGATGGATAGCATTTTTATTAGCCTTACAGAACAAAGAACGTATTCATTCTATAGTTGGTCTAGCTGCCGCGCCGGATTTTACAAAAATTATGGAAGAACGAATGAGTGAGGCACAAAAAAAATTGCTTGAAAGCCAAGGGTATTTTGACCTTGAAAACGAGTATTCTGATGATCCTTACATTATCACTAAAAAACTCATTGATGATGGCCGAGAGCGGAGCTTGTTGCATGCGCCTATTCAAATTGACTGTCGCGTACGCCTCATTCAAGGTAAAAAAGACACGGATGTGGCATGGCAAACGGCAGAGATCATTCAAAATGCGATCATGCACAAAGATGCTGAAATTATTATCCTAGATGAAGCGGATCATAGATTATCCAGTCCTGATCAGCTTAGAATTTTAAAAGAGACAATACTCGCGTTAATTTAGCGGCGTTTATAGGTTGATTTATTCGTTTTGCCTTGCATGTACGTCTTTGTATGTGAAACGGACATATTATGGCTTAAGAATTTATTCAAAAGAATAATAACAAAGGCAATTAAGAAAGGGATTAATCCGACAACCATCGTTGGCAGCCTCAGTATTGGGTCAATTCCATTGCGCCATACAGATTGAGGCGCAGCACTACGAAGTCCTTGAAAAGTATTGGGCGCATATTGAATAAACACCCATCCTGCATCTGTTATTTTGAACTTTGCAGGGTCTATATTTAAATTTTTAGATTGTATAATTTTATCCTGACTTGAAAAATAGTTATAGTAGACATCATGTGCCACACCCATCAAAAATGGGATAAGAAGGATAATTAACAGTGTTTTTGACCCGCTAGACATAATTTCTTGCTCGTATTATTTCAAATCAATCAACTTACATTACCATTTAAGGGTAACACATCAAACATTAAAGATTATTGTCTCTTATCTTGTAAAGTTTCTTTAATTTGGCTAATGTCTGCACGATTTATGCGGACAGGTGGCCGAGTGGCTTAAGGCGCACGCTTGGAAAGCGTGTTAGGGTTCATCCCCTACGCGGGTTCGAATCCCGCTCTGTCCGCCATTCTTTCTTTTTTATCCATCACACTAGCATAATCGACGAGAATTCCGTAATTTGGGTCTTCAATAAGGTTTACTTCTACCATGTCTTTGGCTTGTTTGAGCAAAAGGACGCAATCAGGGCTGAGATGCACTAAATGTAGCTTTTTGCCTGCTTCTTGGTATTTAACAGCCATTGCATCAATTGCCTCTAAGGCAGAATGATCCCATACGCGCGCGCGGCTAAAATCAATTACGACATCATCTTCTTCGTCATTTTTGGGGTCAACTTCATCACGGAATTTAGAGATTGAGCCGAAGAATAAAGGGCCATGGAGCTTGTATACTTTATTGCCGTCCTCCTTGTTGTGCCAAACAGTCACCCAAAATTTATTCGCAGATTTCCATGCGTAAACGAGAGCGGACACAATCACACCGATAATAACGGCGATTGCGAGGTCATAAGCAACAGTGATTGAGGTCACTAAAAAGATTACAAAGGCATCTTCTTTAGGGATTTTGGTTAAAATACCCATAGAGGCCCAGGCAAATGTCCCAATCACAACCATCATCATAAGGCCGGTTAATGCGGCCAGTGGAATCATTTCAATCCAGTTTGCAGCAAAGAGGATAAAAAATAGTAAAGTCATCGCGGCGGTAATTCCCGATAATCTGCCGCGCCCGCCAGATTTAATATTAATCATAGACTGCCCAATCATAGCGCATCCGCCCATCGCCCCAAAAAAGCCACAGGTTGTATTGGCGAGGCCCTGGCCTATACATTCTTGGGATGTGCGCCCTCGTGTGTCTGTCATTTCGTCGATGAGGGTAAGGGTCAGTAAACTTTCAATAAGCCCAATCGCGGCAAGAGTCAGGGCAACCGGGAATATAATAGTGAGAGTTTCATAGGTAAAAGGAACCATTGGGATATGAAACTGCGGCAGACCACCAGCAACACTGGCCAAATCACCGACGGTCTTTGTATCCAGATCAAGACCAATGACTAGTGCAGAAACGGCCAAAATAGATACAAGCGGTGCTGGGAGCAATTTACCGAATTTAGGGATTTTTTGAAAAGCCCAGATAATAAGCATTGTCAAAAGCGTTAAGCCAATCATGAGTTGCATTTCAGTGCCCTGCATCCAGTTTCCACTAAAAATAACATCAATGGCGCTGTGCCCCCCTTCGGAAGCGGCGCCCATCTCGTGACCTTCTTTATTACCCTTAAATTGTCCTAGTTGTGCGAGGAAGATCACAATAGCAAGGCCGTTTACGAAGCCGAGCATCACGGGATGAGGGACGAGCCGAATGAATTTACCCATATGGAAAAGGCCAGCTATGATTTGTATCAGCCCAGCAAGCAAGACAGCCGCGAATAAATATTCTACGCCGTAAAAGGAAACTATGCCAACCATGACAACGGCCATTGCCCCTGTTGCCCCTGAAATCATACCGCTTCGCCCACCAAAAATTGATGTGATTAGGCCAACTATAAAGGCAGCATATAGCCCGACAAGCGGATCAACTTTTGCAACAAAAGCAAAAGCAATGGCCTCAGGTACTAGCGCCAGGGCTACAGTAATGCCTGATAGAATATCGGCTTTCGGGTCTGTTGTTAGGTGAAATTTTCTAACAAGGCGCGGGATAGTTTTTGCGGGCATAATATTATCTTTTATGGTTTGGGGTTAAGTACAAGGTGGGAGCCGTAGACTGAATTTACGCTAAAATAAAGGGGTTTACCCTATAAGTCTAGGGCGCTGTACTGTTAAGACTTCATTTCTTCAATTTCAAGCCAGCGATTTTCGTAGCGCTCAAGCTTAGTTTGAAGGTCACTTAGCGCTTTTACGACTTCGTGAAATTCTTCAGGGTCACGTTTGTAAAAGTCAGCATCGGCTAATTTTGTATTACAAAGTGCAATTTCTTTTTCTGTTTTCTCAATTTTTTTAGGAAGTTCTTTAAGCTCATGCTCTAGCTTGAACGTAAGTTTTACAGGTTTTGTGTTCGCTGCGGGAGGAGTCTCTTCTTTTTTTACAAAGACGGCCTCTTTTTTTATTTCTTCTTTTTGGGAGGGATTATTTGATTTTGTTTTTTGGGCAATATAATCACTATAGCCACCAATACAAGTGCTCACTTTGCCTTGACCCTCAAAGGCTAAAATACGGGTTACTGTCTGATCCAAGAAATCACGGTCATGCGATACGATAATCAGTGTGCCTTTATATTGCGATAGAATTTCTTCCAGCATATCAAGTGTATCGGTATCAAGATCATTCGTTGGCTCATCTAAAATAAGGCATGTTTTTGGATTGGCTAAAATTTTTGCTAGCATCAGGCGATTTTTTTGTCCGCCTGATAGAGTCACGACTTTGTCGTATACACGTGAGGGGTCAAACATAAAATCTTTTAAATAACCGCAGACATGGCGCTGCTTTCCCATTACATCAATATAATCGCCACCACTTGGCGATAGTACTTTTTTTATTGTGTGATCTGGATCAAGATCACTTCGTTTTTGATCAAAGTATGAAAATTCTAATTCTTTACGTTTTTTGACGCGCCCCTGATCTGGCTGTAATTCACCGATAAGCATTTTTAAAAAAGTAGTTTTACCAGAGCCGTTTTTACCTAAGACTCCAATTCTTTCACCACGCTGTATGCGTAATGAAAACTTATTTAAAATTGGAATTGTTTTTCCATCCTCTTCGAATGACTTATAAACGTTATAAAATTCAGCAACAATTTTTGATGAGTTTTCAATTGTCTCAGGCACATCAATATTAATCGTGCGTGTGGCGCGGCGATAGGCGGCCTGGTCCGCTTCCAATTGTGCACGCATTTCTTTTATCAATTCAACGCGGCGCACATTACGTTTGCGGCGGGCTTTAACACCTTTGCTTGCCCACTCTACTTCTTGGGCGACAATTTGTTTTCTGTTATGAAGTTCGCGCTCTTCTTGTTCGAGCAGATTGGTTGACCACTCTTCAAAATATTTAAACCCGCGTGGACTTACTTTCAGTGTCCCTCGATCAAGCCAGAAGACTTGATTTGTGATGTTTGAAAGAAAAGTTTTATCGTGTGAAATACATAAAAGTGTGCCGCGATATGAATTTAAATATCCTTCAAGCCATTCAATCGCCTCTAAATCCAGATGGTTTGTTGGTTCATCAAGAAGAAGGATGTCAGGCTCTTCAACTAAGGCGCGAGCAAGACCTGCTCGGCGCATTTGACCGCCCGATAAGCGCGTCATTTTGGCGTGAATATCCAGATGAAGGGCTTCGGCAATCATATCAACTTTATATTTGTGAAGCTCTTTATCCGCATCTTTAATTTCAGTGAATATGAAATCAAAGACCGTTTGACCTTCCGTCGGTTCTATATCTTGTTGAAGGTAACCAATAGTAACCCCTTGCTCTTCCCAGCGCTCACCGGCATCAAGATCCTGAACACCCGTAATAACGTTCATTAGGGTCGTTTTTCCCGTACCGTTTTTCCCAACCAGAGCAATACGGCTCTTTTCATGGATATTAAAAGAGAGGTTCTCAAAGACTGGGATCTCAGTATAGCGAATAAGTGCGTCTTTAACAGAAAGGAGAAGAGGTTGCGGCATAGGGAGTTATAGCGATTTTTTTTGAAAACGGCAGATATATTTTTTCGGCAAAGATAGAAATAAAAATAATATTTTAAATCAATGTGTTACGTGTAAATTTTTTACATAATTTGACAAAAATAAGGCAGATACGCAATGATTAAAAGGTAGCAAGTTTAAAACTTTATTAACTTTTAGGAGAACTATTATGAGAAAGACTACAAAATTAGCCTTAACTTTAACTTGTGCAGCTGTGATGGGCTTTACTGCTGCGCCAGCTAAAGCAAATGACCTTATTAATTCATCAGTTAGTGGTTATGTCGGCGGGGACATCACACAGAGCGTAAGTGGTTATGGAGCCAACGCAGATCTAAACGTTGGGTCTATTGATACAGAGTTTTCATATGGTCCAGGAGGTGCGTATCGTAATTTAGAAGCAGAAGGTCGCGTTGGTGGGGATGTTACACAGATTGCTAGAACTGGTGGCGGTTGGGTATCCCCAGATTTTAAATTAGAGGCGCAAATTGGTAATATTAAAGCAACGGCAGCGACAAACAGCTATGCTTTTGGAGCAGTTGAAGGTGATATCACCCAAGTAGTGGATGGAGAATCATCTGCCGAACTTCATGTTGGTAGCATGATGACTGATAATGGTACTATTGAAAATAGCACCGCTATAGGTTTTGTAGGTGGTGATGTAACACAACGCGCAACAAATGGTGCGAAAGCATCAGCCCGCGTAGGTTCATTAAGATAATAAAAGAATTAAGGCCCGAGAGTAAACCTCTCGGGCTTTCTTTTACCCAAAATTAAAAAGTTAAGAAAAGATGAAAAAAATAATATTAACAATTATATTATCTGCATACGCTGTCATACCTATAGCAGCGCATGCAAATGAAATGATTAACTCAAGCGCAGAGGGCTATATAGGTGGTGATATCGTACAATCTGCATCTGGGGCATCAACCAATGAGATTTTCGTGGGGTCGATTGTTAATGAATCTGGTCGTTCACTGAGAAATATTCATGTACAAGCCCATGTTGAAGGGGATATAGTTGTAAATACAAATAATGGTGCGCATTCACGAGTTTCTATAGGGTCATATATTCAAAAAAGACGATGAAAAACGCTCTTCTTGCTTTAATATTACTAATACCATCCTATTCTGCGATTGCGCAGGATAAGCCGAATGCAGGTATAGAAAATCTCTATCGCGGTGTAAAAACAAATGATTTAATAACTTTTCTTCCACCTCGTCTTGGGCAAGACTCTCTATTAAATAATAACAACGAAGATGGATTTTTTTCTAGGGATAACGGCTGCCCAAATGAAATTTTAATTGGCTCTGTCGCTGAAGATTCGGGTATAAGAGGGTCTGTTGACATTGATGTCGTCATTGATAGTGATATTACTATTGTGTGTGGCGGCTTATAAAAAGCCTTTTGAATGAAATCTCTTGCTCAAAAATTTTCTACTATTTTGGTATCGCTCGCACTTACCGCATGTGCAGCGAACCCTCTACAAACCAAAGTTAAGCCCAAGAACGAACCAACTTATAACTTTACGCAGAGTTCTCAGGTCTTGTCTTGTGTAGGAAATTTTATTAACCTTGGCAATAAGCCGCCTGTTGATATTTTTATTAGCAGCATTCCTGATCACACTATCCCAACAATTGAGACAGGTTTTTTAACTAAAAATGCTATTATGATGGTGAACACGGCTTTTGATCGCCTTCAAACAGAATTAGTGAGTATAGTTGGTAATGATGGGGGTATGAAAGATCGGCTTCAAGTTCAAGTTTTAGGGGCTTTTACAGAATTAAACCGCACGACGCGCTCTAGTGCTGCAAGCGGTGAAGTTATTATTCCTGGTGGTTTTGAGTTAGAATTTGGAAATGATCAGGCCTATAACCATATCGCATTAGATTTAGCGCTTAGCTACAAAAATAGGATCGTTCCAGGAACAAGCACAAGTGTAAGTATCCAAATTGATGGAGGATCAGGAGATATTACCCTAAGTTACGACGAGGGCGATGAATTTGCCGCGATTGGCGCACTTGGTTTTTCTGGCCAAGAGGGTTTTCACTCTGCACAACGCTTGTTGGTTGAAACGGCTGTTGCAATAATGATGGCACGCTTTTATTCGTTAGATATTCGTCAATGTTGGAATAAAACGAAAAAGCCAAGTCATGAAAGCCCAGTTTTCGATTATGATTACCCAGTATTTGATGTAAGCACGATAGACCAAAAAAAAGAAGTGCTCATCAATAGTAGTGTCCCAAATCGTGTGTGGATGGGTGATAGAGAAACATTCCTTATGAGCCCAGCTGTTAATGAGCCGCTCTACCAGCCTGAAGTTGCTAATCCAAACCCAGGAATAGTTATTATGCCGCAGGGCGTTACAAAGCAATGGGACAGCAATAGTGAACGCTGGGACGCACCCCCTTATTATTATAATCAAAATTCAGCAATCCCATCACCCGTGGAAGCAGAAAGCTTAAAGCTATATCAAAATAGACAATCAAATTTTGCTGTTCCTGCTCCGCCGCAGCCAGATATTTCTGTGACAGCTCGTCAAAAAACATTATTTATTCAGTAAGTGTTGATATTTTTGTACGTTAAAACCAATAAGAAATTTATTTTCATGAATTATAATCGGACGTTTTATTATTGACGGGTTGTTGATGGCAATTTGGATTGCGCTTTCAGCGTTCATATAAATTTTCACATCATTATCTAGAGCGCGCCATGTTGTTCCGTGTTTATTAATGATTGTTTCCCAACCATTTTCAGTTATGGCTTTTTCGAGGACTGTCTCATCAACTCCTGATTTTTTATAGTCATGGAACACATATTTGATATTGTGGCCGTCTAGCCATTGAAAGGCTTTTATCATCGTGTCACAATTTTTGATACCATAAATTTTGATCATATCGTAACCTTAAGCATTTATGCCTGCGACATAGCCAGATGACCATGCCCATTGGAAATTATATCCGCCTAAATGTCCGGTCACGTCTACAACCTCACCAATAAAATAGAGCCCTTTTTGCGCTTTGCACTCCATTGTTTTGGAATTAAGGGCCTCTGTGTCTAACCCGCGCAGTGTAACCTCGGCAGTTCTGTAGCCCTCAGTTCCACTAGGTTTGACATGCCAATCATTAATTCTAGTGGCTAAATCTTGTATTTTCTTATCGGAAAGCTCTGCAATTTTACCATGAATGTTTAATTCATCGCATATGCTTACGGCAAGTCTGCCAGGAATAAGGTCAATAAGACTGTTTTGAATTTCTTTTTTAGGATCTTTTTCTTTACGCGCCTTTAAAAAATCATAAGCGTTGTGATTAGGTGCGAGGTTAATTTCAATATCATTTCCTTCCTGCCAATAAGAAGAAATTTGTAGAATAGATGGGCCACTTAGACCGCGATGGGTAAATAAAAGCCCTTCACGGAATTGTGTTTTACCATATCTGACGATAGCATCAACAGATAGACCGCTTAGCTCTTTGCAGCGCTCTAAGACAGCGGCTTGAAACGTAAGTGGAACAAGCGCGGGCCATGTTTCAATCACCTTAAGGCCAAATTGTTTTGCAATTTCATAGCCAAATTTGCTGGCTCCAATTTTAGGAATAGAAAGCCCGCCTGTTGCAATAATGAGAGAGGGGGAAATATAGATTTTCTGCTGTGTTTTAACGATATATTTATCCTCGCTAAAAGATATTGAATCGACAATTGTTTCCGTTTTTAATTCAACACCTACATCGTCACATTCTTTTAAAAGCATATCGATGATTTGTTGTGCGCTATCATCACAGAATAACTGCCCTAATGTTTTTTCGTGAAAGGTAATCCCATGCTTTTTTACCAGATTGATAAAGTCTTCTTGCGTGTACTGGCTAAGCGCACTTTTACAAAAATGTTTGTTATGAGATAAAAAGGCCTCTGCATTAGCATTGACGTTCGTGAAATTACAACGCCCGCCCCCTGAAATACGTATTTTTTCACCTATTTTCTTAGCGTGATCAATCATTAACACTGTTTTACCACGCTGCCCTGCTGTCGCGGCGGCCATCATACCTGCGGCGCCTGCGCCAATGATTATAACGTCAAATTCTACTTCTTTTATCATGGTCTGCGTTGTAGCATAAGCATGATTGAAAAAATAGGATCATCTTATGGAGAAATCGCCGCGTCAATGGGTTGTGTATATTTTAGAGTGTGGGGACGGGAGCCTTTATACAGGCATTACTAATGATCTTCAAAATCGTATTCAAGCGCATGAAAATGGCTTAGGGGCAAAATATACAAAGGGTCGAGGTCCGCTTATTTTGAGATATCAAGAAGATTGCCCTAATAGGAGCGTAGCGAGCAAGCGAGAGTTAGAAGTGAAGCAATTTACAAGATTAGAAAAGCTTGCCCTTATTAGTAATGTGGAGGTTTGTTAAGGGCGGCTTCCTCGCTCACGCTCAGACTATCTCCATCTTTCGTCGTGACTTCCATTTCTTGCATTTTTGCCCCCAAGCGTTGTAAGTTTCTTTTTAAAACGTCAATTTCATCCCATTGTCTTGTTACAACGTCGTTTAAATCTTGGATTTGACGGTCTTGGTGGGCGAGCATTTCTTCTAAGGCATTGAGCTTATCGTGCATAATTCATCACTCTTTTTGGTATTGATTTAATGTCATCCATTATCATGACGAGGCAGGGTATGAGAAAAAGAATAATGACGGTAGCAAAAATAATACCTGTCGCAAGAGAGATGACCATCGGTATTAAAAAGCGTGCCTGCATACTGGTTTCAAGAAGCATGGGCAATAATCCCAAGCTGGTTGTTAATGTTGTCAGAAGAATGGGGCGGAAACGCCGTCCGATGGCGCTGATAAGGCTATCGAATGTGTTTATGCCACTATTGCGTTGCTTATTATAAAAATCCATAAGAACAACGCTATCGTTCACGACAACGCCAGTAAGAGCGACAATCCCAAATAGTGATATGAAACTCAGATCATGCCCTAAAAGATAATGACCCCATATAGCGCCAATAACACCAAAGGGGATGGCAGACATAATAATAAGTGGCTGAATGTAGCTACGTAATTGCGCTCCAAGTAAGACAAAGATGATCATAAGGGCAACCAACATATTTTTGCCAAGGCTTGCAAGATCTTCGCTTTGTTCACGGCTTTCCCCTTCAAAGCTGAAAGATAGGCCAGTATATTTTTCTTTAAGGGCAGGAAGCTTATTTTCAATAAGCTCTTTCATGACATCTGTTGGTGTTGTGATAGTATTGTCAACATCGGCCGTTACACTCACAATACGTTTTCCATCAACGGAATAAATAACAGAATATCCCGTTTGTTCAATGATGTCCGCTACACTGTTGAGCGGAACCTCACGCCCGTCGGCTAGACGAATACGAAAGTTTTTAATGCCATCAAGACTTTCGCGCTCGCTTTTTGGGTAGCGGACATAAACAATAATCTCTGAGCTGCCGCGCTGGAAGCGCTGTGCCTCAAGGCCAAAGAAAGCCTGGCGAAGCTGGCGGCCCAGCTCTGAAGGGGTTAATCCAATTGCCAGACCCTCATCATTGAGGCGAAATACATATTCAGGCTTACCAACCTTAAAAGTATCCTGTACTTCCTTTGTGCCACTCATATTGTTCAAAATTTCTTTTAATTCTTCGGCGGCGTTATTGAGTTGCCTTTCGTCAGGATGAGAAAGCTCAATTTCAATATCGGCATCTTCTCCGATAAGGGAGCTTTTAAATTCTAATGTTTCAATATTAGGTAAGTTTTCTGTTTTCTTACGCACCATGGCTTCGATTTCGGTTGAGGATAGATTTCTAAAATCTGAAGGCACAAGCTGTAAAATAATTTGCCCGATATTATCAGAATTTTGACTGGCGCTGGTTCGCGTGGGATTACCAAGGTTAGAGACTTGACCGATACTTGTTGAAACACTCTTATAAATACTTTGATTCCCCGTATCAATTTCTTGACGCACATTCTCAATTTCTTCTTCAATCTTAAGCATAATTGCCTGCGTCGTTTGAAAAGTCGAACCTTCTGGCAGTGTTGCCGTAATTGTGATTTCATCCGATTCTACGGGTGGAAAGAAAACAAAGCGTACATGCCCTCCTTTAAACATTCCTGCCGTAATGACGGCAAAACCTAAAAATAATGCGAGGGTGGCATAGCGCCAGAGAATAATAAAGCGCGCAAAAGGTATTAGCATATTATAAATAAATTTTTGAAGAAGGTTAGAAAACTTATTACGAATGCTCGCCATAATACCTTTGCTCCATCTCTTAGGGTTTTTAAGATGTGATGGAAGAATAAAATACGCCTCTATAAGAGATATAAATAAAATAGAAATAACAGCGACGGGAATTACCTTAATAATCTGTCCAAGCGTACCCGTGCTAAAAATAAGCGGCGCAAACGCTGCCATAGTTGTTGTTACGCCAATAGTAACAGGTGCAATAACAGCTTTAACGCCATCAATAACCGCGTATGGATTGTTTGGGTCGTTTTCTTGCGCTTCAAAAATGCTTTCACCAGTAATAATGGCATCATCAACGACAATCCCAAGGACAACAATGAGCGCAAAAAGTGAGATCATGTTTATGCTGTAACCAAGAAAATACATGATCATTAGTCCGCCAAGGAATGAGATAGGAATGGCGGCGCTTGTCCAAAAAGCAAGTTTGAGGTCTAGGAATAAAAGAAAAATCAAAAAGACCAGCATAAAACCTAATATGGCATTGCGGAGCATAAGATTGATGCGGTCTTTTAGAACAGCAGTTTCATCTTGCTGTAAAGAGAGGTTCAAACCATCGGGTAGTGAAACAGTGTTAAGATAATCCTTGGCGATGCCAACCACAGTAAGGGTATCTTCGCTTTCACTGCGTGAAATATCAATAAAAGCTGCGCGTTCACCATTAAATTTACTGATAATGTTTACATCGGCTAAGCCATCATTAATGCGGGCAATATTGCCAAGTCTTAGTTTTGTGCCGTTTTCTAATGTGCGCAGCACAATTTTTTCAAAATCAGCGCCTGTATAGCTTTTCTCCTGAACGCGCAGAAGGATGATGCCTCGTTTTGATTCGATGGACCCCGCTGGTGTATCAATAGAAAACTGACCAATCGCCGTACCAATATCTTGAAGGCTGAGATTATATTGCCTCAGCGTATCTTCTGACAATTCAATGGAAATTTCATAATCGCGTAGACCGCGAATATTAGTTAAAGCAATGCCAGAGAGTGATTTGAGCTCATCTTCAATAGTTTCTGCCCAATATTTTAAAACATCTTCGCTTACATTGCCATGCAGCGCTAAGCTTAAAACATTTGGAGTGACTTTAACTTTATTGATACTGACGCGCTCTGCATCTGCTGGCGGAAAATCCGACAGGCTGTTGACTGCTGTATCAACATCATTATAGACGTCATCTGCGTTTACAAAGTCTTCGAGTTCAACATTAACTACACCAATACCTTCGGATGCACGTGAGGATATACGTTTTACTCCCTCGGTTCCAAGTAGTGCTTCTTCAACGCGTTTTGTAATAGAATCGGCAACTTCATAAGGGCTTGCGCCGGGGTAAACGACACTTACATTAATAAGTTTGGGATCAATAGCAGGGAAAGTTTCTGTGCGCATATTAAACACACTAAAAATACCCCCCGCTAAAAATAAGAACATTAATATATTTGCAGCAACATGGTTGTCTGCAAACCAGGCAATAAGTCCTGTCGCTTTACTATCTGCTTTATTGAATTGCTTTGGCTCCTCAGGATTATTCATTATCTGTTAATCCTTGGCTATTTGAATTTGTTTTTATTTCACTACCATCACTCGCTCCTGAAAGACGGCTAGTAACAATGTTTAGTGAGGCCTGATTTGTATCTATAACAATTGAATCTTCATCAGAATAAATAGTTTTTGCCTCTAAAGATTTAAGCTTATTATCTGGTGTAACAGTCCAAATCTCACCTGTTTTTTGTAAAGACAGGGCAGGTAAGACGAACACATTTTTATAAAGCGGCCCTTGTGCATTAATTGTAGCAAAGGTTCCAGGAATAATATCAGTGACAGTTTCCTTGAACCCAAAATAAATATTTGCAAAACGTGTGCTTGGATCAATTGTGCTTACCCCACGTTTTATGATGCCGTCATATACCTTGTTTCCATCTGGTGTTTCAACGGTGATTTTAATTACAGGCATTGTTGCATCAAAAAGCCAAGATAATTTTTCTTGATCAAGCGACGCGGTAATTTCTAGAGAGTTTATGTCATAGACAGTGCCATAGCTCTGCCCCATTGTAACAAATTGCCCTTTTTCAATGTTGGCTGTCATGACGCGTCCATTGAAAGGCATGCTAAAGCGGGAGCGATTTAAATCGAGCTGTGCATTTTCAAGCTGCGCTTTTGCAGATTGTAAGTTTGCTTTTGCCGCCTCAAGCTGTGGTTTACGTGCAACAAGTTCTGGTGCCTCAAGAGCGCCATGAATTTGCTGCCATTCTGCAAGGGCAGCTGCGCTTTCAGCTTGTTCTAAATTAAGCGCAGTTTGTGCACTCACAACGTTGGCACGAAGCTGATCTATATTCAGCGTTATATCTTTTGTTTCGATTTGGAAAAGGGTCTCACCTTTTTTAAACGTCCCTCCTTGTGCGAAGTTAGGGTTAACTGAAATAACGCGCCCTGAGATTTCAGGTGTTACATTGATTTCTGATCGTGCGCTTATAATGCCCGTTGTTTGAAAACTAACCTGATAATTAGATGGAGTAATGTTTTCTACATCAACAAAAAGACTGCGGGTATCATTAGATCGCTCGCGCAGGGCGTGATCGGTTGATCCGAGCAACCCTGAAATTGTGAAGGAGCCGATGATAAAAGCGATAACAAGTATAAGCTGTGTAAATCCGATGATTTTATTTTTCATCACTATTTTCCTCTTTGGGATTTAAAGTATTATCTTTGTCACAGCTATTATTGTTATCGAACCAGTTACCGCCTAAGGCGAGTATAAGGCCAACATGAGAATGCCATTTTTCTTGCTGTTTTAATGTTTTTCTTTGCTGCGCGATAAGCAAGCTTTGTCTTGCATCGAGAACGTTTTGAAGCGTTTCTATGCCTTGAATATAACGATTATAAATTAGGTCTTCAGAGCGTTTAAGTGCAAAAATTGATTGTTCAATATCGATAATTTCGTTTGTGACATTGTGTTTAGCTTTTAGAAAATTTTCTACATCGCTAATAGCCTCAAGGATTTGCCCCGCATAGTTGTAAGATATTTCACGCGCTTCAGATTCCCTAATGCGGATTGTGGATTTAATGCGGCCCCCTTGGAATATTGAGCTTGTCAGAGATCCTAATATAGAGCCAGCGAGTTGCTCTGCTGTAAATAGGTTTTTTGTTTCATTTCCACTAAATCCTAAAGCAGCTGATAGATTGAGTGAAGGGTAAAGATCAGCCATTGCAACCTTCACGTTATATCCTGAGGCGTTTACGCGGGCACGAGCGGCCTTTAAATCTGGTCTCATATCAATAAGTGCAGCGGGAAGGCAAGTCGAAACGGCAGGTAAATTTTGATTTAAATCTAAGTTAAGCGATTTGTGATTTGTTGTTCCTGGTTTTTGCCCCAATAGGATATCATAAGCATAGAGGCTAGAAGATAATAAGGTTTCATATTGATAAATTTCAGATTGAGCAGTTTTCATTCTGTCTTCGGCCAGATAGACGGTTGAGAGCTTGATACTCTCTAACCCTAAATCATAACGACGTTTAACGAGGTCATAAACTTGACTTCTGTTATAGGCAATTTCCTGCGCTATTTCTAATAGGGTTTTGTGTGTTTCTATATTGACACGAATATTTACAAGCTGTGCAATTAAGGATTGTGTCAGCGCCTCTTTATCAAATTGACTTGCGATAAAAGATGATTGCGCAGCATTTGTTGAATTCCGGATACGTCCAAATAGGTCGATTTCCCATGATGACTGCAAGCCCGGGTTATAATTTGTATTATAAAAACGGGCATTTCCAAAATCTCCTGCGATACCTTGTGCCCCAGTGTTTTGAAAAGAGCGTGAGCCAGTAGTGCTTGCTGTTAGGTTAGGGAAAAAAGAGCTGTTAGCTTGGGCTATACGTTCATTATTTTGAATAATGCGTTCTCCGGCCTCTTTTAAAGCAAGGTTTTGATTAAGCAAGACTGTCACATTATCATTCAGGGTCTGATCATTAATTGTTTCCCACCATTTTGTTACATAAAGCGACTGACTTAAGTTGTTTTCATTAATATAGCTACCTTGGATGTCTTCGGATGCTTTAAGTATGTCATTATGCCCTACAGAAGAACAGGCTGTTAGGGTCATAACAGATATAAGAATAACAAGGAATATTTTTGAAAAAGGCATTACTCAGCTTCTTTCAGTTGGCAGGCCCGTAAGCCATTTAAAACAGTATCGATGTATTCTTTTACAACTTTTCTTGTTTTCCCGATTTGCGCCTGTGATAAATTATCTGTGCCCATGTGACGTAAAAAAGATTCTCGGCTGGTGATGAACCCTAAAACCTGGCTTATAAAAATATGGCTTCTAATTTTGCTTTCTTCGCTATTTGGATCTCGGCCAATATAAATTGCGATCATGCGCGTTAAATCTTGTTGGATGCGCTTGATTATTGAATCATAAATAATATCAAAGGCTGGCGTAGGATTGCTCTGTTCGCGTGAGATAAGGACGTTCCAAGATTTTGGCTCTTCGTGAACCAAAAACATGGTAAGCATTGTTTCAATAATGCTATCAATAACTTGTTTTGCTTCATGTGCGGTTGGCTTTTCTTTGCGGATGATATCACCCAAAGTGACATATGTCCCTTTGATATAATCTTGGATACGTAAAGAAATATAATCCAAACAGGCCTCATATAACCCTTCTTTATTTCCAAAGTGATATGAAATAAGAGCAATATTTGCGCCACAATCGTGAGAAAGCATACGTGTGCTTGTACCGTTCAGGCCATATTCACCAAAAAGCTTTATGCCACTTTGGATAAGGGCATTTCTGGTGTCTAATTGTTGTTTAATTTTGGTCATTTTTATCTCTACACTTATTATTTAAACAAATGTTTAAATTTGTAAAGCGCAGAATAATTTTAGCTTTTATATTTTTCTTGATAGCGTGTTATTGCATCATAAAGTTCGTTTACCAAAATATCTATTTCAGGATTATTCGGGCCTTTTAGTTTCTTAATTAAAACCATGTCCAAACAAATATTATGAGCATGAACAATTTTATAAAGATCTTTGTTAATCAACTCAGCGCGTTCAACAAAATTGAGAACAATATCTGCAACGCGGCTGATGGCTGGATATCCAAACATCGCCCCACTTGCCTTTAGTTGCATAATATTGCTTGTCATCTCTTCCATATAATCCATAAGAGATTCTTCACTGCGCGAACCTTCGGCTAATTTTAAGGCTCCTTGAACATTTGTTAAATATTCACGCGCATAAGGCTCATAGTCAATTTGATTATTATTGATGAATGCCTGACTTTTTTGGATTTTATCTTCAGGTATGCCGCCACCGCCGACCTTTTCTTTTAGGGTGTTTGGCGGTGTAAAGAATTCTGCTTTATTATCTTCGTTTTCTGGCATTATTTTTTGTCCGAACCACGCTTTGTTTCACCCTCATAATCGGCGTCACTTCTTCTGCGACGATCAGGGCCAAAAAATTCTTTATTTCTAACAAATTGTCTCGGCTTTTCAATTATTTGTACGATACGGTTATATAAATCTTTTGATGTGTAAGGTTTTGCTAAAAACTCCGTAATGCCTTCATCTCTTGCATGTTCAACACGTGCTCGGTTCGTGTAACCTGTCATTAAGATAATCGGAACATATGGGTTTGGAGATTTAGGGTCTTTTCTAATTTTTTCTATAAGCTCCATACCGCCCATAGAGCCCATAATCCAGTCTGTTAATATAAGATCAGGATTTTCCTTCACACAAATTTTAAAGGCTTCCTCTCCACTTCTTGCGACGAGAATATTTTTGAATCCGAAAATATCAAGAATAGAGCGCGTTAGAATAAGCATGGGCTCCATGTCTTCGACAAGAAGAATTTTCACTGTTTCGAGTTTATAAGTCATTGATCTCACTTGAGTTTTTGAACCTGCGTTATGATTTCATGGATTGCTTTAATCAGCAACAGGGAATTTGAAAAAATATTTTACGAAATAAGGTTGTTTTTTGAAACCGTTTGCATGCTCAGGCGTCCTACCTTATTGTTTTTAAAGTTTAAATTCGAGATAAAAAGTGCCAGAAAAAATTACTCCCACAATGCCTTTTGCCCTGAGTATGGGGCCACAGCGTGCAGGTACATCATGGCTTGACAGGTATCTACGCTCGCGCGGGGATGTCTGTTTGCCAGAAGAGGTCAAAGAGATATTCTTCTTTGATCGAAATTTTGACCGTGGTTACGGGTTTTATAAAAGCCATTTTTTACCAAAAGACAGCCATGTAATTGGTATGGAAATTACGGCAACGTCCTTTGATTGCCTACAAGCGCCGCAACGTGTGTTTAAAACATTTGGCAAAGATGTAAGATTGATATGCCCATTGCGACATCCTGTTGTGCGCTCTTATTCTTTATATTTGCATTATCTACGTTATGGAATTGTAAGTGGAAGTTTGCAAGAGGCGGTACAGCAAGTGCCGCAAATAATTGAGAGTAGTCATTATGCCACGCATCTAAATCGCTGGTGTGAATATTATGATAAAAAAAATATCACTTTTATTTTTCAAGAAGAGCTTGAGAGCAATCAAGCGGAGTTTGTTAAAAAAATATGCTCAGGTCTTGGAATTCCTATTATCCCTCCAGAAGAAGATGTTCAAGGAAAGTATAATATTACGACCTATTCTAAGTTTGGACCTGTTGCACGTTTTGCCCAGAATACAGCTGATTTTTTAAGAAAAAACAGGTTATATTTTATAATTAATATAGCAAAAAACTTAGGTGTTAAACGTATTATTTTTGGAAAAGAGCGACCAGATGCGAATAAGAAAAATATTCCGATAGAAGATAAAATTTGGCTTTTTGATCAACTTGGTGATGAGGTGGAAAAATTTGAAAAACTTGTTGGCTATAAAATTTCTTATTGGCACGAAATAGAAAAAAATAAAAATAATGACCGATAATATTTCTAGGCTTCTATTATATCCTTTTGAAAATAACTTGTTACAGAGTAATCAAGAGGATCGGTGTCTTATTATCAACGATTCAAAGACGCTCTTAAATGGCTTTTTTCTATCTATAGATCAACTTACGTTTGATTACTCAGTGACAGTCGACAATTCTCAATCGGTTCAAAATATCCCAGAAAATGAAGAATATAATTATATCTTTTATGTTTTGCCAAAAAATAAAAGAGAGAGTCTATATTATTTGTCTGTTGCCACTAAACATTTAAAAAAAGATGGTTATATTGTTGCTGTAGCTGCAAATGACGCGGGTGGTAAAACGCTATCAAAAGTGATGAATCAGGTTGGCTTTAAAGGAGAGTCTTATTCAAAAAACAAATGTCGTATTTTTGTAGGTCAGGTGGCAGGTGTGAATGATGAATTTATCAATGATAATTTAAAAATAGGCGTGCCCCATCTTGTATCAATAAATTGCGAAGAATTTTATACGCAAGTGGGAATTTATGGATGGGATAAAATTGACTTGGGATCTAAAATTTTAATCCAAACCCTTCCAGAAAATTTATCAGGGGTTGGCGCTGATTTTGGCTGCGGTTATGGTTACATCGCAAAGAAGATTTGTGAAAAAAATAATAAACTCTCGAAATTTATTTGTATTGATATAGATTGGCGCAGCATTGAATGTGCCAAATTAAACCTAAAACCCTACGATGAAAAAGTTGATCTTGATTATCTATGGGCAGATTTGACACAAAAACCTGAAGGTTTAACTCCTCTTGATTTTATTGTGATGAACCCTCCTTTTCACAAAGGTAAAGAAACGAAAATCGATTTGGGGAGACAAATGATCAAAACAGCACATTCTCGCCTTAAAAATGGCGGAAAGTTGTATATAGTAGCAAATAGGCAGTTGCCTTATGAAGCCGTCCTTAATGATCTGTTCCGCAAGGTGGAAAAAGTAAATGAAGAGCAGGGATTCAAGGTATTTCACGTTCAAAAATAGAAAGTCAAAATGATGAAGGACCAACCACAGGGTGTATTTTTAATCATCTCACTCCTTATTTTATCCTTAGGTATTTCTTATGCAGGTAGTAAAATTCACGATGGCCTAACTGATTTTAAAAGTTACGATAAAAGTGTCCGCGTTAAGGGCCTTGCCATGCAAGATGTTAGAGCTGATGTTGCTCTCTGGCCTATTTCTTACGCAGAGACCGGAAATAACCTTGAAGCTTTGCAAGAAATTGTTGAGAAAAAAGGCAATATTGTTGAATCTTTTTTTCAAGAATACGGTATGGCTAAAGACCAAATTGAATTGCAGCAAGTCAATGTCCAAGATCTTATGGCCAATGCCTATCGCCAGCTTAATCCGGATCAGAGCCGTTATATTATCACACAAACTTATCTCGTTCGTACCGAAGATATAGATGCCATGTCAAATGCGGCAAAGAATATTGGTACTTTAATTAAGCGCGGCGTCGTTCTCGCCCAGGCAGGGTCATCAACGCCAACCTATCTCTATACAAAGTTGAATGATATTAAGCCTCAAATGCTAGCGGCAGCGACGCAAAACGCGAAGGATGCGGCAGAAGAGTTCTCTAAACAAACAGGTCAAAAAGTCACAGATATTAAAAGTGCTTCACAAGGCGTGTTTCAAATTATGCCGCGAGACGAAACTTATACAGTTCCTGAAGCCCAACAAATTAACAAAACTGTGCGGGTTGTTTCAACCATAGAGTTTTACCTCGACTAAATGCAAAGTGAACAAAATATAAAAGGGATTATTTGGGATTTGGATAATACCTTTTATCGTTTTACACCTGAATTTCGCCTCAGCTGTAATCATGCGGCGGCGCAGGCTGTGCTTGATCTTGGTTTTGGTAAACCTTATGAAGAATGCTTGGATATTGCCATTCAATCTTCGAAAAATCATCATTTTTCCCTTTATACCTTTATCAAAAAATATGGTCTTGATTATAATCGTCTTCACTTTCTCTTTCACCAACACATGCGCCCTGATTTAATTGACCCAATTGATGGTGTTGTCGATAAAGTAAAAAGTATAAAGATGCCACAGGTTGTTCTAACAAATGGATCGCGAGACTGGGCGCTTAAGGCTCTTAAACAGATTGGCGCGCATGAGCTTTTTTCTAATAAACAAATTTTAGCGCTTGAAGATGTTAATATGACGTCAAAATCAGGTGGGTTTTATGGCTATGAAAAAGCGCTCAATACCTTAAAAATGAGACCTGATGATGTTATTTTTATTGATGATCTTGATCGTAATTTAGAAAAAGCAAAGAAAATAGGGCTGAATACTGCTTACGTTCACCATGGCATCGAATTAAAACAAAAACCAAGTTTTATGGATTATCAGTTTCATAATCCTATTGATCTTATAGACTATTTTGGTTGGTAAGATTTAAGCTTTATCTTGAGCTTCGTTAAAATTTTTACCGCCTATATCCACTTTATTAATTGTGGGGTCATAGACCTCTTCAGTGTTCATCTTATTATCTGAAAACGCGTTGGGATTCATGCCAGTTTCTTTGGCAACCATCATATAGACTGCCTCAATGCACAATGTCCTATCTTTGCCGCGGAACATATTATGCCATGCACAGGCGGCGTCCATAGTGATAATAGATTTATCAGGCTGTGATCTTTTTCGCATGTATTCTTCGGTCAATTTGACGACCTCGTCAATCATCTCATCGGGTATGGTTAACTTGTGATGCTTTTCGTAACTCGGGCGAATACCGCGTAAAATCTGGCGTGTTTCATCGGCAGTTGGCATACTTAAGTTCACTTTTTGAAAACGGCGATCCATTGCGGGGTCAACGGCCACGTACATTCTAAATTCATCAAGTGTCGTAGCGCCCAATATGTGCAAATCTCCGACTGTCATATAGGGCTTCATCACCTCTGAAAGGCCTGAATACGCTGAGCCTTTTGCAGTGGGCATAATCGTGTGAATTTCGTCAATAAAAATAACATAACGCGGTAAATCTGGGTCATGATAGCGCTCTGCAATACCACGGCAAATCGGGTTAAATCGTGCCTGAAACTCACCAGGACTGTTCGTTCCTGCTGCCATGGCCGGCATATCTAGTTCAATAATTTGTGCGCCTTTAAGGTAGGACGGCACACGGTCAGCAACAACGGCCTGCGCAAGGCCCGCCACAAGCGCCGTTTTACCAACCCCTGCGGGCGCAAGCATACAAGCATTTTTCCTGTTTCGCTGAAGGAGGATCAGCATAACTTGATCAATTTCAGTGTCACGTCCGACAATCTTATCAAAACGACCCATTTCAGCCATTTTCGTATAATTACGGCAGTATTTTTCCAAGAGATTTTCGAGCTCTTCGTCTGAAATTTTATATTTGTAATCTTTGCTCATTTAAATAATTCCTAGATCGTCGAAAAATTTGCCTAAAAGCGAGCGCCTTTATGTGTCTTAATAGTGTACCTAAAAGTCTTAAGAAAAAGAAAAGAAAACAAAAAGTTTTAACAAACCCCTTTATATCCTTGAGCATATAACACGGCGGTTAAATCGCCGTGGAGGATGCAGTTTAATATTGCTTCTCTTACAATTGGTTTGGGATGAAAACCAATTCCCAATCCTGCGGCGGATAGCATAGGGATATCGTTTGACCCATCGCCGATAGCGGCAATATCTTCATAATTTAGGGACAGTTTATCTTTATAACCTTCAAGGTAGGCCAGCTTTGTGTCTTTATCCAAAATTGGCTCTGCGACAGTACCGTCAAGAAGGTTATTATCGATGCCAAGTATATTGCCATGATGACCTGCAAAACCACATTGTGTTGCGACGGCCTCAGTAAAGTAGGTAAAGCCGCTTGATACCAATATACTAGCGCCGCCATTTTCGCGCATAGTTTTGATAAGCTTTTCTGCTCCAGGGGTGAGTTGTGTCTGCTCCAATGTTTCTTTTAACTTATCTGTAGAGAGACCTTTCAATAGCTGTACGCGTTCACGTAGTGAATCTTTATAATCGAGTTCACCTTTCATGGCGCGCATTGTAATATTTGCAATTTTTTCTTTCAGGCCTACAAAATCGGCCAATTCATCAAGCGTTTCGGTTGTGACAATCGTTGAATCCATATCCGCAAGAAGGAGTTTTTTACGCCGGTTTTTGGCAGATGTACAAAAAACATCTATTTTCGCATCGTCAAATAGCTCTTGCAGTATTCGCGTCTGATCCATTGTAAGGCATTCCGCAATAGGAATTGTTGCTGCAATATGAGAATCAAGCCATTTTGGCTTATCCGTAATCATGATCGCTTGATTTGCAGCAAAATTTTCAACTTGGGCTATATGTCCAGCCGATAAATTTTTATGTGCAGCAACAAGAGTGAGAATGTAATCCATAGCTTTATCTTTATACTGTCCCTGATTTTTTTTGCGCTTTTTGTATGACTTCTAAATAAGCTTTCACCGCTTTATCCCAGCCCATTAGGAGGGCATCAGACGTTATTGCATGACCTATAGAGACTTCGGCGCAATCAGGGATTGATTCGATAAAATCGCCTAAATTATCAAGCGATAAATCATGTCCAGCATTAACTTCAATGCCGTTCTTTTTCGCCTCAAGGGCAGTTGTAGCGTAATCCATTAAATCTATTTGATGCTCGGCATAAGGACCAGTATAAAGCTCTATTCTCTTGGCCCCGATAGAAATAACCGCTTCAATTAATTTAGGGACGGGATCAAGAAATAGAGATACACGTCTATTTTGACTTTGAAGCGTCTTTGTAATGTCTTTAAGCATATCATGATGCTTCTTTACATCCCATCCATGGTCAGAGGTCCTTTGGTTGGGTTCATCGGGCACTAAAGTCACTTGATGGCATTTGTGCTTCAAAACAAGTTCGATGAAATCATCGGCTGGGTAACCTTCAATATTAAATTCGATCTCAGAATTATCGTGATTTTCGATGAATTGGGCGAGTTCAGGGATATCAGAGCGGCGGATATGACGCTCATCTGGGCGAGGATGCACTGTAATGCCCGCCGCTCCAGCATTTAAAATAATCTCTGCGGTTTTGATAATATTCGGGTAGCCTACGTCACGTTGGTTACGCAGTAAGGCCACTTTATTAAGATTAACAGATAATTTTGTCATGCTCTGTTGTAACTTAAGACTGGACAGCGTGACCAGAATTTTTTATCTCATGGATAAGATTTAATGCTTTTGCACTTTAATATGAAAGAAAAACCATCATGGATAAGCCTGTAGTTAAACCAAATAGCCCTTATTTTTCATCTGGCCCATGTGCGAAGCGTCCAGGTTGGGATGCGGCAAATTTAAATTCGGCATGGCTTGGTCGCTCGCACCGCGCCGCAGGGGGCAAAGTAAAGCTTAAGGCTGTAATTGATCAACATGTTGAGATATTAGGGATCCCCGAAGGATATCGCTGTGCGATTGTTCCCGCATCTGACACAGGCGCTGTTGAAATTGCTATGTGGAATTTATTGGGTGCGCGCGGTGTTGATATGCTGGGCTGGGAGAGCTTTGGCATGGATTGGATCAAAGACGCTGTTGATGAGCTTAAGCTTGATGATTGCCGCACGATTAAGGCAGATTATGGACAGCTTCCTGATCTATCGCAAGTTGACACTGATCGTGACGTTGTTTTTACATGGAATGGCACAACTTCTGGCGTGCGCGTTCCTCATGCGGACTGGATCAAAGATGATCGTAAAGGTTTAACTATTTGTGATGCGACTTCTGCTGTGTTTGCTTATGACTTGCCATGGGAAAAACTTGATGTTGTGACATGGAGCTGGCAGAAGGTTTTAGGGTCAGAGGGGGCGCACGGAATGCTTGTTTTAAGCCCGCGCGCAGTTGAGCGTCTAGAGAGCTTTGCTCCTGATCGCCCATTACCAAAAATATTTCGCTTAATGAATAAGGGCGCGTTAATTGAAGGCGCCTTTAAAGGTGAAACATTAAACACGCCCTCGATGTTGGCCACAGAAGACTGTCTTGATGCACTTGCATGGGTAAAATCGATTGGCGGCCTTCAGAGCACAATTGAGCGTAGCGCGGGCAATTTCAAAGCTGTTGCGGACTGGGTGGCACAAACTGACTGGATTGAATTTTTGGCGGAAGATAAAGACACAGCCTCTTATACCTCCATCTGCCTTAAAATTACAGATCCTTGGTTTAATTCAAAATCAGATGACGATCGAGAAGCTTTCGTAAAAGCTATGGTGAAATTATTAGAATTAGAAAACGCTGCCTATGACATCGCATCATATCGCGCGGCCCCCGCAGGTATTCGTATTTGGGGCGGTGCAACCGTTGATCCTCAAGATACGGCGAAACTTATGCCGTGGCTGGATTGGGCCTTTGCGGCGGCTAAATCACAAGATGTTGCAAAAGCGGCATAGCTTACAGAGCGTTTTTAAGGCTATATAAAATATAAAGCGCGATTAATAACAAAAGCCGCCATCTCTTGGGCGAGGCTCAAACCAGATTGAGGTTGCGGCAATAATCAGGATGAGGATGGTATAAGCCGTTATAGATTTATTTCTTTTTAAATATAAGAAGCGTTGTGAGTGGGCAATCCGTTTTTGGATTTATCCATTTCACATAGCTTTCTCCAACCTGCTTAAAAGATTTTGAAGCGGATTTTACGATATCGTGAATGAGAGGTGTAAATTGATTTCCTTTAACAATATTTTGACCCTCTAAAATCAAAAGTGTTTCTTTTTTCATTACAGGAGGGATCTTTCCTAAAATATGGGTCATACGTCTCAAATAAGCATCATATCCCGCATGCTTGGGATCACCATCATAGAGAGGGTTCCACTTATCGAAACGTGACATAAAAGGCGGGCAAGTTAAGATGATATCCATTTTGGGGAACTCATAGCGCGCTATGTTTGCACTATCATCGTTGACGACATGTGTCCAATTTTCAAGCTGTCCTGCAACCCATTGATGCCTATTAGGGTCAGCCTCTATTCCATACGGGATACGCCCTAATTCTTCGGCCATAAACATCGTCGTGCCTAGGCCAACAAAAGGATCAAAAACTTTAGCACCCTTTACTGTATATTTTTTAATAATATGGCGATAAAGCCCTTCGGGTGATTTGATGTTATTGCCCTCAAAAGGGGGTGCGGTTTTCTCTAATTCCCATGTCAATTCTATTAAAATATCGTGTGTCATGTCGGGATGATAAAGGAATGCCGCCAGAGGGTCTATGGTATTTTGATTTGCAGAAGAGAAGGTCATTTAATCTGCTTGCATTTCGATATAGCCGTGATATCAAGAAAGCCTGTTTTTCCTAAACAAGACAAAACTAGGAGTTAGATATGTCACAAGAAAACACTATAAAACCAAAAGTCCTGATTTCGGACAAAATGCACCCGTTGGCTGTAGAAATTTTCATTAGAGAAGGTTGCGACGTTACAGAAAAATTTGGGATGACTCCTGAAGAGCTAATTGCAGAGATTCCCGAGTACCATGGTCTTGCTATTCGCTCAAGCACAACTGTTACCCCTGAGATTCTGGCAGCAGGCACAAATTTAAAAGTTGTTGGCCGTGCAGGCATTGGCGTTGATAATGTCGACGTTAAAGATGCTACAAATAGAGGTGTTGTTGTGATGAACACACCATTTGGGAATTCAATTACGACTGCTGAACATGCTATTGCGATGATGTTCTCTCTTGCCCGACAAATCCCTCAAGCCAATGAATCAACCCATGCAGGAAAATGGGAAAAGAAAAAATTTATGGGCGCTGAGCTATACAATAAAACACTTGGTGTTATTGGATGTGGTAATATTGGCGGTATTGTTGCAGATCGCGGTGTTGGTCTTAAAATGAATGTGATTGCCTATGATCCTTTTTTAACAGAAGAACGTGCTATTGAGCTTGGTGTTGAGAAAGTTGAAATTGATACACTTTTTGAGCGTGCTGATTTTATAACAATTCACGTGCCAAAAAATGATAAGACTGTCGGCCTTATTAACAAAGACTCTATTGCGAAAATGAAAGAGGGCGTTCGTATTATTAACTGCGCGCGCGGGGGTATTATTGTTGAGGCAGATCTTAGAGAGGCGCTGGATAATGGTAAAGTTGCTGGAGCGGCGCTCGATGTTTTTGAGGTTGAGCCTGCAACTGAAAACGTATTATTTGGTCATCCAAATGTTATTTGTACCCCGCATTTAGGAGCTGCAACTACAGAGGCGCAGGTTAATGTCGCTATTCAGGTTGCTGAACAAATGGCAGATTTTTTGGTTAATGGCGCTGTTACAAATGCCCTTAATATGCCTTCTATCTCAGCGGAAGATGCGCCAAAACTCAAACCCTATATGCGTTTGGCTGAACAACTTGGTAGCTTTGCGGGGCAGATTACTCAAAATGCGATTAAATCCGTTACAATTGAGTATCAAGGGACAGTCACTGAAACCAATACAAAGCCGTTAACGTCAATAATCTTGGCGAACTTGCTTGGCGCACAGCTCGAAACGGTGAATATGGTGAATGCCATGAGCATTGCCGAGGCACGCGGTATACAATGCTCTGAAGTAAAAACTGGTTCATCAAAAGACTGGCGCTCTGTCATTATTGTTAAAGTCGAAACAGAAGAGCGTGCGCGCTCTATCTCTGGCACACTCTTTACTGGTAAAGAGCCACGTATAGTTGATATTGAAGGTGTGCGTATTGAGGCCGCGTTAACAGAAAATATGTTGTTTATCCGTAACGATGACACACCGGGTCTTGTTGGCCATGTTGGAACGATCTTGGGCGAGGCAGGACAAAATATTGCTAACTTTTATTTAGGACGTAAGCCTGAAGGTAAGGCCGCTATTTGTCTTGTATCACTTGATACAGATGTTTCTGAGGATGTGATGAAAAAAATAACAAACTTGTCACAGGTTCAACAAGCGAAAAAGCTTCATTTTTAGTTTTTTAAAGAGACCGATTTGGGAAAGCAGTCTTTTATTAAGCCTGCTTTTCTTTTTTCTTCTTTGAATAGTAACGCGCGCAGGCTTGTTTAAGTTCACTCATAAAGATTTCTCCATTTTGGCCGCCATCCCCTTTCATTTTTTTCAAGATAATTGCATTGAGCGTCGTATGGTGGGCGCGAACAATCGATAGGGCATCTTTATCAATTTCATTAATTGATTCAAGAAAGCTCAGCATAATATTAGCCAAATTTCCAATAAGAGAATAATGAAAGATAGTTGCGTTGGCTTTTAATTCCATCACGGGCCTAGTGATCAGCTGTTTTTGTTCTTCTAAATTAGTAGAGCCGAGCTCTTTTTCAACTTTATTTAGGTTTTCAGATAGTTTTTCAAGAAATTGCAAACCTAAGGGGGTAAAATCAACCTCATTATTATCAATTGCATTTTGCGCTTTTTCGACAATTTTTTGATCTAAGGGCCCTTTACCAACTTTGTTTTGTAACATTAGGCTGGCTTTGTAGGTTTTTGCTTTTTTTCTAATTTCATCCATGATTCGTCAAAATATAAATTAATCCCTACCCGATGAATAGCCATTATTATCATCTTCACGTCTAAACGGACCAGCATAAGTAGGATCAACACGTCTGCGGCGATCAGGGCCAAAAAATTCTTGTGTTTCAATAAAATTTCTTGGTTTTGCAATAACATGGGCAATACGTTTGGCAATATCATTGGCTGTGAAAGGTTTTACTAGAAATTCGGTAACCCCATCATCGCGCGCTTTTTCAACACGCGACCATGCACTATATCCTGTTATGAGGATGATTGGCGCCATTCTGTTGGGTGAATTTGTATTGTTACGAACAGCGCGTGTTAAATCAAGGCCATCCATATTGTTCATGACCCAGTCGGTTAGTATAATATCGTGGTTTTCCTTTTGAAAAATTTCAAAGGCTTTTTCACCGTCTGATGCAACATCGATATTACGAATGCCTAGGTTTTCTAGTACAGTCACAAGTAATTTACGCATGGGCACCGTGTCTTCAACAACCAAAACGCTTAATTTTTCAAACTGAAAACCCATATCACCCTAAAATTTATTCCTCATCTTTATTCTATTCTCATAGCAAAGGGTTATGGTTAAGGCAATATCTTATGTATTTGCATTCAGGGCTATTCATGGATTAGTAAGCATAAACAAAAGAACCCTGATGCTATATGTTTATTATTATCCGAAGATATCCATAAACAGCATCAGGGCCCTTATCTGGGAAGAAAGCAGTAAAGTTCTATTCGTTGAATAAAGCAGTCTGCATTATCGTTATCAAAACTATAAGATGAATTTGATGTACACCAAGTTCTTTTCTTATACCTTATGAGGTATTACCCATACCTCTCAATATTTATAGTGGCGGATAAAACCACTCGTTGAACCCTTCGCGACTTTTTGTTCGTGTCCAACAGTTTAGAGATAAATCAATAACAACTCTGTTTGTGAATGACCCAACTCACATTTTTACGTGTGCGACCACGGGCCAAGGTTATTCATAATGAGGTCGTTTTATTCTCTCTTTAAGCTTTCGAAGATAAATCTTCAAAAACAACGAGCACTGACCAATGTGCTCTATCAATTCTAAAGCCGTCTTGCGACGCTTCTATAAGAAGTAATGCCTTAGCGATGATTTAAGAATGACTCAAAAAGTAAGTACTGTCGAGTCTTTTCTTGCTTAATTTTTAAAAAAGTTTTAAAAAAATATTAAAATTAGAAATTATATTTCTATTATGTTGTTGATTTTAGTAATATAAATAAATTTATTCACAATTTCTTCCTCATTGTTATAAAGCTTATTTTTTGTCCAAAGGAGCATAAATAAGAAAAAATGGCCGATTTTTAAGATTTTAAACCCAGAAATTGCAAAAACGGACACTCTTTTATCCATAAACCTTCTTTACTCAGAATACTTATTAAGTTGGGAAACCATGGAATGCATAGTTTAGCCGCTTTGATTAGACTTTGAGCCCTTAGAATTGGTAAACTTTTGTATAGAAATCTGATACTTTTAGCCTTTTAATTATCTCTTAAGGTTATGACTCGAAGTTGTTTATTGATTTATATTGCTTGAACAAAGGGTATTTGATAGAACGAGCTGAATTCTAAATATAGTAAGTTTAACATAATTATTGACATAATATTAATATTACGTTAATAATGCGTCACTTCAAATTAAAGGAATTTTAACTAACGCTCGCTCGGTATCTCTTTACCATGCCCTAAGGCAAGCAAGCTAACACTTATAGGAGATGCTTATGGCTAGCAACCACCTGATTTTGGCCCAACCCGAGGCTAATTCAACAATTGATTACACAATCCCAAGTGGCGAGTCTGCAAGACTATCTTTCACACCAGAAGACATTTCCGGTCTTAATATTGGTGGTTCGGGAGAACTGGTAATCAGCTTTATTGATGGTGGGCAGCTTGTTGTTTCTAACTTTAATGAGTTTATACAAAACGGAAATACACTTTATTTAGATGATGGTACATTCATCGATCCAGCCGTGCTAGCCAGCGCGATCGGTGGAGACTATCCATTTAATGACATCTCTACAGCAGCCGGCGTTGCGGGTAACGACAACGGCGTAGAGCGTATTGCACAGCCAGGTGAAAATACTACACAAGAAATCTCCCTTGTTCCTGGCCAACAATATGCATGTGAGTTTGATCCTGCTAATGCAGCTAAAGTAGAAATTAAAGATGGCCAAATGATCCTCACATTTGCTGATGGATCACAAGTGGTTATTAACAACTATTCAGAAGTGATGGCAGGTGATCTTCCTGCTGAGCTTACACTTGCTGACGGCACTGTTATTGATGGTGAAAAATTATTAACAGCTGTGACTAATATCGAAGAGCCAACAGAAGAAGTATTGACAGTTGCAGATGTTGAGCCTGCGTCAGGTGAGGCTGATCCTCAAGCCGAAGTTCGTGGGCAAGAATCTGCGGCAGATCAAGTTGCAAATATTGAGCCAGCAGCGGGTGACGATATCGCCAATACGCTTGCAAATATTGAGCCAGCAGCGGGCGAAGCGCTGGGCGGCGGCGATGGTAACTATAATTTTAGCACGCCTAATGCTACTCCGCTTCAAGCGGCTACTGCAATTGGGCCTTTAGGGCCAACGGCGCTACAATATGGTGCGCCACGTGTACTTGGAGAGGTGCGTGACATTCAGCGTGTTACAACACCTGTTAATCCGCGCCCTGTTATTGCTCGCGCTGAAGTTGCGCTTGATGAATCGAATCTGGATGGCGGCCCACTTGTAGGTGGCGGCACATTGGATGTTAATTATGGCGGCGATGGCGCAGGCTCTATTCTTCCAAATGGTGAAGTGACTGTGTCTTGTGATTCTGCTGGCGTTGATACGCTTTTAGTTCAAGGTCAATTGGTTGATATTGCACAAACCGCTAATGGGTATGTTGGAACCATTGCTGGATCAAACCCTGTTGTTACAGTATTTGAATTCACGATCGACTCAGCGACAGGCGAATACAGCTACACACAATTTGAATCATTCGATCATTCAGATACAAATAATGACAATGAAGATATTTGTCTTGATTTTGGTATTGTAGTGACAGACGCTGATGGTGATGCAACACCAGTAAACATTAGTATTCTTGTTGCTGATGACGCGCCAGTTGTGACATCACAAGTAACAGAAACTGTTGATGAAACAGATATGGTTGGCGGCAAAATTGCCGTGACAGGTCAATTCCAAGCAGATGTCGGCCAAGATGGTCCAGGCGTTTATTCATTGGCCCCTGCATCTACAGTAACTATCTCAGGATCAGTTGCTGGTGGTACATTGACATCAAATGGTGTTCCAGTTGTAACAACTTTAACAGGAAACACCTATACTGGTGTCGCCAATGGGCAAGTTATCTATACATTAGAATTAAATACTGCGACGGGCGAATACACTTATACATTGTGTGGCCCACTTGATCATGCGGATACAACAAATCCAGATGATGTAATTTCGTTTAATTTTGATATCAATATTACGGATTTTGATGGCGACACAAAAACAGGCACAGTGACTGTAAATGTTAAAGATGATGCGCCAGCACTTTTGAGCCAAAAAGCACTTACTGTTGATGAAACAGATGCAAATGGTGCCAATCTTGTTGCTGCAGGTCAATTTGTTGTTGATGGCGGCGAAGATGGTATTGCAAGCTTTACACCAACAGGTGCGAGCACATTTAACGCAACGGGCTCAACAGGTGCAGGGCTTACTTCTGGCGCAGAGCCAGTTGTTGTGACTGTAACTGGCAATACATATACAGGCACTGCGAACGGCCAGACTGTCTTTACGATGGAGTTGAACCCAACAACTGGCGCTTATACTTACACGCAAATTTTACCTCTTGATCATGCAGATACGACAAACCCAGATGATGTTATCAGTCTTGAGTTTGGCTTTACTGCTGTTGATGGTGATGGGGATGCCGTTTCTGGGCTTGTGACTGTGAACGTAAAAGATGATGGTCCGTCAATCAAGCCAACTGTAGCGACAGTTGATGAAACTGACCTTGCTGGCGGCGTTTCAATTTCTGGAACATATACTGGTGATTTCGGACAAGATGGTGCAGGCACGCTTGCGCCAACTGGTGACTTTACATCAGGCGGATCAAAGCTTGGCGGCGCATTGACATCAAATGGCGTAGCAATAGTTGTGACGTTCGATGCTGATACAAACACTTATTCAGGCGTTGCAGGAGCGAACACTGTCTTCACTATGGTCGTGAATGATGACGGTTCATACAAGTTTGATCTGCTTAAGACACTTGATCATGCAGATCCAAATGATCCAAATGATATTATAAACTTAGATTTTGCTGTTCAAATTACAGATGGCGACGGCGACAGCGCGACAAGCTTTATCCGTATCAATGTTAAAGATGATGTTCCAGTTATTGGCGATTCAAAAGGTCAAGTTGATGAAACCAATCTTGATAAAGGGCCAATCGTTTACTCAGATACGGTTGATAGTAGTTTTGGTGCTGAAGTTGGTGAAATTAAGCCCACTGGCTCAGGCCCAACAGGCGTAACAACGAATGGCGTACCTGTTGTAACAACAATTACTGGCGATACCTTTACGGGCACGGCAAATGGTGTGACAATCTTTACACTCCAAATTGATGCACAAACAGGTAAGTACACTTACACGCAGTTTGAAGAAATTGATCATGCAAATCCAAATGATCCAAATGACATCGTGTCGTTAAACTTTGGTATTATTATTGAGAGCACTGATGGATCTTTTGATACTGGTGTGATCACAATTGATGTTTCTGATGATGCGCCAGAAGCGCAAGACGACATTAATGGTGCCGAAGAAGGCCAGCTTATTACTGGCGACGTCACTGGGAATGACAATCTTTCTGAAGACAATCCAAACACAGTCACGAATATCCGCTTTGATGGTGTTGATTACCCAATCGTAGCAGGCGGCTTTGCTCAAATTGATACACCACTTGGTCAAATCAAAATGAACAGCGATGGTACTTATGAGTACACAACGAAAAATAATGACCCAGATGGTGTTGATCAGTTCGTTTACACTCTAACCGATAATGACGGCGATAGCTCTACAGCTAAACTTGACATTACTGTAACGCCTGATGGCCAGCCCGTTGCTGTTTCTGAAGAGCTTGCAGTAGATGAAACTAACCTCACACCAGGGCCTATGATCTTTAATAACAGCCTTGATATTGATTTTGGTATTGATGGTGCTGGGACAGTGGTCATAAATGGTGACATTAAAGTGGGTGGATCGCTTCTTGCGGGTCAACTGACTTCTGGCGGCGTGCCAGTGGATGTGACTTTTGCTGGCAATACCTACGCTGGTGTTGCGGGCGCGGTAACCGTGTTTACGCTTCAGGTCAATAATGATGGAACATATAGCTTTCAGTTATTTGATCATATTGATCATGCAGATAACACAGATCCAAATGACATCATCAAACTTGATTTTGGCGTAACAATCTCTGATGCGGATGGAGATTCAGCCGAAGGCGTTATTAATATTCTTATCTATGACGACGCGCCTGTTGCCTATGACGATGAACGCGTTTCATTAAAAGAGAGCGAAGAAGTTCGCGGTAATGTGACAACAAATGATGAGCTTTCAGAAGATCGCCCAACAAATGTTGTTGAAGTGAGCTTTAACGGTAATATCGTTGCTGTTCCTGCGACTGGCGTTGCAACAATTAACGGCAATTACGGTAAGTTAACTATCGCATCTAATGGTTCTTACACATACAAGGCAAATGATAATAATCCAGAAGGCACAGACATATTTACTTATGTGCTTGAAGATTTTGACGGTGATCGTGATACAGCTGAGTTTGGCTTTAACGTAGCGATGATTAACGATGAGCCTTTTGTTAAGCCAGCCCATGAAGTTGTTGACGAGACAGACCTTGGCCCATTGGTTGAGACAGGCACAGTTATTGCTGACTTTAAAGGTGATGGCCCTGGTACAATAGAGGGCAATGGTAGCTTTACATCAAGTGGTTCACGTGCGGGGAATGCCCTAACGTCAAACGGTACACCTGTAACCGTTACTTTCGATGATGCGACAAACACTTATAAAGGTGCTGCTGGCGGTGAAACAATATTCACTTTGGCGATTAATCCGACTACCGGTGCGTATACTTACACACAAGTAGGTGTTCTTGATCATGCAGATGGCAATAATCCAAACGATGTTATTGATCTTCGTTTTGGTGTTGAAGCGATTGATAAAGACGGTGATAAAGCGGCAACAACAATAACAATCAGCGTTCGTGATGATGCCCCAGAAGCAAAAAATGTTGTTGCAGATGGTGTTGATGAAACAACAGCGTTCCGTGATGGATCGCAAAGCATTGATGGAAACGTGCGCCCTGATTTTGGTAATGACGGAGCAGGGTCTGTTTCAGGAAATAACCAGTTTAACGCTGGTGGTTCACTGACAGGCGGCGTGCTGACTTCAAATGGTCAGCCAGTTGTTGTTTCTTATAACGCGGCAACAGGAACTTACACAGGCTCTGCTGCGGGCAAGACAGTCTTTACAATGGTTATTGGTAACAATGGCGATTACGACTTCACATTAACAGGGTCGCTGGATCATGCTGATGGAAACAAAGACAACGACATTATTGATCTTAACTTTGGTTACACAGTGACGGATTATGATGGCGATAAAGCATCAGCTTTCATTAAAGTTAATGTTGCTGATGATGTACCAAGTATCGATCAAAAATTTGTTGCAGTTGACGAAGATGATTTAGCGAATGGCCCTATCACATTAACAGCGACTGTCCCTCATGACTTTGGTCAAGATGGAGCGGGCTCAATTGATCCAACTGGTAAATTTGTTGCTAAATTCCAAGAGGGCGGCCCAGATGTTACACTGACATCACAAGGTGATGCAATTACTGTGACACAAGCTGGAAACGGCTATATTGGTAAAGCTTCAGATGGTCGTGAGATATTCTCTCTATCAATCAATCCTGAAACAGGTCGTTACACTTATACGCAACTTGATCAAATTGATCATCCAGATGGTTCAAATCCAGATGATGTAATTTGGCTTAAATTCGAAGTCAAAATAACAGATGCAGATGGTGACAGTGATACAGCCTATATTGGTATTGATGTCCACGATAGTGGCCCAGTTGCAAATAATGATACCGGTAACGCCAAAGAAGGTGAAACAATTAATGGTAACGTTATTGCGAACGATGTTGTTGGCGCTGACGAGGCCGGCACAATTACAAACGTGACTTATAATGGTAATACCGTTGCTGTTCCTACTACAGGTCAGGCAACTATTTCTGGTCAGTTTGGTACGTTGAAAATCTCTGCTGATGGCTCTTACACATATAAGGCAAA